>Ga0209284_10005419_pt1 | contig 13254 bp, 4 predicted proteins | sample FRY03_FD_187211 | JGI IMG/M metagenome (GOLD analysis project Ga0209284, IMG submission 187211) | Freshwater microbial communities from Lake Fryxell liftoff mats and glacier meltwater in Antarctica - FRY-03 (SPAdes) (version 2) | ecosystem: Environmental > Aquatic > Freshwater > Ice > Glacier... | reverse complement strand
TCCTTCATCCAGACATTGGTCTCTTTGCATGGCTTCGCCGACTTCAATCCCGATTCCAGGCATGTCCAAATGGGCGCGAGATCCCGTAAATCCCTGCATCAAACCACCCTCGAATGCTTAAGTTGACGCGAATGGGGCCATGGACTGAGACTGCTGTTCACCCTTACTAAAGACGCGATAGTCGCAATCTTCAGAGGGTATAGGCAGGTGGGTAGTCAAAATGTTCGAATATTTCGGATTTTTTTCGCTCTTTAGGTATATATCTAAGAATCAGGAATTTGTGGATTTGGAACCTAGAGATTCGACCACGCATTTCGATGAACTTGGGAAAAGTTCCAAGCCTGAGCGCCCGACAATCGTCAGCAGGCGGGTGGGAAGGGGAGGCGATGGCCGGACACAAGACCGCCGGAGGTTGCTGACACCTCCGGCGGCCCCGAGAATCAATCAACACAGGCCTATGGGCCTAGCGACTGAGACTGCTGTTCACCCTTACTAAAGACGCGATAGTCGCGATCTTCGGAGGGTATAGACCGTCGGGTAGTCAAAACGTTCGAACATTTCGAAATTTTTTTCCTTAAAGGCGGAAGAATGCTGATTGTCAGTGGTTTAGGGGGCTGGCGAAGGGGGGGGAGGATAGGTGGGCTGTCCCTAATGGACGCGTGGGGGGGCTTCGGCGAGGAGTTGGTTGGCGAGGAGGAGGGCGTCGTCGATGCTGCGGCAGAAGGAGTCGGGGCCCAGTTTTTTGGTAAGGCCGCTGGCGGTGAGGGCCTTCATGGGTTGGGGTTGGACGGCGGTGAGGAGGATGCGGACGCCGTCGTGTTGCATTTTGCTGACCGCGATTTCGAGGGCGTGGAGGGCGCTGGCGTCGATGGAGGGGACGTGGCGGAGGCGGAAGATGATGATTTTGGGTCGGCCGGAGTAGGTGCGGAGGACGTGTTCGAGTTTGGCGACCACGGCGAAAAAGAGAGGCCCCTCGAAGCGGAAGAGGACGACGCCCTCGGGAACCTCCTTGCCGCGCAGGGAGAGGGAGCCGTCGTGTTCGGGATCGTCGTCGGGAGTAAGGAGGCTGACGTGGGAGATGTCCTCCATGCGTTTGACAAAGAGAACGACGCCGATGAGGAGGCCGACGGAGACGCCGATGGTGAGGTCGAAGAGGATGGTGAGGGCAAAGGTGGTGAGGAGGGTGGCGAAGTCGGCGCGGGAGCCGCGCCAGGTTTCCCGGAAGGTGCTCCATTCGGCCATGCGGAGGGCGACGCCCATGAGGATGGCGGCGAGGCCGGCGAGGGGGATGTGTTTGGTGAGGGGGGCGGCGACGAGGACGAAGAGGAGGAGGGAGGCGGCATGAACGAGGCCGGCGACGGGGGAGCGTGCTCCGCTGCGGATGTTGGCGGCGGTGCGGGCGATGGCTCCGGTGGCGGCGAAGCCACCCACGAGGGGGACGATGAAGTTGGCGAGGCCCTGGCCGATGAGTTCGGAGTTGGAGTCGTGGCGGGTATCGGTCATGCCGTCCGCGACGGTGGCGGAGAGGAGGCTTTCGATGGCCCCGAGGGCGGCGATGGTGAAGGCGGGGCCCATGAGGGCGCGAATGTCGGGCAGGGTGAAGGTGGGGAGGTGCCAGCCGGGGAAGGTGGAGGGCAGTTCGCCGAACTTGCTGCCGATGGTTTCGACCGGCCAGTGCAGGAAGGCGACGAGGGCGGTGGTGATGGCGACCGCGACGATGGCGGCGGGGACGCGGCGGGTGAGCTTGGGGAGGAGGAGGACGACGAGGAGGCCGATGGCTCCGATGAGGGCGGTGGGCCAGTGGATGTCGGGGAGGTGGCGGACCGTTTCCAGGAAAATTTCCGGGGCGTGTTGCACGTCGTGGAGACTGAGACCGAGCAGGGAGGGGATTTGCCCCAGAAAAATGATCACGGCGATGCCGCTGGTGAATCCGGCGACGACGGGGAAGGGGATGTAGCGGAGGAGGGCGCCGAGTTTGAAGAGGCCGGCGAGGATGAGCATGAGGCCGGCCATCATGGTGGCGAGGGCGAGGCCGGCGAAACCGTGGACCGCCACCACGCCGGCGAGAATGGGGACGAAGGCGCCGGTGGGGCCACCGATCTGGAATTTGGATCCGCCGAGGACGGTGATGAGGAATCCGCCGACGATGGCGGTCCAGAGGCCTTGGGCGGGGGTGCAACCCGAGGCGATGGCGAAGCCGATGGCGAGGGGGAGGGCGATGAAGCCGACGGTCAGTCCCGCCCCCACATCGGCGCGAAAGGAGCGGCGGTCGTAGGAGTCCGCCAAATGAAGGATGGCGGGACGAAAGCTCCAGTTCATGAACGCGGCGGATACTGTGTGCTCTTCGGGAAATTACAAGGGTTGATGGGGAGGGAGGGTCGCTTTGGGTGGACGCGGGGCGGTGGGTGGGGTTGGATGGGATCGATGGATGGAGAACGGAGTGGGTTTGTGGAGACGGCGGCGCTCTTGGGTCGGCAGGTGCGGGAGGCGGCGGTGGATCATGGGGCGTTTGCGCGGCAGATGCGGGTGTGCGAATTGGCGAAGTGTCGGGCGACGTGTTGTCACGACGGGGTGGTGTTGGGGGAGGAGGAGGTGCGGGTGATGGGGGAGGTGGTGGAGGTGTTTGGGGAGGCGCTTCGGGAATTGGGCTGGGCAGGTGGGGATTGGTGGGAGGAGGCGGGGGGCGGGCGGAAGACGGCGACGCGGAGGGCGGAGGAGGCCGAGTTGGCGGAAGATTTTCCGGCGCACTTTCCGAAGACGCGTTGCGTGTTTTTGGATGGGGAGCATCGCTGTGTGCTGCAGCGATTGGCGGTGAAGGAGGGGCGGCATCCGTGGTTTTGGAAGCCGATGTCCTGTTGGATGCAGCCGTTGCGGCTGGAGGGGCGGGAGCGCCCGCTGCTCACCTTGGCGAGGGCGGGAGGCGATCCGATGGCGCGGGAGGGCTATCCGGGATTCTCCTCCTGCACCCCCTGTGGGAAAGAGGAAGCGGGGGGCAGACCGGCGGGGGAGGTGTTGAGGGCGGAGCTGGAGATGCTGGGGGCCTTCGGGGGGCGGGATTTGGTGCGGGAGATTGAGTAGGTATCCATCGCGACGAATTTGGACGCATGGGATGAAACTGGCAGTGAGGTTGCAGAAGCTTTCTCCAATTTTGATTCAGCAGCGTTCGCGAGTTGTGAATACCAGAGCACTCTTCCAGGTGCGACGAAGCTGTTTTTCATGGCGAGTGCCATCGTCGTCGAGTGAGCCGACCTCTTCCCAAGAGCGGGGGGCGGCATTGCCGGGGAGGCTCTCGAAGTTTGCCCCCGCAGGGACTCGCTCAAGCCCCCGTGGAACGGGGTATTCCGGTGGGGCGAGGAGGGCGTGCGCCTTGGGGGCGAAGCGGGGGGTGGTGTTGGGGGCCGGAGATCGGCGGAATTATGTTAAGGCTCTGTAAATTTGATCGTGCCGAGGGGGGCGTTTGTTAGGTTGGATCGGGTGCTCTCTCCCTTGCCGAACCGATGAAGAAGCCACACCTGACCTTGTATGGGCAAATTCTGCTCTGGTTTTTTTTGAACCTGACGCTGGTGGCGGGGGTGCTGTTTTTGGTGCTGCAAGTGCAGTTCAAGGTGGGGCTTTGGTCCCTGCTCTCGGGGCAGGTCAATGAGCGGATTGAAGCGACGGGGGAGTTGATGGCGGCGGAACTGCGGGGTGCGGAGAGGAGTGCGTGGGAGGCCATCGTGGCGCGGCATGCGGAGGCTCATGGGGTGGATTTTTCGTTGTTGCGTCCCGATGGAGATGGGTTGTTGGCTGGCGAGGAGCGGGAGTTGCCGGCGAAGCTGAAGGAGGTGTTGCGGAGGGAGTTTCCGCCGCCTGATGGTCCGGGAGAGGGCGGGGGAGAGAATCCTCCGCATCCGCGTGGTCCGGACGGTCCGCCGGACGGTCCCGGGGGTGGTGGTCCGCCGGAGCGTCGGGGTCCGCCCCGGGAGTTTGGGCGGGGGGGGGAAGGATTGGGCGGACCGGGTGTGCGGAGGCCGGAACTTTCGGGAGGGAGGCCGCCGGGGCGCGGGGGGAGGGCCCGGGTGGTCTATTACGAGCGGGACTCGGAGACGGGGCGGTATTGGCTGGCCGCGTCCGTCTCACTGCGGAGTGCGGAGCATCGTCATCCGCCTGATGGAATGCTGGTGGCCAGCGTGGAGAGGTTGGGAGGTAATGATTTGTTTTTTGACTGGCGGCCGTGGTTCTGGGCCTTGCTGGGGGTGCTGGTGGTTTCGGCGCTGATCTGGTTTCCCTTTGTGCACCGGGTAACGCGGCGACTGCGTCAGCTGACTGCGGCGGCCGAGTCCATTTCGGAAGGGGATTTTGATGTGGAAGTGGCCAGCAAACGGACCGACGAACTGGGGCGTTTGAGCCGGGCAGTGCAGCGGATGGCCCAACGCCTGGACGACTACGTGTCGGGGCAGAAGCGCTTTCTGGGGGACATCGCGCATGAGCTGTGTTCGCCCCTGGTGCGGGCGAGGATGTCGTTGGGGATTCTGGAACAGGAGCTGTCCGCAGAAGAGCATGCCAAGCTGGAGGCGGTGAACGGGGAGGTGGAGGAGCTTTCGCAGTTGGTGAACGAGCTGCTCGACTTCTCCAAGGCCTCTCTGAAGCCGGAGGCCCTGCCGATGGGGAGGATCGATCTGGCGGAGCTGGTGCAGGACGTGGTGCGGCGGGAGGCCCCGGGAGTGGAAGTGGTGGTGATGGTGGCCAAGGGGTTGAGCATGGAGAGCAATGCGGATTTGCTGCGGCGCGCCCTGGGCAATGTCATCCGCAACGCGGTGCGTTACACGCCGCAAGGCGGGGAGATCGTGGTGCGGGCCGTGGAAGCGGGGGAGCGGTTGGCCATCCAGGTTCTTGATCGGGGTCCGGGAGTGCCGGAAGAGTGGTTATTGCGGGTATTCGAGCCGTTTTCGCGGCCGGAGAAGGCCCGGACGCGGGAGAGCGGGGGCGCGGGTCTGGGTCTGGCGATCAGCAAAACCTGCACCGAAGCCCTTGGGGGTAGCGTCCGGGGAAGGAACCGGAGCGGCGGCGGATTCGCGGTGGAGTTTCGATTTCCGTTAAACCGTTAAGTGAGGCAAAGGGTAAGCGGGGCCAATTTTGGCACGGCGGAGGGGTAAAATGTCCAAAAACACCTTGTTTTCAGGGGCGAAACGGCGGCTGAATTTTTCTTCAGAAAATAGGTCGAAAGCTGTTGACGCCTCGTTCTTTCCGGGTATCTTCCCGGCCGCCGCGCGAAGCGGCACGTGAGAGACAAACCAAGTCGATCGCGACGGCAACGTCCGATCGGCTTAATAGTCCCCACGTGGAAGTTCTTTAACAGTGCAGATCCGGTAGATGAGCTCGTAAGCAGGTTTCCTGCCAATCGGGTTCTCGTTATACCGGATGAGAAGATAAGATTAAATTGTGCGCTGCGTGTCGTGTAGACGATACGTGGAGTCATGAATCCGCTTCGGTGGAGCTCATGACAGGTCAATTTTGGCAATTTGCTTTGATTTTAACAACACAGCGATAAGCCAATCAAAATTTCTACGGAGAGTTTGATTCTGGCTCAGAACGAACGCTGGCGGCGTGGATAAGACATGCAAGTCGAACGGAGAATGTGAATAGCTTGCTAATTGTATTCTTAGTGGCGGACGGGTGCGTAACACGTGAGCAACCTACCCTGAAGTGGGGGATAGCCTTCCGAAAGGAAGATTAATACCGCATGTGGTCTCCGGACCAAAGATGGCTTCGGCTGTCGCTTCAGGATGGGCTCGCGGCCTATCAGCTTGTTGGTGAGGTAACGGCTCACCAAGGCGACGACGGGTAGCTGGTCTGAGAGGACGATCAGCCACACTGGAACTGAGACACGGTCCAGACACCTACGGGTGGCAGCAGTCGAGAATCATTCACAATGGGGGAAACCCTGATGGTGCAACGCCGCGTGGAGGATGAAGGCCCTAGGGTCGTAAACTCCTGTCATCGGAGAGTAAGCCTTGGTCGTTAATAGCTTCCAAGGTTGATAGTATCCGAAGAGGAAGGGACGGCTAACTTCGTGCCAGCAGCCGCGGTAATACGAAGGTCCCAAGCGTTGTTCGGAATCACTGGGCGTAAAGAGTATGTAGGCGGTGTGGAAAGTCAGATGTGAAATCTCCAGGCTCAACCTGGAAACTGCATCCGATACTACCACACTAGAGTAATGGAGGGGTGACTGGAATTCTCGGTGTAGCAGTGAAATGCGTAGATATCGAGAGGAACACTCGTGGCGAAGGCGAGTCACTGGACATTTACTGACGCTGAGATACGAAGGCCAGGGTAGCGAAAGGGATTAGATACCCCTGTAGTCCTGGCAGTAAACGGTGCGCGCTTGGTGTGGGAGGATTCGACCCCTTCTGTGCCGGAGCTAACGCGTTAAGCGCGCCGCCTGGGGAGTACGGCCGCAAGGCTAAAACTCAAAGAAATTGACGGGGACCCGCACAAGCGGTGGAGTATGTGGCTTAATTCGATGCAACGCGAAGAACCTTACCCAGACTTGACATGCTCATCATACCCTCCCGAAAAGGAGGGGTCGGTTCGGCCGGATGATGCACAGGTGCTGCATGGCTGTCGTCAGCTCGTGTCGTGAGATGTTGGGTTAAGTCCCGCAACGAGCGCAACCCCTGTGAACTGTTGCCAGCACGTAATGGTGGGGACTCTGTTCAGACTGCCCAGATCAACTGGGAGGAAGGTGGGGACGACGTCAAGTCAGTATGGCCCTTACGTCTGGGGCTGCACACGTACTACAATGCCCAGCATAATGAGAACCGAGACCGCGAGGTGGAGGAAATCTGCAAAACTGGGCCCAGTTCGGATTGGAGGCTGCAACTCGCCTCCATGAAGTCGGAATCGCTAGTAATGGCACATCAGCAACGGTGCCGTGAATACGTTCCCGGGTCTTGTACACACCGCCCGTCACATCATGGAAGCCGGTCGCACCCGAAGTACATACGCTAACTTTCGAGAAGCAGTGTCCTAAGGTGTAGCTGGTAACTGGGATGAAGTCGTAACAAGGTAGCCGTAGGGGAACCTGCGGCTGGATCACCTCCTTTCTACGGAGTATTGCCCCCTCACGGGGGCGAAGGTCGAAGCCTGAGTTTCAACCCACTTGTGGGGAGAGACAGGCTTGTGGAAGCGAAAGCGACCACACCTTAACTTAAAACCTTTACCGCGTGTTGGCTGCCTTCATGCAGTGCGCAATTTAGTCTTATTCTTCTCCTTCCGAATCCAACGCGGGGGCATAGCTCAGTTGGTAGAGCGCCTGCTTTGCAAGCAGGATGTCAGGAGTTCGAGTCTCCTTGCCTCCACCAATAACAAATGGGCCTGTAGCTCAGTTGGTTAGAGCACGCGCTTGATAAGCGCGGGGTCGCTGGTTCAAGTCCAGCCTGGCCCACCATGTTCCCGCTCCAGTGTTTCGGAAGTGCACGTTGACTGATTATTCAGCCGCTCTTTGACATCCGTGTGAAGATTTTTTTCCTAACTGCAGGCTGATTGGATTTCGATCCGATCGGCCAGATTAACACAAGAATCACTTGAGTTTATCTTGCAGTCTTGGAATTACTCAACCAAAAATATAGAGATATAATACGGCAAATTTTGCCGGAGCCGCTTAAGCACGGTTCCGGTCTTGTGATCACCTTCGGGTGAGATCAAATTGCTCGATTTCGAGATAAAGGAATCAAGTTGTTAAGGGCATAGAGTGGATGCCTTGGTGCTAACAGGCGATGAAGGACGTGATAAGCTGCGATAAGCTTCGGTGAGCCGCACACAGGCTTTGACCCGGAGATTTCCGAATGGGGTAACCTGGCCTCCTTAATAGGGGGTCGTTCCTTCCTGAATAAAATAGGGAAGGATACGCGATACCCGGTGAAGTGAAACATCTCAGTAACCGGAGGAAAAGAAAACGAATGTGATTCCGTCAGTAGTGGCGAGCGAAAGCGGAATAGCCCAAACCGGAGGCTTTGCCTCCGGGGTTGTAGGACCCCGATGTGGGACTTCAGACGATAGGTGAACCTTCTGGAAAGTTGGTCCAAAGAGGGTGACAGGCCCGTAACCGAAATCCGACGAAGCCCTAGGGTGTTCCTGAGTAGCGCAGCACACGTGAAACGTTGCGTGAATCTGTCCCGACCACGGGATAAGGCTAAATACTAGTTAGCGACCGATAGTGTACCAGTACCGTGAGGGAAAGGTGAAAAGTACCGCTGTGAGCGGAGTGAAATAGACCCTGAAACCCTATGCCTACAAGGTGTAAGAGCACTTTCGAGTGTGATTGCGTGCCTTTTGCTTAATGAGTCTGCGAGTTAGTGTATGTGGCAAGCTTAAGTCCTTATGGGACGGAGGCGTAGCGAAAGCGAGTCCGAATAGGGCAAACATAGTTGCATGCGCTAGACCCGAAGCGGAGGTGACCTACCCATGGCCAGGTTGAAGCGTGAGTGAAATCACGTGAAGGACCGAACCGTTGTGTGTTGAAAAACGCTCGGATGAGCTGTGGGTAGGAGTGAAAGGCTAATCAAACCCCGTGATAGCTGGTTCTCTCCGAAATGCATTTAGGTGCAGCGTTGCGTGTTGATGAGTGGGGGTAGAGCACTGACAGGGCTAGGGGGCATACCCGCCTACCAACCCCTATCAAACTCCGAATACCATTCAATAGAGCGCAGCAGTGAGACAGTGGGGGATAAGCTTCATTGTCGAAAGGGAAACAGCCCAGATCAGCAGCTAAGGTGCCTAAAGTACGCTCAGTGTAAAGGAGGTGAGGTTTCATAGACAGTGAGGATGTTGGCTTAGAAGCAGCCACCATTTAAAAAATGCGTAATAGCTTACTCATCGAGAGACCTTGCGCCGAAAATGATTGGCGATAAGCGTACTACCGAAGCTCTGGATGTCATTTCTTAGGAAATGGCGTGGTAGGAGAGCGTTCCCAGTGCGGCGAAGGGTGATGGCGACTGACCCTGGAGCGCTGGGAAGTGAGAATGCAGACATGAGTAACGATAAGACCGGTGAAATTCCGGTCCGCCGTAAACCCGAGGTTTCCTGGGCAATGTTCGTCATCCCAGGGTTAGTCGGGACCTAAGCCGAGGCCGATGGGCGTAGGCGATGGAAAGGAGGTTAATATTCCTCCACCTCCGACCCTTAAACTGGGGGGACGCAGGCTGAAAAGTAACTAGCTTATTGAATTGCGAGGTGCGGCTACGGCCAATCCGCATTACTGGACAGACTGCCAAGAAAAGCCCCAGCATATGCTAAGGAGCCCGTACCGTAAACCGACACAGGTGGGTGGGTAGAGTATACCAAGGCGCAAGAGTGAAACCTGGTCAAGGAACTCGGCAAAATAGCCCCGTAACTTCGGAAGAAGGGGTGCCCCCTTTAGGGGGGGCCGCAGTGAAATGGGCCAACCGACTGTTTAGCAAAAACACAGCATTGTGCTAAGACGTAAGTCGACGTATACGATGTGACACGTGACCAATGCCAAAAGATTACGGTAAGGTGTTAGTTCCTTCGGGGACGAAGCTCCGAGCCCAAGTCCTGGTGAATGTCGGCCGTAACTATAACGGTCCTAAGGTAGCGAAATTCCTTGTCGGGTAAGTTCCGACCTGCACGAATCGTGCAACGAGTTGGCCGCTGTCTCGACCAGTAGCTCAGTGAAATTGTAACACCGGTGAAGATGCCGGTTACCCGCAGAAGGACGGAAAGACCCTATGCACCTTAACTGTAAGCTGTTATTGGTTTTTCGATTTTGATGCTCAGCATAAGTGGGAGGCTTTGAAGTGGTCCTTTAGGGGATTGCGGAGCCAACAGTGAGATACCACCCTTTGGCATTGGAGAATCTAACCCCGAGCCGTTAGCCGGCCGGGGGACCATGGCAGCCGGTCAGTTTTACTGGGGCGGTATCCTCCTAAAGAGTAACGGAGGAGCGCGAAGTTTGGCTCAGCACGGTCGGCAACCGTGTGTCGAGTGTAAAGGCACAAGCCAGACTAACTGTGAGACCAACAAGTCGAGCAGATACGAAAGTAGGCCTTAGTGATCCGGCGGTTGAATGTGGAATTGCCGTCGCTCAACGGATAAAAGGTACGCTAGGGATAACAGGCTGATCGCGCCCAAGAGTTCATATCGACGGCGCGGTTTGGCACCTCGATGTCGGCTCGTCGCATCCTGGGGCTGGAGAAGGTCCCAAGGGTCCGGCTGTTCGCCGGTTAAAGCGGCACGCGAGCTGGGTTCAGAACGTCGCGAGACAGTTCGGTCCTCTATCCTCTGTGGGCGTAGGAAAATTGAAGGGTTCAGACCTTAGTACGAGAGGACCGGGTCTGACGCACCTCTGGTGTTCCGGTTGTTCTGTCAAGAGCATCGCCGGGTAGCTAAGTGCGGAAAGGATAAGCGCTGAAAGCATCTAAGCGCCAAGCTATTCCTGAGATAAATTTTCCCTGAAGGATCGTGGGAGACGACCACGTTGATAGGCTGGGGGTGTAAGTGCAGTAATGTATTCAGCTCACCAGTACTAATCATCCGTTCGACTTAATTCCTCTCTTTCTTCTTGGCCACGTGGTCAGAAGGGGGAGAAAAGTATTGCTTTTGAAAATAGTCTTTAGAAGGCTGCAATGGTAGTCAGTCTAAGTTCAGTCTTTAAACCACCAATTGATCGTAAGATCGGAGGTTGGAACAACTTCACATGGATGTCAGAGAACGGCCCGGTTGCCCTTTAGAAGGGGGAGCAGGCCTGAAGCATCTGAAATTAATTGACCAATAGAGGTCGTTTTTTACTTCAAGTAAGTAAGCAACGACCTCTGGTGGCCAGAGCAAGGAGGAACCACCCGGTCCCATTCCGAACCCGGAAGTGAAACTCCTTTGCGCCGATGGTAGTGGGACGATAGGTCCTGTGAGAGTAGGTCGTCGCCAGTTATAAGCCCCGTTTGTTGGTCAAAAGCCAATAAACGGGGCTCTTTTTTTACCCTCACGTCAGGGAAAGACAGGGGCTGGGGAGATTCATCTTGAAATCCTCACCTTGGAGAGGGCCTATTTTCATCGACAATTGCTTTCAGGTGGGATGTAATATTCTATAAGATTTCAAATAACCGTCTTTTGACGTCGATGTCCTGCAGGGAAATCGATAGACTTCCGACGATCTCTTCTCTGAAGGGCTTCCTTTTGTCGACTTGTGAATATAACGGTTTTACTTCGCTCTCTCGGGACAATGGTTCTGTTATTGGGTATTGCGATGGGTGGTTCTGTCGCTCTCGCTACGATTGTGCCAGTTGGGAAAGCTCATGAAACCGGTCTTAACCTTGGTGGCTGGGCTTTGTCCCTAATGATCGCCCTAGCGCTGGGCGCTGGATTGTGGCTTGCCGGACATTTTCTCGCAAGAAGAGCGGGGAGAGGAACGGCGATGAGAAGGCGGGAGGCGATGGCATTGGTGGGAGCTGGATGGTTCCTTTGCAGTATTTTCGCAGCACTTCCTTATGTTTTTTGTGATCCGCATATTCCCTTTGTAGATGCTTACTTTGAAGCAGTCTCAGGATTGACGACGACTGGAGCCACAATTTTTTCAGACCTTGAGAAACTTCCCCGCACGATTTTGGTATGGCGATCGACGACACAATGGGTGGGTGGAATGGGAATTCTCGCGATGTTTGTGGTGGTGCTTTCCGGGATGACGGCAAGTAGTAAGACCTTGATTGGAGCTGAGTCTTCTCTTGCTAATTCCGATATTGTGAGTTTGCGACAGACGATGCGCCAGCTGTGGGGGGTTTACACCATTTTCACTTTTGTGTGTTTTTGTGGGTTGTGGGCCTTTGGTCTGACTCCCTTTCAAGCGATCAACTATGCCCTTACTGCTGTTTCTACTGGAGGGTTTGGCACTGAGAACGATAGTGTCGGCTCATTGTTTAGTGGTGGCAGCAAGCTTTGGTTAACTTGCTTCATGTTGATGGGAGCGATGAGCTTTCCATTCTATCTGACGCTATTGAAGCGGAGATTCACCGATCTGAGGGTGAAGTTTGAAGAGATTGTTTGGTATTTTATTTTTCTCGCAGTGATTTTGGGTGTCCTCATTGTGCAGTCATTATCAGGCCATTTGGAAGTTGGAGTGATCGATATCATCTTTAACGTGGTCTCAGTTTCGACGACGACGGGCTATGTCAGCAGCGACTATGACACGTGGAGTCGGGTTGGAGTCGGGTTGTTGATTCTCTTAATGATGGTTGGAGGGTGTTCTGGTTCGACTGCAGGCGGCCTGAAAATGAGCAGGATGATTTTTTGGTTCCGATTTGTGTCGTCTGGTTTGGAGCGCTCTTTTCGACCCAAAGTCGTGAGTCCGATCAAGTTGGCCGGGAGGCAGGTCGCTGATGATGCCACGGATCAGCTCTTTCTGGTATTGTCTCTCTTTGGATTTTTTGGGATCACGGGGACTTTGCTATTTCAGTTATTGGATCCGGGTCATTCGCTAATGGGAGCGATGTCAGCGGTGATTAGTTGCCTAGGGAACGTAGGGCCTGCGTTCGCTGAAATGGGTCCGACTGAGAATTTCGCGGGTGTTTCGTCTGCAAGCAAGGTGCTCTTTGCGTGCCTCATGATTTTAGGTCGCCTGGAGTATGTCGCTCTTTTGGTGTTATTCAGCCGTCAGCTTTGGAAGAAGTATTAGCGGTCGTTCGACAGACAGGCGGTGATTGGAGAGGGTGTCAGGCTAGGGCGATCAAGTTCAGGAGTACTTCGAAAAACTTGAATGTTTAGGCTTGTAATGCTGTTTTTGCAGCACATCATGCCCGGATGCCTCGTAATCCAAACAAAACCCATTACTCAGGAAATTTTCCCACTTACTTCGATGCCTTCGAGGATTTGGAAGATCCTCGCTCTGCTGCAGGTTGGACCCGCCATCACTTTGGTGAAGTTCTTTTCATCTGCGTGACTGGAGTGCTCTGCGGAATGAACGGTTTTGCGGAAATTGAACACTTTGCCAAACTTCAGCGTAGCTGGTTCGAAAAATGGATCTCTCTCCCCAATGGAATTCCCCGTGCGCAGACTCTCTCCAACTTGTTTCAACTTATTGATCCCACCAAATTTCAGCAGTGCCTCATCAATCATGTCAGCCAACTTCACCCGGATTTAAAAAAGCAAATCATCGCCATTGATGGCAAAGCTTTGCGAGGGAGTCATGAGCTTTTGAAAGGTGCGCACCACGCCGTGAGTGCTTGGGCCGAAGACACTGGAATCACTTTGGCTCAGGTCTTTGTC
>Ga0209284_10005416_pt1 | contig 13255 bp, 13 predicted proteins | sample FRY03_FD_187211 | JGI IMG/M metagenome (GOLD analysis project Ga0209284, IMG submission 187211) | Freshwater microbial communities from Lake Fryxell liftoff mats and glacier meltwater in Antarctica - FRY-03 (SPAdes) (version 2) | ecosystem: Environmental > Aquatic > Freshwater > Ice > Glacier... | reverse complement strand
CCCTTTCGGGTACACTCCCTATACTGTACACGCACCGCCCATCCCAGTCAACCAGCCGGAGCCACCCCGAATGTACGCAACCCCATTTCCCCTGGCCGAGAGCACCACCGGATTGTGCAACGATGAGCAGAGCCTGCTTGCCCACGTCCACGCCATCTGTGACCGCATCGACCGGGCCGATCCCCAAATACAGGCGTTTATCCTCGAACCCTACCGCCGGGCGCGGCTGGTGGAAGAAGCCGTCGATCTGATCAGCCGCTACCCGGAGCCGGAGAGCCGTCCGCCCCTTTTCGGCGCGCTGGTGGGCGTGAAGGACATCTTCCGGGTGGATGGCTTCCACACTCGCGCCGGTTCAGAGCTGCCGATGGAACTCTTCGAGGGCGACGAGGCCGCGGTCGTCACCCGCCTGCGGGAAGCGGGCGCTCTGATTGCGGGCAAGACCGTCACTACCGAATTCGCCTACTTTCAGCCCGGCCCCACCCGCAATCCCCATAACCTGAACCACACGCCGGGCGGCTCCAGCAGTGGATCGGCGGCGGGGGTGGCGGCGGGTTTCTTCCCCCTGGCGCTGGGAACCCAGACAATCGGCTCGACAATTCGTCCCGCGGCCTTCTGCGGCATTGTGGGTTTCAAGCCGAGTTATGACCGCATTCCCAGCGACGGCCTACTCTATTTTTCCAAATCGCTGGATCACGTGGGGCTGTTTACCCAGGACGTGGCGGGGATGGCCCTGGCCGCGTCAGTTCTCTGCGACGGCTGGGACGCCACTGCCTCCATTCCAGACCGCCCGCCTGTGCTGGCCGTGCCAGAGGGCGATTATCTCAAGAAAGCCTGGCCAGAGGGTTTGGATTCGTTCTGGGAAAGCATCAGCAAACTGGAAAGGGCAGGTGCGCAGGTCGTCACGATTCCTTTCTTCGCGGAGTTCGACGAACTGGACGAGCAGCACCGGCGGATGATGGCCGCAGAAGCAGCGCAAATACATAAACAGTGGTTCGCCGAATACGAATATCTCTACAGCGAACATATGAAAGAAATCATGTGGACCGCGGCCACAGTGGACGCTGCGGAACTGGCCGAAGCCCAGGCAGCGCGTATTAATTTGCGTCAACAATTGGCGGACGCGTTGGACGCGGCGGGTGCTGATTTGTGGGTGGCCCCACCCGCGCAGGGAGCCGCGCCCGAAGGCATCCACGCCACAGGCAACCCGGTGATGAATCTGCCCTGGACAAACGCGGGCGTCCCCGCGCTGAACCTGCCTGTGGAACGCACACGCAGCGGGCTGCCGATGGGATTGCAACTAATCGGGCGCTTTGGGGAAGACGAGCAGGTGTTGGCGTGGGCGGCGCGGATTGAGGGTTTGCTGGTGTCTTCTCAATAAGGGCACGAGGTGGGGCGGGATGAAATTTACAGGCGAAGACGAGAGAGATTCCCACCCCACCTCATGCCCCTACCGATGTCACCCCGCAATATCGAGAAGATACCCTTAATCTTTCCAAATCCCCCTGCACTGCTTATAATAACCCGAATGGACTGGCGAAAATATCCTCGCCAATCCGCCCGTTCTGCTGTATCCGCGTTCTATTTTCTGAGCTTTTCCAATGTCCCTGACCGATCTCCTGGCCGTGGCCCGGGGCGATGAACCAGCCGATCTGCTCCTGCAGGGCGGGCGGCTGGTGAATGTCTTCTCCGGCACAATCGAAGAGGCTGACATTGCCATTTACGGTGACCGCATCGCCGGGATCGGGTCGGGCTATAGCGCCCGCCAGACAGTCGATCTGAACGGCGCGTTCGTCGCGCCGGGGCTGATCGACGCCCACGTCCACATCGAAAGCAGCCTCTGCGTTCCTGCCCAGTTTGCCGCGGCAGTGCTGCCCTGCGGCGTCACCAGCGCGGTCATCGATCCCCACGAGATCGCCAATGTGGCCGGGCTGGCCGGTGTGCGTTTTATGGCCGAAAGCAGCCGGGACTTGCCCCTGCGGGTAGTGGTAATGGCTTCCTCCGCCGTGCCAGCCACGCCGATGGAGACCAGCGGCGCTGTGCTGGACGCGGCCGATCTGGCCGCGCTGCTGGCGGAAGGAACCGTCTACGGACTGGCCGAACTGATGAACTTTCCCGGCGTTGTCAACGGCGACCCGGACGTGCTGGCGAAGATCGCCGCCTTTGCCGGGCGACCCATCGACGGCCACGCGCCCGCGTTGAGTGGTCCCAGCCTCAATGCCTACGCCGCGGCGGGCGTGCAGACCGAACACGAATGCACGACTGTGGAAGAAGCGGCGGAGAAGCTGGCACGAGGGTTTTATGTGCTGATCCGCGAGGCGACAAATGCCCACAATCTTCACCCGTTGCTGCCGCTGATCAACCCGGCCAACCACCGGCGCATCTGCTTCTGCACCGACGACCGTCAGGCGGGCGATCTGTTGGGCCAGGGCAGCGTCGATTATATGCTGCGGGAAGCGATTGCCTACGGCATCCATCCGGTGATGGCTTTTCGGCTGGTCACGCTGAACACAGCCGAATGCTACGGCCTGCACGACCGGGGCGCGCTGGCGCCGGGGCGGCTGGCCGATCTGATGATCTTTGACGAGTTGACTGCACCCCGCGCCCGCCAAGTCTATGCGGGTGGTCGTCTGGTGGCGGAAGAGGGGCGGATCGTGCCGGGATTGTCCCTTGCTTCTCCCCCTATACCCGCGGCCATTGGCGCAACGATGCGGGTGGATTGGAACGCAGTGGACTTCCGCATCCCAGCGCTGGGAAAACGCGTGCGGGCGATCGGCAGTCTGGAAAATCAGTTGGTCACGGAAGAACGCATTCTGCCCGCCACAATTGTGGATGGATTGGCTGTGGCTGACCCGACCCGCGATCTGCTGAAAATGGCCGTCATCGAACGGCACACAGCCAGCGGCGGCCAGAGTCTTGGCTTTGTTCAGGGCATCGGATTGCAGCGGGGCGCGCTGGCCGGGACTGTCGCCCACGACCATCACAATTTGGTGGTTATCGGCGCCGACGACGTGTCGATGCTGACCGCGGCCCGCGCCGTGGGCGCAATGGGCGGTGGCCTCGCCATTGCCGAAGGCGAGCAGGTGTTGGCCCGTCTGCCCCTGCCCGTGGCCGGTCTGATGAGCGATCAGCCGGTGGCTGCAGTGGCCGCCGGTTATGCCGAACTCCTGGCCGCGGCTGCCGAACTCGGCTCTCCCCTCCACGACCCTTTTATGGCGATGAGTTTTATGGCCCTGGAAGTCATCCCGAAGCTGAAACTGACGGATAAGGGGCTGGTGGATGTGGAGAAGTTCGGATTTGTGGAATTATTTGTAGATGAGGGTGATGGGATGACGAGATAATAGGCGATACAATCCCGTCATTATTTCGTCATCCCATCATTTCCCGACCCAATTGTTCTATTTTTTGCCATTTTCTCAAAGGATTCTCCCGATGTTCGACACAATTTCCCCTGCTCCCCCCGACGCCATTTTAGGGCTGACCGAAGCTTTTAAGAAAGACCCCAACCCGCGCAAAACCAATTTGGCTGTGGGTGTTTATAAGGACGCGGGCGGCGCGACGCCTGTGTTGGAGACGGTCAAAGAGGCCGAAAAGCGGCTGCTCTCCGGCGAGAAGACGAAGAGTTATCTGCCCATCGACGGCAGCCCGGAGTACGACGCGGCCAGCCAGCGACTCGTCTTTGGCGACAGCCACGAGATTGTGACCAGTGGCCGTGCTGTCACCGCCCAGGCCCCTGGCGGTACGGGTGCGCTGCGGGTGGCCGCAGATTTTGTGGCCGAAATCAGCCCCGGTGCGACGGTCTGGATCAGCGATCCGACTTGGCCCAACCACCCCAGCGTCTTCGAGTCTGCGGGGTTGAAAGTGGCGACTTACCCCTACTTTAACCCGGCCACAAATGGCATTGACTTTGACGCAATGCTGGCGACGCTGGCGACGATTCCCGCCAGGGATGTGCTGCTGCTGCACGGCTGCTGCCACAACCCGACTGGCGTGGACCTCTCCCTGGCCCAATGGCAGGCCGTTGGGAAAGTGGCCGCGGAACGGGGGCTGCTGCCCCTGCTTGACTTCGCCTATCAGGGCTTTGCCGACGGGCTGGAAGAGGATGCGGCGGGCGTGCGTATCATCGCAGACCACTGCCCGGAGATGTTCGTCGCCAGTTCCTATTCCAAAAATTTTGGCCTTTACAACGAGCGGGTGGGCGCGCTGACGCTTGTGGCCCGCAGCCCGGAAGCCGCCGAGTCCGCCCTCAGCCACGTCAAGCGTTGCATCCGCGCCAACTACTCCAATCCCCCGGCCCACGGCGGCGAGATTGTGCGCACGATTCTGGGCGATCCGGCCCTGCGCCGCCAGTGGGAGGCCGAAGTGACGGCCATGCGCGAGCGTATCAACACAATGCGCCATCTCTTTGTGGAGACGCTCAACGAAAAAGGTGTGACGCGCGATTTCTCTTTCATCGCCCGCCAACGGGGGATGTTCTCCTTCAGCGGTCTTACACCCGCGCAGGTGAAAGCATTGCGCGAGCGCCACGGCGTCTACATCGTCGGCTCCGGGCGCATCAGCGTGGCGGGGATGACGGAGGGCAATATGGATTCTCTGTGCGAGGCGATTGCGGATGTGTTGAAGGGGAATTAGCTGAGGATAGGCTGAGGATAGGCTGAGGATAGGCTGATGCCAGATTAGATTGGCATATTCTTCGGCTTCAGAGGCACTCCAGACCAAAATGAATAATTGATTCAGGCGGCGGCCCGGCCCCTCACCGGCGTACTGGTGGAACCGTTGGACACCATCCGCCGCGCCCACAATCTTCTACGCCCAGAGTGTAAAGGCGAATGTGCTTTTTTTGACAACCTGGACATCTTCTGGCTGAAGGAGAGCAGCCTGGCCGTTCTGGACAATCTGCCCGAACTGGATGAACTAGCCATTGGCTGTAGCGATGGGGACAGATATTTTGGGCGGCAACACCCCTCTACTCTACACGGACAGAGCCTCCATCGGCGTGGAAGACGAACCGGACGAGATTGACCCGACCGCGGATTGCATCGAAAATCTGCGGATGCTGCGTGGCTGGCTCGGCGCATCCACGTAAACAGAGAAGGAAAGAAACAGGATGACAGAGAAAATCCGTCAGGGACGGCTGGCCGGGACTGAATGGGACCCCCAGCAATATCTCAAATTCTCCGACCACCGACTGCGCCCGGCGTTGGAGCTATTGGACCGCGTGCCCCCGAACGCATACCGGGTGATCTACGATTTGGGTTGCGGCGCTGGAAAGATGGCCCGCCTGATGGCGGAGCGCTGGCCCGATGCGCGGGTCTATGGCGTGGACAATTCGCCCCAAATGTTGGAAAAGGCCGGGGGCGAGCCGGGCCGGGTGGAATGGATCGAGGCAGACATCCAGAGTTGGTCCCCCGTCGAACCGCCCGATCTGATCTACTCCAACGCGACGCTCCAATGGGTGGTGGGGCATCGTACACTCTTTCCGCGACTGTTCGGCTCTTTGCAAGAAGGCGGATGCCTGGCTGTGCAGATGCCCCTCAGTTGGGGGATGCCCTCCCATCGGTTGATGCGGGAGACGTTGGCGGATGGAGGAGCAAATGGCGGCGCTCTGGGCACGGCAACCCTGCGTGACGGCGTGGCGCACAAATGGGTAGACGATGCGGGAGAGTATTACGACCTGCTGGCAGGCCGCACGAACAGCCTGGACATCTGGGAAACCGAGTATTTACAGGTGTTGGCAGGCGACGATCCGGTTTTGGAATGGGTGACGGGGACCGGTCTGCGGCCCATCCTCAATGCGCTGGAAGGTGAAGAACGTCAACGCTTTCTGGCGGAATATGCCCAGCGGTTGCGTCAGGCATACCCGGCCAAATCGGACGGGCGAACTCTCTACCCCTTTCGTCGCCTCTTTTTGGTGGCAACGCGCTGAGTGGAATGCAGTAAGGCGCAGCAAGCAGCATCCCTGCAAATAATCGCCTAAAAACAACAACAACAACAACTCCTTATTGCCAAAAAGTGAGGCGTTAAAATGATGGATATCTTCTTCCAGATTATTGGTCTGTTTTTGCTTTTATTGGGTTTGGCGGCGGGCTATTGGCGCTGGGTGAAGCCACATGACGCCACGCTTGGGGTGCAGGAAAAGGGGCTGCTTCTGCTGGTCGTCCTGACATTGATGGGTGGTTTCATCGGCAGTCCCTTTTGGTGGATGGACGAAGTACGCAGCTTTTCCTGGGACCTGCCGCCTCTCGCCAGCCGAATGCTGGCCGCGGCGGGCTGGTCCTTTGTGGTCGTCTGCTTTCAGGTGTTGGAGCGCCCGACGGATCGTCGCCTGCGCCTCGTTCTTCTCCTGCTTTTTGTCTATCTTGCGCCCCTGGCCCTGGCCGCGCCCCTCTTTCATCTGAACCGTTTCGATTTGGCCGCGCCCATCACCTACGGCTTTTTTGCTATCGTCGGGCTGATGACAGCAAGCACCCTCTGGTATCTGCTGCGCCGGCCGCGCATCTTTCCAGACACGCCAGCCGATCTGCTACCGCCTGCGCGGGCTGTGCGCGGCTGGCTGTTGCTGGTGGCTGTCGTCACGGCGCTGTGGGGGCTGGCTCTGCTGATCACAGACAACGGCCCTTCGCCGCTGGTGTGGGTCTGGCCGGGCGATCTGTTGACCAGCCGCCTGATTGGGGTTATGCTATTGACGATTGCGGCGGGTTCGGTCTACAGCTTGAACGCCGCTGGCGTTGCCCGCCCGTTGTTGGCGATGCTCCTGACCTACGGGCTGGGCTTGTCCACGGCCAGTCTCTGGAACTTTCTGGCTGGCAAACCGGTCAAGTGGTCGTACACGCTCGTATTTGGGATCATCTTTTTGATCTCCAGCTACTTCTACAGCAGATTCTACGCCAAAACAGCTTCTTCTCCACCACAACAGCTATCCAAACGCTGATGGCTCGCCCTCTCAATACACTACAGCACAAGTTATTGAGATAACACTCACGCGATGCACTCTTTCTCCATCAGGAATGCGTATGACACATCCCTACGAAGCAATCTTCTTTGATTTGGACGGCACGCTCTTCGATCTCATCGCCTGCGAGCGGGAGACCCTGCGCCGCCTGCTCTCCCAGACTCTGCCATCCTTTGGCCCGACAGAGACGGAGCGCCTTTTGGCGGCCTATGCCAAAGTCAGTCCCGGCCATTGGGCAAGCGGGCTGGCAACCGACAACTCCCGCGAAGAAATTGTCGGCGGTATTCTCGCCGCCGTCTGCGCCCAAACCGGTGTTGTGATTCCTGACCCTTCCCACAGTACGCGGCTCTATTGGCAGATTTTTGCCAATGTGGCTGTTCTGGAAGAAGGCGCGGTCGAAGTATTGAAAAAGTTGTCGGCCAGCTACCGCCTGGGGGTGATCAGCAACGGCTATGCGGATACCCAGCGTCCCCGGCTGGCCGCAGCTGGGCTGACCGGCTACTTCGAGGCTATCGTCGTCTCTGGCGAAGTGGGCTGGGCCAAACCGGACCCGCGCATCTTTGCCCACGCCCTGGGCCAGATGTCTGTCACGCCATCCGCTGCGCTCTACGTGGGCGATTCCGCCAGCCACGATCTGGCGGGCGCGCTCGCTGCCGGGGTGGACTTCTGCCTCTATCGGCCCAAAGGCGGCACTGGGCTGGAATTGCCAGCCGGTGTATTGCCAGCCGGTGTATTGCCAGCCGATGTATTGCCAGCCGATGTATTGCCAGCCGATGTGCGGCTGGTCACGGCCCTCTCCCAGTTGGCGGCGCTTCTGACCTGATGCTATGATATATTGGAACAGTGCGTTTCGGAGAGAAAAGCGGACGCAGATTTCACAGAAACCACAGATACGCGCAGACTCAATCCCTGTGTTCTTCAGAGTAGTGGGAGCGTTTGGATGGCAGTGCTGGCAAAGACGGACGATCCAAAAAGAAGCGACGTGACGGATGCACTGGTGGCTGATTGGATGACGCCCAGCCCCTACACCTGCACGGTCGATGCAACGCTGGCCGATGCCAGGGATATGATGGCAGAATATCGTTGTCGCCGCCTGCCTGTGGTGGACGACGAGGGCCATCTCATCGGTATTCTCAGCCTGGGCGATGTGCGCCAGGCCGCGCCTTCCAGCGTTTCCAGCCTCAGCCTCTTCGAGATAAACTATTTCTGGGCCAAGTTGCCGGTCAATTCTGCGATGACGCCCGATCCCCTTACGCTGGCCCCCACAGATACCGTCAAAGATGCCTGCCGCCGGATGCTGGCCCACAAGATCAGCGGCCTGCCCGTCGTCGTCGATCACAAAGTCGTAGGTATCTTTACCGAAACCGATGCCCTCCGTTTTCTCGTTAGTCTGGATTGAAGCAAAAGCCACCTGCCCTTCAACCGCCACCCACGTTTAGAGCCTCCTATGCACCGCATCCCCGTTCGCGAAATCATGCACGCCCCTGTAATCACGATTCACCCCGACGCCCTGGCCGTCGACGCGGCCGAACTGATGGATGAACATACCATTCGACGCATTCCCGTCGTCAATGACGATGGCTTTCTGATTGGGATCGTCAGCGATTCCGACGTATTGGAGGCCGAGACAGCCGGCTCCCTGCGCAGCGCCTATGAACCGGGCGCGGAGGAAGAATGGCTGAGTGTGGATGAAATTATGACCCGGGAAGTTGTCACAACCGGGCCGGATGCCACTGTGGGCGAATTGGTCACCGAAATGCTGCGCTACAAAGTGGGGGGTATGCCAGTGGTAATGGCTGACGGCGGCAACCCAAAGCGGCTGCGGGTGATGGGAATGGTCACCGAGACGGATATTTTTGCGTTGATTGCAGCGACTTGGGAAGCAGAGAAGTCTCCGTCCTGAAAAGAGCCACAGTAACGCAAGCTGTTAGCTTGCGGCGGTCCGCACTGACAGCTTGCGTTAGATCAGCGGCGTCTTATTTTCATAGCAAGGCAAATGAAAAGCAGCAATCGACAGGAGAAACGACTATGCGAATCGGGATTTCTATCGCATCCAGCTACGCTGTAAGTGATGTGCGAGACGGCGCACGCTGGATGATCGAACGGGCCAAAGCCGCCGCGGATGCGGGCCTGGACAGCCTCTTTTACGGCGATCATCACGTCACACAAAGCCCCTATTACCAAAATTCCCCCATCCTCGCCCGTGCCCTGGCCGAATGGCACAACGCGCCGGCGGGCGCGCTCTACCTGCTCCCCTTCCGCCACCCGGTCCTGCTGGCCGAAGAGATCGCCACCCTGGCAACGATAATGCCCAACCGCTTTATTATGCAGTGCGCCATCGGCTACGGCGACCGGGAGTTTGCCGCTTTTGGCATCAATCCCAAACATCGCCCCTCCCGCTTCGAGGAGTGTCTGGAAATTATGCGCCGTCTCTGGGCCGGTGAAACCGTCTCCCACCAGGGACGCTGGCAGATTCAGCAGGCGCGCATCTCGCCCACGCCGCCCGAACCGGTGGAGGTATGGATCGCGGCCAGCGCCAAACCGGCCATCGAACGCGCCGCCCGCCTGGGCGACGGTTGGCTGGCCGCGCCAGGGCTTTCGCCTGCCGAAGCCGAAGAGAGCCTGGCCTATTACCGGGAATGTTGTGCCCGCCACGGACGCAAAGTCGGAGTGACGGCCATCCGGCGCGATATTTACGTGGGCGCGGATGCCGCCAACGCCGCAGCCGTTGGCGGCGCTGTGGTGGCTGCTGGCTACCGGGGCTTTCCCATCGACGCGACAATTGTCGGTGATGTGGAAAGTGTGGCCGCTGCGTTTCGGGGTTACGCCGAGATGGGATACAGCGATGTGATTGTGCGCAATCTGGTGACGGATCAGGCGCAGGCACTGGCAAGTATTGCCCGGCTGGCACAGGTGAAGAAGCTGCTCGGCTAAAAGAGACTCTGCTTAACTAAAAAAGTAGTGCGTTGGCTCTTGCCAACGCACCACTTTTTGGAAATCCGGCGTGACTATCCAAAAAGTCCGCCCAATAATTTCGATCCGAGTTTCATCACATCATCGGTGATCTCTCCATCCCCGTCCATATCCAGCAGATCGGCCAAACCACGCGAGCGCTCTGGTAGACGTAGGCGCGTAGGGCGTTGACAGACGTCCAGACGGACATATTCACCAGCAGGTGGGGATCGTCAAAAGCCTGGATATCCGTGGCATTGCCGCTTTCGCTCTGCAAGCGCCCGACAAAGCCGGGGGTAGCCTCAACCAATGCGTTGATGCGATCCACTACACCAGATTATCGAGCCAGGCCCTATGCAAGGACCACTGGTCAGCAGCCGGGTCCCAGCGCAGTTCGTATTGGGAATTGTCTACAGCTTTGATCAGAAAGCAGCGCAGGCTCTTGCCCTCGACTCTTTCCTCCCACTGACGTCCCACATCAGAGACGTAACGGGTCTGATCCCGCCAGACAAATGAGGTGGGCCGCATCGTGCCGGAGGGCAACATCCGCACCAGAACGAGCACGGGTTCCTGGACAAGGACTTGGGTTGTCATGGGTAAACTCCTGGTTTGCAGGTGGTGGGTTGAAGGTGGTGGGTGAAAGGTGGCAAGTTGCATGTGACATCTTTCGCCGGCTTATCTGTTGGCGCACATAAGCGCATATTCCAACAGCATTTGCAGCGCCAATTGGGCACTGAGCAGTTTGTTGCCCCGACGATCAGCGGGCCAGACGACCCGCTCGGCCCGCTCTGTACCGTCTGTCGCGCTCAGGTGCAGATGGACCAGACCGGTCGGCTTCTCGGCTGTGCCACCCCCCGGCCCGGCAATTCCCGTGACAGAGACGGCCACATCCGCGCTGTAGAGGGAGAGAGCGCCCTGGGCCATCTGTCGGGCGACTTGCGCGCTCACCGCACCCACAGCCAGCAGCGTATCGCTCTGTACGCCCAACAGCCGTTCTTTGGCCGCGTTGCTATAGACGCCCGCACAGCCGGCAAACCAGCCCGATGAGCCGGGAATTTCGGTAATCAGATGGCCGACCAGCCCACCCGTGCAGCTTTCGGCGGTGGCGGCAACCAGACCGGCCTTTGCCAACGCTTCGCCCACAGAGTGGGCCAGCGGGATAAGATCGGTTTCACTGTGCGGTCTTTCAATGCTTGCCATACAAGAATCTCCTCACGAAACACGCCGAGCCATCAATAACAGCCGCTCATCTCCCTGTCGGGTCAAAATCGCCACACCGTTTCGCCCACCGGCCACCAGTTTCAAGCGGGGGCGCAGACTTTCCGGCTCGATGGGCGGTCCCCGCCGCTTCAACTCCACCTGCCCGATGCCCAGCGCTTGTAGTCGCCGGTTCAGCGTTTTCAGGCTGAAGGGGTGAATTTCCTCAATCTGAAAGCTCTGCACAAAGGGCGCTGCTTCGTTATGGGCCGGACTGCGTTCTCCGACCAGATAGGCGATCTGAGAATCGAAAAGATGTGCGCCCAGCATCTCGCACAGTTCGGCAAAAGGGCCAGCCCGAATCACCGCCGGGTCCGGTTCATGGAGAAAGTGACCCTCGGCCAACTCACCCACAGGCGGCGGGGTCAGGGAGGCGCTAATCGGGTGCCAGACGCCGCCGTGCCCTGGGCCGTCGTAGACCGATGCCCAACGCGCCCCGCCATCCGCCAGAGGCCCAAACCAGAGGATGGCTTCTTTACATGTCCGCTCGTGGCTGATGAACTCGACGCCACAAGCGGACGGGATTTCGCCGTCCGCCACGCCGGGGGCCACTTTCACCGCCAGCGCGGGGATGCGTTTTTGCAGACGCAGCAGCAGCGAGAGAGGCGGGATCATCTGTTCCAGCCCAAAAAGACGACGCCCCTGCAACCGGCGGGCCGGGTCGGCAAAGGCGGCCCCGGCAGCGGGCAGTCGATCTGCTGCCAGTTCCGCGGTCCAGTCGGCCAAGCGGAATTCGACCTGTGCGGCCAATCCCAAAGCGGCCGCGTTGGCCTGGGCAAAACGCAGCCGCACCGGATCGTTCTCGTAGGCGATAACCGGGCGGTGACGGGCCAGGGCCAGCGTATCCCCGCCAATTCCACAGCCCAAATCCAGAAACGGGCCGGAGGGAGAATGCCGGTGCAGATAGGCGGCCCGGTGTTGGGCAATCGGCCAGGCCGTCGCCTGCTCCAATGCTTCCGGTGTGAAAAAGAGATACGCTGCGTCGGGAAATTTCCCCGCGGCCCGTTGCCTCGTCGTCGCCAGCGTCAGTAAAGCGGCGGCCTCTTCCGGCGTGTAGAGCGTCCGCAGATCGGTGAGCAGCGCCAGATGATTGGCAGGGGCCAAATCGGCTTGGGCCAGTTTCGCCAGGGCAACCGCCGCTTCTGAGGAAAACAAAAAATCCATCGCCGGTGCGTCCTGGATTGCCATACTGCGCCACTCTCTTCGCTACCCTATATCTGTTTCCGTGCCCATCTGCCGGTTCATTTCTGGCAGTTCATTTCTGCCGGTTCATTATAGCCCTGGCGCGCCACCCAACAAACTTTACAGTTGCAGGGGATGGGAAGCGGGTGGAAAGAAAGCCCACGAAACGTATATGAATTGTAGTCTATTTGACTTGACACGCGTCTTTGATAGACGCTATGATAGACGGGCAGCGTATGTGATAAAGTTCACGAAGCCGTGCAGCGAAATCATCCCGCGAATGCTTTAGTAAATCCTATAGACGAGAAAGCGACTTTTTCGGACATCTGATAGTGGCTTTGGTACGATTATAGGATAGGATTAATGCCCGCCACAGGTGGGTTCGTTTGCAGAAAAAAGGAGAATTATGAGCGTACAGCAAGAACATTTAACGATGAAACAAGCCCCTGTATCCGATCACGCGGAGGCACACATGGAAAAGCCACCGAAGTTGGAATACAGTGTCAAAGAGGCTGATGAATCGTTAGAGGCGTACATTTCGGCCATCAGCGGAGCAATCATTGGCGTGCTGGCCACGCTGCTCGTGCTCTACATTCTGAACGGCGGAACGTTGCGCTTTACCAATCCAGCCAAGCTTTCGGCTATCGAGGCCAGCCTGACACGGGTGGATGAGAATGTGGGCGCGGTCAACCAGAATGTGGAAACCGTTGTTACCCGTCTGGCTGCGTTGGAAGGCGATACCGGCGTGATCAGCCAGTTGCAGGGAAGTCTGACCGAACTGGACGCCAGTTTGGGTTCGCTGGACACGGCGATGTCCGAGCAGGGCGTGCGGATGGATTCCCTGGACAAGTCTGTGGCCGCGCTGGATGTGACACGCAAGAATTTTGACACCTTCACCGCGGCACTGGCTTCGGC
>Ga0209284_10005409_pt1 | contig 13272 bp, 10 predicted proteins | sample FRY03_FD_187211 | JGI IMG/M metagenome (GOLD analysis project Ga0209284, IMG submission 187211) | Freshwater microbial communities from Lake Fryxell liftoff mats and glacier meltwater in Antarctica - FRY-03 (SPAdes) (version 2) | ecosystem: Environmental > Aquatic > Freshwater > Ice > Glacier... | reverse complement strand
ACGACCTAGGTATGGAACATCGCGATGCCACCGATGATCAAGTCACAATTGCTGCGGCACATGCAATTCAAAAACATGGCGTAGGAATCAAATGCGCAACGATTACACCTGATGAGGCACGGGTTGCAGAGTTTGGCCTAAAGAAAATGTGGAAATCCCCTAATGGAACAATCCGTAACATTCTTGGCGGGGTAATCTTTCGCGAACCAATCATCATCAGCAATGTTCCCCGTTTAGTTCCACACTGGACAAAGCCAATAGTTATCGGTCGGCACGCCTTTGGCGATCAGTATCGCGCAACGGATTTCAAAGTACCCGGTCCCGGAAAACTCACTATCTCATTTGTGCCAGAAGATGGTTCGGCGCCAACAACACATGAAATTTTCAACTTTGAATCTTCCGGTATTGCGATGGCGATGTACAACGTGGATGATTCAATTCGCGACTTTGCGCGTGCCTCACTTAATTATGGACTGCTTCGTAAATTTCCGGTTTATCTTTCCACTAAGAACACAATTTTGAAAGCATACGATGGTCGGTTTAAAGATATCTTTGAAGAAATTTTCCAAGCTGAGTTCAAGACCCAATTTGATGCAGTTGGCATTTGGTATGAACATCGCTTAATCGATGACATGGTTGCGATGTCACTTCGTATGGATGGTGGATATGTTTGGGCATGTAAGAACTATGACGGTGATGTGCAATCTGACACCGTTGCGCAGGGGTATGGATCACTTGGTTTAATGACATCAGTTCTGATGACACCAGATGGAAAAATTTGTGAATCAGAGGCAGCTCACGGCACCGTGACCCGTCACTACCGCGATCATCAAGCAGGCAAGGCAACTTCAACAAATCCGATTGCATCAATCTTTGCCTGGACCCAGGGTCTGGCACATCGGGCAAAGTTAGATAACAATCCAGAACTTGCAAAGTTTTGTGCAACCCTGGAGCGGGTATGTATCGAAACGGTTGAGCAAGGGAAGATGACAAAGGACCTGTCAACTCTCATCGCCAAGGATGCTCCGTACCAAACAACCCAAGAGTTTCTTAACTCCATTGATGAAAACCTTAAAAAAGTAATGGCTTAAATAAACATAAGAAATCCCGCCGCACATTAAGTGCGGCGGGATTTCTTTTTCAATTTGAATCAGATGCGCTCACCAGTTGCTGAATTAAACAAGTGGACCACGCTTCTATCGGCGGTAACTGTGATTGTGTCACCCGGCTTCGGTGGGTTCTTTGGATCCCAGCGAACAATTATCTGAGCGCCTTCATCGGATGCGTTTGCGAATTTAACCGTTGTGTCAGCTGGCTTTCCATAAACAAAAGCATCTGAACCAAGCTCTTCCACAACTTCAACTAGAACATGAAAGCCACTAGCTGATGGGGTGAAGCTTTCTGGGCGAACACCCACAGTTACTGATGAACCGGCGCTAGCTGGAACATCGATTGCTAAATCGCCCAGCATCGCGTTGCCACCTACAACTGGTGCAATCAACAAGTTCATTGCTGGTGAGCCGATGAAGCCGGCAACAAAGGCATTTGCTGGATTCTCATAAAGGTTACGAGGTGTATCTACTTGCTGAAGCAGGCCATCTTTCAACACGGCCACGCGATCACCCATTGTCATAGCTTCTACCTGGTCGTGAGTTACATAAACTGTGGTGATGCCAAGCCGACGTTGCAATGCCGCAATTTGGGTACGAGTTGCAACACGTAACTTCGCATCCAGGTTAGATAGCGGCTCATCCATAAGAAATACCTGTGGTTCGCGAACAATTGCGCGACCCATTGCAACCCGCTGCCGCTGTCCACCCGAGAGCGCCTTTGGCTTGCGCTGTAGATATGGTTCTAGGTCAAGCATCTTTGCCGCTTCCAGAACGCGGCGCTCACGCTCTTCCTTTGGCGTTCCGGCAATTTTTAGGGCGAAGCCCATATTTTCGGCAACGGTCATATGTGGATACAACGCATATGACTGGAACACCATCGCAATATCGCGATCCTTTGGTGCAACATTTGTAACGTCACGATCGCCGATTAAAATACGTCCGCCATCGATCTCTTCCAGCCCGGCCAACATTCGAAGTGAGGTTGACTTACCACAACCTGATGGACCAACAAGAACTAAAAACTCGCCATCTTTAACGGTGAGATTTAATTTGTCGACCGCTGGAGCGGTGGTTCCGGGGTAGATACGTGAAGCGTCTTCAAATACAACTGATGCCATGAGATTGCTCTCCTTCTCCGGGCAGGTACGTGCCCGACGGTCCGAGGATGAAGGTGATGGTCGGTTGACCAACGAGCGAAGATTACGCGCAATAAGAGGGAATTGGGAAGAGCTGGCTACTCGCCACGGCGATCAGATCGTATACTTCATACATAATGGAATCTCAATCGTTAGGTTCATTGCTATTTGACCTAGCAATTATCGCTGGCCTAATTTTAGTGGCCTCCTTCTTTGTGGCTGCTGAAATTGCGCTCATTTCTTTGCGAGATAGCCAGATTCGACAGGTTGCTACCCGCGGAAAACGCGGTGCTCGCGTTGCCGCCCTAGCTCAACACCCCAATCGACTCTTGGCGGCGGTCCAGATTGGCGTGACTGTCAGTGGATTTCTTTCCGCTGCCTTAGGGGCTGATCAACTCGGCAATTATGTAATTCCATGGTTGGAATCCCTGGGGGTTTCAACGGGTTGGAGTACGACCCTTTCCCTCATTGGTATCACCTTGGTGATTGCTTACTTCTCACTTGTCTTTGGTGAGCTAGTTCCAAAACGGGTTGCCCTCTTTAAAGCAGAAGAGATTGCAATGAGCACTGCTGGCATTATTGATTTTGTGGCAAAAATTTTTCGCCCAATAATTTGGTTACTTTCAAAATCTACTGATTTTGTGGTGCGGGCCTTTGGCGTTGATCCAAAAGTAGCCCGAACGCAAATGTCGGAAGAGGAGCTACTAGATTTGGTGGCCGGCCATGCTGCTTTAACCGATGAAGAACGTGACATTGTTGAAGAAGTTTTTAATGCCTCAGAACGGCAAGTACACGAAGTTATGGTGCCGCGCACCGAAGTTGATTTCATGGATGAATCATTTACCGTGGGAAAGGCCATTGAGTTAGCGGTTGCCAAGGCGCACTCTCGTTACCCGGTCATTCGCGGAACATCTGATGAAGTTGTTGGGTTCATCCATGTGCGTGATCTTTTAGATACTTCCCTTGCTAGTAAGAGCACAAAAATCTTGGAACTAGTTCGTAATATTATGTATTTGCCAGGCACCAAAGGTGTCTTGCCGGCGCTGACCGAAATGCGGGTACAAGGCCAACATTTAGCAATTGTTTTAGATGAGTACGGTGGTACCGACGGCATCGTAACTTTGGAAGATCTAGTAGAAGTCTTGATTGGTGACATTCGAGATGAATATGATGTGGAAGAGCTCAATACTTCTTTGGCAGAGCGCACTGGAGATTTTGAGGTGGATGGGCTCATTTCAATTGCAGCTTTGTCGGAACAAGTTCGACTTGAAATTCCAGCAGGTCCATATGAAACTGTTAGTGGATTTGTGATGCACGCCTTAGGTCGAATACCCCACGTGCACGATGTCATCCAGGTTAAGGGCATCAGCATCACGGTATTAACGATGGAAGGTAAGCGCGCGGGTCAGTTATTAATCACACGGAGTGCGCCACTGTGAAACAATCACATCTATGACGCAGACGCGGGTGCTTTCCGGAATCCAACCAACAAGTGACTCCTTCCATTTGGGCAATTATCTTGGTGCGCTAAAGCAATGGGTTGAACTGCAAGATGGCAATGATGCTTTTTACTGCATCGTTGATCTACACGCCCTAACGGGGGAGATTGAACCTGCTTTGTTGAAGCAACGCACCCTGGCGGCAGCGGCGCAGTTAATTGCACTTGGAATTTCCCCTGCGAAATCAACCCTCTTCTTGCAATCTCATGTGCCACAACACAACCAACTTGGTTGGATTATGGAGTGTCTGGCCGGTTTTGGTGAAGCTAGTCGAATGACTCAGTTCAAAGATAAGTCCGCAAAAGGTGGCGCCGACTCGGCTCGAGTTGGCCTGTTTACCTACCCGATGTTGCAAGCTGCCGACATACTTTTGTATCAAGCCCATTTTGTGCCAGTTGGCGAAGACCAGCGTCAACACATCGAACTAACTCGTGATTTAGCTACCCGATTTAACTCACGATTTGGTGAGACCTTTCGATTGCCGGAAGGTTACATCTTGAAAGCTGGCGCCAAGATTTATGACTTGGCCGAACCAACTTCGAAGATGAGTAAATCAGCCGGAACTACTGCTGGAGTATTAGAAATCATGGATACACCTGAGATAAATGTCAAAAAAATTAAGGGTGCAGCCACTGATGCTGATCGGGAAATAAAGTTTGCCGAAAAAGAAAAGCCAGGTATTAGTAATTTGCTTACAATTCACGCTGCTTTGTCGGGCAGATCGATAGGTGAACTTGAGATAGCGTTTGCCGGCAAGGGTTACGGGGATTTCAAAGCCGAGGTGGCCGAAGTAGTGCTGGAGTACCTGCGCCCGATTCGAGCCAAGGCGCTAGAACTACTAGCGGATGAAAAATACCTGATTGATCTTTTGCATCAGGGTGCGGAAAAAGCCCGGGTTGTGGCTGCGAAAACCCTGGAAAATACCTATGAAAATCTGGGTCTGGTAAAGCGGGACAGGTAGTACCTTCAACCATTACTTTAGAGTTTTCCAAATCGTTACACCCCTGACACCAAAAACCAGCCCATAATGTTGAATTTATTCATAGCCAACTACTAGGCTCAGATTACACAAACCTTCTTTATTTGCCATTAAAAGCAGGTATTGAAGACCCCCTTGAATCCTTGGAGGAAAATTGAAGAAAGTATTTCGTCTAGTAGCAGTTGTGGCTGCCACAGTTATGGCCGCAACAGCTTTTGTGGCTCCAGCAACTGCAGCAACAAAGGTAAAAGTTGGCCTTGCTTATGACATCGGTGGACGTGGCGACAAGTCATTTAACGATTCAGCAGCAAAGGGCTTAGATCTGGCAAAGAAGAAGTTTGGTGTTACCGCGAGAGAGGTAACAGTTACTACAGGATCAGATTCAGAGCGGGAAGACAAGCTTCGCTTGCTGGCAAAGGCTGGGTATAACCCCGTCATCGCCGTCGGTTTCCTATATGCCGGACCAATCGCAGCGGTTGCTTTAGATTATCCGCAAACTCAGTTTGGAATTATTGATGATGCATCAGTTGATCTACTAAATGTGGCAGGTCTTGTTTTCGCTGAAGAGCAAGGTTCATACCTTGCTGGCGTTGCCGCCGCACTAGCCTCAAAGTCCGGAAAGATTGGCTACATCGGTGGAGTCCGTATTCCATTGCTACAAAAGTTTGAAGCAGGTTTTGTTGCTGGTGTTAAGGCAACAAAGAAGTCCGCAAAAGTTGATGTTAAGTACGTAACTGAGTTCCCTGATTTCTCTGGCTTCAATGACCCAGCTAAGGCAAAGGTTATTGCTAAGGGAATGATTGATAAGGGAGTCGATGTTATTTACTCTGCAGCTGGTGGTTCAGGTGCGGGTAACTTCGCCGCAGCCACAGATGCCGCAAAGGCTGGTAAGAAGGTTTGGACCATCGGAGTTGACTCTGACCAGTACCTAACCGCTACCGCAGCTGAAAAGAAGAACATGCTGACATCAATGATCAAGCGGGTTGACCGTGCGGTTTACGATGTAATCGCAACAGCTGTTGCTGGTTCATCTGTAAATGACATCCTTGATGCAAAGGCTGGTATTTATGGCCGTAAGTACAACCTCGCACTTGATGGTGTTGGTGTTTCGTACTCAGGTGGATACATTACAAAGTACAAGGCTGCAATTGATAAGGCGGCAGCTGGCATCAAGTCCGGAAAGATCAAGGTTCCAACAAAGCCATAATCACTTCCTGGAATAAATACCGCTAATAAGTGGCATTTGGCCCGACAATGGAGTTAGATCTCCTTGTTGGGCCAAATGTTTTTTCCCGATCAAAATAGGCAAAGGAGAGTGCGAGTGTCACTAGCAGTAGAACTGCGACACATTTCTAAGCGCTTTCCAGGCGTGGTTGCCAATAAAGATGTTTCCATGAAGGTTGAAACGGGGACGGTACACGCCTTAGTTGGTGAAAATGGTGCTGGTAAATCCACCGTGATGAAGATTCTTTATGGTATGCAACGTCCCGATAGTGGCGAAATCTTGGTAAATGGTCAACCAATCAACTTTAAGAATCCAAATGATGCGATCGAAGCCGGCATAGGAATGGTGCACCAGCACTTTATGCTGGCCGATAACTTCACCGTTCTGGAAAATATTATTCTTGGCGCCGAACCAACAAATGGCCTCACAATTGATTTCAAATCAGCCCGCAAGAAAGTTGTTGAGATGTCCAAGGCGTATGGCCTTGATGTAGATCCAGATATTTTGGTGGAAGAGCTCGGCGTTGGCGCGCGGCAGCGGGTTGAGATTTTAAAGGTACTATTTCGAGGCGCCCGGATATTGATCTTTGATGAACCCACCGCAGTACTTGTTCCGCAAGAGGTAGACGCCCTCTTTTTTGCCCTCGAAGGTTTGCGCGCGCAAGGAATGTCGATCATCTTTATCTCCCACAAACTTGATGAAGTGTTACGTGTTGCCGATGCGGTAACTGTTGTTCGCGCCGGGTCGACCGTTGCTGAGGTCAACTCAAAAGATGTAACGGCGCGCCAACTCGCGGAACTCATGGTTGGTAGCGAGCTGCCTCAGCCAAATACCTACGGAGATACTCGCCGCCCAGAAGTGAGTTTGGCCTTAAAAGATGTCTCTATTTCCACCGCAACTGGAAGCCGCGATTTAATTTCGCATATCTCATTTGATCTGCATGCAGGTGAGGTGGTTGGCATCGCAGGTGTGGAAGGAAATGGTCAGGCCGAACTAGTTGAAGCAATTATGGGATTGCGTGATTACACCGGCTCAATTTATTTCCAAGGCGAAGCTATTGACCAGTTAAGCGTGGCTGATCGTCATGATCTGGGCCTGGGTTTAATTCCAGAAGATCGCCAGCGCCAGGGGCTAATGATGGCTTGGCCATTGTGGGAAAACCGGATTTTGGGTCACCAACGCGGAAAGCCAGTTATGCGTGGTTTTATTCTGGACAAGAAAGCAACGGTTGCCGATACCAGACGCATAATGCAAGAGTTTGATGTTCGGGCGCCTGGGCCAATGACGGCAGCGGCCGCATTATCTGGTGGCAACCAACAAAAATTTATCGTGGGACGGGAGATGAGTAAAGCTCCGGCACTTCTGGTGGCATCACATCCAACTCGTGGTGTTGATGTTGGCGCCCAAGGTGCTATTTGGGATCTGCTTCGCCAAGCGCGAACCAGGGGAATGGCAATAGTTTTGATCTCGGCAGATCTAGAAGAACTAATCGGTATGTCGGATCGATTATTGGTCATGCTGCGCGGTTCCATAACTGCCGAGTTAGATCCAGCCAAAACAACGCCAGAGCAACTTGGTTCCGCGATGACCGGTGCCGCATGAACAAGTTTTCTGCATCAAGGATCTCTGTTCCAAAGATTGCTTTGGCGGTGGCAGCGCCATTGGCGGCAGCGATCGTTTCGATTCTGGTTTCTAGCATTGCGGTGCTTGCAACAAATAAGTCGCCACTAGATGCTTATAAGACAATGTGGGATTTTGGTACTGAAGGTGGCTCCCTGATGGAGATGCTAAATACCGCGACTCCGTATTACATCGCAGCTATCGCGATTGCCGTAACTTTTCGTGCGGGTTTATTTAATATCGGTGTTGAAGGTCAGCTTCGCTTAGGCGCATTATTTAGTGCATACATTGGCGCTATGTTCACGCTGCCGCCGGTATTACATGTGCTTGCCGTATTTATTGTCGCTATGACAATCGGTGGCTTATGGGCTTCAATCGCGGCCTACCTTAAAGTCAGGCGCGGCGTAAATGAGGTTATTTCGACGATTATGTTAAATAGTTTGGCGGTTGGATTGACTTCCTACTTATTCTCGCAACACTTTGCCGTCATTACCGAAGGCTCTAATAATCTCTCCACCAAGGAATTACCTACCAGCGCCTGGTTTCCGGATTTAGTTCCACTACTCACCAAACTCGGTGTTCCAGAAATTCCAGGTGGAAGTGTCAATGGCATGTTAATTGTTGCCATTTTACTGGGAATTACTTTTTGGTTCGTAGTAAATCGCACTCGGTTTGGTTTTGAACTTCGCGCATCTGGTGCTAACCCAATTGCGGCCCGAGTAAGTGGGGTTAACTCAAAACGAATGATAGTTGTGGCCCTGGTGATTTCCGGTGCCATCGCTGGATTAGCAGGATTACCTGCAGTTCTGGGGGAAACACACTCGTACAACATGGGCTTTCGCTCCGGTATTGGATTCACGGCGATTGCGGTGGCACTTCTTGGACGCAATACCGCAGTTGGAATGGCCGTTAGCGCACTTCTCTTTGGTTTTCTGGAAGTCTCTTCCCGCGCCCTCGAGTTAATCGATATCGCGCCCGAGACCTATGTGATTATGCAAGGCTCAATTTTATTGAGCTCTGTGATCGCTTACGAAGTAGTGCGTCGTTATAAATTAGTCTTACAAAGTAAAGCGTTAGCAAAGGCGGTTGCGGCATGAAGAACACCGCCGTCAAGTTGTTAATGAAAGCAACCTATCTTTTATTGCTGATTTCGATCATTCGATTAATTACTGGCGCAAATGAATTAACTAGCGTCGGTACCGCATCGGCTGCGCTTTTACTTTCGGTGCCAATTGTTCTTGCCGGACTTGGTGGCCTATTTTCCGAACGTGCCGGTGTGATAAACATAGGTCTCGAAGGAATGATGATCATGGGGGCCTGGGCGGGCGGCTTTATCGGAGCCCAACATGGGCCTTGGCTAGGCTTGTTCGCAGCGATTATTTTTGGAGCTGTTGGCGCACTGGTACATGCGATCGCAACTATTACCTTTGGTGTAGACCATGTCGTATCGGGTGTCGCGATTACTATTATTGCGGCCGGCTTAGTTCGATACCTATCCACAATCTTGTACCAAGGCGGATCCTGGCCGGGTCCATCGCAATCACCGGATGTAATAGGCATCTCGCAAAATGGATTACCAGTACTTTCCGGCGGAAATTTCTTTGGGTGGAAGAGCCCCGATATTTTGACGCCAATTGCGGACAAGCAATGGTTCTTCATCTCCGATGTGGTCGGGGTTATTCGCGGAGTCACCGGGGATCTTTCCTATGTAACGATGATTGCAATTTTGATTGTGCCCCTGACCTACCTCATCTTGTGGAAGACCTCCTTTGGGTTGCGACTTCGAAGCGCCGGTGAAGCACCAACAGCTGCCGAGTCACTTGGTGTAAATGTCTACGCCATGAAGTATGCCGGCGTGCTTATTTCAGGTGGCTTAGCCGGACTCGGTGGTGGCTTTTTAGCAATCGTTGCTTCTAATCACTACCAAGAAAACCAGGTTGCCGGACGTGGCTACATTGGTTTGGCCGCACTCATATTTGGTAATTATCGTCCAGGTGGAGTCTTAGCGGGAGCGGCGTTATTTGGTTTTGCCGATGCGCTGCAACTTCGCGATTCAGAATCAATTCATGCACTGATTCTTCTGATTGTTGCAATCTTGGCATTTTTGGTCTATCGAGATATTAGACGTGGAAAACTTTTAAGTGCCGCAATTGGTGCGGTGATAGCTGGATCAGCGCTGTGGTTCTTCTTTGCTGTCGATGAACTACCAGGGCAGTTGGTCACAATGACTCCGTACATCGCCACTCTTTTGGTGATGTCGCTCGCCTCGCAACGATTGCGAATGCCGGCGGCAGATGGAATGCCTTATCGCCGAGGCGGATTGCGATGACGCATATTAATCAGGAAGGTTTGATTAATTGGGAGTTAATTACGCAAGCAGCAATTGGTGCGATGGAGAAAGCGTATGCACCATATTCAAATTTTCCAGTAGGCGTTGCCGCCCTAGTTAATGATGGCCGAATCACAACGGGTTGCAATGTTGAAAATGCCAGTTATGGCGTTGGGCTATGCGCTGAATGTGGTTTAGTTTCCAATCTCATTGCAACTGGCGGTGGCCGCCTGATTGCAATTGTCTGCGTGGATGGCCAAGGAAATTTCTTAGCTCCATGTGGGCGGTGTCGGCAGTTGTTGTACGAGCACGGCGGACCAGAGGCATTACTTATGACTGATGATGGCCCGCAAAAGATGTCGGTAATGCTTCCGTGGGCTTTTGGTCCCGAAGATTTAGATCGCAACCAACGTTAAATGATGGAAGCCTTTTCCGCTGCTGAAATTATTGCAGCAAAACGTGATCATCTTTCGTTGACCGATCCACAGATTGATTGGGTAATCGAGGCATATACCCGTGGCGCAGTAGCCGATGAACAAATGTCGGCGCTACTTATGGCAATTTTTTTAAATGGTATGGAAAGCCGAGAAATTTCTCGTTGGACCGATGCCATGATCAATACCGGCCAACGGATGGAGTGGTCCGCTCTCTCACGTCCAACTGTTGATAAACATTCAACTGGTGGCGTTGGCGACAAAATAACTTTGCCACTGGCCCCACTCGTTGCGGCTTGCGGGGCTGCGGTTCCACAACTTTCTGGGCGCGGGCTTGGCCATACCGGTGGCACCTTGGATAAGTTGGAATCAATTCCGGGTTGGCGGGCAGCGTTATCAAATGCGGAAATGCTAAAAGTTTTGCAAGATTGCGGAGCGGTGATTTGCGCAGCCGGCCCCGGTTTAGCACCTGCGGATAAGAAACTGTATGCGTTGCGTGATGTCACGGCAACGGTGGAAGCGATTCCACTTATTGCCTCATCAATCATGAGCAAAAAGATTGCCGAAGGCACCAGCGCCTTAGTGTTAGATGTAAAGACTGGTGTGGGAGCTTTTATGAGTGATCCCGCAAAAGCAAAGGAGCTAGCTCAGGTAATGGTGGAACTTGGCACGCGAGCTGGCGTGAAAAGTTTGGCACTTGTTACTGCGATGGATACTCCGCTGGGGCTAACGGCAGGTAATGCCCTTGAAGTTCGGGAATCAGTTGAAGTTCTGGCTGGTGGCGGACCGGCAGATATTGTTGAGTTAACCGTTTTATTAGCGCAAGAGATGCTAGAACTTGCTGGCATAAAAGGTGCCGATCCGGCCGCGGCATTAAAAAACGGTAAAGCGATGGATGTGTGGCGCCGGATGATTTCGGCACAAGGTGGAGATCCGGATGCGAGATTGCCGGTAGCGAAGGAAAATACCGTTGTGATCGCCGAAAGTAGCGGAACAATTCTTTCCATGGATGCGATGAAGGTTGGTGTTGCAGTTTGGCGCTTAGGTGCTGGACGATCCCGACAAGGGGAGTCAGTTCAAGCAGGAGCTGGGATTGAAATCCATGCCAAGCCGGGGGAGACCATCGCCGCTGGCGCACCGCTCTATACGCTGCATACCGACACACCAGCCGCCTTTAGCCGGGCGTTAGCCGCGCTGCAGGGCTCAGTAGTCATCGGAGCCATGCCGGTCGGCGGAATTGATCGATTGCCATTGGTTGTAGCGCGAATCGTTGCTTAAGGGACATGGGAGTAAAAAATGACAATGCACAGTATTCCGACTAAAGATCAGATCAAGGTTGTACCAAAGGTTTTGCTGCACGACCACTTAGATGGTGGCCTGCGTCCCCAAACAATTATTGAAATAGCGCAAGAAATTGGTTACACCGCGCTGCCAACCCATGATGCTTCCGAATTAGCGATTTGGTTTCGGGAAGCGTGTGATTCTGGGTCATTAGTTAGATATCTGGAGACTTTTTCCCACACTATTGCCGTGATGCAACGCGCGCAAGATATTGAACGAATCGCCAAGGAGTGCGTATTGGATCTGGCACAAGATGGCGTCGTCTATGCCGAAGTCCGCGGGGCTCCCGAACTTTTTACCGATAAAGGTTTAACCATGTCAGATGTAGTCGATGCAACTTTGGCCGGTTTCGAAATTGGCATGCAGCAGGCGGCGGCGCAAGGACATACAATTATGGTTCGATCGTTACTTTGCGGAATGCGGCAAAATAAGCGATCCCAAGAAGTTGCTGAACTAGTTGTTAAGTACCGAAACAAGGGGGTGGTTGGATTTGATATCGCTGGTCCTGAAGATGGTTTCCCGCCGAGTGATCAAAAAGATACTTTTGATTATCTTCGTAAAGAAAATGCCCATTTTACTATCCATGCTGGTGAAGCGTATGGAATCCCGTCAATCTGGGAAGCCATCCAACTCTGCGGAGCCGAACGGTTAGGCCATGGCGTTCGCATTATTGATGACATTGATTTTTCTGGCCCAGAACCAAAGTTAGGTCGGCTGGCATCATATGTTCGTGACCGTCGTATTCCGTTAGAGCTGTGTCCAACCTCAAATCTGCAAACTGGTGCGGCACCAAGTTATGCCGAGCACCCAATTGGCGTTCTAGCAAAGTTACGTTTCCGAGTAACACTAAATACCGATAATCGTTTAATGAGTCAGACATCCATGTCCTTTGAGATGGAGCAAGCGGTCAAGGCCTTTGGCTGGGATTTTGCCGAACTTCAGCGTCTCACAATTAATGCGATGAAGAGCGCCTTTATTCCGTATCCCGAGCGGCTGCGAATTATAGAAGAGATCATTAAGCCGGGGTATGCAAAGGTTTGCGCAACTGCATGATTGATTTTAATGATCCAAATTTTGTGACCGATCCATATCCAGCTTTGAAGCAGTTGCGGTCGCTCGGTGGACCTGTATGGCATGAAGGTATGCAGATGTTTTTGGCAGCGCGACATGTTGATGCAAATGAAGTTTTCCGAAATAAATCATTAGCTCGTATTTTCCAAGCTAAAGTTCCTGATTTTGAATGGGAGACTTTTAATTGGCTGCATGCGGATTCAATTTTAGATAGCGAGCCCCCTAAGCACACCCGTTTGCGTTCATTGGTTGCGAAAGCTTTCAACCGGCAGAAGATTGAAGGTATGCGTCCAGCAGTTAGTCGTATCACTGAGCAATTACTGGTAGCGATCGATGAAAAAGTTAGGATGGGCCAAAGTTTTGATTTGATCGCAGATTATGCCGAGCCGTTACCAGTAAAGATTATTGCTGACTTATTAGGTTTTCCAGAGTCGGAAGAAAATCTGTTGCGTCCCTGGTCACAAGCAATTGTAAAGATGTATGAATTCAATCCAACCGTCGAGTATCAAATTCAGGCCAGAGCCGC
>Ga0209284_10005401_pt1 | contig 13291 bp, 13 predicted proteins | sample FRY03_FD_187211 | JGI IMG/M metagenome (GOLD analysis project Ga0209284, IMG submission 187211) | Freshwater microbial communities from Lake Fryxell liftoff mats and glacier meltwater in Antarctica - FRY-03 (SPAdes) (version 2) | ecosystem: Environmental > Aquatic > Freshwater > Ice > Glacier... | reverse complement strand
GGCAGAAAGTATTCGCGCACGATGATGGCGTACGCTGGCACGATGCCGCCCTGAAACAGGCCAAACAGCGCGGCAATCACATACAGCGACACCAGTCCGTTGAACGGCAAAAACAGCAGCAAGGCAATGGCCTGCAAGATCGAGCCCAGCATCAGCGTGCGCAAGCCACCAATGCGGTCGCAGATCAGCCCCGACACCAGTCGGCTCACGATTCCGCAGGCCAGCATCAGCGAGAGCATTTCCGCGCCACGCGCCGGGCCGTAACCCAAGTCTGTGCAGTACGAGACGATGTGCACCTGCGGCATGGCCATGGCTACGCAGCAGGCCACGCCCGCCACGCACAGCAGGGTTTGCGCTTTTCCCGGCGGCAGGCCAAAAGGCATGCTGCTGGGTGTCGCCGAAAAGTTCGCCTTAGCCGCCGCGGGCACGGCCGTCGGCGGACGCTTGTGCATCAGCAAGGCCAGTGCCGTCATGGTGACAAAGCTGAAGAGCCCCATGCCCAGGTAGGTGTGGCGCCAGCCCACGACCTCTACAAAGTGCTGCACGATGGGCGGCCAGATCGCGCCTCCCAAGTAGTTGCCGCTGGCACACACCGCCACCGCAATGCCGCGGCGGCGCACAAACCACAAGGACGTATCGGCCAGCAGCGGCGCAAAGGTGGCCGAGCTGCCAAAAAGGCCAATCAGGAAACCATGCGCCAGGGTGAACATCCAGATGCTGCCTGCCATGGCCGCCGCGCTGTAACCCAGGCCCATGCCGACCGCGCCAATCAGCAGCGGCACCATCACGCCAAAACGGTCGGCCAGCCGCCCCATCAGGATGCCGCCAATGCCAAAACCGATCATCATGAGGGTGTAGGGCAACGTGGCATCGGCCCGCGCCACGCCAAATTCAGCCTGCACCGCAGGCATCACCACGGCCACCACATACATGCCGCTGGCACCCACCGTCATCAGGGCCAGCGTGATCATCAGGCGCGCCGCGGCGTAGCGTGAATCGGTGAGCGGGGGCGGGTTGTGCGGGGTAAGTGTCTGGCTCATTGTGGCTAGCGTACACCAGCACGCCCGTCGGTGGCTTATCGGGTGTGGCTCAAAACTGGGTACCACTTTTTCGGATGTCCATCGATTGAGTCATAGACAAACCATTCAAAATTGACATTGTCCGTGTTGCCCAAAACGTTACTTTTCAACCACGCCGAATCTGAAATTTTTGCGGGTTCCGACGCACGACCTCAATCCCGGATCAGGCAAAAACCGGCTGCTGCAATAATGCCGCTCATTCACTACAAAATCGGGACCGATCTAAATGGACGACAACAGGCAAGGTACTAACGCCGAGGCGCGCATTCCCGGCGAGCGCTTCCTGCATTCCCCCGGCCCCACGCATATCCCGGGCGAGGTGCTCAATGCCATGCACCGCCAGCCGATGGACCACGGGGACCCGCGTCTCGAGGAGATGATCAGCGTATGCGAAGCCGGCCTTAGGCGCGTGTTGCGCACCGACAAGGCCGACCTGTACATGTACTCCTCCAACGGCCACGGCGCCTGGGAGGCGACGATAGAAAATCTGCTCGCCCCGGGCCAGGCCGTGCTGATTCCGGCCACCGGACATTTCTCCGAGCAGTGGGCACTGCAGGCCGAAGCAACCGGGCGCCGCGTCATCCGCACGCCCTACCGGGAGGGTTATCCGATCGATCCGAACGCGCTCGAGCAGGCGCTGCGCGCCGACAAGCAGCAGGACATCGTGGCCGTCTTCGCCGTGCATACCGATACGGCGAGCGGCTGCACCAGCGACATGCAGGCGATCCGTGCGGCCATCGATGCCGCGCAGCACCCGGCGCTGTTCGTGGTCGATGTCGTCGCCTCGCTCGCCGCCGCGCCGTTCGCCATGGATGCGCTGGGTGTGAACGTTGCGGTCGGGGCATCGCAGAAGGGGCTGATGTGCCCGGCGGGCCTGGGCTTCGTCGCCGTGGATGAACGCGCTGGCGCGCTCGCCGCCAAGAACCCCGCGCCGCGCTATTACTGGGACTGGGAGCGGCGCAAGTCGGAGTACAGCTACAAGAAATTTTGCGGCAGTGCGCCGCAAAATATGCTGTTTGGCCTTGAGGCAGCGTTGGCGCTGCTCTTGAAGGAAGGCCTGGACGCGGTGATCGCACGCCACGCGCTGCTCGCGCGCGCGGTGCAGGCGGCGGTGGACTGCTGGTCGCGCGAAGGTGCTGTCTCTCTGCACTGCCGGGTTCCGGCGGCATGTTCGGCGTCCGTCACCACCATCGACGTTCGGCCCGGGGTTGACGTCGGAGCACTGCGCACGGTGGCGCGCGAGCGCTTCCAGGTCGCGTTTGCCGGCGCGCTCGGGCCGCAGCTCGGGCGCGCGTTTCGCATTGGTCACCTCGGCGATGTCAATAGCGCCATGATTCTCGGCTGCCTTTCCGGCATCGAAGCGGCGATGACCGTACGCGGCATTCCGTATGGCCGCGACGGGATGCAGAAGGCCGTGGCGTGCCTCGCCGCCGGCTGAGCCGGCACGCGAGCCACCGCTGTGGGATGACTATGGTGCGCAGGAGCCTGGGGAGGCTGTGGATACCGAGCCGAACCGGGATATGACCAGCCAAGCAGCACCAGACTACCCCGACGATCAACGCACAGTGTGGTGAACCTGCTGACCTAAAAAGCGACGACTGCGCCGGAGTAGGTCCGTGCCCGCAGCTTAAGCTTTGCATGTCGTTTCTGCCGGCGGACGGAAAAACTTTGAGGATTCAGATCGCCACATCAGGGAAAGCACGACTCTTGAGAAGGCTTTTAGGAGGGATACTTGGCCTGATGCGGTTGGAATTCCTACCTTTCCCCCGCTTGAACCTTGCCCAAACTTCGCCGCATTGCCCACCTCGACATGGACGCGTTTTTCGCGTCGGTTGAACTGCTGCGCTATCCACAACTCAAGGGCTTGCCGGTGGTAATTGGCGGCGGGCGGCGCACGCTGGACGAGGCCTTGCTGGCGAGGCATGACGAAGGGGGCGAGCGAGCGCTGCGTTTCATTCCGCTGGCGGACTTTCCGCGGCTCAAGGACTACGTGGGGCGCGGCGTGATCACCACGGCGACCTATGCGGCACGGCAGTTTGGCGTGGGTTCGGCGATGGGCATGATGAAGGCGGCCAAGCTGTGCCCGCAAGCCATCGTCTTGCCGGTGGATTTTGACGAGATACGCAAATACTCGCGGCTGTTTAAAAGCACCATCACCGAGATCGCGCCGCTGATGCAGGACCGGGGTGTGGACGAGGTGTACATCGACTTCACCGAGGTGCCGGGCGGTCAGCGCGAGGGCGGCCGGGTGCTGGCACGGCTGATCCAGAAAAGCATTTTCGACAAGACCGGCCTGACCTGCTCGGTCGGCGTGGCGCCCAACAAGCTGCTGGCCAAGATGGCCAGCGAATTCAACAAACCCAATGGCATTTCGATTGTTCATGAGGACGACCTGCAAGCCAGCATCTGGCCGCTGCCCTGCCGCAAGATCAACGGCATTGGCCCCAAGGCCGACGAAAAGCTCGCCAAGCTGAACGTTCACAGCATCGGCGAGCTGGCAGCGCAAGGCCCGGCGTTTTTGATCGCGCACTTCGGTAAAGCCACTGGCGCCTGGATGCATGAAGCCGCTTGGGGCCGCGATGAACGCCCGGTGGTGACCGAGAGCGAGCCCGTCAGCATGAGCCGCGAAACCACGTTTGAGCACGACCTGCATGCGGTACGCGACAAGGCCGAGCTGAGCGCCATTTTTACCCGGCTGTGCGAGCAGGTGGCGGCCGATCTGCAGCGCAAGGGCTATCTGGCCAAAACCATTGGCATCAAGCTGCGCTATGACGATTTCAAAAGCGTGACCCGCGACCAGACGCTTGAGCAGTTCATCGCCGACGCGAAAACCATCCGGAAAATTGCCGGCCTGTGCTTGACACGGGTGCCGCTGGACAAGCGGCTGCGCCTACTGGGGGTTCGCGCTGCCACGCTGGTGAAAGCCGGAAAAGAGCCGGCGTATGAACAAAAAAGGCCTCCAGCCCAATCAGGACAGATGCAAGCAGCTACTCAATCAACAGCAACTGATCAACTTTTTTAGCCAAGTAATCCTCATGGGCCACCCAAACCACGGCGCAAGGGTTGACGGCGTGGTTCGAAAGGTAACGTTTTTGGGTAACAGGGGCAAGATCAGTCCGCGTAATGGGCAGTCTATGGAGTCGAAGAAGCGCGTCAAAATGAGGATGGAAAGTAGCCGAGAACTCGGTACTTTCAGGTGAAAGATGAGAATTAGAATGAGGGTAAATACTTATGGCTATGCGGCCATGAGCCTATCAAAATCTTAAGTTGGCAGGTAAATACAAATACTTTTTTGGAGTCAAAATCATGAATTGCATTGTTTCCCGTTTTTCTAGGGTTGTTCTCGCGCTAAGCTTGATTGCGGGCGCCGGGTCAGCGTCGGCTCAGGCACAGCAGCACAAATGGAAAACTCAAATCCTCTATGGACCCAATACGGTTGTCTACAAAGAGTTCCTAAAGTTTGCAGAGCGCGTGAAGGTTGTGACAAAAGGCGCAGTGATCATTGAGACCTTTCCCGTTGGCACCATCGTTCCCCAAGCCGAGGCACTTGATGCGGTAAAAGTTGGCCTGCTCGATGCAGCTTCTGGCACGATGGCATACCAGGGGGGCAAGGAAGCGGCCGCAGCATTTTGGGATCTTACGGCCGCTTACGACAACCCTCTGCATCTGATGATGTGGTACCGGCATGGCGGGGGCGATGCCATCATGAACAAGATCGCAGCGCGCTGGGATGCCGAATTCATCGCTCCGATTATTTTGGGTTTAGAGTCGGTCCCGTCGAAGAAGCCAATCCGCTCCATTGCTGATTTCAAGGGCGTTAAAATGCGCTCCCCGGATGGCATTCCAGCTGCGATCTTCTCGGCACTTGGCGCGGCGGTTTCAGTGATGCCTGGGACAGAAGTTTACACAGCGCTCGACACCGGAAAAATCGATGCGACCGACTGGGGCACTCTCTCGGTTAATGATGAAGCAGGCTACAACCGCATAGCGCCCTACGCGATATATCCCGGAATACATTCTTTGAACTCGACTGATTTTGTGGTGAGCAAGAAAAAATGGGCGGCTCTGTCGCCAGATCTGAAGGCTGCGGTTCGTGCTGCCGCCGATGAATGGTCCCTCGCCACCTGGATGAGCCAAGAATTGGAGGACCGTAAGGCGGTAGCCAAACGCGATCCGAAAACATTGATTGCTTGGGGCGAGGCTGAAAAGGCCGAGTTCCGTAAGGTCGCCCGCGGCGTGTGGGTTGATTGGTCAAAGAAAAGTCCGCTTGCTAAAGAGACTTATGACAGCCAAGTTAAGTTTCTGACTTCGATTGGCAAGCTGTAAGGTTTGCTTTAGACGAAATCAGGCACTGAAGCCTCACAGCGCGTGGCTTTGTAGACGACGGGCTATCCACTTAGCTCCTCAGTTGACTCTTCATCTTCCTGGTGAATAGATGCCACGGCAACGGCTTCGCTGGGCCAATCAATGTGCCCAATAAAAACGTAGTTCAAAAAACCTGCGGAGCCACAAATGGCGGGCCCCATGACGGCTCCAAGGAGCTAACTAGATAGCCCGTCTAGCCCGTCTTTGTAGTCAGCGATAAGGGAACCAATATGACGAATCACCGCAAGAAATCGTTGCTAGGAAGTTTGCAGCTTGTCAATCAGGCAATAGTTGTAACGTCCAAAGGGCTTTGCCTAACCTTTGCTCTTGCTGTCGTAGTTACGATTTATGACGTGATCCTAGACGTTTTTTTCAACGCACCAACGGTCTGGGTGTATGACGTGGTCACGACATTAATAGCCGTCGCCTTCCTGATTGGCGGCTCCTATGCGTTACAACGACGCGAACACATCTGCATCACCGCCCTCTACAACCTGTATCCCAAAGGGGCCCAGTTGACTTTAGGCATTCTGTCGTCAATGCTCACTATCATGTATCTGCTCACTTTCAGCTGGTTTGCTTGGGAGATGGCTTATCAAGCAGTATTGAGTTGGGAGGTAGGTGGGTCAGTCTGGCGCCAGCCGACCCCTGTTGTCGTCAAGACAGCTATGTTTGTGGGTACCGTCATGATGATCATGCAGGCAGCCTCAAATATGCTGGGCGATATTCTCATGATTAAAGCCGAGGACTGAGCCATGGGCATCGAATTTATCTCGCTGTTGATGCTGGGCGCTTTCGTCCTTCTCATCTTAGTCATGGGTATGCCGATCGCTTTTGCGACTGGGCTCATTGCGGTCATTTTCTGTAGCGTTTTCGCCGACATCAATAGCTTGGCAATCATTACATTTCGTACCTATGGATTCGTCAATTCATACGTCCTGCTATCGGTGCCAATGTTCTTGCTGATGGCCGCGATCTTGGACAAGTCGGGCGTAGCCCATGACCTTTATGATGCCTTGAAGATCTGGGCGGGTCGACTCCCAGGGGGCGTTGGTGTCATGACCCTTATCGCCGCCACATTGATGGCCGCCATGACTGGCATCATCGGCGGTGAGGTTATCTTGCTGGGGTTGGTGGCGCTACCGCAAATGTTGCGTCTGGGGTACGATAAAAAATTAGCGATTGGCATTGTTTGCGCCGGAGGATCGCTCGGGACAATGATTCCTCCCAGCTTGGTGATGGTGTTCTATGGCCTAACGACATCGACCTCTATTGGTGATTTATTTATCGCGACCACTATCCCTGGCATCATGCTGGCCTTGTTGTATACGGGCTATGTGCTGGTTCGCTGCTTTATTAATCCAAACCTTGGACCACCGGCCTCGGATGAAATTCACAACATTCCTATTCTTGCCAAGTTAGCCGCGTTGAAGAAGGTATTGCTGCCTCTTATGATCATTTTTTCGGTCTTAGGTAGCATTTACAGCGGCATCACCTCGGTCAGTGAAGCCGCTGCTATGGGGGTGGCCGGGGTCGTCGTCTCTGCAGCAATCAGGCGCACCTTGAACTATAAAATGCTTCGTGACTCACTTTTCACGACGATGTCGACTTGTGGGCTGTTGATATGGCTGTCAATTGGCGCCAACGCCATGGTCGGCGTATACAACCTTTTGGGCGGCATCACTTATTTAAAGGGCGTGATGACCGGACTCCCTTTTGGGCCGTTGGGTGTGATCATGTTCATGATGTTTATCCTGCTGCTTTTGGGAATGTTCATGGACTGGTTTTCGATCATGTTACTCACTATGCCTGTGTTCACGCCTGTGGTCTTAGCTCTGGGCTACGATCTTATTTGGTTCGGTGTTTTGTTCAACATCACGATGCAAATAGGCTATCTTTCCCCGCCCTTTGGGCAGGCGGCTTTTTATCTCAAATCGGTTACGCCGCCAGATATAAGCCTGAATGACATATATGCGTCCATGTGGCCCTTCATTGGTCTTCAGGTCATAGGGTTAACGTTGGTGCTGCTCTTCCCGTCGATTTCCCTGACCCTTGGGACGCTTCTCAAATAATTAAGGTAAACACGCACCATGAGTGATAAACAAACATCGGTGGGCTTGAGCACTAGACAGGTGGAAAGTTACCGCCGAGACGGCTATTTATTCCCATTGCCAGCGCTGGACGACGCAGTTTGTGCCGATGCACGCCGGCGAATAGAAGTATTTGAATTCAGCCAGGGGAAACCGGTCACAAAGGAACAGCGGTTTAAGCCGCATCTCATGATGACGTTCCTCGATGCGGCGATCCGAACACCGCTGATTCTCGACGCGGTAGAGTCACTGATAGGCGGCGACATTCTTTGCTGGGAGACCTCTTTGTTTATCAAGGAAGCCGGCGATCCTGCATACATTAGCTGGCACCAGGACGCCACCTATTGGGGACTGGAGCCATTCGACGTTATAACCGCTTGGGTCGCCTTGTCCCCGAGTACGGTCCAGAGCGGCTGTATGCGGGTCTTACCTGGCAGCCATATCGGTGGACTTGTAGAACACATTGATACCTTCGCGCCCAACAACTTGCTCTCCCGTGGACAGGAGGTTGCTGTCACAGTGGATGAAGCGAAGGCGGTGGATCTGATTCTGGCGCCAGGTGAAATGTCGCTCCACGACGTAAAGATTGTGCACGGATCGGAGCCAAACCAGGCGGACGATCGCCGCATCGGGCTTGCGATACGCTACATCCCTACCTACGTGCGTCAGGGTGCTGGCACAGGCGACTCTGCCATGCTAGTGCGCGGCGTCGATCGCTTCAATCATTTCGCATCAGACCCAAGGCCGACCAGCGACTTCACGCCTGAGAGCTTTGCTGCACACAAGTCCGCGCGGGACAACCGCATGCGCATTCTGCTGGGTTAACCCGAAGCAGGACGAGGGGGAAACTATCATCAGGATCGCAGAGGCAACGCTTAGCCCCTTCATCCGTGCGCTATTCGAAGCGAGTGGATCGAACGCTTACGAGGCACCGATCGTCGCGCAGCATCTGATTGATGCGAGTCTCGCCGGGCATGACTCGCATGGACTCATTCGCGCCCCGAAATATCTGGGCTGGGTGCGTCAGGGCGCCGTGATTGCAAATCGTCATGCTGAGCCGTTCATAGATTCCGGCGCGGTGCTCGGGATTGATGGTGGTTTCGGCTATGGCCAAGTGATTGGACGCGAAGCGATGGAACTGGCAATCCCGCGAGCCAATGCCAACGGATTTTGCATGGTTGGAATTCGCAACAGCGGACATCTTGGCCGAATCGGTGCCTGGCCCGAGCAATTGGCTGCGGCTGGACTGGTCTCGCTCCATTTTGTCAACACCTCAGGATTCGGGATCCTAGTGGCCCCATTCGGAGCCAGTGAGCGCCGCTTGTCCGCAAACCCTATCGCCGCCGGAGCACCCGGCCCGGACTACCCGATCGTCCTTGACATCTCCACCGCCGCAACCGCTGAGGGCAAGATACAAGTCGCTCGCAACAAGGGAGACAGAATGCCACCCGGACAGATGCTCGATGGCGCCGGCAAACCAACGGACGATCCGGAGGCATTTTATGGCTCACCGTTAGGTGCTATTTTGCCGTTCGGCGCCCATAAGGGCTCCGGCTTATCTGTATTTTGCGAACTTCTTGCTGGTAGCCTGACCGGTGGCGGCGCGAGTAACCCTGCCAACCCGACGGCCGGCAAGCTCGTCAACAACATGCTGACACTGGTGTTTAATCCTGGGGTTTTCCGTGATGCAGCAGGCTTTCGGGCAGATCTCGCTGGCTTGGTTACATGGATGCGCAGCGCAAGACCGATCGAGCCGGGCGCCGAGATACTGCTGCCGGGAGAGCTTGAGAGACGTACACGTGTTGATCGACAGCGCCATGGCATCCCGGTGGACCGGGTCACTGCCCATCAGTTAATCGAGGCCGCCTCTCTGCTGGAAGTTACGGCCCCAGACTTGCTGTGGCGTGCTTCACAGGAGTTGGAAAATGGATAGCAACCCCGTGCGCGCGAAGCTTTTACGCGGCGAGAGCGCCATCGGCGTGATGGCCTTCGAATTCTTCACGCCTGGGCTGGCACCCGTTTTAGCCGCTGCAGGGGCTGAATTCGTACTGCTGGATATGGAGCACAGCGGCGCCAGTATCGAGACGATTAAGGCACAAGTTGGGTTTGCACGCGCCGCCGGAATTGTGCCGATGGTTCGTGTCCCGTTCGGCCTGCATCATTTGATCACGCCGATTCTCGACGTAGGTGCGCTCGGAATCATGGCACCGATAATAGAGACGCGGGCCCAAGCCGAGGCGCTTGTCAATGCCTGCCGTTATCGTCCGCTCGGCCGTAGGGGCCTTGGTTTCGAGATCGGTCACGATCGATACACCGGAGGCGACGCCCTCGCAAAGATGACCGCAGCAAACGAGGTGATCCTAACGATACCTTTGATCGAATCCATTAAGGGAGTAGATGCAGCCGAAGAGATCTTCTCTGTCCCTGGAATCGACATGGGCTGGCTGGGTCATTTCGATTTGTCAGACAGTCTTGACCGGCCTGGCAATTTTCTAGATCCGACTTATCTTGCTGCAGTAGCTAAGCTAAAGAAAGCAGCCAAAGCAGCCGGCAAGCCGATGGGCTGGGTCGCGCCGAACGGGCCGAGCGCCCGCGCCGCCATCGCTGAAGGCTTCTCTTGCGTCTGTATCGGCCATGAAGTGTCAGTTTTACGCTCGGCGTTAACAAGAGAAATCAAAGCGGCACTTGCCACGAGCTGACTATTTAGCCCTGTTGTATGCAGCGTGCGGTTCCAGGGTCATGCCCGGACGTGCGAAGCCGCGTTCAGAATCGACGGCTCAATCGCATCGACCGACGGGACGCCTGCGAGCTTGAGGGCCAGCGTCAATTCGTCGGTGAGGATTTCTAAGGCGCGTCGCACACCGGCCTCGCCTCCGGCGCAAGCGCCGAACAGCGCCGCGCGGCCGATGCCCACCGCTTGCGCGCCCAGGGCACGGGCCTTGAGGGCATCAATACCGCGGCGTACCCCGGAGTCGATGAGTATCGGCACACACTCACGAGTTCATGTTAATGGGCTTCAAGTCGTTTTGGAGTGCGCAAAAACTGATTGCTGGAATTGAGACCATGCATCTGGTGAAGAAGGGGCAGTTGCACTGCCCCGGTGGGCAAGCCTTGTCCGCAGCAAACCAGTTCTATAGCTTGGCATTCTGATTTTCTCATGGCCAGTCTGCTGTACCTCAAGAACAGCTACAACCTCAGTGACGAAGAGCTCGTTGTTCGCTGGAGCGAGAACGTGGTTTGGCAATACTTCAGCGGCCAAGAGTATTACGAGCCACGCCCGCCCTGCGACGCAACCCAGATCGGCCGCTTTCGCCGTGCCATCGGTGAAGAGGGCCTGGAGCAGTTGCTCAAGGCCACCATCGAGACCGCAGTCGAAATCAAGGCCATCAAGCCGATTGAGTTCGAGCGAATCATCGTCGACTCTAGCTGCCCAGCGCAAATTGCTTCTCAACTCCGGCAATGCGGTATTTCAAAAACCAGCGCTTTGAACCCGCCGCGCTGACTTGGAGATACATCCCGCGCCAGCGTCAGCAAAGCGTGCCTGCTTCTTGTCTGGTGGGCATACAGCGTTACGGCATTCGGCATCAGTCAGCATGGGGGTACGACTCCTAAGTTTCAGGAGTTTTGACAGTGGAAGTGGGGGTACGGGCTTCAATTCCCCCCTGTTTTCACTGTCTACACCCCCGATTTGTACCCCCGTTTGTTTTAGCTGTCAATACTGACACCAATTTCGCTGCGGTGCGAAGCACCGCCCCCGGAGGGCGAGCCGTAGGCTTGGCGAATTTGGGCTCTGACCCCAAAAACCCAGCCGTAGGCTAGTCGCATTTGGGCTCTGACCCCAAAAACTCACTGTACTAGAATCGCGGCAGTCGGGGTGCCAGCCCCCGGCGTTAGGGCTCGCTCTGGAATAAGTTGTGCATTTGGCACGTCGGATTTGGGATGCAATGCTAGGCGCGAAGCGTGCCGTGTGGCTCTGCCACACAAACGATTCGCAACAACGCAGGGCACCCGAAGCTGGCGGGCCAAATGTGCAAGTTATTTCTGAACGAACCCTTAGGATGCAAACCATCCGCAAGACGGTGTCCCGTCCAAGCTTGGTCTTTTCCCATCCTTTGACTTGGAGCAATTCGCATGGACACCGTACCAACCGCTGCACCCGCGCCCGTCACCCTGGGCGAGGCCTTCAAATATTGGCTCAAGCTCGGCTTCATCAGCTTTGGCGGCCCCGCCGGGCAGATCGCGATGATGCATCAGGAACTGGTCGAAAAACGCCGCTGGATTTCCGAGCACCGCTACCTGCACGCGCTCAACTACTGCATGCTGCTGCCGGGACCGGAAGCGACCCAACTGGCGATCTACATCAGCTGGCTGATGCACGGCATAAAAGGCGGGATCATCGCGGGCGTGCTGTTTTTCCTGCCGTCCTTTCTGCTGCTGTCGCTGCTGGCCGGCCTCTATCTCGCTTACGGCAACTTGCCGCTGGTGCAGGGGGTCTTTTACGGCATCAAGCCAGCGGTGGTGGCCATCGTCCTGTTCGCGGCGTGGCGCATCGGTAGCCGCGCCTTGAAAAACGAAGTGCTGTGGGGAATGGCGGCGCTGGCCTTCATCGGCATCTTTGTGTTCGAGATCGCGTTTCCGTGGATCGTGCTGGCCGCCGGCCTGCTCGGCGCCGTGGGCGGCAAGTTCGCGCCGAACAAGTTCAGAAGCGGAGGCGGCCACGGCGCCAGCCACAAGGAATACGGCCCGGCGATCATCGACGACGACACCCCGCCGCCGGCCCACGCGCGCTTCAGCTGGCGCAAGCTCGCGCTCAAGGTCGGCGCCTTCATGTTGATCTGGCTGGGGGCGATACTGGCAATTCAAGGTGTACCCGGCCTGTACGACATGGGCGAATTCTTCACCAAGGCGGCCTTCCTCACCATCGGCGGCGCCTATGCAGTGCTGCCCTACGTCTACCAGGGCGGAGTCGAGCATTTCCAGTGGCTAACCGGCCCGCAGATGATGGACGGCCTAGCGCTGGGCGAGGCCACGCCGGGACCGCTGATCATGATCGTCACTTGGGTCGGCTATCTCGGCGGCGTGGCGAAAGAAGTGTTCGACAATCCAGTCGCGGCCGGCCTGGCGGGCGCGGCGGTGGCAACCTTCTTCACCTTCCTGCCGTCCTTCCTGTTCATTCTCGTCGGCGGACCGCTGGTCGAAGCCACCCGCGGCGAAATCAAATTCACCGCGCCGCTGACCGGCATCACTGCCGCAGTGGTCGGCGTCATTCTCAATCTCGCCGTATTCTTTGCCTGGCACACCTTCTGGCCGCAGGGCACGGCGGCGGCGCCGTTCGCCGGCGTCTTCGATTGGTTCCCGGTAATCGTCGCCGTCGCCGCGTTTGTCGCCCTATGGAAATACAAGGCCGACATCATGAAGGTGATCGGCGTATGTGCGCTGCTCGGCCTGGCTTATACCTGGGGCGTTGCATAACCTCGTTGGTATTTTCCCTGATCAAGCAAACCATTGCTATACTGTGGCGAAGTAATAAAGTAATACCATGCTGATCACCTCAAAACTAACCTCAAAATTTCAGGCCACTGTTCCCACACCTGTTCGCAAGGCGCTACAACTCAAGGCTGGTGATCTGGTGGGCTTTGAGGTTGAGGGTTCCCAGGTCAAATTGCGCCATGTCACACCACTGGACATTGCTTTTTCGCAGGCGCTTGAGGGCACTCTGGGTGAGTGGTCAAGCAAGGCCGACGACAAAGCATTCAA
>Ga0209284_10005398_pt1 | contig 13295 bp, 10 predicted proteins | sample FRY03_FD_187211 | JGI IMG/M metagenome (GOLD analysis project Ga0209284, IMG submission 187211) | Freshwater microbial communities from Lake Fryxell liftoff mats and glacier meltwater in Antarctica - FRY-03 (SPAdes) (version 2) | ecosystem: Environmental > Aquatic > Freshwater > Ice > Glacier... | reverse complement strand
CGTACTGTCCTGCGCAACTTCAAGAAGAATCTGCTGCCACACCGCTGCGCCCGTCGCCGAGCTTCGGCAGACAAACAGTTTTGGGGGTGTGGTGTTGGTCCGCAGCCAAATCGAGCCTGGAAAGAAGTCTTCCGTCTCGTCATCATCAACTGTCGGATCGGCTGACTGAGCCCACACACTCTTGGGACTCCAGTCAACAAGTGCCTTCAGATCATTCTGAATAGCAAGGCCACCATCCCCGGTTGGATCCGGAGACAGAACCTGCAGTCCACGATAAGCCGTCAGTGAAGCCATAACTGTTCTCCGTGAAATTCCGTGAGAGGTGGTGGATCTGTTGTTTGAACTCTGTGGCGATCGAGGAAGGCTGCCCTTACAAGCTCGAAGCGCCAGCGAGTGGGCCAAAAGGCACGCCAGCCCACTCGCTGGCGCTTCGAGCTTGTATACTTTCAATGACTCTGAGCGAAGATTCCTGTTTGAAATTGACCATCGCGATCGGTGAAATGAATTCGTGGGACGCATTGTCTTGCAGGAGCGACGTTCACCGATGAATCACGGCGGATGGTCAACGGCTCTGGACGATTCCTGAAGATCAGCCGCATCACAATCGCATGGCAAACGAATCAATTTACGGTTTGTGGCGGCACCGTTCAATGCCTGAAACAAGGCTTCCCACGCCGTCAATGCACACCGCTGCCGGTTGATGGTCAGATCTCGGATGGCGAAATCCATGACCTGTTCTGCTGTAGATGCCAGGACCTCATCCACTGATTTCCCTTCGATACCTTCACATAACATAGACGCACACGCTTGACTGACGACGCACCCCTGACCATGAAACCTCGCCTGCCGGATCGAGTTCTGAGCGACCTCAAGATCCAGCCATATTTCATCACCACAAAGTGCATTGCGAGCAAAGCCGACAAAAGTCGGCCGATTGAGGGCTCCCTGCCATGTGGCAAGTCGGTCGTGCTCTCCGAGACGGTCATCAAAGCTCATCGAAAGAAACCTCCGGATCATTCGTTCACATCGAACACAGCGACACGCAGCATCACCACCCAACCCGCCACATACCCCATGGAACATCATTCAAACTGTCTGCAGCAATCGCATCATCCACCACGTTCCTACCGTTCGGATACGTCATGCCCGTGATGCGAATGGTGTTTGACGAACCGTCCGCATAGCTGTACTGCACCTGCGGCGTTGTCCCGGTATTCACCGCACCGCCGTGAGCCTGATAGGACTGCGTCAATTGTACGAAATGGTGACGAAACCCCGGTGCTTGATTCGTGGCATTCCCGACACCATCGCATTGATTATGAGTGTTACTCATTGCCAAGTCTCATAAGGCGCCCCGTGGAAAGTAGAATGTCCCCTTTTGCGACTCTTCCATGTCATAGACGAATCACCGTGTCAATAGAAGTGTCGCTAAACTTTTGGAACGAGCTATATGTACGATGCATCTCGACGGAATCAAAGTCAATAAACGGATCCTGACACCTTTTTAGCTTGGACCTTGTTCCGGTTCCCTTGGATCACCTCCGAGTGGTTTACACCTGATAGTGTTACGTCGAAGCGTACAGAAAGAACATCACAGAGAATGCACTGAAAGGGATAAGCAGTTGAATCGCAATAAGTACTAGGTCACGTTTTTTACACGAAACTACAACTCCGACAATGAGTAATACCGTATACAGTGCAATAAGTTGCAAGAAATTTGCATAGTCAAGACCAAGACTACTGCTATGGTCGAACCCGATATCCAAAAAGAGTAGAAGGGCTAAAACCACGTTCTCAGAGATAACCAAAATCCAGCGTTCCATGAGTATCTCCAAGACGTATATTGCCCGTAATGAGAAGCACAAAGGAAGCACAAAGGGGTCAGGTCTCTTTGAAGCATCAAAGGGGTCAGATCTTTTTGATATAGACGTCAAGTGAAGTGGCACGATTTCCTCCTGAAAGCATCAACGAAAAATCATCCATTCGTCACTTTATGATTGGGGTTGGTCAGGAAGGTCTATCAATTCTTACATCAAAGAGGCCTGACCCCTTTGATACACTCCGCCTCCAATTAGCTGATCGGCAACTGCCAAATCGGGTGCGTGGGGTCGATGTCATGTTGCCGTTGGCGCCGTCCGTCAGATAAATATCCATGCGTTTCTTAATGTATATCCACCAGAGGTTCGGCACCAGCGGCAATACCGTTAAACGTGAGTTGATCAATAAGGTATATGGGGTAGAAAACGAACAATAGATGTTGGTGCAACTTGAAGTCTTTATCTTCTCTAATATCCACAAAGTAGAATCCGGGACTCGACTGCCTTATCGCTCGTCTCACACCTTCCGTTCGTAAGTGCGCGTATAGCGAAACGTACAGCACTATCGCCACTGTAATTGGAAACACGATAATGCAGATTCTCTTCCTGCGGGTCATTACTGAGTCTCCTCCATCACGACAGTTGTTCCCAGCATCATTTGCGCATCTAGCTCAAGTCTAGATGCTCCATTAATTTGTCGCACAACTTTTTTGAAAATGTTGTGCTGGGTTTTCCGGCCTTCGCATCAATGCAGTCCTTGTCTTCGTAGTGACCCCCTACTTCACCGATGCCGTGCAAGCCTAACTCATGCGCGATTGTCATGCCAATAAGCTCGACGGGCTTGTAGCCTTTTTCTGCTCCATCTCGAATCAATTTTGGCACATTCATGTTCGCTGAGAAAGAGCCAGTTTGGCCATACGTCGGAGCCGTGAGGCTGTCTTTCATCCCGACAGTTACATTGGTGGGATTAGAACCAAAAAAATTGCCACCCGAAAATCCAAAATCTTCCTTCTCCTTTGCGTATTCCTCGTCATCGAGTAGTTTTGTCCATACAAAGACTACTGTGTCCTTCTTGCAGCGGCTGGTAAAGCAGTCCTGAAAGATTCGTTCAACCTCTTTTTTTATTGAGTCAAAGTTACCCACAACAGTCGTGTCATTGAAGTAGTACTTGATCTCAATTGTAAACTTGCGTAGCCCTTCGGGATCGGTCGACAAAAGAGGCGAATCGGCCAAGTAAGAATAGAGATTTGAGCCATCAACGTACCCAACCGGATCTCTCTGATTCCAAGTCCCAACGTACGGCAACAGAAATCGATTTCTGACATAGTACATCCTCGACGGATCACCGTCCCATCGATACCCGGCGTACAGCGTTTCCCAGCCAGTTGCCGACGACGCCTGTACGGTTCCAGTGTCTGTCAGGAATGTCGGCACACCATACGCATCATAGCTGAATCGTTCGGTCACGATGCCAAAGGGATCCGTGAGAGCAATCGTGTTCCAGTTGCCATCCTGCAGACAGTAACGCCGTTCGTCGAGTGTGTCGTTGCCATCCGTGTCGCGATCACGCAACACAAGGTCGTCAATATAACGCAGGCCCCAGACGAATTGACGCTCAGTGGAAGTGCTGGTGCCAACACGTTCTTCCACGACCTGCCAGCCCGGGGTGTAATAGTAGTGACGTTCTTCGTCCACAGTCCCATCTGTGTAGCTGTCTTTTCGAATGCGATAGCCACGCGCATCGTATGCGTACACAGCGAGTATGGTGTCGCCGACATGCAGACGCACAAGCCTGTTCCATGCATCGTAGACGCCTTCGACATTGTCGAGCGTCATTTCTTCCCAGTCGGCCAGTTTCAGATTGTCCCATTCCGACAGCGACATACTGTTCCATGCCACGCCATCCGGAAGTATGCCCGGTACCGGAATTCTCGTCATGTTGCCGGCTTTGTCGTAGGCCGGTGTTGTCCAAACCACGGACGTCTCGTTGATCAGGCTGGTGATTTCATTGACCGAGTTCGCGGTACGTGACTGGTCCAGATTCCATGTCCCACTGCCGGTGTTGTCCTGCTTGAACGCATTCCAGTTGCCGGTTTCATCCAGCGTCCAGTCCTGACCAAACATCGGGCTGGTGATGGCCGTCTGAGTTCCGTTCAGGGTTCCTCGACCAAGATCCTGCAGCCGCTGCAGTTGGTCATAACCGTAGAGTTCATCGTACCCAGTCATTCCCGGCGACAGATTGTCTCGCCACGTGCGGCTGGAGACTCGGTTGTAGCCGTACTTCACGCGAGCCAGTGTGGCCGTTCCGCCGACATTCGCCCAGTTGGCGTCGATGACTCGGCCAAATCGGTCCAGCCCCAGATAGATGTCACCGGAATCCGGATTGGTGCCACCTGTTGTGCCGATCAGCGTGTACTGAGCACTGCTTTCCGGGTAAACGGTCTTTACAAAGCCCGACAGTCCCAAGTAGCTGTACTCGACCAGGTTCGAAGAGGCTCCGAAATCCTTCATGCCAGAGATCCGACTGGCCGCATCATTAATACTGCCCGTGGCCCCGTAATCATCCACGACGTTGCGGCCGTTCGGATACGTCACGCCCGTGATGCGAATGGTGTTCGACGAACCGTTCGCATAGCTGTACTGCACCTGCGGCGTGGTCCCGGTATTCACCGCACCGCCGTGAGCCTGATACGACTGCGTTAATTGGGCGAAATCGTTGTACACGTTCTGCACCTGATTCAGAACACTGCCCGTACTCACGGAAGCATTGTCGAAGCTGGACATCCTGCTGACAAGACCTCGAACGTCATATTCTGTGGACAAACGCCGAACAGCCGCATCAACGCCGGTCCCGACAGCCGTCACGCAATCATGAATCTGCCGACCGAGGCCGTCGAACAGATACTCATGCGAGCAGCCTCGCTGATCGGTGTACGCTTTGCGTTGCCCCTGACGGTTGTACGCAAACAGAACGACATCGCTGCCATCGACGGAATCCGGATAGGCCACTTGTTGCAGCAGCGTGCTGGTGGCGATATCAGAATCGCTCAGCGTGGTTCCATACGTGTAATTTGTCGTCTGATTTCCGGTGGATGTGTTCCACGCCGTGAGCGTCGCCACGTTACTGTCGGGGTTGTAGCTGGTTTCCGTGGTGCGATTCACATCGGGTTGCACAGGGCCGCTCGACTGATAGTTTTCGATCAGCTTGATGGTGCGTCCTGCGTCATCATATTCAAACCGGGTCACCTGATTGTTCGGATCGAACACCAGTTCCCGATCTCCGGCATCGTTGTACTGCACGGTCGAGATCAGAACGGTGTCGGATCGAGAAGGACTCGTCGCCGGGCGAGTCAGAGCCGTCCCACCGTTTGTTCCATAGCTGGCTGCAGCCACCTGCCGGCCGATACCGTCCGTCCAGACGGCCTGCCAGGTGACTCGGGCATTTGGCGTTGTGGACGGATCACCCAATGGTCCCGTTTGCGAATACGGAGCGTCATGATAACGCTGTTTCGAAGCGGTCTGAATGACGGTTCCGGTCTGATCGTAGGTCAGCGACGACTGTTCCAGAATAACATCATCAGAAACAGATCCAGCTTCTGCATAGGATGATTCCGTCAGGTCATAGCCCAGATACTGAGTGCCTGGACGGTTCAGACTGTCGTAGGCGACCTTCGTAAAAAGATCGGATCCGGCAGGCAGAGACTTGATTGTGTTACCAACCGCATCAAACCATGCGTTGCTGCTCAATGCGGTCGTGGCATTCAGGCCATACGATTTTGTTTCGTACACTCGGCCCCGGTCATCGAAGAACGTTTCCATCCGAGCCAGAATTGCGCCTGATGAGCCGCTATCTCGGGACTGCTGCGTGTCGACTCGATCGAAATTGTCGTAGGTGGATTCGGTGAACACATTCTCCGGAGCGGTGACGGTCAACAGTCGATTTCGCCAGTCATACGTTTGCGACGTGACACGAGTCGTGGTGGCGTCGACATACGCTGTAGCGAGTGTCAGGTTGCCATCGCGCCCCGGAAGGCCATTGTCATAGTGACTGGCTGAGACCTGAACCATGTTGTTTCCGGGAGCACTGCTGCCGGTGGGATCAGTCCACGACGCGCCGATATCATCGGTGCCAACATACTGGCTGATCGGCAGATTTCGAACGTCAGACACGGAAAACGCGAGTGTTCCACCAGGCGATTCTGTGCGGTTTCGCCGCTTCATCACATCGTAGCCAAGTGACGTCTGGTCGTAGTTGGCCCCGGATGTGCCTGAACCCGATGTCGGGATCGTGTGGTAGACTCGCTGAGAAGCCAGCAGGCAGCAATCTGTATACTGGTACGTCATCCAGCGAACATAACTGGACTGAGCAAAAGTATCGGATGGCAGCAGTTTTCCTGCTGTCGATGCCCGCACAGCTCGGATGGTCGCGGTTGGCTTGCCGGATTTGTCAAACTCCCGGATCGCCACGGGGTTGGTCAGCGTGAAGGTATAGCCGGGGGCTGTTCCGGTGGCGTAACCAGCGGCCGTTCGCACCGTTTGAGCCGCATCATCATAGACGGTCCAGACAGCCGAACGGACAGTTGTGGCAACACCACTCACATCAATGACGTGCTGTGGTCCAAGCTGCTGTGTGATGCGGCCTTGTGGATCGCTTTCGTAATCAGTGACGAGATTCAGGCCGCCGCCGGACGGCGTGGTCCAGCCAGCAGGAGCATCAGAAACGACAGACGTGTCCACATCGTCGATTCTTTGGATCAGCGTACCGGTGAGCGTGTCGTAGACCAGCTTTGTGATAACCCCGCGTTCATTCATGATCCAGGTCAGATTGCCAACCAGATCAAAATACTCTTTGCGGGTTGCAGCCGTTCCCGAACCATTCTGAGACGACGGCACAATAGGAAGCGTGGTCGTTTTCTGCGCCACCTGGTTTGTCCCGGTGTGAAACGTGTACGCAAAAGTCGTTTCAATTGTCGTCGCTGGATCCGCCGCATCGGGGTATGTCGTTTCCCGCGAAACAGGATGGATCGTCGTCTCGTCCTCAGTATGCGACGTATATTCCAGAGATCTCAACAGGATTGGCGAACCGAGTTGTCCCTTCTTGATCTTGTTGGCTTTCAGGAAGCCGTTCAGACTGGATGTTCCCGCAGAGCTGGACGAACTGCCGGAACTGGAAGAACTGCCGGAGTCGGTGAAGTATTCGGTGACCTGAATCAGGCCATCGTCATCTCGAAGGAATTCATACTTGCCTGTGCTGGTTTGGTAATGCAGGAGGTCATCGTACTGGTCGTCGTACCCGAGGACCGCCGACGGCTGCGCTACCAAGATCTGTCGGGCTTCGTCATCATACCGGAAGAATGTACACCACTGGTCCGTGCTGGTACTGGCCTTCTTCAAAACCGACAGCATTGTTTGGCCGGCGAAGTTGGCGTAGGTGATTTTCTGGCTGTCGTCAGGTCGTGTTTCGACCGTTTTGTAGATCCAGACATTATTTCCTGGGGGAGCGGAGGCGGAACTGGAGGAGCTGCTGCTTCCGGCGGGATATCGCGGATTCCGGCTGTAACTGAACGAAATTGTCTTGCTGCCGGAAAACACGCGTTCCAACGACACTCGATCATCGCCGTCGTATTCGTAATAGAAGTCGGCGAACATCGACAGCGCCCCATCGCTGACCGTGAACGGGTCACCGCCTTCTTCCGTCACGCGCGCAAACGACTGCGGCCCCAGAACGAATTTGAGATCGTGGGCGGCTCCTTTGGCATTTCCCGGCTTGTAATAGCGATAATAATCCTTTCCCAAATCCGCCCAGGATGAGCCGGTGACATGCCAGGTCCGCCGGGTTGCAGTTCGCAGATCACCGGAACTTCCATGATCATCCCCGCCACTGTAGTAGCTGAATTCTACCTGAGACACATTGGTCCATGATCCGCCATCAATCCGACTGCGTTGCGTAACGTACGTGATGTGTCCGCTTAATGCTCCTGTTGTCACATACTCGTAAACGAACGAATCCTGGTACTCAACACCTCCGGACGTCGCCGTTCTCCGAACTTCCTGAATCAGATCTGCTGACTCCTGCACTACAGCGAGCGTCGCGCCGCCTGGTGCTGTCATTGACCGGAATCCGCCTTTTCGGGCTGCGACGCTCAGGTCATTGAATGTCCATATCGAGCCATCCGCTTCGGTCAGCCGAAGCTGTTTTGCGGAGTCAACATGCACCAGCACTCCCAGATCACCAAACTGAGAGAGAAACGTTGGGCCGCCCGACTCATAAAAATATCGGATGTTATAGAGATTGCCGTAGAGCGCAAGTGCAGAGCCAGAGAGAGTGGATGCTCCGAAACGCGGCAGATTGACGGGGTTCCAGTTCCAGCCGTTTCCGCGATTAAAATTCTGTTTCTGCTGGTTACTGTAAGTCCGCGCATGGCCCCAGGGAATACCAAAGCCGGGGGCGGCTATATCTGTCGCCTCAAGCCGCACTTCGCCGTTGAAATATCGCACCGGACAGTCACTGGTGCTTTCTGACGAGCAGGGACCGGTGTCTCTCTGCGCCGACGAACTGCTCGACGAAGAGGAGCCAGTCGACGACGAAGATGACGTTGAAGGACTGCTGCTGGAAGATGACCAGCTTGAGCTTGAAGAGCTGCTTCCAGACGAGGAACTGCCGGATGACGAACTTGAACTGCCACCTCCAGATGAGGAACTGGAACTCGAAGACGAACTGCTGGATGTGGAGGAAGAAGAACTGCTGGAGGTGGGAACACTTGAGCTACTTGATGAGGAACTGCTGGAGGTGGAGCCACCGCCGGACGAGCTTGAAGAAGACGAGGACGATGAGCCCCCTCCGCTGGAACTGGATGAACTGCTTGAGGACGACGACGCTCCTCCGGAAGAACTCGATGAAGAAGAGATCGAAGATGAAGAATTGCCGCCACTGGAGCTGGATGAGCTGCTGGATGATGACGAGCTTCCTCCGGACGAACTTGATGAAGAAGAGGTCGAACTACTGGAGCTTGGATTCCCTGAGCTGCTCGATGACGAACTGGGGCTTCCAGATGATGAGCTTGGGGCACCTGAAGATGATGAAGAACCGCCGCCACTGGAGCTGGATGAGCTGCTGGATGAAGGCCACCAGCCTCCCGAAGAACTCGATGAACTGGACACACCAGACGAAGAACTCGAGACACTGGATGACGACGGGCTTCCACCGCCCGAACTGGAAGGACTGCTGCTGGAGGAAGAACTCACTCCGCCGCTTGATGAACTGGAGCTGAAGGCGCTACTGCTCGAACTGGAAGATACGCTTCCTCCGGAAGAACTGGAGCTGCTCGATGAATCAGACCCGCTGCTTGAGGAGGGCCCAAGAGATGAACTGCTGTACCATCCGCTGGAGGACATACGCACCAATCTCCAAAATCGAAACAGTCATGTCATAGAATCGCAGGAAAATCAGTCCTTGGGAGACATCGCCAAAATTTGTACACGACTTCTGACAAACCGTCAACCTCCTCAGTGGCGGTTAACTAAAATTCACTACGGTTTTGTGACTGCTCTGCTCTTCAAGCGTGCGGTTACTGTTTCCGTCTCAGTGGGAGTTATCTCGCCTGTGCGGGTGGGATGAAACTGCCCATTCGACATGATCGGGGTTGTAATCAGATGCAAAGCTGGACTGATAGTGCTCTTGTGAATGACAGTGCGATCGCGGGATTCGTCTAGGCTCGAACTGAACTTGGGAGCTGGCTGCCGTCGGAAGTCTCTCACTGTACCACGGCGTCAAGGTCCGTTCGCCGTGGGCTCACTGCTGCTTTGCCTGCGGCAAAGGCTCCACCTTGACTTGCCGTGTTGATGAAGCCCTGTGGGCCGACGGCGGGCTCGCTGATGCAACAAAAACCAATCGCTGACCATGCCGAGGTTAGAACAACACGGAGAAACATGATGATGAAACGAGAAGACGTAATGAAGGTCGCAGAAGAGAAACTACAGGAACTGACGCTGGCTTTGGAACAGGGACGGTCGCAGGCACTGGAGGACTATCTGGCCGCAGTGGCGAAATTTCACAAGTACAGCTTTCGAAACCTAGTGCTGATCACATCCCAGTGGCCGGAGGCGGCTTATGTGGCAGGTTTTCACACGTGGAGATCCATGGATCGAATAGTGAAGAAGGGTAAGAGTGGTATCGCAATTCTGGCTCCGGTGATTCGACGCGCATGCAAGGGAAACCGCACAGTGGCCAACATCGAAGCACGAGCCGATGGGCATAAGGCGAAGACGGACGATTCCACTGATCCAATGGGTACTCGAGTTGTCTATGTCTTTGATATCAGTCAGACCGAGGGTAAAGAATTTTCTCCGGTGACACCGATTGCAAACTCGGAGGTACACGCTTTGAAGGAGCTCGAGGGTGTCTACGAGCAACTGGGAATCACGCTGGAGACTAAAACGCTCGGTTGGGGTACTGACGGTATTTCTCAGGTCGGACGAGTGCTCATTCAGGAGGGACTCAGCGAGGCGGCTCGTTTTTCTACGCTGGCCCGTGAAGTCGCCCATGAGATCATGCACTCCAGGGAGGATCGTGGTTCCGGCTAATTGTCGAAGCGACAGATGGAAGTCGAAGCGGAATCTGTGGCGTTTGTGATCTGTACCGCAAATGGGATCGACTGCCGAGCTCAGTCTCGCGACTATATCCACTTGTGTCAGGGCGACGCGAAGCTGCTGTTGAAATCGATGAATCGGATTCAACAGACGGCGGCGAAGATTCTGGAACTGATGGAAGAGCCACGGCGAGCGGAGAAGCAATCACTGCACGCAATCGATGGGGACACGAAGGCCCTGGCGATTGCTGCGTAGAGCAGGCAAGGATTCAAACCGCGCCCGGCGGAGGCGATGGTGTTTTCGCCGGACTGCCTGGCTCTCCCAAAAGCAATTCCCGTCGACGGAGCGACGGGTGTACGGTACTGCCCAGCTTCAATGGGGCAGCAAAGCCTACGACTACATGGCATCCCTGGAAGAAGAGTTCGCTTCCTCGGGCGGTGATCATTCACTGCCCAATCTCAGCAGTCGCATCCCGGCGACTGCTGTTTCCCCAGCCACTCAGCAACACCTCGCAACCCGCCCAACCTCCCTGCCCATTGGCCCCAATCGCAGCGGCCTTCGGCCAGTCTGCGATCCAGATCGGCCCCCAGATCACTATTGCAACTCACGGGATTTGTCTGACAATACGCGGTAAGTAATTTGTCTTTGCGGAATGGAACGGGATCCTCATGTCTGTTGTTAGTATCAATCACATTTGGCTCGACGAACGCAACGTCGCCTGGATCGACCAGACGAACATCAAGGTGATCGAAATCGCCCTCGAACGTCTGGCTCACGGATCCAGCGTGGAAGAGATTGTCGAACAGCATTGCGCGCTGATTTCGCTGGCTCAGGTCCATGCGGCGCTCGCTTATTACTACGATCATGAAGCAGACCTCAATACGGAGATTGAGCGGCAACTTGAAACAGCCGATCGACTTCGAGGCGTTTCACTTTCCAGTCCGGGACGCCTGAAGCTGAAGCAGATGCGTCGTCTCCGATGACGATTCAATTTTACATGGATGTTCATATTCGCCGGTCGATTACCGAAGGTTTGCGGAGAATCGGTCTTGATGTGCTAACGGCGCAAGAAGACGGTTGTGGTGAATTCAGTGATCCCGATCTTCTGGACCGTGCAACACAACTGGGACGAGTTCTATTCTCGATGGATGATCACTTGCTGACTGAGGCGACTCGTCGTCAGAATGAGAATGTGCCGTTCGCCGACGTGATTTACGCACATCAGCTTCGAATTACTGTCGGGCAGGCTGTCCGCGATTTGAGCCTCATCGCCGAAGTTTACGACGTGACTGATATTGCAAATCGAGTGGAATTCCTGCCGCTTTGATCTGCATCTCACGCGGGCGATCTATAGCTGATGCGACTTCAGAAAGTGCGACTGAAGGATCACCTTGCGATAAAGTTCAAACGCTTTATCTCGTTTGGCTGAGTGCTGCAGGTAAAGTCGGCGAGTCATGTGTTCGGCTTGGTCGAGTGCTTCCGTTTCGAAGGTATCCTGGTCCGACGGAGACAGGGCGTCCCAGAAGGCGGTAAAGGCTCGCTGGCGAGTTTTGTCTTGTTCGGCCGCCTGACGTTCCCGTTTGGTACGAAGTTGCTCGTCTGACGCTTTTGCGGCCTTCTGACGCTGCACTGCGGCCTGCTTTGCTGAGGAACTGACAAACCCAGGCGGACGAGCGATCGCGGAAGGATTCCTGATGGATTGAACCAGAAATCCCGGACCGCGAGCCTGCGCCTTGCTGTTGTACCAGTCGTAAAGTTCGATCATCTCCTGAATCTGACTGGACGGATGCGACAACGATAATTCCTCCGCCGACGCCGGTCCGATGCCACGCTTGATCAGTTCACGTTCCAGATCCTGCGGATTCACGGAAGTGATGGGAATGGAAACGGACGGATTTGAAATCGGCACTGCGGAAGCGATGGTCTCGATGGGAACTCGACGCTGTTTTGCTCGACGTTCGAACACCGCAATCCATCGGCCCGTGCTGGCCTTGCGAAACCGCTCTTCCGGCTGTCGCGGTTTCAGATCCCACACGTGTTCCAGCTCTTCAATGCCTTTCAGCAGTGTACGTTTCACTTGAGCCGTGTTGTAGTTTGCGGTCAGTCGCACTTTTCGCAGAGCCAGTTCCTGCAGATCGATTTCGACACGATTGCTGTGATAAAATCGCTTATCCAGAAATCGGTATAGCCGTTTGGCAACCGGGCTCTTGAGTCGACAGTAGAGACTCCAGTCCAGTTGTTTTAAATATCCCGACTGAAAGCTGCGGAAGAAGACGTCGTTCCAGACGAATCGCGAACATCCGGGAGCCGCCTTGCCCTGCAGCACTTCACGCTGATAGATCACGAGCGTGTCGAAGACACCGAAGTCCCGATTGACCCAGCTTTTCTGTGTGTGATCGTAGAACGCCCGATCGGAGAAGATCGAAAGACCCTTCCAGCGACGCAGCGAGGTTGCCACGCGTTCGTAGTTGCGAGTCTCATCGGCCCAACCGAGCAATCGCAGAATTTCATACCGGCTGAATGAGACTTCCCGCGTTGAAAAATCATTCAGGCGACTGAGCTGAATACAGGCCAGCAGGACGTCGTCGTCTTTGGACGTGGGCAGCCCAAAGCGATCGGACCCGGAAAGTGTCAGTCGCCGAGGCAGATACCGATTGTGTTCGCGATCGAAGACGGTGTCTTCAATCACGACGGTTTTGGTTCCATCAAGGAATCGGTCAGAAATGGCGGACAGCGGGAACTCGGCGAGGTTGAGTTCATCGACGGCGGAGTCCAGTGACTGGTGGTGTTGTTTCTGTGTGAGGGTGTCTGATGAGTTTTCTTTCACGCAATCTACATGTTCGACAACAACCTCCCTGTGTTGTTGTTTATTACTTTCAATAACAAATT
>Ga0209284_10005390_pt1 | contig 13311 bp, 11 predicted proteins | sample FRY03_FD_187211 | JGI IMG/M metagenome (GOLD analysis project Ga0209284, IMG submission 187211) | Freshwater microbial communities from Lake Fryxell liftoff mats and glacier meltwater in Antarctica - FRY-03 (SPAdes) (version 2) | ecosystem: Environmental > Aquatic > Freshwater > Ice > Glacier... | reverse complement strand
GGCAGAAGATGCTGATACGTTACTAATCGCTGTCGATGCCATAGCTGGCGAGCAGGTCATCGCCGCGCCCACGGACACTGTCTACGGTCTGGTCTGCCGCTACGACAGCAGCCAGGCTATGGAAGAATTGTATCGGGTGAAGGATCGCCCGCCGGAGAAGGCCCTGCCCGTCCTCATTGGCGATGAAAGCCAACTGGCGCAGGTGATCGCAGGGACGCCATCAGAATTGGCCGTGGAATTGATCGCCCGCTTCTGGCCCGGCCCGCTGACGCTGATTCTGCCCGCCTTGCCCCACCTGCCGCGGGTGTTAACCGCGGGCGGATCGACAATCGGCGTGCGGATTCCCAACCAGCCCTTTCTGCGCGAGTTGGCGCGACAGGCGGGTCCGCTGGCTTCGTCCAGCGCCAACCGCAGCGGTGGGCCGGAATGCAGCACCGCCGCCGAAGTGTTGGCCCAACTGGACGGGCGCATTCCCCTGCTGGTGGATGGCGGCCCCACGCCCCTGGGCCAGGCCAGCACAGTCCTCGACCTGTCGGGCGCGACGCCCCGCATTCTGCGCGCTGGTCCGCTGGGGGAGATTATCCGGGGGCTATTGGGATGAGCATACATTCGACAGGCTCAGTACAAGTCGGCATCGACGCCTCCCGCGCCCTGCGTGCCCGGCGCACAGGAACAGAACGCTATTCGTTGGAGATTATCCGCCATCTGTTGGCCCTGCCAGAGGCGGCGGAACATTCATTTCGGCTTTATGTGCAGGACGAGCCGCCTGTGACAGACGGGCAGCCCTTTTGGGGTGATCCCCGGTTTGATGTGCGGGTGCTTTCCGCCCGCTATTTGTGGACCCACACGGCCTTGGCCTGGGAAGTGACCCACCATCGCCCGGATGTGCTGTTCGTGCCTTCCCACGTGATTCCGTTTGTGTCGCCGCGTTTTCTGCCGCCCACAGTTGTCACCCTGCACGATGTGGGCTATCGCCACTTTCCCGCCGCACACACGGCAACCCAGCGCCTCTACCTGGACCTTTCCACCCGCTGGAGCAGTTACGCCGCGGTGCAGATAATTACGCCCAGCCAGGCCACAGCAGACGATCTGACCACTTTTTACGGCACAATACCGGAGAAAATCCGTGTGATCGACGAAGCGGCCAATCCTTTTCCACAAACTGAATTTGTAACTGCCAAGCCACCCCACCCTAGCCCTCCCCATTCTGGGGAGGGAACTGGATCGGCTCCTCCCCCAGAATGGGGGAGGCTGGGAGGGGGTAGGCAGTTACCTGAGTTTCTTCAAGAAACTCAGTTTGTGATCGAGCGCCCCTATGCCCTTTACGTGGGAACAGTACAGCCTCGCAAGAATCTGGCCCGGCTGATCGAAGCCTACGGGTTGCTGGTAGAAGCCAACGAAATCGGCTGGGATTTGGTGATTGCGGGCGGGCAGGGCTGGCAGAGTGACCAGTTTCAGGCGCAGGTGGCCGAAGCCGAGTTGAGCGAACGGGTGCATTTTCCCGGCTATGTGGCCGACGAATCCCTGCCCGCGCTCTTTCGGGGCGCACTCTTTTTCGCTTTTCCGTCCCTCTTCGAGGGGTTCGGTTTGCCTGTGTTAGAGGCACAACAGATGGGGGTGGCTGTGATGACGAGCAACAATTCTTCTCTGCCCGAAGTGGCGGGCGACGCCGCGCTGCTGGTGGACCCGGACGACGTGGACGCCATCGCCGACGCGATGCTGCGCCTGAGCCGGGACGAATCCCTGCGCCAGGAACTGATCGCCAAAGGCTATGAGAATGTGAAACGCTTCTCCTGGGAAAAGGCGGCGCGGGAGACGCTGGCTGTGCTGGTGAAGGCGGCGGGCAAAAAATGACGGAATTTAACGCAGAGGCGCAAAGAGGCAGAGACGCAGAGGAAGAGACGGAGCGTTTTTCATCCGTTGACATTCTCGGCATTGACATTCTCGGCATTGACATTCTCGGCGTGGACATTCTCGGCGTTGACATTCACCGCGTCGATTTCGCCCAGACCCTCGCCCAAATTGCTCGCTGGGTTGAGGAGCGTCACGCCGCGCAGCTCGCCCCGCGCAACTCGCCCCGCGCAACTCGCCAACTCTGCACCGTCAACCCGGAATTTGTGATGGAAGCGCGCCGGGACCCGGTCTTTGCGGCTGTGCTGGGCCGGGCAGATTTGTGCGCGCCGGACGGGGTGGGGATTCTGTGGGCGGGGCGGTTGCTGGGCCAACCCTTTGCCGAACGGGTGACGGGATCGGATGGCATCTATCGCATCTGCGAACGGGCCGCGGCTGTGGGATGGCGGGTTTTTCTGCTGGGGGCTGCGCCCGGCGTGGCGGAGCAGACCGCGGCTCGGCTTACGGCACTCAATCCGGGGCTGGCGATTGCGGGGACGCACAGCGGATCGCCCGACGACGACGCGTGGCCGGAGATTCAGCGTCGGCTGACCGCGGCCCATCCGGACGTGCTTTTCGTCGCCTTCGGCCATCCCCGCCAGGACTTTTGGATCGACAAACACCGGCACGAACTGCCCGCGGCGGTGGCTCTGGGCGTGGGCGGCGCGTTTGATTTTGTGGCGGGGGTCTCCCGCCGCGCGCCGTTCTGGATGCAACGGCTGGGGCTGGAATGGCTGCACCGGCTGGTCAATGAACCCTGGCGCTGGCGGCGGATGCGGGTGTTGCCGGTCTTTGCCGGGCTGGTCGTGGCGCAGCGGCTGCGGCAGAGGCTGCGGCAGCGGCTGCGGCAGCGGCTGCGGCAGCGGCTGCGGCAGAGGCTGCGACAGTAGAAAGAGGCCGTAGAGATCGGTCAACCGCCAGCCACCCGATTCACCCCAAGACCCGTGAACATCTCCCCCAAAAATGTGGACGGGGCGCGGGTGACAATCTGCGCATCTTCCAGCCCCACATTTTCGGCCAACGCCAAAAAGTCGGATTCGTCGATCGGATGGGGTACGGCGCTGTTGCCCCGGCGGGTGTTGTACTCCACCACCACCAGCCTGCCGCCCGGTTTGAGCAGTTCGACCAGCCCTGCCAACACCGGCCCTTTTTCCTCCACAAAATGCAGAGAATTGGCGAGCAGAATACCGTCCAGTGCAGGCAGACGCATCGTGCGGGTGAAGTCGGTGTGGAGGGTTGTCAGATCAGAGGCGAGCGTCAGTGTCCCCTTGCGCTGGGCCACCCGTTCCAACGCCAACCGGTCTCTGTCCACCGCGTAGACCTGACTGCCTGGCGACAGCATCTCGCAGAGCAGAAAGGTGAAGATGCCATCGCCGCAGCCCAAGTCCGCCCAGACACCGCCTGCGCCAGCAGCCAGGGCAGGGCCGAGCAGCAGATGGGCTTTGGCCGTCCAACTCTCTCGGCGATCGGAAAAATTGCCTAAACTTCGCATACGCCTCCTTTTTCTCGTGCCCACGCTCCGGCGTGGGTGTGCAGCCCGGACGCTCCGCGTCCACAACGCCACCTGTCCTACCGCTGACCAGACGCAGAGCGTCTCCCCAGATGTTCCCACGCGGAGCGATGGGAACGAGTACCCCCAGTTCCTTCAACCGGCGCTCGTCTTGACGGCTATGTATTCGTAGAACGTTCTCAGAGTAGCAGAGAATCCGGCCCGCTGACTGTAGCCGCCGCATCCAATGCCCCCGAACGAATCAATTGTTCCAGCGTCGTGAAGCTGTGATCGCCCAGCGTCGTCGCCTGCTCCACCACCGCGTCCACCAGGCGGCAGGTGTGGTCGAAGTCGTCGGCGATGCCGTGGGTGTGCATCAGAATCACCGCCACCGGACTTTCGTTGACGATGCGGGTTACGTCCTGCCGGGCCAGTTCGATAAACTCAGCGCTGCGCGCACCCGCGCCCCGCCAGGTGTATTCGCCGAGAATAGGCGCTTCGATCACATCCGCATACCAGCGGAAGGGGCGGTGCGGGATAGCGTCTCTCCAGACGGGCGTCAGGTCGCCGCTGTTGTGGGGCAGATGCTCGTAGCCCGTGCCGCTGATATATTCGCACGAGTGGTAGCGGATGCCCGACTGGGCCAGGGCGTGGAACATCGCCTGGGAGATGGCTCCGCAGGGCGCACGAAAGAGGACCGGCTCAATCGCCAGTTCCCGCTGAAAAATCTCCATCCCCTCCTCAATGCGGGCGCGCAGATTCGCCACCGTATAGCGGGGCGTCAATTCCTCCCGGCGCTGGGCGAAGGTCTCCACAAAAGCGGGGTTGATGGATGTGGCGGGCCAGGCGGGTGGGCCAAACTCGAAACAGTCGCCGTGGGTCAGGCCGTGCAGTTGCAGGTCGTGGCCGTTGTCCCGCGCTTCCCGCAACACGGCCAGCCATTCCGCCGAAAGGGGCTGGCCGCTGGGCTTGGGGACCACCAGCCAGGTGGCAGCCAAAGAGCGGCTTTCCAGAAAGCGGGCAAAATGCCGGGTCGCTTCCACAAGCGCCTCGCCGCCCGCCCCCGCGTCATCAATACTCCACACAAAATCGGTCATGCGTTCTCTCCTTTGGGTCTGTCTCCCTTGGGTCTGTCTCCCTTGGGTCTGTTGCTATCACTCTGCCGTCTGGCTGGCGCAGGCAAGCGGGATGAGCGCGCAGGCCTGATCCGGGACGAGCGGTTCTGTCACCTCTACAAAACCGACGGGCAGTTCGTTGCCGGTGGGCTGGCCGCTGGCGTCGTAAGCGGGCAATCGTTCGCCGCTGGTCGGGTCAAAGAGGCCGATGACCACCGGATATTTCCCCGGCGGCAGGTCGGCGGGGATGGACAATTGTCGCCAATCAGACGTGACCGGGCCAGGCGTAAGGGGGATGACAAAACGGGGCATTCCGTCGTTCTGGGCGCTGTTGCCATTTTCGTTGCGCAGGTGGACAAATATCCGGTAACGCTCCAACAGTTCCGGTGTATCTGTACGCCATTCCAGCCGCAGATTGGCAACTTGCCCCGCGGCCACAGATGCATCCAATCGGGCGGACACTTCCACCTGCTCATCCGCGGGCGCAGTAAAGCCACCGGCTACGCCCTCTTCGTAAAATAGTTCGCCTCGTCTGGCCGCGGCCAGTGTTCCGTTGGGCTGACGACTGAATACTTCGGCCAACCCCAGCGCACCGGTGCTGTCCACCAGACCGTCCGATTTGTCCAGCAGCGGCAGTCGATTCTCCGGGCTGCCCTGCACGACGTCCACCGCCACGTCCACCGCCACGCCCCACTCCTTCGGCAAAAAGAGCCAGAGACTTTCCAGCCGAATCACTTCCCCCACCTGCCAGCGTTCCGGCGGATACCAGACCAGCGCGGGCGACGGAAGTTGGGTGCTGTCCAGAATCGTTCCGCCGGATGGCGTGCGCACCTCCACCCACGGACGGACGCGCCCCGGCTCGAAGCCATCTTCCACCCGCCAGAGCGTCGTCACTTTTGTCTGCCGCCAGCGGGGCCAGTCGAGGAGATCGAGGCCGAGGAAGGAGAGAGAGTCAAAGGAAAATAGTGAATGCGCCGTCCTGAGCCTGTCGAAGGGGTGAATAGTGAATGGTGAATTATTAAGTGGGGAGTCGTTGACAATCACCTCTGCGTCTCGGTGGCTTTGCGTCTCTGCGTTGAAATCTCTGGCGAAGTCGTAGAAAGCATCCGGGATTGTCGTGTCGGGCGCGCCCCGGCGCAGGAGAAGGAAGCCGTCGGCCCCGTCCACAACGCCCCAGCCATTTGCCAGCATTCCGTCCACTTTGGCTTTCACATCGCCGGGAGCCATATCCGTGTTGCTGGTCACGTCGAGTAGCGCCCACTCGGCGGGGACTGGCGCGCTTGGTCCGAAGGGGAATTGGTAGATATAACGCCGGTGGCTCAGATGGGGGTGGACCGCGGCAGTGGCAGTCACGGCTGCGTCCGCGGGAATCTGGCGGGTGAAACGGCCCAGCAACCGGTGATGTTCGGTGACGGGTGTGGGGTCATAGCGCCCGCCGCCGGGACCCCGGCCCGCATTGGCATAGCCGACGCCTGCCCAGATCAGCAGCCAGAGAACCAGCCCCCCAGCCAGCAATGGGCGCAGCGCGGCCCGGCTGTTGGTGAAGAGCGAGACCAGCGCCATCACCCCCGCGTTGCTGGCGGGCAAGTGCTGGAAGCTGCCCGATTCCCCAACGAAGCGGCGGCCCAGCCAGCGCCAGAGCCGGGCCAGCCCATAGACGCTTGCCACCGCGAAGTAGGGGATAATCGGTGCGCTGTAGTGGAATTCTCCGTAGTATTGGGCCGGGTAGGCGCTGAGGAGATTGGCAAGAAAGATGGGCAGGCAGAGCAACAGAATCTCCGGGGCAAGCAGGGCAGCGAGTCCGAAACCGGCCAGCAGATGCCAGCTATAGGCGACCCGCGCCGGCTCTGTGGCGATCTGCCAGACCAGACCCGGCTGGGTAAAGAAGCTTTTGAGAATGTCCACGGGCGAATTGCCCAGCGCGCCGTAGCGTTGGAAATAGGCGCTCTCGGCCGCGCCATAGACCGGCGCTGCGTGGGCAGGAACGACAACGAATGTGGCGATGTAGAACCAGGCGAGGGAGAACCAGGCGAGGGAGAAAAGGAGAATAGCGATTGGGGATCGGAGATTGGGGATTGGGAAGGGGCGACGCTTGCGCCCCAATCCCCAATCTCCGATCCCCAATCGCCAAATCCCCCACGCGCCCAGCCCCGCGGCCAACAGCGCGGCTTCCTCTTTCACCCCGGCCACCAGCAGCGCGGCGATAAAGAACTGCCGCCAGCGGCGCTTTTCCGCGGCCCAGAAAGCCCAGACGATCAGCGGCGCAGCAAAGGGGATGGCGTGCAGTTCGGTGAGGATCGCGGATTGGAGTTGGGGCGAGAGCAGCCAGGCCAGCGCGACGGCCAGGGCCAACGGACGGGTCATCTGTTGCAGGGGTTCGTTGTGCCAGATTTGGCCGCGCTGATGGGCGGGGAGTAGCTGGTCCAGCTTTTCCAGGGCCAACGCATAGAGTGGAATGGCTCCCAGCGCGACGGCAATTACCTGCAACAGCAGGAGGGCGCGCACGTCATTCCACAGCCAGAGAACCGGACTGATCAGCGCGAAAATCGGCTCCACGTGATCGGTCAACCGGGTGGAGACGAAATCGTCCTTCACTTCCTCCACAAAACGGCCCTGGCTGGTGTTCCAAATGGCCTGATCGATCTGGCCCAAATCGGCCTTGTGGGTGCGCATCCCCGCGTGCTGGGCAAAGGCCAGACCGGCGAAAATCCAGATGTAGACGAGGACGGCGGCGCAAAGAAGGACGCGGTAGGGGTCGGAGAGGAGATTTGCGATTTGCGATTTGCGATTTGCGACTGGGGGTTTTTTTATCATCAGTCCCTACCCTCCCATCTTAGAGCGCGCAGGCAGAACTGGATTCCTGGCCTTTGACCACAGCCCGACGCCGCCGGCCACGATTACTTCCAAAACCACCTGCCAGAGACGGATGGCGAGGGCGGCGATAGTCGTCGGACCGCCGCCCAGAATGGGGGCCAGGAGCAGATAGAGCGTTCCTTCGCGCACGGCCAGCCCGCTGGGGGTGATAAAACTGAGATAGCCCACCGCATAGGCGATGGGGAAGGCGGCCAGCAGATGGGGCAAAACCGCGGCCATTTCGTTTGATGTGTATGCGGTCAGGCCAAAGGTGATGGCGGCGAAAGAGCCACCCAAGCAGAGCCAGGCAAGGATGGCAACGAGGAGCAGGCGCAGCAATTGGCCGGTAGTGAGACGGGCAGTCAACGGCGGGCGACCGGCTTTGGTCAAGGCCCAATTGAGCAGCCCGATCAGCCAACCCGGGCGCAGGAGAAAGAGCGCGACGCCCAATCCGGCCAGCGCGACGAGCCAGTTTGTGGCCCCGCCCAGCCAGGGGTCCAGCAGGCCAAAGTCGCCGATTGTTAGCAGATAGACCCCGGCAATCGGCAGGACGGAGAGCAGATTTACCGCCTGGTAAAGGGCGATGCTGCCCACCGTCGCCTCCACCCGCACGCCCCTCTGCTGGGCCAGGACGGTCATCCCCAGAGGCTGCCAGACGTTGCCGGGAATGTAGCGCACCAGAATGCTGGCAAACCAGATGCGCAGCGCTTCGGCATAGGGCAGACGCCCGCCCAGCCGTTCCAGCGCGGCCCGCCAGAGCCAGATTTCTACGGCCCAGCCCCCCAGCATCAGCAGACCAGAGAGAAGCAGCCAGCCGGGAGCCACGCGCCAAATGTGCCGGGAAAGCTCGCCCCACTGGCTGCGCAGGAGCAGGAGGATGAAGACGAGGGCCAGGGCCAGAAAGAGGGGTTGGGCGATCCGCCACCAGCGGCGGAGAGGTGAGTAAACCGCTGTCACGGGCTGGCCTCGAACCCGCGCAGAATCGCGGGCAATTGGCGCAGGTCTGTACATTCCGCATCGGCAAAAAGGCAATCGGGCCAAAAAGAGTTGGGCCAAAAAGAGTTGGGCCAAAAAGAGTTGGGCCGGTAGACTTCGTCCTTCCAGCGCGCGCCGTTGTTGTCCAGCTCGATGAAACGCTCGACGAATTGTTCTACGGGTAGCCTGCCCAGTGTATCCGGGTGTGCGGTGTGCGGGGACGCCGCGAAACGGCGCAACGAGCCTTGCCGGTCCAGCAATGTTTCGTCCATATCAAAAATGAGAGCGCGGATCATACAACTGTTGCCTCGTGGGTGTTCGACATTAAAACAGGTTCAGATTTCCCTGGGCTTCGATCCAAAAGTGATCGTAGACTGGCATATCGCCATTGAGTGGAATATTGAGTGGAATGCTAAACGGCAGAGACGCGCCGGGAGCCAGCGTCTGCCCGCCCAGGAAGATGTCGGCGGTGTCCACCACAGCGCCCGCCGCGTCGTAGAAGGTGACGGCCACGACAATCGACGTGAGATCGCTCTCCTGGTCGTTGCGCATCTGGCCCACCACTTCGCCCTGGCGCACCTCCCCATCCAGAACGGTCAAGTAGCGGAATTCGACCAGACTGATATCCTCCCAGGAGACGGTCAGTTCATAGCGGCTGACTGCCGAGGCCAGATTCTCCACCTTCAACTTAAATGGATTGCCCACCTCCGGCTCGGTCATTGGCAGGCTGGTGAGGGTCTGGCCCGCGGCCACCAATGCGCCGCCGCTGTCGTAAAAATTGGCGATCACCTTTGCGCCAAAGACGGGAACCCCCGCTGTGTTCAGCACCTCCCCCGCCACAAAATAGTTCGAGCCGTTGGAGAATCCTCGATGGCTGGCGATGAAAATGCCCGAGGGATACGGCGTCTTTGTGGGCGCGGGGGTGGGCTGTGTGGTGGGGGCTGGGGCAGATGTAGCCGTTGGCGCAGTGGTTGGAGCGCTGGTTGGAGCGCTGGTCGGGTTGGCGGGCGGCGCGGGTGTGACTGTAGCTGTGACTGTAGCTGTGACAGTAGCTGTGACAGGTGGCAGGAGCGTCTCGGCAGGGGGAACGGGTATAACCGTTTCTGCCGCGGCCGGGGTGTCGGCAATGCTGATAATCCCCGGTGTCTCTGTAGCAGATATTCCGGTGGCAGATATTCCGGTGGCGGGCATTCCGGTGGCGGGCATTTCGGTGGCGGGCATTTCAGAAATGGGTGATTCAGTCGGCGCGGCGGTAGACCCCTGCACGACGGCCCTGGACTGGGGCTGGGCCTGTGGCGGGACAACGCAACCGGCCACCAGCACCAGCACAATCAGCAGGAGAGAAATGGAAAAATGGTGTCTCATCGGAGCCTCCCTCAACAAAGAACACAAATTCGCACAAATTCGCACGGATTCTCAGGGTTCTCACGGCTGAAATTCTACGCAATCTGCATAAACCTGCGCAATCTGCGTTCAAAATTAATCTGCGCGGCTTGTCTACCGGCGCGCCTGCCTCTATAATACCTGTTCCTGCCGTCAAGTCAACCAATCGAGGACCCCCCAATGCCAGTCGAAACCGTCCAGACCCCAGCCCCTGGCGCAATTACTGAGGAAGCCGAACGATTCCAGACCGGCGAAGTGATGACCGTCGCGGGCGGCCACTTTGTCCACGACAGCTTCAGTGCCTTTCTCTCCCCGCTGCTGCCGCTGATTCAGGAGCGGCTGGGGACCAGCTATGCGGCTACGGGTGGCTTGTCCATCTTTCTCCAACTGCCCAGCCTGCTCAATCCCTTTCTCGGCTACGCCGCCGACCGCATCAGCCTGCGCTATTTTATCATTCTGGCCCCCGGCATCACCGCTACCCTCAGCAGCAGCCTGGGGCTGGTCCACAGCTATTTCGCCCTGGCACTTATCCTCCTGGCCGCGGGGGTGAGTGTGGCCGCCTTTCACGCACCCGCGCCGGCGATGATTGGGCGCATCTCCGGCAAACGGGTGGGCACGGGAATGAGCATTTTTATGGCGTCGGGGGAATTGGGGCGCACAGTCGGTCCGCTGCTCGTCTCCTCCGCGGTCATCTGGTGGGGGCTGGAGGGCATCTGGCGGCTGGCAATTCTGGGCTGGATCTGCTCGGCAGTGATCTATTGGCGATTGCGCAACGTATCCGCCCGGCCCGTCCACGCCGGTGGAAATCTGGCTGCTCTCTGGCCCCAGGTGCGCCGGGTCTATCCGGCTCTCCTGTGGATTTTGGCGACGAAAGCCTATATGGCCGTCTGTCTGACCACTTATCTGCCCATTTTTATGAGCGACACAAAGAACGCCTCCCTCTGGCTGGCCGCTGCCGCGTTAACTGTGCTGGAAGCCGCGGGTGTGGTGGGCGCGCTGGCAACGGGAACCTACAGCGATAAATTAGGCCGCAAACGGGTGCTGGCCGTTCTCTACATTGTTGCACCGTTTGTCCTTTTCGGTTTCCTGGCCGCGCCCGAGCCTCTGCTCTTTCCCCTGCTCCTGGCGCTGGGGCTGGTCGCCATCTCGCCCACGCCGGTGATGATGGCCCTGGTGCAGGACTATTTCCCCCAGAACCGGGCGTTGGCGAACGGTATCTTTCTCACGGCCAACTTCCTGACCCGTGCCCTGGCGATTTGGGTTGTGGGCTGGCTGGCCGATAGCTTTGGGCTACAGACCGCCTATCTGTGGAGCGGGGTGATTGGGCTAACGACGGTCGTCGGTGTGTGGGCGTTGCCGAAGGGAGCGGGTGTGGAAGGGTAAGGGAGTTCCCGAATCAATTTTCGTTGCGGAAACGTGAGATCACCCGACCTTTCTCACGTTTCACGTTTCTCTTGAAAAACCAGCACCGGCATCCGTCCGCCGTGGCGGCGAAAGTGCAAAGATTCGTAGAGGCGCTGGGCAGTCGGATTGCTCTCTGGCGTGTTGAGGAATATGCGATAGTAGCCCTGGCTGTGGGCATAGGCCAGGCTGTCGATGGAAAGTTGACGGCCAATGCCCTGTCCCTGAAAAGCGGGATGTACCGCCAATCGTACAAATTGTGCCTGATTTTCGTCGTATCTGTCTTGGGCCGAGTGCAGGGAAATGGCAGCAAAGCCCACCATTCGCCCATCGATTTCAGCGGCCTGAACGCGGCACGTGAAGATGAGTTCGAGGAGTTCGGCATCGGCCATGCGCCACAGGAGAGGGAAGGCCAGGTTGTCCAGCGCGGCCAGGGCGGGCAACTCGTCTGGATGCAGAGGCCGCAGAAGTGCGGAAGTGGGGGATACGGGCAGGCTGTGCCGGGTGCGCTGGTAGAGCCAGAGGTGAACGACGGTGGCAAAGCCCGTTTCTTCCAGCGGCCCTACCAGCCAGGCTTCGTCAGTCAGCGCTGTTAGTTGAAAAGGCTGGTCCGCAGCTTGCATGGCCGCGATTGCCTGCGCGATCAACTGCGCTGGAGATGCGTCGGGCGGGAGCGTGCGGCCAATCAGCGCAACCCGCAGAGCGCCGTCAGCCAGTGTTCCCGGCACGGCAGAGCGGGCAGGCGCGTCAAAGGCAACAAATCCCCACAGACCTGCGCCCGCACCCGGCATTTCCCCCACCACAGCGCCAGCCCCCCCCAACAGATCGGGCAAGTCCTCCTGGCCGCAGGTAAGGAAAGTGTGGCGGCTCTCGTGCAGCAGAGCGCGAACCGTGGGCAGATCGGTAGTCGTAGCAGGGCGAACAGTCAACTCTCTTTGTCCATGACAAAACAACTCGCAAGGCAATACTGACCACGAAATACACGAAAGAAAAGACAGAACCCATATTTTTACAACCACTGAAAACACTGAATACACGGAAGTTCTTCGCTTTTTTCAGTGTTTTCAGTGTGTTCAGTGGTTTGGATTCGCTGTTGTGTATTCCTGGATGAACGCTCGTCTATCCAGGAACCGGCAACTCAGCCCGGTTGCTGTAGACTCGGTCGTAGTACGCCTGAAATTCGCCTGAGCGGATCGGTTCCCACCACCAGCGGTTCTCCACATACCAGCGCACAGTCGCCCGGATCGCCTCTTCCGGCGAATAGTTCGGCTCCCAGCCCAGCGCCAGCATTTTGCGCACATTCAGGCTATAGCGCCGGTCGTGGCCCTGGCGGTCCTCCACGTGCTGAATCAAACTCCGGGGCTTGCCCAATTCGTCCAGCAGAATCTCCACCATCGCCAGATTCGTCATCTCAAAGCCTGTGCCGATATTGTACGACTCGCCGATGACGCCCTTGTGCAGCACCAGATCGATGCCCTGGCAGTGGTCCATCACGTACTGGTAATCCCGCATCTGCTGGCCGTCGCCGTAGACCGGTAAGCGCATATCCTGCAACGCGTTGGTGACAAAGAGAGGAATCACCTTTTCTGGGTACTGGTAGGGGCCGATATTATTGGCCCCCCGGCTGATGGTGATGGGTAGGCCGTAAGTAATGTGATAGGCGTTGACGAAGTGGTCGGCGCTGGCTTTGCTGGCCGCATAGGGGCTGCGCGGGGCCAGATTGTCCGTCTCCACACTCTTGTGGTCGCCGTGGATGTGGCCGTAGACTTCGTCCGTGCTGATCTGGTGGTAGCGCAGATTGCCCGCTTTGCGCGCCGCTTCCAATAGTACATACGTGCCCATCACATCCGTGCGCAGAAAGGCTTCCGGGTCCAGAATACTGCGGTCCACGTGGCTCTCGGCGGCAAAGTTGACAACCGTATCGATGTCGTAGCGCTGAAAAGTCTCGTCCACCTGCGCCGCGTCGCAGATGTCGCCCTGGACAAATGTGTAGCGATCCGGGTAGGCCGCGGCCACGTCCTGTAAATTTTCCAGACGGCCCGCGTAGGTCAATTTGTCATAGACAATCACCCGATAGTCCGGGTATTTTTCCAGCAGCAAGCGCACAAAATTGCAGCCGATAAAGCCCGCACCGCCGGTTACGAAGATATTTTGCATCAGACATCCTTTTCTATTGCGTAAAATAAGTGCATCGACAGCCAAATG
>Ga0209284_10005389_pt1 | contig 13313 bp, 10 predicted proteins | sample FRY03_FD_187211 | JGI IMG/M metagenome (GOLD analysis project Ga0209284, IMG submission 187211) | Freshwater microbial communities from Lake Fryxell liftoff mats and glacier meltwater in Antarctica - FRY-03 (SPAdes) (version 2) | ecosystem: Environmental > Aquatic > Freshwater > Ice > Glacier... | reverse complement strand
GTTCGCGTTGCCCAATGTGATCGAAGTCTCTGAAGGCATTCCATTCATCGAGCTAACCGACTGGGATCATGGCAAGCTGTACGAGCTGAAGGGCGAAGTTGTTCGACGCGGCATCGAACAGATCACCAGGCACACGATGCCAATCTTCGAAAAACGCCGCTTCCAGCGTGGGGCGGCGGAAGATTCGACGTTCAATGCGATCTTCCCGAAAAACGAACTGCCTTATCGTCAGGCGTTTGCCGAATTGTATGCGCGATGATCGTAACCGGATCTGTTGTCACATCAGGAGGTCTGCAACTGCAACTCGCTGAACAGGGCCGGGCGTCGTTGATCGGCAAAATCGCGGTGGAGTGGATCGGGGAAGGCATTCCGATGCCACGCGAAAACCGATCCAACCTGGACCTGATTGGACTAGGGGCTCCAACCCATAATTTTTTTGGGAATCCCTGATCCCTCGGCAACGTTTTATCGTTCTTGTTGCAGGCTTCAGGCATACAAGTTGCATTGAAAGTCTGGCGAGAGCTTGCTGCCGAAACTGCAGCGTGCCGCGAGTTGAAAACTTCATTCAAAAAGGAACCCAGCCATGTTCGGCTTTTTCGATATGACCTACATCCTGATGGTTCTTCTTCCGGGTTTAGTTCTGTCCGGCCTGGCCAGTCTCATGGTCAAATCATCATTCGCCAAGTATTCCAAGGTGGGAACTCGCCGAGGCTACACGGGAGCTCAGGCAGCCAAAATTCTGCTCGAAGGTGCCGGAATTACAGATGTGCGGATTGAGCCCACAAATGGATTCCTGAGCGACCATTACAACCCCACAACCAAGACGTTGGCGTTGTCCGAGCAGGTCTATGGCAGCAATTCGGTCGCAGCGATCGGTGTCGCGTGCCATGAAGCGGGCCACGCGATCCAGCATGCTCGATCGTATGCTCCGCTTTGGATGCGATCTGCCCTCGTTCCGATTGTCGGTTTTGGTTCCAATGCCGCAAATATCCTGTTGATGATGGGATTCATTTTCAGTCTCAAGCCGCTAATGTTTCTGGTCATCATCGCGTTTAGCACAATCGTGCTGTTTCAGCTGATCACACTGCCTGTGGAATTTGATGCCAGTGCGAGAGCGAAGCGACTTTGTGTGGAGAGTGGCATTATCAGCGAAGATGAACGAGCGGGTGTCAGCCGCGTTTTGAACGCCGCCGCATTGACGTACGTTGCAGCCTTTGTCAGCAGCCTGCTGACGCTGCTTTATTATCTCTATCGATCTGGCTTGCTGGGCGGACGTCGAGAAAACTAGCACATCACCATTCAGAGTTCCTGAATGTCCGTCGCCATCCTTTTCATGATGACCGTTTGTCCCATTCGGCGATGGAGCCGCACGTTTTCTCCTGCTTGACCAAAACCGCCGTCGATGCAGCTTGCGGCCAGTCTCTTGCCATCAAGCTCGATGTATCCAAACGGCTTTAACGGGGAAACAACGACAGCGACGGCCTGTTCTTCCAACTGTTTATTGTCGATCAGAGAGAGTCAACGCGGAGGGTCTCCGGCACCAGGAATCTTCTTGTTCAAACATGTCAGAATGTCGAGAGACTTCACCAGACCCGGCTCAGATCCACGAGTGCCGTTCCAAACGCAGCCTGCCAGGAAATTGTGCTGGTATAAATTTCTGCCGGACTGAATCGCCCGTCTGGTGTGAGGAGAAATCTCAGGACATTTTCTTCATCTGGATCAACAATCCAGAACTCCGGGATTCTGAACTGCTCGTACAGCCGCATTTTCAAATCGAGATCGTGCGCACGATTTGAAGGCGACAGGATTTCGATCACCAGATCCGGGATGCCTTTGATTTTTGTTACAGTGATAATGCGGTTCTCTTTAAGCACGACGACGAGATCGGGCTGGACCACATCGGATTCGCTTAACTGCAGGTCGATGGGCGCATCAATCACCTCACCATGCCCTTGAAGTTCAATCTGTTCAAACAGCTGAAACTGAATGTGGCGTGAGATGGACTGATGGCGAGGATTGGGAGCCGCATTCATGGAGTGACGTCCATCAAGGATTTCGTGGCGATTGCCATCGGCTGGGAAGAGGACGTACTCCTGATAGGTCAGTTTGACGGGCGATTTGGGAATCTTTTCGGGTGAGACAGACATGAAAGACTCCTCAGTCGACCTTAATCTTGATTTCGGGCTTATCGTTCATGCGGTAAAGCGGCAGGAAGCGATAATAAACCTCCAGCGTCAGCGTCGCCAGCGCTGTTGAGTAAAGTCGTCCTCCATAGCGGCCCCATTCATCATTGGGATCCCACGTTCCGGCGTTCTTCCCGGTTTTGATTTGCTCGGCGATCAGGACTTCGCGAACGACCGAATTCCAGTCCTGCCAGGCTCGACCACCGTTCTGATACATGGCCAAAGTCCCGTAGTACCAATAATAATAGTTGAGCTCTGACAGACGCGGCGTGTTTCGCATCAGATAGGCCACCGATTCACGGCTGGATGCCGAATCCTGCGGATAGCCAAGCATCTGCTGACAAAAGAGGGCCTCCGCCGTCATCATTGGAGTGACGGGCTCGGTGTCCTGGCCGCCCTTTGCCACGTTGCGACGATATCCAAAGAGCCCGCCATCTTTTCCCTGTCGCACGCTGTTAAGAAACTCGTTCATTCGCATTCGCACTTTTGCAGGGACAAACACGCCCGCAATTTCTGCGCTCTTCAGGGACATCATCTGCCACCCGAACATGCTGACATCGCCCTCCTGAAGTTGCCGGTAACGCCAGCCGCCGCTTTTGGGATCCTGCTGTCCAATCGTAAATGAGACGGCTCTGGAGAGTGCTGAACGAAGTCGAAGGTCATCCACGCGACGCAAGGAGCTGGCGATCCTGTCAGCTTCCATCTGACGGCGGATTGCGCTGGCTGCCAGAAGCACAATTCCCTGTTGAGACGTCGTTGTGCCGACGGCCATTGCTGACGCAGCCGCGAAAACGTCGCCTGGTGTTTTCACAAGCATCGGATTGATGATCGGATCCAGGATGGTGTCCTGCTGCATTCCGTAGGCTTCTGCCAGTGCATAGGTTGCCATGCCGTGACAGTACATGCGCGCATAGTGCTCGGCGTTTCCACACAGATTCCCGTCGCGTTCCTGCTGTTGGATCAGCCAGTCGAGAGCACGATCGACTTCCACTGCATATTTTCCACCTTCGTGGGTATACCCGGCACCCAGGAAGGAAAGGATGACCAGGGCTGTTACACCCGTGTCGGCTTCTCGTCCGGCAAATTTTCGGTCAACGCCCCGTTCGTCAACTCCGACCTGTCCGGCGCCAAAATCGCCGGCATCCCAATGTCCGTCGGGCGACTGATTTGCTGCCAGCCATCGCAGGCTTCGTTCCACTGCGTTCTCGGACTCGCGAGTCCCACCGAACTTCATTGCTGCGTCTCGACGCGAAGCGAGATTACGAAGCTGATAGGTTGCCGGTGGATTTTCGCGTCTGCGGATCGTGGGCAGATCGGCTTCGGTTTGCATGGCCGCCGATTCAAGATCCTCACTGAAATTAGGGGCGATATCACCGATCCGAACATCATCATAACTGTTGTTTAGCGGAGTCGGCGTTTTTGCTCGATCCGGTGTCAGTCGGGAAGGGCGTTCAGCGGGAACTCGGTCAGGAGCCGAACGGGCAGGGCGAGGCAGGCGAGGCTGAAAACTAGCAGCTGCTCCGGTGTTGGGGACCGTGCGGTTTATCGCCAGAGCGTTGCCTTCACTGGCCTCATTGGCAAACGTTGGGGCACTGCGGCTTGCCACGGAATCCTCACGTTCTTCCTGAACAGCAGGAAGTTCGATCGACGATTCTTCAGCCGTAGCGATACTTATGGAAGCGTCCTCCTTTGGGGTCTCAAAGGCAAGCTCCGGCGCAGTCAGCAGCATCGCCGGATTTTCAGCTCGCCGTCCCTCATCCGGCCGTCCTTCCTGAGGAACAGTGCGTTTCGTCTCCGTGACAAAAACGTCCGCATTGTTCTGTTCGTAAGTTGTTTTGATATCCGACTCGATATCTTCCGCGGCCGCCTGTTTGGGGCCGACTTCGCCGGAATCTGTCGGCACGGCCAGTTCGGTCATCTCACGTTTTTCGAACTGCGTAACATCCTCTGCTGCCGTTTTAAGAGATTCCAGTTCGTCCGGCGTTCGCTCGGGCGATATTGAAGGAGTGATCTCAAGGGATGTATCCGCGAGCCGCTGAAGTTCGACGTTGGGGCGTGTTGGCTGATCGGCAATCGGAACATTTCCTGATTCCGGCAGCTTCACGTCCATGTCGCTTTCGATCAGAACTTCTGTCACGGTCTCGGGCGGTTTTGGCGGCAGCACGTCAGCGCGAGCTCTGCGGGAAGTCACCGGTTCGAAAACTTCCAGCCCGAGCAGACAAACACCGTGGACCAGAATGGATGCCAGCAGTGATTTGATCGTTGTATTTCTGTCGCCCCAGCGAGTTGCCAGCATTGTGAACAGATGAGCCAGCGAGGCGATCATCGTCAGAACCAGCAGTAGTGCGATCACGTCGTCACCAGAGAGCGGTGCGCCGCGGAGGATTTTGCTGATCAGCTGACTAAGTGCGTTCATTGTGATGCTGACGATTGAAACGTTGAATGTTTACTGCCAATGTGAACTTTTCAACGATGATGTTTCAACGACGATTTTGCTGCTATGGAGTTCCCGGGGACTCGACTTCGGCCGGTTGAAATGCAAGCGAAAACTTTTTGATCTTAGCCTGATGGCAGGCGTTCATAACATCCACGACCGCCTGATAATCTCCCTGACCATCGCCTCTGATCAGAACCGCCTGATCCGCATAGGCTGCCTTGGCGGCGGTCAGTTCAGACAGCAGTTGTTCGGGTGACACTTCTTTTTTGTTGAAGACAAGCTTGCCTGTTTTGGCAACGCTGATGACCACCGGGTCCGGCTGACGGCTCATGACTTCCACCGGTGATGCAGTGGGCAGTTCCACATCAAACTGCTGATCGTGGGCTTCCTCAGTGAATCTTGCCCCGACCATAAAGAAGATGATCAGCAGAAAAACGACGTCGATCATGGGCGTCAGATTCAGCAGCGGTTCTTCAAGAGTGTCGGTTTTCAGTGGCATGGGAAACTACTTTAACAGGGCTCAGTGGGCCACGAACGCAAATCGACAGAAAGGAAAAACGGACATCGGGAGCAACGGAATCTCGATGAAAGTATATCCGGAAGCGTGCTCGGGAACGTATGCCACCTTGAAACAACACAAATTCAGCACAAAATTTGCGGAAGATCGCCGACGGAAAAGTTCAGCCCCCCAAGCCCCATTTAGCCAGTCCATCGCTCTCATGTAAGGGCGATTCGCTTGTTGACATTATGCTTTTCTGTAGACTTCCTGAGCCGACTCCACTGTCGGACATTCCCACCTTATTTTGCCGGAGTTTCCTCATGTTACAAACACGTGGTCTCGGTCGTCGCTCCTTTCTAAAGTCCTCTGGAACCCTCGCCGCAGCTGCGACGACGGCTGCCTGGTTCCCGTGGTCTCAAGCTGCTTTCGCCAACAGGATGGCTGTGGATCGGCCTCGCATCGGCTGCATCGGCCTTGGCGGAATGGGGCGTGGCGATGCCCACGGACACAAGAGTTTTGGTGACATTCTGGCACTTTGCGACGTGGATGAGAATCAGGCTCGCAAGGCGAATGAAGATCCGAATATTGGCGGAGGCAAGGCCGATCTCTACGGGGATTATCGGAAGGTTCTGGAACGAGATGACATTGACGTTGTCAGCGTCGTCACCCCGGACCATTGGCATGTCAAAATTGCGATCGAAGCTCTTCAGGCAGGTAAGCATGTCTTCTGTCAGAAGCCACTGACGCTGACGCTGGAAGAGAACCAGCTGATTCGAAATGCCTGTCGCAAATTCAGTGACCGAGTCTTCTTTGTGGGAACTCAGCAGCGAAGCGATCAGGAGCGATTTTTGCGAGCCGTCAATCTGGTCCGGAAGGGCCTGATCGGCGATGTCACAAAAATCACCGTCGGCATCAACGGTGGCGATGTTGGCGGGCCATTCATGAAGACGACGCCTCCGCCAAATCTGGACTGGAACATGTGGCTGGGGCAGGCACCGCTGGTGGATTACATCGAGCAGCGATGCCACAATAATTTTCGCTGGTGGTATGAATACTCCGGTGGCAAATTTACGGACTGGGGTGCTCATCACATTGATATCGCTCAATGGGCCATCGGGCAGGATGTTGAAGGAACAGGTCCCGTGGAGATCGACGGGACAGACGCAAAGCATCCCGTCCCTTTTGAAAATGGCTATCCGACGAAAGACGATTCTTACAATTCGTCACACGACTTTAATGTGATTGCTCGCTACGCCAACGGTACCGAAATGCATATTACCAGTCGCGGTGATAACGGCATTCTTTTTGAAGGCTCGAAAGGACGCTTCTTCGTGAATCGCGGCAAGATCGCAGGCCAGCCGATTGAAGAAAACTGGGACAAGGATCAATACGGTCCAGAGCAGCTGTCCGACTTGTACAAAGGCAAGCCGTTTGAAGGCCACAAGGAAAATTTCTATCGCTGCCTTGCCGAAGGCGGGCTGCCGGTCTCAGATGTTTTCACTCACGTGCAGACGATGAATACCTGTCATCTGGCTGCAATTGCGGCGCGCTTGAATCGCGTTGTGAAGTGGGATCCAGCGGCCGAGAAGATTGTCGGTGATGATCTGGCCGCCACGTTCTTTGCGAGGATACCGCGGCCTGGATTTGAAATTCCGCGAGTGTAGGCGGAATCAGATTTACGGACCTCAGGTTTGAAGACGAAGCCCGGCAGGAAAAGTTGCCGGGCTTTATTTATGCTGGATGTGACACACCGCAAAACAGGCGGGCTGGAGTTGTCCCGATTGGGTGACCCAGCCTATGCACTCGCAGCGATGCCTGCCTCTGAAAAATCGGCGACTCAATTACAGGTTGGCAGCAGTCGTTCGGCCTGAGTCAGGTACTGAGCCAGCATTGGTTTTTCTTCAGCCGGGCAACAGGAGGCACAGCGTTTCAGGAGGTCAATGGATTCACCCGGCCGACCGGCTCGCAGAGTCAGGATGGCGTGGTCTCTGCGTTCGCGATAGGAGCCCGGAATCAGCATGGCAATTCGGCACTGCACGCGCCAGGCGGAAACCCAGAGTTCGCGATTGCCAAACAGTGACTTAAGATTATTGAGCATTCGGATCATGATCGTTCTCTCATCCACGGGTTTGAGAGAACGACGAATTTCAGAAACTGGAAGTTCAGTGATGTCGTGCAGCCACGCGATACACTCCGCTTCTTCCATGATGCGTCCGTTATTGAAGGCATCCACATAAAAGTTTCCGACATCGGTGGGTAACCGCGTCAGAAAATGTTGGGGCGCTGCAATCGGCTCAAGGGGAATCCCCAACTCGTTTGCAACGTTCAGATAAACAAGGGACAGCGAAATCGGAATTCCTCGCCCTGTTTCCAGCACTCGATTGATATAGCTGGCTTCAGGATCGGACAGGCAGTCGTCATCCCCCCGCAGATTCAGCTCTTCGGTCATATGACGAACCAGCATCTTTAACTCTTCGAGATCCGAGCCGGCCTGCGTGACCGGATGCGTCAACCTCGCAATGGAACGAAGCAGACGTCCACGTGTCGGGGCAAAGTCCAGACCAATCTGACCGTCCCGAGCAATCTCCAGCGCCGCCGTGACAAGGTCCACATCCGTTTCTCTGCGTACCATACGCATGAACTGATGATCATGTTCAAAAGGATGACTGAACGACATGTGGCGGGATTCGAAAGGACAAAGCTGTCATAAGTGAACGGCAGAAATGTTTCAGATCGCTGAAACAGCCCGGCCACGACATTTTGCGTTGGAAAGTGAGGGGTGAACCAAACTATAGCTGCACCTTACGACTGCTACAATGGCGAGTCGCTGGTGCAAAATCCACAGTCTTTACCTCGGGTTTTGCCGAATTCACTATCGCGGGACCGGGTCGCAGGGAAAGCGTTTCTCTTAAAGAAAATGGCATTCCGTTGTTCAGACGAATTCCCAACGTGGAGCTGGTCACAGCACGACGGCTGGGCAGGGTCTTCCGCGAAAGCAGATAAAGAGGGCGGCTGATCACCCGGTGAATTGACCCATCGCCGACTCAGTCGTATGGTGTCCGTTTGTTACGTGCGTATTTCGCTGGCACCATTGCCCGAAGTGCGCAGTCACTTCAGGATTGGTTTGTTGCCCCTGTCGGTTTTTGGGCACATGTTTTTGGGCACCGGTATTCATTCGCAGCAATTCTGCGATCGGCAGCCTGCCGGCGCACGAAGCTGACAAAAGAAATAGACAGATCCTGTTCCCACCTTTCTATACGTTGTTCAGAGGCACGGAAATGAAACTCAGAAGTCGCTGGATCATGTTGCTTGGACTGGCTCTGGCAGGGTGCCAGGTGAAGGATTCGTCGTCAACCGCCGGAACAGATTCCGGGGATTCACCAACCGCTGAAAAGACACAGGAAGCGGCGGCGAAATCGGGTGAACGCAAATCTGTGGCCTTTGTGACTAATCAAATCGCCGACTTCTGGAAGATTGCTGAAGCGGGCTGCGTTGCGGCTTCCAAAGAATTTGACATGGACGTTCGGGTGATCATGCCGCCTGAGTCTTCTGCATCGGTGCAGAAACAGAAGGTTGAAGATGTGATGACCTCCGGAATCGATGCGATCGCCATCAGTCCGCTGGATGCCGACAATCAGGTGGAGTGGATTAACAGCATCGCAGCTCAGATCCCGCTGATCACTCATGACTCGGACGCACCCAAGTCGAATCGTCTTGTCTACATTGGCATGGATAATTACGCCGCTGGCCGCGCGTGCGGCGAAATTTTGAAAAACGCTCTTCCGGAGGGCGGTCAGGTGCTTTTGTGCATCGGACGCCTTGAGCAGGACAACAGCAAGTATCGTCGCCAAGGTGTGATCGACGTTTTAATGGGTCGAGATCGCAGCATTGACTTCTATCAGTCACAGCCAAATGCATTTGATCCGAACGAAGGCGAGATCAAAGGTGACAAATTCACCATCGTGGCCACTGTCACTGATCAGGGTAAGCCAGAAGTCGCATTGCAAAAGGCTGAAGACGCGCTCGTGTCCTATCCTGAACTCAAGGGGATGGCTGGACTGTTCGAATACAACCCGCCGGCCTGCTACCAGGCTCTGAAGAAGGCCGGGAAGGTGGGCAAGGTGGCTCTTGCTGGCTTTGATGAAAACGATGTGACTCTGCAGGCGATCAAAGACGGCGAATGTGCGGGTACCGTGGTTCAGAATCCGTATGAGTATGGTTATCAGTCGGTTCGTGTTCTGAAGGAACTGCTCGCCGGGAACAACGGTGTGATTCCCGAATCAAAATACATCGACATTGCTCCTCGAACGATCACCACGGACAACGTCGAAACCTATTGGGAAGAGCTGAAACGCCTGAAGGGACAGTAGGCAGCAGAGGTTTGAGCTTTTCGGATGGAAGCACGAGTGTCTGTTTTCGAAACGACTCTTCTGAAAACCAGATCGACTGCGTTCAGGCCCGGCAGGGCCGATACATCCTCTGCCGAGGCCGTGACGGAGTTTTGATTTAGTCACAACCTGAGCCGCGAGGCGCTAGCCGCGGGTGTTTTCCTTGTGTTTTTAAGACACGCACCCGCAGCTAGCGCTTTGCGGCTCACTAAATCAACACCCCCGTCAAGGCACGGTCGGGTTCAGAAAGAGTATCCAAGGCCTGAAAGGCCGACACAGGCTTTTCGACTCAGATCGCGACCTTCATTTGATGGTGTCGGCCCTCCGGGCCTTGGTTGTCATGAAAATCTATTCCGGGGCCTCACGGCCAATGCCACTCGATTTGCGATTATAGTAGCCATCACTCTCCGAGTGATGAATGCCAACAGCCGCTTTTTGCGGCCTTCGTCCCTCGGAGAGTGACGTCTACTTTATCGTGGTCGCAATGCTCGGCCTCCAGTCAATGCGCTTAGGGGTTTGAACGGCCGATCTGCTGAGGCCAGCCGGAGAGTGCCTTAACCAATCTTTCTTCCTAAAACCTAAAACCTCGCATTCAGCAAAGCTTCATGTCAGACGCTGACTGTCCCACACCGCGGCTTGAAGTCCGCGACATTGTGAAATCGTTTCCCGGAGTCAAAGCGCTCAAGGGAGTCAGTCTGCGCGTGATGTCCGGCGAGATTCTGTCGGTTGTGGGGGAAAACGGGGCTGGCAAAAGTACGCTGATGAAGATCCTGGCCGGTGTTCAGGGGCAGGATACAGGCCGCATCCTGGTGGACGGGCAGGAGAAAAAATTTCGGTCCGTCATTGATGCGATGAGTTGCGGGATCGCCATCATTCATCAGGAGCTGAATCTCTCGGACAATCTGGAGGTTGGGGCCAATGTTTTTCTCGGTCGCGAACCTCGCACGCTCGGTTTGATTAACAACCGGATGATTAACGCGGAAGCGGCCAGACTGTTAAAACGCATTGGCCTGAATGTGCCACCGACGCGACTGGTGAAGGGCTTGACGGTCGGCCAACAGCAGATGGTTGAGATAGCCAAAGCGCTTTCGATGAATGCTCAGGTTCTGATTATGGATGAGCCTACGTCCAGCCTTTCGGCCGGAGAATCGGCGAATTTGTTTCACGTGATTCGTGATCTCAAAGCTGCCGGCGTCAGTATTATTTATATTTCCCATCGGCTGGCGGAAGTGCAGGATCTTTCTGACCGAGTCACCGTGTTGCGGGATGGTGCGAATGCCGGCGAGCTGCAGCACGGCGAAGTGACTCATGACAGCCTTGTGCGTCTGATGGTGGGTCGGGACATTTCGCGCTTCTTTGCAAGGACTCCTCATAAGAAGGGTGAGATCGCAATTGAAGTCAAGGACGTCGTAACATCGGCGTGGCCTGCTCATCGCCTGAATCTGCAGGTAAGGGCCGGTGAAATTGTCGGTGTGGCTGGACTGGTCGGCGCTGGTCGCACAGAAATGCTGAGAACGCTGTTTGGTGTTGATGCTCCGTTAAGTGGCACTATTGAAGTGGGCGGGAAGGTCGTCCCGTTGCGATCTCCGCAGGATGCTATCGCAGCCGGTGTTGCCCTGGTTCCAGAGGATCGCAAGCAGCAGGGCGTTGTTCTGGACATGACGATCCGCGAAAATACTGGTCTGGCTTCACTGCATCAACACGCAAAGTTCGGAGGGTTATTGAATTTTGCGGTGGAAAAACAGCAGTCGGCGGAGATGACCGGACGTCTGCGGGTGAAAGCTCCCAGCGATCTGCATCGTGTCGGTAATCTGTCGGGCGGTAACCAGCAAAAAGTCGTGATTGGAAAATGGCTGGCTCTGAAACCACGTGTTCTGCTTCTCGACGAGCCAACTCGCGGCATTGATGTGGGAGCCAAGCAGGAAATTTATCAGCTGATGGATGACCTGGCAGGGCAGGGGATTGCCGTCCTTTTTGTCAGCAGTGAAATGGAAGAAGTGATTGGCATGAGCGACCGTGTCATTATCATGCATGAAGGTCGGATTACCGGCGAACTGTCTCGTGAGCAACTGTCGGAAGAATCGGTGATGCATCTGGCGACCGGGCATCATTGTTAAATTAATCTTGAGAAGTGCAGGGTTGTGATGAAGGGCAAACTTTTAGGAATCTTCACAGTACTGGTCGTGCTCTGCACGTACCTCGCTTTTGCTACGGCTACACCGTGGTGGGATCTGAGCACTTCGAAGTTCCTGCAGCCTGGCAACATCCAGAATTTGCTCAACCGACTTTCGTTGTTTGGTGTTCTTGGCATTGGAGTCGCCTTTGTCATTATCACCAGCGGCATCGATCTTTCCATTGGTTCGACTGTCTGCCTGTGTGGAGTTCTGCTTTCCATTTTTCTCCGAGTCGACTATCAGCCGGCGGCATATTTCGGTGTGGTTCAGGTGGTCGCGACTGACAGAATGTTTGTGCTCGATGGAGAAGTGCCGCAGTTGAGTTCTGGAGCGACGGTTCGATATACCGGCGGGGTTGGTTCCGGTTTGGTGCTGACAGTGGATTCTGCAGCGACGAAGAACGGACGAACGGAGTTCAAAGTTACGCAGGCCCTGAGTCGCGACGAAAAGGGTGGTCGAATCGTCATCGCCGTTCCAGTGGTCGGACTTCAGACGAGTGAATCCACAACGGCTGACCTTCCCGCGGATTCCGAAGCGGAAGTTGGCGACCAGTTGCAGCTCTTCAAAGCGGACGGTGCTGTGACGACCCAGAAAGTCACTCAGCTGGTTTCCGAGCCGACTTCTACCAGAGTCACTTTGGCCAAAGATCCCGGTGCGAAATACCAGACAGACGCGTTTGCGGTTGTTCTGAAACGCACGCAGCGCATGTCGATCCCGCTTGCTGTTCTGACCGTTCTGCTGATCGCAACAGGACTCGGCCTGATTCACGGGCTGCTGGTCACCAAAGTAAAACTTCAGCCGTTTGTGGTCACGCTCTGTGCATTGCTGATCTATCGAGGACTCTCGCGCTGGCTGACCAGCGACAATCCGGCTGGCTTTGGAGAACTGCAGTCAGTACTCGGTCCCGTTGCGTCTGGTCGTGTGGGGGTGATTTTCCGCGGTCAGGAAATGGTGTTCGGAATTCCGATCCCCTTCTTCTTGCTGACCGCGATTGGGGTCGTCGCCGCTGTCTTTCTGGGGCGAACGATCTGGGGTCGTTATCTGCTGGCACTTGGACGAAACGAAGAGGCCGCTCGATTCAGTGGAATCAATACCGGTCGAGTCACTCTGATGGCGTACGTCATCTGCACGGTCCTTGCGGCAGTCGGCGGAATGCTGTCAGCCCTGGATTCCACATCCGTGTCGCCCTCGAGTTTTGGAAACGCGTTTGAACTGTACGCGATCGCCGCTGCTGTTTTGGGCGGCTGCAGTTTGCGAGGTGGTGAGGGCTCCATTCTGGGGGTTGTCATCGGCACGGCGGTCATGCAGGTGCTCAATAACCTGATCATGCTGCTGCAGATTCCGCAGACGCTGGAGTACACCATTATTGGATCTGTGATTCTTATCGGTGTCACTGGCGACGAATTTGTTCGCCGGGCCGCTGCAAAACGACGTCTGCGACAGAGCGCTGGCTGACTCGCTATTTGCCTTTTCCTTCGCGGCTCGTCCGGTTATCTCTACGGTGGTTTACGCCGGCCGCTTGCGGATTGTTGAGTGGCTGATTTTAAGGTCAGATGTTCATCCTAACCCGACGCGTCATCGAGGGATCTGCTGCGAATAACGGCGGCAATTCCATCCCTCGCTGACGCGTCG
>Ga0209284_10005387_pt1 | contig 13318 bp, 11 predicted proteins | sample FRY03_FD_187211 | JGI IMG/M metagenome (GOLD analysis project Ga0209284, IMG submission 187211) | Freshwater microbial communities from Lake Fryxell liftoff mats and glacier meltwater in Antarctica - FRY-03 (SPAdes) (version 2) | ecosystem: Environmental > Aquatic > Freshwater > Ice > Glacier... | reverse complement strand
TCTTACCGACGGGTGCCATACAATGGCCCGGAGGCACTTCTAGTTCGCCGTAACGCGTGATGACTTTTTTTTTGCCCATCAGTCTCTGTCTCCACAGACAACTCAAAAAGCGACTTGTTGAACTCTTTACAAAAAGAAGCGAAGCTGCGCTCGTACTCATAACCGCTCATCTGGTTCGACTGACTTGACTTCCAAGTCAGGTATTTACCGTATAATGCCTCAAATTCGGCTCTTTCTGTTGTTTCCATCACACAAGTTAGTGAATTTATGCTAAATTTAAACTTGTCCTACACCCACTAGCTACCTGATTGTAAGTTTTGTATTTAAAAGCAGGGTAGTAATGAAGACTTTACAGTCCAGTAATAGTATAAATATTCATCGTAGTATGTGTTTCCACAGACCTATTTTATATACCATCGTACATTACTTCAAACCGATCAATAAAGTATTTCAAAGAAACAAATTTGTTAATATTTTCTAATTAGAACACTGTGGAAGATCAGTTGGCCTTTTTAGTAAATTGCCAAGAAGGCTTAGGATACAGACCTGGATGAATTTTCAAAATAATTAATCCGTAAATAAATTTATTTATAATCCAACTATTCCTAAACTATTATTTAATAAATATAACAGTTTCATTTTTATAAAAATACGTATTGTGAAATTATTTAACAATATATTTACGTGATTATTATAATGATATGATCTCCTTTTTGGAAAAAATTGAAAATCTATTCTTGTTGTATCTGAATTAGAACCATCTAACTAATACAAAAAATAAACTTAATGGCAATTAAAAAAATTATCAAAGGAGATGGCACTGAACAGATCGTAGCGGGTTATCAGTTCACCAAAGAGAAACTAGTCGGACAGAAGCCTTATACAAGTAGTAAAAAAATAAGTAAACTACCACCAAAAATCGATTTACGGGAGCATCTGACTCTCGTGGAAAATCAGCAACAAACAAGTAGTTGTGTTGCAAATGCAGTTGCTGGAGCTTACGAATACCTTGTCAAACAACACTTACAGGATGATTCTTATGATGTCAGCAGACTATTCATTTACTATAATGCAAGATATTTGGGAGACATAAAAGGCGATAGTGGCTCTTATATCTCTGATGCAATTAAAGGTTTAAAAGAATATGGAGCTTGTTCTGAAAACACCTGGCCCTTTGAAAAAGACCTAATTAACGACGAACCGGGTGAAGAAGCATATGACGAAGCTGTAAATTTTTTGATAGAAGATACCCAGCTTGTAAAAACAAATCTTGATGCTTGGAAATCTTGTTTAGCAGAAGGCTATCCGCTTATATTTGCTATCAGGTTATTTGATTCTTTTGATAAACAACGTAAAAAAGGGCTTGTTCCTCTTCCTACTCCTCAAGAAAAAAATAGAAAATCGCATAGTGGCCATGCTATGCTATGTGTTGGCTATTCTGATACTGACCAACTTTTTATTGTTAGAAATTCATGGGGAGAAAATTGGGGCGATAGTGGTTACTGTTATATCCCTTACGACTATCTGATGAATGAGGAGTATAATTTTGGCGACTCCTGGATAATCAGACGATTAGAAAACGTAGATTTTACTGAAAGTGATTGGGGCGATGATTCTTCTATTGTCGGCGATTTTGAAACGGAGTTGAGTTATATGTCTGACGGAGATTACAATAATCTTTTAGAGGCTTGTGATGAGTACCCGCTTGAATTACGTTTGGCAATTCTTTATCTTCAAGTTGCAAACGCTGATATTGATATTTCAGATGAAGAATTTGACGAAATTGAGGGTTACCTGCAAGAAATTATTGACAGCCTTGGAGTAAGTACTTCTACTAATAAATTACTAAAAAGAGCGATCACTTTTTTAGAAGATCAAGATTTATTGGAAGAGTCTATTGACTTATTAGGTGAACATCTTTCTACTACGATGTTAGCGAGTATAATTAATTCTCTGACTGAAATAGCCGATACTGATGAAACTTCCGAAGAGGAACAAACTTTCTTAGATACGTTGGTCCAGCGTTGGCAGGTTGATACAGAAGGAAACCCGGACGACGACGACGAAGCCCAATACTTTGAAATTATCAAAAAAACGAAGTTGTATGCTGATGCCGATAAGAAGTCAGAAGTGCTTCTTGTGCTCGAAGTGGGTGATACGGTAGCTTTCTCCGAAGACATCGACGATGATTGGAGCTATGTTTCGATTGACGACCAGGAAGGTTATGTTTTAAATTCTTGCGTAGAGTGGGAGGAGAACGAGGACACAGAAGAAAGTGACGACGACGACGAATCCCAATACTTTGAAATTATAAAAAAAACAAAATTATATGCCGAAGCCGACAAAAAATCGGAGGTGCTTCTTGTACTCGAAGTGGGTGATACGGTAGTCTTTTCCGAAGATATCGACGATGATTGGAGCTATGTTGCGATTGATGATCAGGAAGGGTATGTTTTAAATGCTTGTGTGGAATGGGAAGAGAGTGAGGATACTGACGAAAGTGAAGAAGAAGCTCAATGGTTTGAAGTCATTAAAAAAACAAAATTATATGCTGAAGCCGACAAGAAGTCTGAGGTACTAATCGAACTCGTAGTGGGAGATATGGTAGCCTTTTCCGAAGACATTGATGATGATTGGAGTTATGTTTTGATTGATGATCAAGAAGGGTATATTTTAAATTCTTGTGTGGAATGGGAAGCAGAAGAATGATCTTTCCTAAGAGTAAAAACCATTTCAAAATAACTACATGGAATGGTTTTACTCTTCATTTTAATATTCACCTCTACGCTAACTCCTTCACCGCAGGTTTTGTCATAGAAATATTGGTAAAAGCTAAGTTTGGCTTCGGAGAGTCAGACAGCCGAAGCCGCCTGACCTGTGTAGTTACCTCCGTTCAGGTTGTTAATAGACTTAGGACTGAGCCGCCGGTTCGGAAGTGTAATATTTCAGGTTAGTTACGTTTCTTATAATCGTAGTGCTGTGTTAGAGCAAATAAATGATATTCCTACATGAAATTAGTAGCCTGAAGACAATGGTGGGGACATAGGCATGGGTGAAGAGTAAAAAATAGGTAAATAAACTGTTCCACCTCCGTCGCAAGGAAACACGTGACAGCACAACCAGGAAAGGCGGCTGGGCAATCGCCCAAAGTCCGATCCTGACCACCACCATTACACTAGAGCGATTAGGAAAGCGGGGTTATGAGAGTATAAACGAGTATTGTGAGAAGGTAAGTCCGATATTTAATAAACCGCTTTATACGAGACCCGCACGTATTTTGCTCTCGTCCGTATAATTCAACTCCATAAAAGTGCAGAGCATTCTAAATTTAAGTCCTTGAATTCTTCTTTATACCAGTCCGTATTTGTCTTACCAGTCAAAACATTGTCTTGCTTTATTATTTGGATAAAATATTGGTTGTTGCCTGTTTGGGGTTTGCCATAAGAATACCACTTCCAATAAATATTGTCTACCGAACCAATTATAAGTTGGTTTTCTGTTTCACATGTGTCTAATGGGTTAAAAATTGTCAGCGTTTATTTTTCATTGAAAGTAAGAGTCAGGCTATTTGCAACCACTAGTTGGTGGTAATTGTCGTAAGATCTGCCAAACCAATGTCCATAAAAACACAAAGAACCACCTTTAACTTGTCCTTTTTTATATTGTATTTTTCTACAAATATTTCTGTCTATAATTTTGCTACCAAAGGTTCTGTTGGTTTTTTATCTCCCGTTTTTTTGATAAAAGTCGATATAAAATTTACTGTACCCGGTGGATTCAAGTAATAAATGCAACACCCTGATTATTTAGGGTAGCGTTTTGAAAAACTTCATTGGGAGATCTGTACCCGAACCTCTTCCTGGGCCTTTGGTTTAAGATGTCCAAACTTCGTTAATCCTCTGCTCCGTGATCCAGTCAAAACTGATTTCTTTCGGAAAGTACTGGCGTACCAGCCCGTTGAGGTTTTCATTCGCTCGGCACCGGCCGCCCGGCACGCTCCCAACTATGGTATGGCTTGGCAAAATAGCACTCCACGTCCAGTTCATGGGCTAGCTTCTGATGATATGTAAACTCCTTGCCATTGTTGGTCGTGATCGTATGCAGGTGGGGCTTGCATTCGGTCAGCAACTCGACGGCCCTTGCCTGCACCAGGGCTGCTTCCTTACTTTCCAGAATTGCCATTTTCAGCACCCCCGTAGCCCGGTCGTTGATCGTCAGCAGAACGCCGCTGTGGCCCCGTCCGATGACCAAATCCATCTCCAAGTCGCCCACTCGCTGCTTCTCTTCCACGACTGCCGGACGTTGCCCAATGTCCACCTGGCCCAGGATCTGGCCCCTTTTGCCCCTAGCACTATCCCTTTTAGCGTAGCGCTTGCCCTTGGTGCGCATGTGGCGGTAGAGCTTGCCGCCCCGCTTCTTGTCCTGCCAGACGAACTGATAGATGCGCTCGTGGGAAACGCACTCAACCCCCTCTCGGGCGGCGTGCCCGACGATCTGCTCGGGGCTGTAGTTCTCTATGAGCTTAGCCCTGACGTGGGCTTCAATGCCGACCGTGAAGCGCTTTCTCTTGGCTTTGATCTTGTGGCGAGCCTTGGCCTTACGATGGGCTAGGTTGGGCCAGTAAGATCCGTCGCGCCCGTCACAATTGCGGCTTAGCTCGCGGCTAATAGTGGATTTACTGCAGCCAACCAGCTCGGTAATCTGGCCTTGGGAATGCTTCGTTTTCACCAAGGCGGAAATGTGGTACCTTTGCTCTTGCGTCAACGGTCCGCCGTTGCGGTGCTTCATCATCTTTTAGTGTTTGGTAACCCAAAAGTATGAAGTTTTCCGGCGTAGCCCCCTGCCGGGTTCAGGCCCTAGGGCCTGAACCCGGCAGGGGGGCTTTTTTTTCAGCCGTTGCATTTATTACTTGAATCCAAGTTGCTGAATAAAGTAGTTTTCTTTAAAATTTCCAAAGTGACCTTGTCGAGTTTTCCATCATAGTATTTTTTGATAGCGTCTTCAAAGCAAAATAAGTCGCTGTTATTCTCAAATTGTCTGTTTGATATTACTACGGAATAAAAAAGTGTCATTGAAGAAAGAAATTTAAGGTAGTCAGGAAATCCAAATATTTCCTCCGATGTTTTACCATCAACTTCGTATGCTAATATCTTTGTTAATTCAATTAGTCTTTTTGAAAGCAATTCATCCATCAAATAGTATTCGGCTTCTTCTATGTTAGCAATCTCATATTTTTTTGCAGTCCCAGATTTGCCTAAACCTGCTATTTGTGGAAATATAAACCACATCCAATGGCTCACTTTTTTGCCATTCTTCATTTCTTCTACGACTTGCGTATAGCAATTATCTTGAGCCTTTTTAAATCTGTCTAAATTGTATTTCACTTACTTTTGAATTTGTAGTTGTCGTGTCCTAAAATAGCTTGTAACGTTTTGCGGCTTTGCGAAGAAGCGGATTTCGAAGCACTAAACTGTCAATAAACCACAAATGTTGATACGAAGTAGAATGTTCATTTAACCACTGAACCCGCTTTTTTGCAAAACCGCTGTTACAAGCTACCCTTCTCTCTGTCGTTACGTTACTGTCCATTGTTTACGGTGTCTTTGGTGCGTTGGCTTGGTAGCTCTTTTACATTTCTTAACGTTGGTTTGTGTGTCGGCAAAAAATGAAAATGTGCTACCAAATGCGTTGGCTATTGTGTCTTATTGTTCTTCTTAAAATTCTCTGCTTGTTCAAAAATTTCTACATATACTTCGTCACGTTCTACTGGTGGATAACCAAACTCGTCAAGTAAGAGAATGAGTCCAACTTTCAATGCTGATTTAATGTCGTCACGTTTGTTCCAGTCAGGGAATTTGGCTTGCCCTTCAACAAGGTCTTTAACTGCTTTTGCAAGTTCAATCATTTTGTCGTCAGGATATTTGAAGTCATACTTTACACACAGTTCTTTCAGAATGTCGTAAAATGCTTTTTCCTGAAAGTCAATTCCTAATTCGTCACCTGCCGAAAACTCTTTGTGAACTTCCCAAATCAAATCTGTCAAGGCGTTTGCCATTTCCTCATACACTTCACTTCTTAAAATGTCATTGGCATCACGGTTGTTGTATCGTTCAACCAAGGCTTGCATCTTTTTAGTAAAATCAATTCCTTTTACTCGGTTTACTTTTCTGATTTCTGCAATCACTTTTGCAAGTAGTTGTTGAAGCAATTTGATTTTCGTATTTGGTAATTTGATTTTATCAATCTTCGCTAAATAATCTTCGTCAAAAATATCCTGCTCTGTTTCTGCTTCGTCACCGAGTTTGAAAATTTCTTCGACACCGTCACTTTGCAAGGCTTCTTTTATCATTTCTCGAACTTTGGCGTTCATTTGTGCCGTGTCAGGTGCATTGCCTTTGGTGAGTTTAAAAACAATGGAACGAACAGCCAAATAAAAATGGGTGTAATCTCTTTCTAACTGCGTTAATTGTTCGCTTCCTGCACAAATATCATAAGCGGCTTTTAGTCGCTTTATTAACCCCATAAATCGGGTTTCAAAGTCTTTGGTTTGCTGCACATATTCAGCAGCTAAATTCAAAGTGTTCAATTGCTCAAGGTTTGTGCCTTTGAAATATTTAGAGTTGTCAAACGTGTGAAATAGTTTAGCCAAAAGGTCTAAATGATTTCTTACAATGATGATGGATTCTGCAATGTCTTCAAAATTGTCTTTGTCGCCTTCGCTGTATTGCTTCAACGCCAAATTCATTTGTGTTTTGATGCCGATATAATCCACAACTAATCCTTTGTTCTTTCCTTCAAACTTGCGGTTTACCCTTGAAATAGTTTGAATTAAATTATGTCGTTGAATTGGTTTGTCGATGTAAATACTATCCAAGAAAGGCACATCAAAACCAGTAAGCCACATATCAACCACAATGGCAATTTTGAAATTTGATTTTTCGTTTTTGAATTGGCGGTCAAGTTCTTTGCGGTATTCTTTTGTGCCTAATAAATCGTAAAGTTCTTTCGAGTCGTCTTGCCCTCTGGTTGCTATAAGTTTAATGCGTTCAATAGGTTTAAGTTCTCGTTTGTCTTTATCGGTAAGTTCTGCACCTTCTTCGGCTGCAAGTATTTCATTCCATTCAGGTTTTAAGGCAATGATGTTTTTGTATAAGTCAAACGCAATTTCTCTGGTGCTGCAAACAAACATTGCTTTGCCTTTTACGGTTGAACCTTCTGAAACTCTTTTTTCATAATGGTTCACAAAATCTTGTGCAACTTCTTTTATGCGTTCAGGGTCGCCAATAATGGAATACATCTGTGCCATTTGTTTTTTGCTTTGCTCAATCTGATTTTCATTGCTTCCAATTTCAGCACATTTGGAATAGTAATCTTCAATCTCTTTGAGTTTAGAATTATTCAATAATACTTTGGCTGCTCTGCCTTCATACACAATTCTTACAGTGATTTCATCTCTTACAGATTCTGTCATTGTGTAGGCATCTACTACTTTTCCAAACACATCCAAGGTTGCATCTATTGGCGTTCCTGTAAAGCCTACAAATGTTGCATTGGGTAATGAATCGTGTAGGTATTTGGCGAAGCCATACGTTTTCGTAACGCCTTTTTCGGTAACTTTTACTTTTTGGTCAAGGTTTACCTGACTGCGATGCGCTTCGTCTGAAATGCAAATTACATTTGTTCTGTCTGTGAGTAGTTCAATATCTTCATTAAACTTGTGAATGGTTGTCAGGAATACGCCACCGCTTTCTCTGCCTTGTAACAGTTCTCTCAAATTTGCTCTGCTCTCCACACTCACCACCAAATTATCGCCAATGAAATTTTTTGCGTTGGTAAATTGCCCCGAAAGTTGGTCGTCTAAATCTGTTCTGTCAGTAATTAAAATAATGGTCGGACTTTCAAAGTATTCGCTTTTCATCAGCAACCTTGTGAGGTAAAGCATAGTGAAACTTTTTCCGCAACCAGTAGCACCAAAGTAAGTTCCGCCTTTTCCGTTTCCTTCGGGCTTTTGGGCTTTCTTTATGTTGTCATACAAGGCTCTTGCCGCATAGTATTGCGGATAGCGACAAACGATTTTTTCGTTTTTCTTCGAACTGTCGGGTATATAAATGAAGTTTCGAATAATATCACGCAAACGGTTTTTATGAAACATTCCCTGTATGAGTGTAAACATACTATCAATACCATCCACATCTTTTGCAAGTCCTGCCACTCTACGCCATCCATAGAAAAATTCGTAAGGAGCAAAGAATGAACCTGATTTATTATTTACACCATCGCTGATAACGCAAAAAGCATTGTATTTAAAAAGTTCTGGAACGTCTCTGCGGTAACGAACCGTTAATTGCTTGAAAGCATCATAAATAGTAGCTTCCTCACGTATTGCACTTTTAAATTCAAACACTACCAAGGGCAAACCATTGATGTAAACAATGCCGTCAGGTATGCGTTTTTCTGAGCCAACAATTTCCAATTGATTTACAAATTTGTAAATGTTATTGTCGGCTGGATAAACTACTTCGGGTTCGGCTGCAACAGAAATTAATTGGTCTGCATTGGGTTGGCGGTGATTGTTTAAACCAGTGTAATTTATAAGTTGAATGTAAATATCTTTTTGGTTGCGGTCTTCTCGCTTGAGAATAAAACCGTCTGAAAGCATTTTTAAGAATGTTTTATTGCTTTCGTATAAATCAGAAGCCGAAAGGGATTTGAGTTGAAGAATAATAGATTTGGTTTCGTTTACTGTAATACCATGCTTGGCATATTGCGTTAAAAGAAAGGTTTGTAAGTCTTCTTCTATCAATACTTCATCAGGCTTTCTAATTATCGTATTGCCTAAGTGGTGAGGAAACCCTTCTTGCCCTAACAACTCGGTAAATGCCTTTTCTAATTTTTCTTCGGTGAATTTCATTCAATTCTTTTTATTAATTGGCTAAAGCATTTTGCAACATCTTGTTCATTAGGAATTGGTCTGTATGCTAAAGCGGCTAGTTCTGTTTGATATTTTTCCTTTAATTGTTTCCAGATACTTTCAAAATTAGTTATCAAAGGCGATTCTGCAACTGACTTTGATTGCCATCCTTTTGGCTCTTCAAACATTTCTCTGTCGTGTTGTAAAATAGAGTCAAACTGTTTTTTAAACAAGTCGGATGCTACAAATTCAATGCACTCCGCGTTTTTCATCAAGTAATACAAATCATAAAAGTGTCTTATTTTTTTGGAGATACTTTCAACGGTATTTTCCTTGAAAGAAAACCGAATCAGTGACACCGTTTTTTTCAATAGCGTTTGTTCTTTGCTCAATACATTCACTTCAAACGATTGAAGATTGTATTGCTCTATGTAATTCTCATTTCCTGTTTTCGTTAAAAAATAAAAAACCATACTTTGGATGGTGAGTTTTTGAAAGGGAAAAGGATTCGCAAACGAGTTTATTTCAACAATTAGTTTGTTGTTGGCATTGCCTTTTTCGGTTGTGACATATTCAAAAACAGATTTTCTGAATCTTGACCCTTTACTGGTTACACCATCCATTTGCACTTCGGTTAAATCGGGTGTGATTTCCTTTTCAATGTTTCGGATAATGGTTTTAATTTCATTACCTGTTTTGCCCTTATCGTTTATAATGGCTATATCTACATCTTCCGAAAAACGTTCTATCAGATTGTAGCCTTTTGATAGCGATGTGCCACCTTTAAAAACAGATTCATCAACATATTTGCTTTTTGCCAAACGACTTAACACTAATGTTATCCAATAATCTTTTTCTACAAAGGCTTGAGGAACATTCAATTCTTTTGAAGTCGCAGTTATGGTGTCTGAAAATAATATGTCATTTAGATGAAGATTCATTCAATATTCCAGTTTTTAATTGTGGGGAGGTCAACCTCCTTAATATTTAAATTCACTTTTGTAAGAGGATTTAAACTACTTCTTAATTCATTAAGATTCATTTTAGGGTTTAAATTTTCCAAAATTGCACCAAGCAAAGCTCTTGTTCTTGCAGGATAATTTAAAGCCAATTGCACCACCTCTGCTTGCTCATTATTCTTCAAAGCTTTTATTAGAATACTCATTCGTTTTATAGCTTGCAAGGTAGAACAGTCGGGTATTCTCCTGATATCTTTTAAAGCATCTAAATAACCTAAAAGCACATAGTTTTCATCCGTTACTTCTACATAGCTTTTTACTGAACTAACTTGTAATGATCCCTGATTTATTTTTATTCGATTTCTTTTTGTGGCTATTTTTATTTTAAAAGCCATTTGCGTTGTCAAGCCTAAACTATTGTATAATGAAAAGCTAGTTTCATACGCTACACGCTTACCATCTTCAAATAAATACCTTTTCAGTATTCCATTGCTATCAGGTCCCAAAGCACCAAATACGGTTTGACGTGGAATATAAAACACACCTTTAGACACTTTTTTTATGGTTCCTTTTTTTTGCATTCGCTCTAAAGCCTTAGCAGCTGTTACAAAATCAGCTTGCTTAATACCCAAATCAGCATAGCCAAAAGGCTGACTTTCGGGTATTGTTTTAATGGTGTTTCGTATTTGTTCTGCCACTTTCATATTGCAAAGATACTACTTTCCTTTAACTTGTCAAGTTTTTGGTGTAAAAAACTTGACATTTGTGATTGCCCCAACAACTCATCAAAATAATCTTTGCCGAATTTTTTTTCTTGATTCAATCGTTCATCATCCAACACAAAACCTTTGGTGATAAACTTTTTTAAAGTATTGGTTGCCCAAATACGAAATTGTATTGCTTCACAGCTGTTTACCCGATAACCAACTGCAAGAATGGCTTCAAGAATGTAACAGTCAACATCTCTTGCAACCTCACGGCTGCCTTCTTTTTGAACTAGTCGGAATTTCCGACTAGTTGAATTTTGTTCCAATTCACCTTCTTCATACACATTGCCAATATGTTCGGTTATGGTGCTTCTGCCTTTACCAAAAAGGGTAGCCATTTGGTCTTGGGTAAGCCAAACCGTTTCTTCTTCTAATCGAATATCAATTTTAATGTTGCCATCGGTGTTTTGATAAATAAGTATTTCGCCTTTCATAATTGTTAGTTGTGAATGGTTAATTGTTAAAGCGGCTTATGGCTGTTTCATTAACCATTAATAATTTAGCATTAATCATTATATCTGCCCTTTCTAATTTTTTTTCTGTGAATTTCATTTGGTATAAAATTTATCATCATTCCATTTTGCAGGATTGTTGATAATGTAATTTGAAATGGTTTGATGCGATTGTTCGTTGCGGATGATGTGTTCGTGATAATTTCGTTGCCAAACAACGCAGCCGATATTTAATAAATTTAATTGTTTTGTTACCGATGATTTATATCCCCGAATAATTGCACCAATTGTATTGGATGGTCCCCGTAGGGGCGAATTGCATTCGCCCTTGTAATCATTGGGTGTTTCGTTATTATGTGTTTCGTTATTGTGTGTTTCGTTATTGTGGGTTTCGTTATTGGGTGTTTCGTTATTTTGGGTTTCGTTATTGGGTGTTTCGTTATTGGGTGTTTCGTTATCGTGGGTTTCGTTATTGGGCGAATGCAATTCGCCCCTACCACCAATGTCCATTATTTTGATGATGCCGTGAATATGGTTTGGCATTATTACAAATTCACCCAATTCAACATTGGTTCTTATTTCGTGTGTTTTAATCCATTCATTATGTGCAATCGTTCCATATTCATTTAATAGCATTTCACCGTTTTGTATTTCACCAAACAAACACGCCCTTTCCTGACAACAAATCGTAATAAAATAAAAACCCGCCTGCGCATAATCGTATCCTTTTAAACGAATAGACCTGCGATGGTGAATGTTGGGGTTATATTTTAGTTTGTCAGCCATTTTTTAATTTTCTATTGTTGCAAGTTTGGAGAGAAGTAAATCTTTTAAGAAATTCAGTTTACTATTTGAACACTTCTTGTTGCTCATTAATTTATTTATTTTACCAATATGTTTTTTGTATTGAATCAGCAAATCATCATTCGGGAATATTAGTTTGAATTGTCCAAAGGTCGTAATTGTAATTGCACTTTGTGTTGACCCAATTGTAATCTCTTTGATGAATGAAGTGAATTGTTCACTCTGCATAAAGTCATACAAGTAATAATTGGCACCATCATTTATAAAGTTCTTAAACCAAATGATGTTTCCATCTTTAAAATAAAATTTTTCATTTTGAACCATATAACTAGAACCAATTGTTCCAACTGCTGTCATTAATAAATCTCCTTCATTTGGTTTTCCAGATGAAGCAACAATTTCATCATATCTTCTATTTGAAATAAAGATTGGTTCTGAAATTATTTCACCTGCTTTCTTTAATGTTATTTCTTTACCACGATAAAAAGGAATACCACTCGGAGTATACTCTTCTTCAAATATTCTTTTGCTTGAAGTGATTTCACAAATAGAATTTATTGATTTCACTTCCCACCCCTTCGGAATCTCCCCCAACTCACTTTCCACCATTTCACCACCATTACTTTTATACGGCTTACCTTCTTCATTTGGAAATTCAAAATCAACAAACCACTCCCTATAAATTGCCTGTGCGGTTTCTTCCAATTTTTTTATGAGTTGGTTGTTGAGTGCAATGCGGTTTACAATGGTGTTGTATTCTTTAACAATTTCTTTCTGTTTGTCGGGGTGTGGAACTGGAATTAAAGTTTCACATAAATCTTCCCAACTAAAAAGTTCTCTTGCACTGCCATGGCTTTTAAATCTTGCATAGCGGTCAAACTCTGGCCGGCTAAACCACATCATTAAATACTCGGGAAGCAATTCATTTTTATCAGTTACTTCAAATGGTGTGTAAGCTTGTGAAATCAAGCCTTTATCTAGATCTTTAAATAAGGCAATCGTTAATTTGTCTCCATTTCTAGATGTGACGGCACTGTAAGCAAATTGATTTTTATAAATTGTTCTGTATGTTGACATATCCGTTCCAATCGTGTTGGCAATGGAAGGAATAAACTGTTTTGTAATGCTCAAGCCAATTAATGGTAAGTCTTGTAGTTCTTTGTTTCGTTCTTCTACAAGATTTACATAATTGCCAATAGGTTTATAATTTGATTTCATAACCCCAACTGCTGTTTAATAATAATTTTCTCTCTTTCAATTTCTGCCACTAATTCTGCCTCGCTTGGTAGGTAAGGCAAATATTTATTGGCAAATAATTGCTTATTTCCTTTCAAAACAGAGTATTTGGCAATGGTGCTATCTGTTTCTGTACACAATAAAATGCCAACTGTTGGATTATCGCCTTCGGTAGTTTCTAAATCGTTA
>Ga0209284_10005385_pt1 | contig 13324 bp, 14 predicted proteins | sample FRY03_FD_187211 | JGI IMG/M metagenome (GOLD analysis project Ga0209284, IMG submission 187211) | Freshwater microbial communities from Lake Fryxell liftoff mats and glacier meltwater in Antarctica - FRY-03 (SPAdes) (version 2) | ecosystem: Environmental > Aquatic > Freshwater > Ice > Glacier... | reverse complement strand
GAACCCCGTGTCCTCAGACGCCGACGACACAGCTACCCACTCATGCAAAAACCAAGAACCACCCTCAGGGTAGAATTACGCAAGCACTGCACTTGAAATAACTTGCAATCTCGACAGTGCCATTCGGACCTGTCCCCGTTTCATCCGCATTTCTACCACTTCGCCGTTCAATCGACGAAGCGACTCAATATGCCCCAATCGATGCCCTCAGGGATCGGAAAGTCTTGCGGATTTTCAAACGACGGATTGTGAAATATGAGGTCCACCCCTTGAACCATCAACAATCCGGCGTAAGCTGATCGTCGCATGTCTTTGCCGTTTTGTTCGTTTGCCGCGATCATCGCCAACAGACGGCTGATCTTTTCGTCACCGCTGTCTTTATAGCATGTCCCCAGACAGACCATCGCGACGGAACGAACATTGTTATCGCGATCATCCAACGCTAATCGCGCACACCCTAACGCAATCATGGCATTTGCTGGCCAGCGCTGTGAAGCCACGCTGATCGCAGCGATACGCACCGTTGGGTCCGCGTGCTCTAGGTAAGCTAGCGCCGACTCTGGTGATACTAGCATGTCCGAATTATCAGCAGCCGTTGCCTTCCACCGCTCCAACCGAGACTTCTCCATGTTGGCTTGTATTTCGCCAACCCCGTTCGCCAGTGCGTCCAATATATCTCGACCGCCAGCAGGGCTTTTCAACGCTTCGTGTTTTCCAAGAGTCTTGACATCCTGTTTCATGGCCCGAAGCTTCTCGTCTAGTTCACTCAGAAGTTCGTGCAATTTAGGTGAATCTGCCATAACAAGCTCTCGTTTATGCGAACGCCAGCGTCATCGTGAACCAAGGGAGTCAATTAACGCACGTACTTCGGCCATGCGCGTCTCCGCATTCATTATAAGGGCCTCGCGAATGTTGCACGCGCCAGTGTTGCCCCTTGCCCTCAACGCCGACAATCCTTGATCCATTTCGGCTAACTTGGAAGTTATCCGATTCAAGAGTTGTTGGTTTTCTGAAATCTGCCGCAAGGTTTCCTGGCCAGCGGCACCGCCACCGGCAAACAACGAGGTTAGGGTTACACTCCCAAAACCGGCGGCTGCTATACCGCTCGCAGTCGCAGCGCACACGCCTGCCGTTCCTACTGCGCCGTAAAATGTGTATCGCAAATCACGATCCATTTGCCATGGATGTGTCAGATAGTACCAATATGTGCTAGTGGTCCATCCACAATGAGTTTACTAGTTAAAGACAGCAGTCGGAAGTGGGATTGGGAGGTCGTTGTCACGTCGGAGGAACTCTGGGTACAGGCGACGGAGTTTGACGCGAGCGTCTGATGTTGTGAACTGCCAGTTGACTTTGTTGGCCGTCTGGTTGCGATCAGCCTGCCATGCTGTGACTTCGCTGCCGAGAAACTCTGCAGTCTCAATTCGGCGAGCGAGACACTGCCGCTGCAGGACACTCAGTTCGCACTCAGCAATGTTCAGCCAGCTGCCATGTTTTGGCGTATTGTGAATCTCCAGACGGTTGGTCAGCCTGTGTGCTTCTGTCGGATCGAACGCTTCGTAGAATGAACTCGGGTTGTGCGTATTCAGATTGTCCATCACCAGAATAATCTTCTCTGCATCTGCATAATATTGGTCGATGAAATCACGCAAGGCATACGCCCAGTCAATTTTCGTGCGCCGCTCCGTAACCCGAACCACACGGCGGCCCGCCAGCGGTTCACAGAACATGAACAGGTTGCAGGTCCCATGGCGAACATACTCACTGTCGATTCGCAAGGGATCGCCGGGACGCATGGGCAGCGGCGTGCGAATTTCGCCAACCAGTTGTTTCGAAGCTTCGTCCATACAAATTACGGGAAAACGCGGGTCAAATGGACGCGCATAGACATCCAGAACATCTTCCATTCTCCAGACAAATTCCGCATCATGTTCTTTGGGCAGACACCAGGACTGATGCAGCCACGGCTTTACGACATTTTTTTTAGAGTCCGACGAATCGTTTCATGGCTGATCGATGAGACGATCTGCAACTCAACAACTTTGTCTGCCAGCAGTCGCAGGGTCCATCTCGCTCGACCTTCCGGAGCAGGTCCGCAACTGACGGCAATCAGCTTTGCTTCGGCTCTGCCATCCAGTTTTGGCTGTCGTGAGGGACTTCTTTGCGGACGACGCTCCAGCACCTCGTCGATCCCCAGTTCCATCCACTTCTGCCGAATGTTGAAGACAGTTTTTGCCGACACGTCGAGCGCCTCAGCAATCTCGGTGTCCGTGTAGGCCGGCGATCCTTCCGCCTGATCGGCCTTCAACAGAATCCTCGCTCTCGTCAGTTTGAGGGCGGAAGGTTTCACACCGGATTTCTGGGAACCTTTCTTTACCAGATCTTCGAGGTCGTGGCGTTCTTCATTCGAAAGCTGAACAATATATGTCTTCGTCATGGCTCCATCCTTGGAACTGGGATTGAAAATCAACCGAATTCCAAGGACTATACAACTAGTAAACTCAACTAGGACAGACCACTAGAGCGCGGCAAAGACAGACTGGCAAACACTCCCCGCCGAGGCTACCGAGCGCAGGCCCGTTCGACGGCCAAGGCAATGCCTGTCAGAACCAGATCGGGGAGATCGATCGCGCCGGGCAAGACATCGCGCACCGCCCCGCGCCAGCCACCGGTGAGAATCACTTCTGCCTCGCCGTTAAAGGCTCGCTGGGCTTCCAAAACCAATTTGACAACGGCCCCCTGCATGCCCCAGCCGATGCCCGCTGCAATCGCCTCCTGCGTCGAACGGCCGGGCATTGGCGGTGGGCCACCATGCTCAAGCGATAACACTTCCGGCAATCGGCTCGTGCCCTCAGCTAAGGCTTTTGCCAACAGCGCCGGCCCGGGCAGGATGGCGCCACCCAAAAACTCACCGTCGGCCGATAGCATGTCCACGGTTGCCGCCGTCCCGCAGTCGACAATGATGGCACTGCGGCCAGCCGACTTCACGAGGCAAGCCGCCGCCGCCGCTGCCAATCGATCGATCCCCACCTTCTGCGGTTCGGCCAGCCGGATTGTCAGCGGCAAGTCGGCGTGGCCAATCCGCCGTTGCCGCAGCACACGATGCCGCGTGGCCGACACCTCTGCGAGCGTCGCCTCCAACCGCGCCGCCGCTGCGTCATAGACGCTCGCCACCAGCACCACTGCGGCCTGGGGAGCCACGGCGTTGAGCCAGTTTTCCAAGTGGTCAGGGCGAAACGCATGGCTGATGAGATCCTGTCGCTGGGCCACGGCGGGCAGGGATCGCAAGAAGGGTACGCTAGAGGCATCGCTGCCAGCCGGAGCCAAAACAGCCAACTTGATCCGTGTGTTGCCAACATCGGCCAGTAAAATGGTGTCGCCACGGCAGATGGGAGTGTTCGTCATCGAAGATTCTCCTGGGGGCTCCACATGAGACCCATCCGGCCTTACCCCTGAGCGATTCTCAAACGCTTTTTTGGCGATCCAGTTCCGTGACAATTCTGGCCAGTAATGTGTTGAGACCCTGCCCTGTCACCGCGCTCACGGCGATCACATCGCGGCCGATCTCTTGAGCCAAAATCCCTCGCACTTCCTCCGCGTCGGGCAGTTCAGACTTGCTGACAACGACAATCTCTGGTCGTTTGCCCAACTCCTCATCGTAACGCACAAGCTCATCCCGGATCGAACGGTAGTTGGCCAGAGGATCGGTGCCATCGACTGGCTGCGGTTCGACCACATGCACGATCAGTCCGGCCCGCTCCACATGTCGCAGAAATTCGTGCCCCAGCCCGACGCCTGCGTGCGCTCCCTCAATCAAGCCGGGTAAATCGGCGAGCACAAAGCTGCGATCGTGCGAAACCGAAACAATGCCAAGCATCGGAGTTTTCGTTGTAAAGGCGTAGTCAGCGATCTCTGGACGAGCGCGGGACAGCCGTGACAGCAGCGTGCTTTTTCCGGCGTTTGGCTTGCCCACCAATCCCACATCGGCAATCACTTTGAGCTCCAAGAGCAGCCGTCGTACCGCTCCTTTCTCACCCGGCGTGGTCTCGCGTGGGGCACGATTGGTAGATGTCTTAAAGTGAATGTTGCCCTTGCCGCCAGCACCGCCCTGCGCGGCAATGATCGACTCACCCGGCGTGGCCAGATCCTTGAGCACCAGACGCGTCGACTCATCGATCACCATCGTGCCTGGGGGCACGAGCAAAACAATGTCTTGGGCAGCGCGTCCCTGACAGTTGCAAGGCCCACCCGACTGGCCATGCTCGGCCCGCCACTGCCGGCGGTGCGAGAGCGCCGCGAGCGAATCAACGCCCGCTTGGGCACAAAGAATCACACTGCCGCCATGGCCGCCGTCACCACCGTCCGGACCGCCCCTGGGGACATATTTTTCACGCCGGAAACTGGAGCTTCCGCGGCCGCCATTGCCAGCAGCAACTTCGATGTGCACGCGATCGACAAACACGCTGAATGCCTCAACCGTTTCTCAACGGACAGGAGCAGGCCTTTTTGCTCCGAAAACAAATCCGCTGGAAACTTACAGTTCCGCGTGGCTTAGACCCCGGAAAACACATTCACGCGACGCCCCTCGCGATCGAAGGTAACCACGCCGTCGACGAGAGCAAAGAGCGTGTAGTCGGTACCCATGCCTACATTTTTTCCGGGGTGAAACTTCGTTCCCACCTGCCGAACGAGAATGTTGCCGGCCGCCACTTTCTCGCCGCCAAACTTTTTGACGCCACGCCGCTGGGCATTTGAATCGCGACCGTTGCGACTTGATCCCTGACCTTTTTTATGTGCCATGACAATGCTCCCAGAGGACTCTTCGAGTGGAATGTGTGCGCGTGAATTGAGATCGTAACAGGCAATCGGCCCCTCGGCTAGAGGTGGCCGTTATCACCTACAGGCCGCTGCGGGCCGTTATCACCTACAGGCCGCTGCGGGCCGTTGACGCCTACAGGCCGCTGCCATCGTTTTCGTACCGAAAAACCCAGGAGTGGTCAATGCCCTCGTGCTCAGATGTGGCTGCGGCGTAGAGGGCGGGGCCTTGGAGGCCAAAGAGTCCCTCCAGCATTTGCTGGCGGAGCTTGGGGGTAGATTCGGCGTCGATCACTACTTGGAGCCCAGCAAATGCCGCTCGAGGACTGCCAGTCGTGATCGCCTTCCAGTCGGCATCGATTGTCTGGAGCACGGCAAACGTTCTGGCGACTGCAATATCTCTGGCCAGCGCGTCGATGCGCCGTGAGTCTCTTCCAAAAAGCTGCTCGGTGAGACTCCTTCGCTGGGCCGTGTCTGCGATTGCATCGAGGGCTTTGCACACATCCGCCAACGATTTCAACGGCTTTGCTTTGAGGGCTTCTGGAGACAGCCCGACACGCGTCATCCCCGCCATGCGAACAGCTTCATGCTGGGCGTCGAGCGGTTCGGAGAGAGCCTGCAGGAGGGCCTTGAGGGATGTGATGCCCAGATCGCCAAACAGGCTCTGCATCGCCGGGCCCCGCTGAGCCGGGTCTTTCAATGCCAGCACTGTCCTCAACACTTTTTCGAAGGGGGCCAGTTTCGAACCGGGGATTTCCAATAGATCGCTCCACTGCAGACCCAGTTGGTCGAGGGCTGCAACTGGATTGGATTTGAGCAGAGGCGGCCGACTCATCGCCTCGATCAATCGCGTGCCCATTGTGATCCGTTCGAAGAGTCCGGCGTATCCGACGCTCATCTCCTGAGCCCCGGCGCTCGCATCGCCCGGCCGCCAGAAGTCCAGTCGCAGGCACTCCAGCGTTTGTTCCATGCTGGCCCCCACGGGCTCCTGCTTGGCGAATGTGGCCCCAGCTTTGGCCCGCCAGCGCATGGAATTGGTCAGGCCCGTGACAAAAATTGAAAAGAAATCTATCCGCGGATCGACATCCTCCCAGATCGCCACTCCCCAGCGCTCCTCTCCCGGCGCAATCTCCTTGCTCGCCATGCGGGCGCTGTCGAAGAGTTCTCGAGCCTGATCCTCACGACGACGGATTGACTCCATAGCGCTGGGCACAACCCGATCGAGGTAGGACTTGCCCGCGACCATGCCTTCGTCATCGCTGAACGCTTCGAGACCCTCAAGCACAAAATGAGGCATAAACAGCACTGGCTTTTCAAAGGCTTCGGTCGTTCGCTTGGTGGCATCTGTTTTGTCGATCACCGTGCGTCGACCGCCAGTGTTCTTGACGCGATAGATCAAATACCAGACTCGCTTCCGCTTCATGCGCATGTCAGCAACTGGCACATCGACATCAATCGTGCGCGGCGACTTATAGGCAAACTCCAGACACCAGACATCGGGCAGGTATTCACGATTTTTTGCCCGCTCGACGAGTGTCGTATTGGAGGGGGCTTCCTGCGGCGTCCAGATTCGATCGGCCTGGCCTTTTGTCACTTCCAGCAGATCGCTGCGGATTTCCGTGTCATCGGCGGAGGTGTCCGACGGAATGACTGTCAGCACGCCCGGAGAGAGTTTGCGAAAGCCACTTTCGGCAGCCCCTGCGGTGCGACTGCTGGGCCAATCATTGCCTAAGCCGCTGGCAGTCACCGAGACGATTGCTGCAAAAACCAGAACGGTTCGACCCATCTGCCAGAGGTCATTCTCCCGGCCAGCGGCCACCCCAAAGGGCAGCCAAGCATTGGGAACATTCTGTTGTGCCACCACGAAAATGCCCTTTAACAAAGAGAGAATGTCCTTGAACACAGCCAATAGTCTACAAAAAATGCTGTTTTCATGCTGAGCAACCGCTTCCCAAGCTTCGCCCGAAAAAGCCACCCAGGCCCCCTTGCTTCCCCAAACGCCCCAAAGCATAGTTTTGTAAATGTCGTTTCAAAACGGGAATATTGGCCTACACAGCGTCGGGGAGTCGAAAGACACTCCTGACCCTGCCTCCTGCCTTGCAATGCCCGCCTGATTCAAAACCGAGTCCCTCGCTTTCAATCATCGCCACTTTGTGTCTGCGAACATCATGCTTCAGAAGAATCGCCTGCAACCGCCACGACCCTACAAAGCCGATCCGGCCCGGGCCGACCTCGCTTCTAGCGAAGTGATGGCTGCTGCTCAAGCGATCCAGACAGACTGTGTTGTTCGCTCTGCCGAGAGTCACAATCGCCTCTTTGTTTCGGCCGAAGACTTTGACTGCACGGGGATTCTTGCCGGGATCGATCCGTGCGAATCGAACTACTGGTGGATGCCCGAATTGTACGGGCCGGAAAACGCCGTGGCTTTCGTCGCAGGTGGCTTACGAAAAACAGTCGGCAGCCTGCTTGAGACGGCCTTGCGGGGACCAAATCACGCCGCACTGCCCAACCGCTCTCGCACGCCAACGGCGGCTTGATCGACTTCCGCCGCGAGGGCAGCGTAGTCTTCGGCGCCGTGTGATTGCGGAGCATAATCAAAGATCGATTGTCCGAAACTCGGAGCTTCTGCCAACCGAATGTTGCGGCGAATTTTTGCCGCAAAGACTTTCGCGCCGCCCCACGCCGGGTGCCGCGACTCACTCGCTGCAAAAAACTCTTGCACATCGCGGCTGACTTCGTTGGCCAATCGCGTGCCCGCCTCGTACATGCAGAGTGCCACACCCAAGAGCCGCAACCGTGGATTGACTCGCTCCGAGACCAGTTCGATTGTTTCCAAGAGCTTGCTGAGGCCGTGAAGAGCGAGGAAGTGAGGCTGCAAAGGCAGCAGCACTTCATCGACGGCAGCCATCGCATTGAGCGATAAGAGCCCCAGTGACGGTGGGCAATCAATGATCATGTAGTCGAAGTTAGAGCCGGCATCCGCGGCACCGCAGCAGCGAGGATCAGCGTGGATGCGATCCTTCAAAATGGCCTCTCGTCCCGTCTTTGCCGTCAAAGCAACCTCAACAGCGGAAAGATCAATATGCGAGGGCACGACGCAGAGATTTGCGCTGGCCTGAACATAGGCTGCGGCCAGCGATTGCCCCGAGACGAGCACATCGTACGCCGAGATTGCCGCCGGTTTTGGCATCACGCCGACGTGCAGCGTGGCATGTGCCTGCGGATCCAGATCGACGAGGCAGACCTTTCGCCCGGCTCGCGCCAGGCCCACCGCCAAGTTCACAGCCGTCGTCGTTTTGCCGACGCCGCCTTTTTGATTTGCCACGGCAATCGATCGCATGAAGCCAAGCGGCATGAAACAAACCTTGTTCGTAAGGGGTCTTTAAGTTTTTGAAACTACTGTTTTAGAAAAAGAACCAGCCCGGTCTGCTGCCTCGACACGGCGGTCTGGCAGAATAGGCTTCCCGGTTCAGCCTCAACAGAGCGGTTTGCTCACGAAAACACGACCGGGTTCAAACAAAACTTCTGACGTGCAAGCAGTCTCCTAGAGCCCCCCCCCTGCCCTCCCTTTCTGCGTCGCCTCATTGACCCACTTCTTGAGTCCCGCACCAATCCGCCCCAAGCCAACTCGCCCAGATTGCCCCACCACTGTCAGCGTCCCGCCTGCCGCATCGAAGTCGATTGCCAGTATCGTCGATTCGGCGATCGGTCCAGCGGGGGCGAAAAAAACAAACGCCACATCCCAAGCGTCGGCGGGAATCGGTCCCGCCAGACTGTCCCATTTGAAGTTGGCGTCCTCGACAAGCCCGCGTCGCAGATGCACCAGACCGCTTGCCTGCGAGATGTCGAGCCGGTCAACGGCCGCCAAATGGCCGGTGCGGCCAGCTTTGAGCGTCCAGAGTTCGACGCGGGGGGCTGTGGAAATTCGCTCGGCTTGAGTCGCTCCGTAAAACGCCAGGCACTGCCGCGTTTGCCCCCACTGAAACCAGACCCCGACTGCCGCTAAAGCCAAGCCCAACCCAACCAAGCCCACCACCAGCCACATGCCGCGGCCATCACGGCTGGGTGATGAAATGGCAGCGGGGGCAGGGTTCTCTGGCATGTCGTGTTTTCCTGTTTTTGTTTTTCGTAGGCCAGAGAGGCTGCGGGTCTGGCAATGTATACTCCAACCAATCAGAATTGCTCTCGCGACGGACGACTGTCCTGTTGTCCGACGCTCTCTTTGATCTGTGATGCCAGGAGCCCCTGCGGATGCCCAACGTATTCGACCCCTATCGCGATGCACTTGTCGTTGAAAACCAGACCGTCTGGGCCGAAGACTATGAAGACTGGTCGCGTTCCGACAAGCTGCGGGCCGAAGCCCTGCTCCACGCCAGCCCGCGTGAAGCGGTTGAACTCGATTATCTCCGTCAACACACTGGCTTTGCCAGGATCATCACCGTCACGCCCACCGATCTTGCCAGAGTCGGCGTGGCCTGATGATTGCCGCCTGATCGTGCCCGATGTGGCTTGCGTCCCCCCTCAGCCATCCCTTGCGAAATCGCTTGTGACCCCTTCTTCTGTTTTCTTTTCTTCCCGTAGCGTTCGCGTTCGTCTCTCCGGCGACGCCGCCGATCGCTCCTACACTATTACGATTGGTTCAGGCGTGCTGGGTGGCCTGGGCGCGGCGATCCATTCACAGCGAACGGGGTCCGCTGGCGCCGGCCGCGCGATCGTCGTGGCCGATTCTGCAGTGCTTGTCTCGCACGCTGCTGATGTTGAAACCTCTCTGCAGGCTGCCGGCATCGACACCCAGACCCTGACCGTCTTGGCGGGCGAATCTGCAAAATCAGTGACCGAGGCGGCGAGGCTGTGGAGTGAACTGGCTCGTCTCGCCGCTGATCGCCACACGCACATTGTTGCCGTCGGGGGAGGAGTTGTCGGAGATTTAACCGGCTTTGTGGCAGCAACATTTGCTCGCGGGCTACCCTTCTGGCAGGTGCCGACAACGCTTATGGCTCAAGTCGACAGTGCCGTTGGCGGCAAAACGGGAATCAATCTGGACGCTGGCAAAAATCTTGTCGGTGCATTCTGGCAACCGCTGGGGGTTGTGGCCGACATCAATACGCTGGCGACACTTCCTGACCGCGAGTTTAAAAGCGGCCTGGCTGAAGTGGTTAAGTACGGCATGATTCTCGACGCCCAATTTTTCGGGTGGCTGGAGACCAACGCCCACTCCCTACTCACTCGCGATCCCGCAGCCATTCTTCATGTGGTTGAGCGTTCGGTTGCCTTAAAGGCCGATGTTGTCGAGCGAGACGAGCACGAGCGATCGGGACTCCGCGCCGTGCTCAATTATGGCCACACATTTGCCCACGCATTTGAAACAACAGCGGGTTACGGCGTGCTTTTACACGGTGAAGCCGTGGCGATCGGCATGGCGTGCGCTGCTCGATTGGCGATGGAACTGGGCCGAATCGGGGCCGACATTGTGGCCCGACAGGATCGGTTGCTGGAATCGCTGGGACTACCGCTAAGGGCACCTTGTCTCCGGCAGACTCCGGCCAAAAAACTTCTCGCCGTAATGGCTCTCGACAAAAAAACCGTGGCAGGTCAACTGAATTTTGTGCTTCCTGAACGGCTTGGGCATGTGGGGTTGGTGGGGGGCATCGACCCATCACTTGTCTGCCGCGTATTGATGCAATCGTTGTCGTCCGACTGCCCTGCGTAAAATGACGGCTTTTGTCCAGTGTGCTCAACGCCCGACGAGGGCGTTTTGGCTGCCTCAAACCAGTTGTGCGTGGTAGGTCGTGCCTGCGGAGCATCTTCTGGCTATACTTAATGTGCGTCTCAGGCGTGTGTGTGGGCTACGCTCGCCCGGCGGGGAAAACGAGTGAACTTCATCAACTCAACAACGGTGTTTTTACAGCCTAGGCCCACTCTCGGCCGGCGATGCGGGCCGTTTCGCGCCTTGACTGCTTGGGGCCGCAGGGCTTTTTCTGTCTGGGCCACTGCCGCCGTGATTGTGGCCTTGCACCTGTTGTCCGCCCCCTGCGCGTGGGCGGTTGTGGGAAGCGATTCTGGATCGAACACATTTAATGGCCTTTATGTCAACGACCTGATCGGTGCCAACACATTTTACTCGATGGGATTTACTGGCAGTCGGGCGATCGTTGCCAATATCGAAGCGGGCGCGATCTGGAATGGACACCAATCGCTGACGGACCGCGTCTCACAGTTTATCGCCGATCCTGCGATCCTTGCGGCCACCGGCGCAGCCCAGACACAACTCGGCCAATACGACTGGCATGCCACGATGGTCGGCCAAGCAATCGGCGGCACGGGGCAATACACCTACCAAGTTGGCATCGCTCCGACAGCGCAGCTTTGGTCGGGTTCGATTGCCACGGCGTGGAATGCCACGCCTGGCGAGGACTATTCAGGCTCCTTTGAAATCACCGACCAGAGCTTTCTCTATGCCTACACACAATCGATGCGGACCGGCATCGTCACCAGCAGCACGACGACCTTGAAGGCGGCGGTCATCAATAGCAGTTGGGGCTTTGATGACTCTGCCGGAAGAGTTGCCGAAACGATCGCCCTAGATGCACTGATCAAGGAAAATAATGTTCTGGCGACATTTGCCGCCGGCAACTCCGGCCCGACTGCCAACACCGTCGGCGGCCCTTCCTCTGGATACAACGGCATGGCCGTTGCCGCGATGACCGGCCACACACTCTCGCCCCCTTACTCGCAAGTGGCATCTTTTTCCAGTCGCGGCCCCGGTGACTTCTACAATCCGGCCACGGGAATCACGACTCCTAGCGTGCGGCCTACCGTCGATATTGCCGCACCGGGCGACAATTTGACGCTCGCCTTTTATGGCGGATTAACCGGCGGTCATGTCTCGGGCACCGATCCGACAAGTGGATCAAATGGGATCTATCGTGATCAATACTACATCCCCCACATGGGCGGCACGAGTTTTGCCGCACCGATCATGGCCGGAGCCGCGTCGCTCTTGGTTGATGCCGGCACATTATTTGTCGGGGCCAATGCCGCCAGCAGCGAGATGCTCGACGCTCGTGTGATCAAAGCCACGCTGATGGCAGGAGCCACTGCAACTCCCGGATGGAACAACGGCCAGTCGACCGTGGGAGGCGTGATCACGACAACGCAAGCACTCGATAACTCTGTCGGCGCTGGCATGGTCAATCTCACCAATGCCTACGGGATTTATGTCGGCGATCAGTCAAGCATCCAAATTGATACGACGACCTACGTTTTTGCCGGCGGAAATACAACGCTCGGCGTACCAGGCAGCGGAGGCGGCACAAACCTTTTCAGCCGTGGCTGGGATGCGGGCAGCGTGCTGAGTGAGGACAACGCTTCGGGCAACACCAACGACTATGCCATTGGAACCTCACTCGACGCAGGCAGCACGCTGACGGCAGCCTTGACCTGGTTTGCCGATCGCACGATTGGCTTAAACCTGTCGAGTGTCGCTGATATTTCACTCAGCAATCTTTCGCTTGAGTTGCTGCGAGTCGATCCCTCCACTGGCAGTTCTCTGATTGCCCAATCAATCGCCTCGTACAGCAGCAGTGAATTTTTACGCCTGTCAGTTCCGACAACGGGCCTCTACACGCTCCGCGTCAAGGGTCTCAATCAAAATTACAACACCGCATCCTCACCCACGACGGCCACAGCCTATGGCCTGGCCTGGACTGTTACTCCATCCAATGCCATCATTGTGCCCGAACCTACCACATGGGCGCTCCTGGCCACTGCCGCCCTCCTCTTAGTCTCCCGCAAAGTGGCCTCCCGCAAAGTGGCACGCCGCTCACCGGCATAGGCCGCTGGCCGTTTTTACCACTTGGTTTCCACGGCCATGCCTCCGAGGTCGGCGATCGGCAGTGGCACCACTCGCACCTCCATGCCGCTGAAGTGAAGTTCCGTGCGGTTAATGGCCATCGAACTGGCCCACGCTAAATACCAGCCCAGAAAAACCTGCGAGGGATAGTGGCGGTTGTCGTTGATTCGGGAAAATCCCACGAAGGTCGAGCAGACATAGAGCCCGCCTTTTGCCCACGGATTTTCCACCATCTCGGCCGCTGCTAAAAATGGGATCGCCCCGACAAATGCATGGCCGCTCACGCCGTTGTCGTCCTGACCAAACTTCCAGCCGCTGCCGACGGAACTGTTGTCACTCGGTCGCGAACCACCCGTCGCCATCTGCAGCGCATAGAGCGGTGGCGCCCCAACGGCAAACATTCGCAGCGACCGTGATCCCCATTCCCCGATGATGTCGCCCGAGGGACGCCCTTCAAAGATCAGACCCGTCGCGGCCGCCGCGCCAAATACGGCCAATGCATACCGGCCTTCACCAATCGGCTTGGTTGACGAGACATTGCCCACAATCGTCGGCGCAACGCTTGTTTGCCAAGCCGTTTGCAGCGTTGTGTCGAAGCCTGTGTTGGCCATCAAAGCACCGGCGCCAAAGGCTGCCGTCAGACAGACGAGGCTCTCG
>Ga0209284_10005384_pt1 | contig 13326 bp, 12 predicted proteins | sample FRY03_FD_187211 | JGI IMG/M metagenome (GOLD analysis project Ga0209284, IMG submission 187211) | Freshwater microbial communities from Lake Fryxell liftoff mats and glacier meltwater in Antarctica - FRY-03 (SPAdes) (version 2) | ecosystem: Environmental > Aquatic > Freshwater > Ice > Glacier... | reverse complement strand
CGCGGCGTTACGCCAGTGAGCGCGTGGTCTTCAACCGCCCGATCGGCCAGAACCAGGGCGTGCAGTTTCCAATGGCCGACGCTTACATTGAAACCGAAGCCGCCAACCTGATGCGCTTCAAGGCCTGCCAGCTCTTTGATGTCGGCAAGCCCTGCGGCGCCGAGGCCAATATGGCCAAGTACCTGGCCGCCAAGGCCTCGTGGGAGGCGGCCAATATGTGTTTGCAAACGCATGGCGGGTTTGGCTTTGCCTGCGAGTACGATGTGGAGCGCAAGTTTCGCGAAACCCGGCTGTACCAGGTGGCACCGATTTCTACCAATCTGATTTACTCGTATGTGGCTGAGCATTTGCTTGGCTTGCCTAGGTCGTTTTGATTAGGCTATGACCATGACAAGACCCCTAGACGGCATCACCGTCATCTCTCTCGAACACGCCATCGCCGCTCCCTTTTGCACGCGTCAGCTCGCCGACCTGGGCGCACGCGTGATCAAGGTCGAGCGTCCCGGCGTGGGTGACTTTGCACGCGCCTATGACCAGCGCGTGGACGGCCTAGCCTCGCATTTTGTCTGGGTGAATCGCTCCAAGGAAAGCTTGAGCCTGGACCTGAAGCAGCCGGCGGCGCTGGCGGTGCTCAAGCAGTTGCTGGCTACCGCCGACGTGCTGGTGCAAAACCTGGCCCCCGGTGCGGCCGCGCGCATGGGCTTAAGCTTTGACGCGCTGAGTGCCGCCAACCCGCAACTCATCGTCTGCGACATTTCGGGCTATGGCGACGATGGCCCGTATCGCGACAAAAAAGCCTATGACCTGCTGATCCAGAGCGAGGCCGGCTTTCTGTCGGTGACCGGCACGCTAGAGGAACCCAGCAAGTCGGGCAACTCGATTGCCGACATCGCCGCCGGCATGTATGCCTACAGCAGCATTCTGGCGGCGCTGCTGCTGCGCGATAAACGGGGCGGGACCGGCAAGGGTGCACACATCGATGTGTCGATGCTCGAATCGCTGGCCGAGTGGATGGGCTACCCGATGTATTACGCCTACGCCGGTGCCACGCCACCGCCGCGCAGCGCAGCCTTTCACGCCACCATTTACCCCTATGGTCCGTTTGTGGCTGGGGATGGCGGCACGGTGATGCTGGGCCTGCAGAACGAGCGCGAGTGGCTGATGTTCTGCAAGCTCGTGTTGCAGCAGCCGGCGCTGGCGACGGCTGCGCGCTTCGACAGCAACGCGCGGCGCAACGAGCACCGCGACGCGCTAAAAGCCATCATTCTCGACACCTTTGCCGCCATGACGACCGCGCAGGTGGTCGAAAGGCTGGATGATGCGCAGATTGCCAACGCCCGCATGAACAGCATGGCCGAACTCTGGGCGCATCCGCAGCTCAAGGCGCGCGACCGCTGGCGCCAGGTGGCCTCGTCTGTCGGCGACATCCCGGCACTGCTGCCGCCCGGCCGCATCAGCAGTTTTGACTACCGCATGGACGCCATCCCCGCCGTCGGCCAGCACACCGGCGCCATCTTGCGTGAACTCGGGCATGGCGATGCCAGCATTACCGCGCTACAGAAGTCGAGCGCTATTTAATGGATTTAAGGAATAACCATGACCCCCACCGCCCAACTCGCAGCCTTCGCCGCCGGCCTGAGATTCGATGCCATTCCCGCGCCCGTCGTGCGCAAGGCCGAAGACCTGCTGGTCGACTGGTTTGGCTCGGCGATTGCCGGCAAGGGCGCGCGCCCGGTCGAGACCATCGCAGGCTTCGCCGCGCGCATGGGGCCGACGACAGGCGCGGCCGAGGTGCTGATCAACCGCAGCCAGAGCAGCGCCTACTTTGCTGCCATGGTCAATGCCGCAGCCTCGCATGTCGCCGAACAGGACGATGTGCACAACGGCTCGGTGTTTCACCCGGCCACCGTGGTGTTTCCGGTGGCGCTGGCGCTGGCACAAACCCTGGGCAGCAGCGGTCAGCAACTGCTGACGGCGGCGGTGGCCGGTTATGAAGTCGGCATCCGCGTCGGCGAGTTTCTGGGGCGTTCGCACTACAAGGTATTTCACACCACCGGCACGGCGGGTACGCTGGCCGCCGCCGCCGCCGCGGGCAGCCTGCTGGGTTTGAGTCCGGCGCAAATGCAGCACGCGTTTGGCTCGGCCGGCACGCAGTCGGCCGGCCTCTGGGAGTTTTTACGCACCGGCGCCGACTCCAAGCAACTGCACACCGCGCATGCAGCAGCGGCGGGACTGATGTCGGCCTGGCTGGCGCAGGACGGCTTCACCGGCGCGGCGCAGATTCTTGAAGGCCCTCAAGGCATGGCGGCCGGCATGTCGAGTGATGCCGATCCCGCCAAACTGACCGACCGCCTCGGCACGCGCTGGGCTACGGCCGAGACCTCCTTCAAGTTTCATGCGTCTTGCCGCCACACGCATCCGGCGGCTGACGCGCTGCTACAGGTCATGCAGACGCACCAGCTGCAACCTGCTGACATTGCGCATGTGGTCACGCATGTGCACCAGGGCGCGATCGACGTGCTGGGGCTGGTCGTCAACCCCGCCACCGTGCACCAGAGCAAGTTCTCCATGGGCACGGTGCTGGCCTTGGTTGCGCGGTTTGGCCATGCCGGCCTGGTCGAGTTCGACCAGCACTTCAAGGATCCTGCCACCACAGCGCTGTGTGACCGGGTCGAGATGCGGCTGGACGCCGAGGTCGATGCCGCTTATCCGCAGCGCTGGATTGGCAAGGTTAGCGTCACCACACAGGACGGACGGGTACTGCAGGGCCGGGTGGACGAACCCAAGGGCGACCCCGGCAACACCTTGAGCCGGGAAGAGATCACGGCCAAGGCGCTGCGGCTGGCCGCGTTCAGCGGTGGTGCGACGCCTCTTGAGATGCAGGCCGCTGTCGATGCGTTGTGGCAGGTTGTGCAGTGGCCGCGAGTGGGTGCCTTGCTTGGCGGTTCGGTATGAGTGCGGCCGCCAGCCATCCGCTGGCGCTGGCCCGCTCTTTCCTGTTTGTGCCTGCCACCCGGCCCGAGCGTTTTGCCAAAGCGCTGGCCTCGGGGGCCGACGCGGTCATCATCGATCTGGAAGATGCCGTGGCCCCGGCCGACAAGCTGGCGGCGCGGCAGATGTTGGCGCAGGCCTGGCCTGGTTTTTCAGCCGCAGAGGGCACCCGTGTGCTGGTGCGCGTGAACGCCAGCGCAACAGCCTGGCATGGCGATGACCTGACGCTGCTCGGCCAGTTGGGCGTGGCCGGCGCGATGCTGCCAAAGGCCGAATCCGCGGCCCAGCTGGCGCATGTGGCGGGTGCGCTCGGCTCGGTCTGTGCGCTGCTGCCGCTCATCGAGTCGGTGGCCGGTTTTGACGCCATCGACGCGCTGGCAGCCTGCCCGCAGGTGCTGCGCCTGGCCTTCGGCCATCTGGATTTTCAGGCCGATGCGGGCTTGGCCTGCGGGCCCGACGAGACTGAACTGGTCCCGGTGCGACTGGCGCTGGTGTTGGCTTCGCGTCGCGCCGCACTGGCCGCGCCGGTGGACGGCATTTCGCCTGGCACGCAAGACACCGTGCAGCTGGCGCTTGACGTGGCGCGCGGCCGGCGCGGCGGGTTTGGCGGCAAGCTGTGCATTCATCCCTTGCAGGTGGCAGTGGTCAATACGGCGTTTGCGCCCAGCGCCGTTGAACTTGACTGGGCGCGGCGTGTGGTGACCGCTTTTGAGGCCGCTGGCGGCGGCGTGTTCAGCCTCGACGGTCGCATGGTGGATGCGCCGGTCCTGCGTCTGGCGCAGCGTACGCTGACGCAGGATGATGGGGGATAAACAGCATCTGGTCAGGGTTTGCCCGATTGCGCGCGGGACTGTCCAAGCTTGATAATTGGGACCATTAACTAGATTGTCAATGGTGGACAATGCGTCCATGATCCTGCTGTATCACGAGCGCTTAATCTATCCCTAAATTCATCCAGTTGGCAGCAGCCGCTGGCGGTTATTTTCAAATCCAACCCGGAGATATCTCATGCAATCAATCAGTCGTTTGCGTCGCAACATTCTTGCCACGGGCGCCATCGTGGCCGGTGCCTTGGCCTTGCCCAGCGTGACTTCGGCCCAGGCACCCATCGTGATCAAGTTCAGCCACGTGGTCGCTGAACAGACACCCAAAGGGCAGGGCGCACTGAAGTTCAAGGAACTTGTCGAGAAAAAATTTCCGGGCAAAGTGCAGGTTCAGGTGTTCCCGAGCTCGCAGCTGTTTGGCGATGCCAAGGAACTCGAAGCGCTGCTGCTCGGCGACGTGCAGTTCATCGCGCCTTCGCTCTCCAAGTTCAACCGTTACACCAAGAAAGTTCAGGTTTTTGACCTGCCGTTTCTGTTTGACGACATCGCCGCGGTGGATCGCTTTCAGTCAAGCCCACAGGGCAAGGCCCTGCTGGAGTCGATGACCAGCCGCGGCTTGCGTGGTCTGGGCTATTGGCACAACGGCATGAAGCAGCTCTCCACCAACAAGGACAAGCTGACCCGGCCTGAAGATGTCAAGGGCCTGAAGTTCCGCATCCAGGCGTCCGATGTGCTGGAGGCACAGTTCCGCGCACTCGGAGCCAATCCGCAGAAGATGGCTTTTGCCGAGGTCTATCAGGCGCTGCAAACCGGCGTGGTCGATGGCCAGGAAAACACCTGGTCGAACATCTACTCGCAGAAGTTTCATGAGGTGCAAAAGACGGTTGCCGAAACCAACCACGGCGTGATCGACTACATGGTGGTCACCAACGCCAAGTGGTGGGACGGCCTGCCGGCCGATATCCGCAAGGGGTTGAGCGAGGCGATGGCCGAAGCCACCACGCATGCCAACAAACAGGCTGAAGACTTCAATCAGCAAGACCGCAAGAAGATTGCCGACGCCGGCAAGGCAAAAATCCAGAAACTGTCCAAGGAGGACGTGGCCGCATGGCGTAAATCCATGGCGCCGGTGTGGGAGAAATTTGAGGGTGATATCGGGCGCGATTTGATTGAAGCCGCCCAGAAGTCTAACAAATAACAGCAAAGGAAGGGCCCGCCTAGCGGGCCCTTTGTACGTCTATGCGTTGGCTAGAACATTTGGAGGAAGGTCTGATCACCTTCCTGATGGCGGCAATGACCCTGATCACCTTCATGCAGGTGATTGCGCGTTACGGTTTCAACTACAGCTTTGTCTGGGCGCTGGAGCTCACCGGCGTCATGTTCGCCTGGCTGATTTTTGTGGGCATGTCTTATGGCGTGCGCGTCGGCGCTCATATCGGCGTCGATGTCGTAGTCAAGTCGCTCGGTGCCGGTGCCGCCCGGGTTGTCGGATCGATTGCTGCGGTGTTGTGTCTTGCTTACGCCCTGATCGTCGTCTTTGGGAGTTACCAGTATGTGGACAAGATTTACAGCGTCGGCATTTTGATGCAGGACATTCCGATTCAGAGCTGGATTCCGCGCATGATCCTGCCCCTGGGTTTCCTGTTGCTGGCGTTCCGTTTCGCGCAGGTATTGTGGCGGCTGGCCAGCGGCCAGGAAGCCCACCTGCTCGGTGACGAGGCCGAGGACGCGCTCAAGCTCAAGGAAGAAGACGCTTCTTTTGACGAGGTGCGCAAATGACCATCGCCGCGCTGTTTATCCTGCTGTTTGTCTTCATGGTGCTGGGCGTGCCGATCGCGGTAGCGCTTGGTTTGTCTTCACTGCTCACCATCTTGTTCTTCGCGCAGGACTCGCTGGCGTCGCTGGCGCTGAAACTGTACGAGACCTCCGAGCATTACACCTTGCTGGCCATTCCGTTTTTCATTCTGGGTGGCTCCTTCATGACCACCGGCGGCGTCGCCCGGCGCATGATCCGTTTTGCCAATGCCTGTATCGGGCACCTGCGCGGCGGTCTGGCCATGGCATCGGTGCTGGCCTGCATGCTGTTTGCAGCGGTGTCGGGTTCATCGCCGGCCACCGTGGTCGCGGTGGGCGCGATCGTGATTGCCGGCATGGTCAAGGCCGGTTATCCCCAGCCCTTCGCGGCTGGCGTGATCTGCAATGCCGGCACGCTCGGAATTCTGATCCCGCCATCCATCGTGATGGTGGTCTATGGTGCCGCCACGGAAACTTCGGTGGGCAAGCTGTTCATGGCAGGTGTGATACCGGGCATCATGCTTGGCCTGATGCTGATGGTTGCCATTTACGTGCGCGCGCGCATGCTCGACCTGCCGCGCCAGCCGCGCGCACCCATGAACGAAATTTTGAAATCCGGCCAAGATTCGCTCTGGGGTCTGCTGCTGATTGTCATCATTCTGGGTGGTATTTACGGCGGCATCTTCACGCCCACCGAAGCCGCGGCCGTGGCGGCCGTCTATGCCTTTTTCATCGCCGTGTTTGTCTATCGTGACATCGGCATGAAACAGGTACCGAAGGTGATTCTTGACGCCGGTAAGGTCACGGTGATGCTGATGTTCATCGTCGCCAATGCGCTGCTGTTCGCGCATGTGCTGACCACCGAACGCATCCCGCAGACCATCGCCGAGACCATCATCGGCTGGGGCATGCCAGCCTGGCAGTTCCTGGTGGCCGTCAACATTTTACTGCTGATTGCCGGCATGTTCATGGAGCCGACAGGCGTCATCTTGATCATGGCGCCCATCCTGTTTCCTATCGCCACGCGGCTGGGCATCGACCCCGTTCACCTGGGCATCATCATGGTGGTGAACCTGGAGATAGGCATGGTGACGCCGCCTGTGGGGCTGAACCTGTTTGTCACGGCGGGCATCACCAAAATGTCCATCATGGGTGTGGCACGTGCGGCCCTGCCGTGGACGCTGGTGCTGCTACTGTTCCTGATGATCATCACTTACGTGCCGGCCATCACGATGTTCCTGCCGAACATGCTGTTCTGATGCCTTCCGCTACAGGCTGGTTTGAAAGTCAAATCAACCTGCAGCCAAATCAGGCTACTGATAAACAGCTATCAATATAATAGCATTTTGGGCTCCGTCTGAAGGGTTGCGGGGGACCTCCGGTGTTGTCATGCCGGACTTGATCCGGCATCCATGCTGCATTCACTACTGCCCAGGCTGTCGTCCGGGTACGGCTCAGGTGCTCAGGCAGGCATCGGCGTCTTGGGTGTGTAGTCGCACCAGGGTGCCACCGCGCATTGCCAGCACAGCGGCTTGCGCGCCACGCAGACATAGCGCCCGTGCAGGATCAGCCAGTGGTGCGCGTCCACCAGGTACTCGGGCGGTATACGTTTGAGCAGTTTCAGTTCAACCTCCAGCGGCGTTTTGCCTGGTGCCAGGCTCGTGCGGTTGCCCATGCGAAAGATGTGCGTGTCCACCGCCATCGTTGCCTCGCCAAAAGCTGAATTCAAAACCACATTCGCCGTTTTGCGGCCCACACCGGGCAGCGCTTCAAGTGCCTCACGCGTGCGCGGCACCTGGCCGCCATGCAGGTCAACCAGCATCTCGCAGGTCTCCAGTAGGTGTTTGGCCTTGCTGTGAAAAAGCCCAATTGTTTTGATGTAACTCTCAACCCCATCCAGCCCCAGGTCAAGCATCGCCTGCGGTGAATTCGCCACTGGAAACAGCTTGCGCGTAGCCTTGTTCACGCTCACGTCTGTCGCCTGTGCCGACAGCAACACGGCACACAGCAACTCGAACACGCTGGTGTATTCAAGCTCGGTCACCGGCATGGGGTTGGCGGCTTTGAGAGTGGCAAAGAAGGCGGCGATGGCGGTTGTTTTCATCAATCAAATCTCATCCACAGAGTTATTGGGGTCAGACGCCAATTTCGCTGCGGTGCATCGCACCGCACCCTGCGGGTGAGCCAAAGGCTCGGCGAATTTGGACTCTGACCCCAATAACTCTGCCCTTGCGTATCGGGCTAAAGACCTTTTGCGAAAAACATGTGGTACGTCTGTAAAGTAGTTAAGTCAATATACGCCTTTAAAGTAGTTTTAATAAAGAAAAATTCTGACGAGGATTCAGCCCAAGTATTCGGAAGGCGGACACAGCAACTTCTGGTTTTGGCGACAATAGTGCATAGCTTGAAAGATTTTCTATGCCCCTGCAATTTGCCGACCGCCTTAAAAACTGTGAGACCTCCGCCATTCGCGAACTCTTCAAACTGCTGGACAAGCCTGGCATCGTCAGCTTTGCGGGTGGCTTTCCCGACCCTGCCATGTTTGATGTCGAAGGCATCCGTGAGGCATCTGCCAAGGCGCTGGCAAACGAGGCCGGCGCTGCGCTGCAATATGGCGCAACTGAAGGCTACGGCCCGCTGCGCGAAGAGCTGGCAAAGTTCATGGCCAGCAAGGGCGTAGCGGTTGCACCTGAAGGTCTGATCGTCACCACCGGTAGCCAGCAGGCGCTTGATCTGCTTGGCAAAACCATGATTTCGCCGGGTGACAAAGTGATTGTTGAAGGGCCCACCTTTCTGGCCACCATCCAGTGCTTTCGGCTGTATGGCGCGGAGCTCATCAGCGCACCGATTGATGCCAACGGTGTTGACACCGACGAGCTTGAAAAGCTCATCGCCCAGCACAAACCCAAGTTTGTTTATCTCATTCCCACCTTCGGTAACCCCAGCGGCGCGCTGCTCAGTCTGGAGCGCCGCAAAAAGGTGCTGGCGATGGCCGTCAAATACCAGACACTGATTGTTGAGGACGACCCCTATGGTGACCTGTACTTCAACGCGGTGCCGCCACCATCGCTGCTGGCTTTGAGCGCCAGCGTGCCCGGCTCCAGAGAGTTGATTGCTTATTGCGGGTCGTTAAGCAAGGTGCTGTCGCCCGGCCTGCGCGTCGGCTGGATGATCGCGCCCGCCGAGCTGCTAACCAACGCCGTGATGTGCAAGCAGTTCAGCGACGCACACACCAGCACCTTTGCGCAAGCCACCGCGTCCCAATATTTAAAAGCAGGTCGAATGCCCGCCACACTCGCCCATGTGCGCAAGGTTTACGCTGAACGCGCAGCAGCCATGGGCCAAGCGCTCAAGCGAGAGCTGGGCGACGCGATTGAATTTACCCAGCCGCAGGGAGGCCTGTTCTTTTGGGCACGCCTCACGGGTGCCAACGGCAAAATGAGCGATGCCAATGCGTTCGCCAAAAAAGCCATCGAGCAACTCGTCGCCTTTGTGCCTGGCGCGCCGTTTTACGCCAGCAACCCTGATGCATCAACGCTGCGCCTGAGCTTTGCCACGGCGGATGTGGCAAAGATAGAAGAGGGCGTTGCCAGGTTGGGCAAGGCGCTTTGATATCGTTCGAAGGCGACATAGGTTGACAGAGGCTGTGTTGGCTACTCCCCCCCACGAGGTCTCTGCCACGACGCGGCGGTCCATTTTGCTGCTGTCGCTTGCTACGTTTTCAAGCATGACGGCGCAGCGTATTTGTGATGCCATGCTGCCCGAATTGGCGCGTGTTTTCACTGTTAACCTGGGGCAAGCGGCGCATGTGGTGTCTGTGTTTGCCATCACCTACGGCGTTGCGCAACTGGTCTACGGCCCGCTGGGCGACAGGCTGGGCAAGTTCCGTATCGTGACCTTTGCCACGCTGGGCTGTAGCGTGGGCAGCATCGTTGCTGTGTTTGCTACCAGCCTTGACATGCTGGTGTTTGCGCGCTTTTTGATGGCGCTGGGCGCCGCAGCTTTGATTCCGCTGTCCATGGCCTGGGTGGGCGACATGGTGCCCAGGCATCGTTTGCAGGAAATGCTCACGCTCACCGGCTTTGGCAGTACGCTGGGCATTGTGGGTGGCCAACTGGTGGGCGGTTTGCTGACTGATGCGCTTGGCTGGCGTTGGGCCTTTGTCTTCATAACGGTGTTGTTCGCTTCCGTTGGCTTGCTGCTCTACAAAGACCTGCACGCCCAAGGCAAAGAGCTGTTGTCAGAACCAATTTTGGCCGCGCATACGGCGCAACCCGACATGGGTCCTGATGCCGCAGCAGCCACCCATTTCATCAGGCAAGCGCTCAACATCGTCAACCGCCCGTGGCCGCGCGTCATATTGTTGATTGCCACGATTGAAGGGGCTGCAGGTTTTGGTGTGCTTGCCATTTGGGCATCGCACATGCATAGCAAGCTTGGCTTGTCATTGACGCTAGCCGGTACGGTGGTGGCCTTGTTTGGCTTGGGTGGTGTGCTGTTTATGGCGGTTGGCCGACATTTGATCCTCAGGTTTGACCAGCAACGTCTGGTGCTGGCGGGCGGTGCGTTGGTGGGCGTGGGTGCATGCGTGCTGGCCTATGCACCACATTGGATGGTGGCCGCACCAGCGAGCTTGTTGGCTGGCTTTGGATTTTTTATGTTCCACAACAACGTGCAGGCCAACGCTACAGAAATGGCCCCCGAGACGCGCGGAATGTCTGTGTCGCTCTTTGCATCGTTTTTATTTCTTGGTCAGTCGCTTGGTGTGGTGCTGGCTGCGAGCTTGATTAGCCGTATTGGCAGCAGCGCAGTGATTGCACTGGGCGGCGTGGTGGCGGCGTTGCTGGGGGTAGTTTTTGCGTGGGCTTTACGACGGCATCACCACGCCGCAATAGCGTCCATCCCTCTTTAAATCCCCGCTTTAGTGCGCCCATGACACGGCCTAAGGGGGATCGGTGCCGATTTTCACGGCATAATTTGGTTTGATTCCGCCGAGTGGCAACACCCGGCGGTTTGCTTTTGGGTTATTGGGGTCAGAGCCCAAATTCGCCAAGCCCTTGGCTTGCCCTGCGGGCCGGTGCGGCGCACCGCAGCGAAATTGGTGTCTGACCCCAATAACCCCAAGGGCACGATGAATTTCGACTCTGACCCCAAAAACCCCTGACAAAACCCCTTCCAGAGATAAGCATGGCAACCATTCCCATCACCAAAGTCGGCGCAGAAAAACTCAAGGCCGAGTTGCACCAGCTTAAAACCGTTGACCGTCCCTGGGTCATCAACTCGATTTCCGAAGCACGGGCTCAGGGCGATCTGAGTGAAAACGCCGAGTACGAAGTGGCCAAAGACCGTCAGGGTTTTATCGAAGGTCGCATCCAGGAGATAGAAGGCAAGCTTTCGGCTGCCCAGGTCATAGACCCTTCAGAGCTTGATGCTGGCGGCAAAGTGGTTTTTGGCTCGACCATCGAGTTGGCGGACGAAGACACGGGTGACAAGGTCACGTATCAGATCGTTGGCGAAGACGAGGCCGACATCAAGTTTGGTCGGGTCAACATCAGCTCGCCGATTGCCCGTGCGCTGATTGGTAAGGATGAAGGCGACACGGCAGAAGTGCAGGCGCCTGGTGGCATCAAACGCTATGAGATCATTGCGGTGATGTATGTATAAGCCCTCACGTTCGTTCACTGCGTGTAACTCTCTGCCCCCCGAGGGGGCTGGCTTTGCTTGGGGCGGCCCGGCGCGGCAGCCGAAGCTCCTCACGTTCGTTCAGCAATAGCTATGCCCGCTCCGCAGCCTCAAGCGTATTAACCAGCAGCATGGTGATGGTCATGGGGCCAACACCGCCGGGCACCGGGGTGATGTAGCTCGCTACTGCCTTCACACCCTCAAAATCCACATCGCCGCACAGCTTGCCTTCTTCATTGCGGTTCATGCCCACGTCGATCACTACTGCGCCAGGCTTGACCATATCTGCTGTGAGCACATTGCGTTTGCCAACCGCCGCCACAATCACGTCGGCCTGTAGCGTCATGGCCTTGAGGTCTTTGGTGGCGCTGTGGCAGATGGTGACGGTGGCATTTTTTTGCAGCAGCATCAGCGCCATGGGTTTGCCGACGATGTTGCTGCGGCCTATGACCACCGCATGTTTGCCCTTCAGGTCATAGCCTATGCTTTCCAGCATCTTCATGCATCCATAAGGCGTGCAGGGCCAGAAGCCCGGCTGGCCGACCATCAGCGCACCGGCACTGGCGATGTGAAAACCGTCAACGTCTTTTGCAGGCGAGATGGCTTCAATGACTTTTTGCGCATCTATGTGGGCGGGCAGGGGAAGCTGCACCAGAATGCCGTGAATGGCGGGGTTGTTGTTCAGTGCATCAACGCGCCCCAAGAGATCAGCTTCGCTGAGCGTTGCCGGGTATTGCTCCAGCACTGAATGCAGGCCGTTGTCGGCACAGGCCTTGACCTTGTTGCGCACATAGACTTGGCTCGCCGGGTTCTCGCCGACCAGCACCACGGCCAGCCCCGGCGTGATACCGTGCGCTTTCAAGGCAGCAGCGCGCCCGGAAACGTCAAGACGCAGTTTTTTTGAAAGGGTATTGCCGTCTATCAGTTGTGCAGTCATTGAATCTCAAATTCACAAGTAAAAACGCCCGTTAAGCCAATGAAAACGGGCGTGAGAAGCTATAATAAATATAGCAAATTTTTAAATCAAGCTTTCGGTGTGGTCAATCCAAGGGCTATTTTCAGCAAGTCAGCCACGGTCTTGGCACCCAGCTTTTCCATGATGTTGGCGCGGTGTGCTTCCACCGTCTTGATGCTGATGACCAGGTCGTCGGCAATCTGCTTGTTCAGCCGGCCTGCCACGATGCGTTCGAGTACCTGCGTTTCACGCGAGGTCAGCTTGGCGAGCAGAGCATCGCGGCTGGCAGATTGCTGGTGGCCTGCAAAGGCTTCCTTGGCCTGCTCCAACATACGTTCGACTAGGTTGACGAGAGCTTCTTCCTGAAAGGGCTTCTGGATGAAGTCCATGGCACCTTTTTTCATGGTGTTCACCGCCATCGGAACGTCGCCGTGGCCGGTGATGAAAACAATCGGCAGTGGCGACTTGCGTTCGACCAGCCGGTCCTGCAGTTCCAGCCCGGTCATGCCGCCCATGCGGATATCCACAATCAGGCAGGCCACTTCGCGTGCGTCGTAGCGGCTCAAAAAGCTTTCTGCCGAGTCATAGCAGCGTACCCGGTAGTCTTTCCCTTCAAGCAGCCATTGCAACGAGTCGCGCACACCCTCGTCATCATCAACAACGTAGACAGTGCCTTTTTTCGGTATCAAGCTCATGCCAGACTTTCAGTGTGAAGGGGTTTTTGGATGCTCAGGTGAGTGCTACGTTATCTGTAGCAGGTGGTGCTGGTGAAAGCAGGGGCGTTACAGGAATCCAGAAGCTAAACCGGCACCCGACCACCTCGTCGCCATTGTAGAGGTTCTCGGCAATCATCCGCCCCTGGTGCGACTCGACAATGCTGCGGCACAGTTTGAGGCCTATGCCCATGCCTTCGGCCTTGGTGGAGTAAAACGCTTCAAACAGCCGGGCCATGACTTCGGGTGACAGGCCGCGCCCCGAATCAAGCACTGAAAACTCCACCACGCTCTGGTCTTCAATGTGTTTGGGCACCACCCGCAGTTCAACGCTGCGCCTGGCTGTGGGCAGCATCGCCTGCGTAAT
>Ga0209284_10005383_pt1 | contig 13336 bp, 14 predicted proteins | sample FRY03_FD_187211 | JGI IMG/M metagenome (GOLD analysis project Ga0209284, IMG submission 187211) | Freshwater microbial communities from Lake Fryxell liftoff mats and glacier meltwater in Antarctica - FRY-03 (SPAdes) (version 2) | ecosystem: Environmental > Aquatic > Freshwater > Ice > Glacier... | reverse complement strand
GCCGCTAGTGGCGTGGGTGGGCACCAGCGGGATGAGTTTCCTCCTCGCCTGGTTTGTGGCATTCGTCATCGCGCTCGTGACGGAAAGGCGCATCGCGCGCGACGCCGCCGCTTCTTTAGGCACCGCGACGCTTGTGGCACTGTTGGTGTGGCCAGCCTGGCCCGTGGAAGAACAGGGCTCCCTTCGGGTGCTCGCCGTTCAGGGAAATGCTGATGCGGGACTGTTTGCCCAGTACGACCGGGGAGACAACCTGCGCGATCACTACACCGTCAACCGCGAACTCTTTGGGCAAGACGTCGATGTTGTTGTGTGGCCAGAAAATGCGTCCGATATTGATCCCCTCCGCTACGCAGAAGCAGCAGCAATCGTATCCGAGGTCTCTCGCGAAATGAACGCTCCCTTAGTGGTGGGAGCAATAACCAAAGACGGTGAGGAAACCTTCAACAGTATTCTGCTCTGGGAATATGACCAGGAATTGGGCATCGGGGTCTCCCGGGATCAGTACGACAAAATTCATCCCGTTCCTTTTGCGGAATATCTTCCTGCCCGTGACTTTTTCACCCCGTTAGCTCCCGCACTCTTTGCGATGATTCCCCGAGATTATTCTTTTGGCCAGCGCGACACGGTGTTTGACCTTGAGGGAATTATTGCGGGCGTCGCCATTTGTTTTGACATTGTCGATGACAACATCGTGTGGGCCATGATGGACGAGGGTGCGGACATTATTTTTGCTCCCACCAACAATGCCGATTTTGGTCAAACGGACCAAAGCGTCCAGCAACTTGCCATCGCACGGCTGCGAGCGATTGAGACTGCTCGCAGCGTGGTGAATATTTCTACCGTGGGAACCAGCGCCATCATCGATCCGCGCGGTGTCACCCTCGATCGACTCCCGACTTACACGGAAGGGTACATGCTGGAAAATGTTCCCCTGTCTCAGACACTAACGCCCGCAACTGTTCTGGGGCGCAGTCTCGAAACCACCATCATCGTCTTCACTTTGTCCGGGCTTTTTCTCGCCTTTTTTGCGCCTGGTGTCAGACAGAGCCGACGCGAACCACAGGGGAACGCCTAGGGCAGGGTGCGCCTCACCTCGACCGCGAGATCTGTGCGGTCGGTGACGATCGCGTCAACGCCCATCGACCACAGACGCTCCATGTCTTTGACGTCGTTAATCGTCCACACATGGACTTCGAGACCTTTGCGGTGAGCCAGGCGAATCATGCTCGGGGTGACCAGTGCGAGACCTGCGTGAGCGGGGGGAATCTGTAAGGCCACAATGTCGCCAGGAAGCTTCCAGGAACTCAGCGGAAGACCCATCCAGCTAATGACGCGCCCCGCAATGATGTGGCGTGACGTGGCACTACTTGCCACACCGGGAAGAGCCTGCACCGCCTGCGCTCTGGTGTCTTCGTCAAAGGATGCCACCAGGACGCGATCAACAGCGTGTGCGCTCGTGATGGCGTCCACGCATGCGTCCACCACGCCAGGAATTTTGAGGTCGATGTTCCAGTGGGCCTCGGGGAATGCGTGCAGGGCTTGGGCCAATGTGGGGAACCCTTCACCGTGGCCTAAGTCCATGTCAGAGAGCTCCGCAGCCGTGTACTGAAACACCACACCTGGGCGACGGGCCACTCGCTCTAAGTCTGAATCGTGGGCAATGACGACCACACCGTCTTTACTGAGGTGCACATCCGTTTCCAGAATGTCTGCCCCTGCTTCCAACGCAGCGCCGAAGGCTCCCAAGGTGTTTTCGGCGTGATGGAGCGCCAAACCCCGGTGGGCAATGATGCGCGGGGGAGTACCGTCTAAAAATGCCACGCTCTCCCCCTGTGTGCTCGTCGTGGCCAGTATAAACATGCGGGGCAGACCTACTCGGTAGGCTTTCGGGATGACCTCACCGCTCACCTCTGACCAGCTCGCTGGCGCACGCGTCCTCATTACCGGATCTTCTCGGGGGATTGGGGCCAAAACCGCCGAGTATCTGGCCTTGGCGGGAGCATCTGTCGTGATCAATTACCGCAACAAGGCACAGCGCGCGGAGAAGCTTGTCGCCGATATCGGAGCGAGTGGCGGAAAAGCCCTGGCAATCGGGGCAGATCTCACCGATTCCTCCGATGTTGCGCGCATGCTTGACCAGATTAAGCAGGAGTGGGGCGGACTAGACATCCTCGTGCTCAATGCTTCCGGGGGTATGGAAGCAGACATGGGCGAGGACTACGCCATGAAGCTCAATCGCGATGCGCAAGTCGCCATTCTCACCAACGCCTTGCCTTTGATGGGACCGGGTGCCCGAGTGCTCTTTGTCACCAGTCATCAAGCCCATTTCATTAGGGAAGCAGAGACGATGGCGGAATATGTCCCCGTTGCGCTGTCTAAGCGCGCAGGTGAGGACGCTTTGCGCGCCATGATCGAGGACATGACGAACCGCGGCATTGGCTTTGTGGTGATCTCTGGCGACATGATCGAAGGAACAGTGACCGCTACGCTACTCAACCGCGCGAACCCGGGCGTGATTGATCAGCGCAAAGAACAAGTGGGGAAGCTCTACAACGTCGCTGAGTTTGCCGCCGAAATTGCACTCGCCGCGGTGGAGGACATTCCCCACGACAACACGCGCCTGGTTGGCGACACCAGCACCTTCACCTCAGCCCCCTAAGCCAGCACGATGGCACCCGTGGATCGATTGCGGCTCACCAGTCGCATTGTCGTCATGGACCCTGAGGGCTCCATTTTGCTGTTTCGCACGGCAGCACCGGACTCCTCGGGTTTTTCCCGCTGGATTACCCCTGGTGGCGGTGTTGACCCGGGAGAATCTCACCTGGTGGCTGCTGAACGCGAGTTATTCGAAGAAACCGGCCAAACCCGGACCCTTAACGCAACCCCGGTCTGGACGTATGACTTTGAGGTTACTTTTGACGAAGCCGATCATAATCGCGGACACGCCGAATATTTTTTCCTCAAAACCGAACGTTTTGAACCCGTGTCAAGTTTTTGGACTCCTGAAGAACACATTGACGTCACAGACTGGCGCTGGTGGGGCGCTGATGAGCTCGAATCCGGTGATGATCCTTACGAACCGATGTATCTGCCCACCCTGATGAGGTCCTGCGCCGAACTACTGTAGAGTCCTATAATCTATATTATGTCAGTTGGGTAAAATGACGGCGTGCTGTGAGCCCATCCGCCACCACCCCGCTCTAGCGGTGAGTCGCTTCAACCCACTCGGTGAGCTTCGTTGACGCAGCGCCGGAATCCAACGCGGACTGGGCGAGAGCAATTTTCTCTACCAATCGCTCCGACAAATTGCGTTCTTGCTGCGTGTGATCCTCAGCCAACGCGAACGAGACTAAACCTGCCGCCGCGTTCAAGACCACAATGTCTCGTACCGGCCCCAGCTCCCCAGCAAGGACGGAGCGCGCCAGCGTGGCATTGTGTTCCGGGCCTTCGCCGAGAAGGTCCTCTGGCTTCGCTGCGGCCAATCCCAGCTCCGAGGAATTCACTGTGTGCTCGAGGATACGCCCCCGGGAGACCTCCCACACTTTGGAAAATCCTGTGGTGGTCAACTTGTCTATTCCGTCGTCTCCGCGATACACAAGCGCCGTGGCGCCGCGGGTTTGAAAAACCCCCGCCATTTGAGGCGCGCGGAAAGCATCGCTCACCCCGACAGCGGATGCTTCCGGCCGCGCTGGGTTACACAGCGGCCCCAGGATGTTGAACACGGTGGGAATACCCATGTCTTTTCGAGCGGTCGCGGCGTGGCGGAATCCGGGATGGAATTTTGCGGCAAAGACGAACGTGATGCCCACCTGGTGGAACACGTCTGCCACCTCGGACGGGTCAAGCTCAAGGTTGAGACCCAGCGCGCTCAAAACGTCACTCGCCCCGGAGGCAGAGCTTGCGGCCCTGTTCCCGTGCTTAACCACCGGGACACCCGCTGCCGCGGCGACGATAGACGCAATCGAGGAAACGTTCACCACCGCGCCGTAGGGGTCTCCCCCCGTGCCCACAATGTCGAGCACCATCGGATCGATCGGAAGATCAACTGCGTGATTGAGGATGGCGTCACGGAACCCGACAATTTCGTCGACCGTTTCGGGCTTGGCACGAAGTGCCGTCAAAAACGCTGAGAGTTGTGCGTCCGTAACGTTTCCGGCCATCACCTCCTCCATTGCTGCTCGCGCAGCGGAGAGGGAGAGGTCTCTGCGCTCCAGAAGCTGGGTGAGCACGCTCGCCCAGGAGAAGTCAGAAGGCATAAGAAACATGATACTGGGCACATTCCCAGCATGTCGTGGGCCAAAGCTCCAGGATGGCATCTGGCATAATGGAGGGGTGAGCAGCGTATCTCTAACTTCAGGGTTTTCCACACCCACCGTGAACAGGCCTAATGTCGTCGCGGTAGGAACCATTGTCTGGCTGGGCAGTGAGGTGATGTTCTTTGCGGGTCTTTTTGCGATCTATTTCACCCTCCGCTCCACTTCCCCAGAGCTCTGGGAATACAACGCGGGACTCCTGGATATCCCCTTCGCCGCTGTCAATACAACGATTTTGGTGCTTTCCAGTGTTACCGCTCAGTTTGGCGTCTTTGCCGCTGAGCGTCTTCAAGCCAGAGCTACCGGGTGGAAGCCGACCGAGTGGGGCATGGTCGAGTGGTTCTTCCTCACCTACGTGATGGGGGCAATATTCGTCGCGGGCCAGGTGTATGAGTATGCGGTGCTGGTCTCCGAGGGCGTCACTCTCGCCTCCGACGCTTACGGGTCGGCTTTTTATCTCACGACAGGCTTCCACGGACTCCACGTGACCGGTGGGTTGATTGCGTTCTTGCTGGTCATTGGCCGAGCATATGCTGTGAAAACGTTCACCCATCGCGAAGCAACCAGTGCCATTGTGGTGTCTTATTACTGGCACTTCGTCGACGTCGTGTGGATTGGTCTCTTCCTCGTGATTTACGTATTGCAATAACACAGAAGGATAAAAAAGAATATGTCTCGCTCATCCGCAGGTCGCCGCACAGGCCGTCGCCACCCTTTCATGGGTGTGGCGCTATTAGTCCTAGGTCTGTTTGCTACGGGTGGCCTCTACGCCGCCACCAGCGCGGGAATCGCCCAAGCGAGCACTCCCCCGGTGTCCACCGAAGCTCTCATTGACCAGGGCGAAAAACTTTTCATGGCCAACTGCGCTAGCTGTCACGGCATGTCGGGTGAGGGAAGCGAAGCAGGACCCACCGTTATAGGTGTGGGGGCGCTCTCTGTTGACTACCAGGTCGGCACGGGTCGTATGCCCGGGGCAGCGTCAGGACCCCAAGCAGCGAAAAAGACGGTGCAGTTCACCCAACCCCAGATTGATGCCATGGGCGCGTGGGTGGCTTCGCTAGCTCCCGGCCCAGGGTTCCCTGACCCCAAGTATTACGCGGGCGATGGCGACGTCGCTTTGGGAGCAGAACTTTTTAGAATCAACTGTGCGATGTGTCACAACGTTGCCGGTGCCGGTGGGGCGCTAACCGAAGGCAAATATGCCCCTCACCTTCGCGACATCCAACCGATTCACGTCTACGGGGCCATGGTGACCGGGCCGCAGAGCATGCCTGTGTTCAACGACCAGAACCTCACCCCAGAGCAGAAGAATGACGTCATTACCTACCTCAGGTATTTGGATGAAACCCCGGCTGTGGGTGGTTTCTCTCTGGGAAGTCTGGGGCCTGTCTCTGAGGGTCTCTTCATTTGGCTGATTGGTTTGGGCGGATTGATCGCTGTCGCCATTTGGCTTACTGCACGCTCTAACTAGTCGTCGGTCGAAAGGAACCAAAGGATATGGCTCAGAAGCCTCCGGGAACGGATGTGGTCACGGGTGCGAACCAGGAAGAACGCGATCCTGGAACGGCCGTAATGGTCGCGGACTCTCCCGTGAATCCTGGTCTTCCTCCTGAGCACCTTCGGATCACCGACCTTGATCCCAAAGAAGAGAAGAAAGCAGAGCGTCGCATTGCGATGTTCTTTGCCCTGTCTATTTTTGGGTCTCTGTTTGCAGCGACGTCTTACATTATTTTCCCCATCATCCCCGGGGACATGCAATCTGTTCGCCTGAACAACATGTTTGTGGGGCTTGGCGCCTCGGTGGGTCTACTGGGCGTAGGCATCGGTGCGGTGCACTGGGCAAAGTCCCTTATGCACGGCCACGAACTGGTCGAAGAAAGACATCCCACATCCGGCACAGAGGAAGAACGAGCCACCGCGGTGGAAATGTTCTCGCAAGCGAACAGAGAAAGTGGTTTCACTCGCCGCTCCCTCGTGCGCAACACTCTCATCGGAGCCCTCATCGCAACGCCGATCCCCGCCGTGGTGCTTTTCCGCGACTTGGCTCCTGCAGAAGATCCCACCGTGGTCATAAAGAAGACCATGTGGGCAGCGGGCACTCGGTTGGCCCAAGACCCCTCTGGAATCCCCATTAAGGCCTCTCAAGTCACCATCGGTTCCGCCTTCCAGGTCATCCCCGAGGGTTTAGCAGAGTTGGAGTATCACAGGCTGGAAGAAAAGGCCAAGGCGGCTGTCATTTTGATGCGTTTGCCGATTAATGAACTCAATGAGTCTCCAGAGCGCGAGTCATGGTCTTACCAAGGCATCGTGGCCTATTCAAAGATTTGCACCCACGTGGGTTGCCCAGTTGCACTCTATGAGCAGCAAACCCACCACCTGTTGTGTCCGTGCCACCAATCACAGTTTGACGTGGCTAACCAGTGCGAGGTCATCTTCGGACCTGCTGCGAGGGCCCTTCCACAGCTTCCTATCACCATTGATGCTGAAGGATATCTAATAGCACAAAGTGACTTCACCGAACCGGTGGGTCCAAGCTTCTGGGAGCGAGAGAGATGACCAACACTTTAGACAACACGAAGAGTGATGTGGGGCGCGGAATGCGCTTCACCGGTTGGGCCGCAAACTATGTGGATGAGCGCACCAGCGCCTCCACCGCAGTCAAGGCTCTTGGACGCAAGATTTTTCCCGACCACTGGTCGTTCATGCTCGGCGAGATAGCTTTGTACAGCTTCATTGTGCTCCTTATCTCCGGAACCTTTTTGACCTTCTTCTATGACCCTTCGATGACCGAAATCGAATACGAAGGTTCCTACTTGCCCCTCAAGGGCATCGAAATGTCCGTGGCCTACGCCACGTCACTTGACATCTCGTTTGATATCCGCGGCGGTCTGCTGATGCGCCAGGTTCACCACTGGTCAGCGCTGCTGTTTGTGGCCGCCATCGGGCTCCACATGCTCCGCGTGTTCTTCACCGGTGCATTCCGCAAGCCCCGTGAGCTCAACTGGATCGTAGGATTTTTGCTCTTCATCCTCGCCATGGCGTTAGGTTTCACCGGATACAGCCTCCCCGATGACCTGCTTTCCGGAAACGGTCTGCGCATCATTGACGGGATGATCAAGTCCTTCCCCGTTGTGGGGGTGTGGTTTTCCTACCTATTCTTTGGTGGAGAGTTCCCCGGTACAGAAGTTATTCCGCGACTCTACGTGCTCCACATCATGCTGTTGCCTGCCATCTTGATCGCCACGTTGGCAATCCACATGGTGTTGCTCGTGGTCAACAAGCACACCCAATTTGCGGGACCCGGTCGCACCAACGACAACGTCGTGGGCTCCCCCGTGTTGCCGGTCTTCGCTGCCAAAGCAGGAGGTTTCTTCTTCCTCGTCTTCGGTGTGATCATGCTGATTGCATCACTCTTTACCATCAACCCGATCTGGAATTATGGGCCGTATGACCCCTCCCCTGTGTCGGCGGGAACACAACCTGACTGGTATATCGGCTTTGCCGATGGCGCTTTGCGCCTGATACCGCCGGGTCTTGAATTTGTCGCCTTTGGCTTCACCTGGCCGATTAACATCTTGCTGCCGACGGTGATTCTTGGGGTATTTATCGTCTTGGTTGCGCTCTACCCGTTCTTTGAAGCGTGGGTTACCGGTGACAAGCGTGAGCACCACCTCGCGGATCGTCCCCGAAACGCTCCCACTCGCACCGCTATTGGCGCCGCCGGCGTGACCTTCTATGCGGTGCTGTGGGCCGCTGCGAGTTCTGACCTTCTGGCCACTCACTTTGCCTTGAGCATTGAAGGAGTAATCGGGACGCTCCAGGCGTTGTTCTTCCTGGCGCCTGTAGCCGCGTACATCATCACCAAGCGCACGTGCCTCGCCCTGCAGCGCAAAGATCGAGAAATCGTTCTGCATGGCTACGAAAGCGGCCGAATCGTGCGCCTCCCCGGTGGCGAGTACATCGAAGTTCACGAGCAGCTCTCGGATTACGAACGCTGGAAACTTCTGGATTACACGGAATACCAACCCCTCACCGTGCGTCCCAACGATAAAGGTCGCATCACCGTGGGCACACGGGTGCGCGCCGGGTTGTCACGCTGGTTCTTCGAGGACCGCGTGCTCCCCATCGACACCAAAGAGCTCGAAGACGCGTCAAAGCACTAGCGAATCAGCACCGGTGGTGCAGCGCGCGGGTTTCTCACGAAATCAACGCCTGTACTCCGTCTGCTGGATGTGCCCCCGCTCGTAGCTAAAGAGCTCATGCACCCTGGACTTGGCCATTGACTCTGAGGCGAAGGGAAGGGCGCAGTGCTGTTAGGTCATCCACATTAAGACTCCAGGCATGTTACGTATGGTGCAGTGGACCTGCAGTGGCCTGGGGAAGGTCTTAGAAGAGGCGACGCATGTACTCGGCCTGCTGGGTGTACCCGAGCCGGTCATAGAAGCCACCAGCGCGCCGTGAAGCTACCGTCAATTGTGTGACGCCATGTTCTTCACACGCGCTCTCCACAGCGCTCACCAGGGCTGTTCCGACACCAGAAGTTTGCACGGAGTCGTCCACCACGATCTCTTGAAGCTGCGCTGAAGCGCCATGGGTGTAGAGCAACGTGTTAATTGTTGTCAGCGCATACCCGACCACGACCCCGTCGACCTCGGCAACATGCACGATGGTACGAGGGGCATCCGCTAGCACCTCTGAGAAACTACGGCTAAATATCGCTTCGTCGGGGTTGCTATCGTTACCAAGCTTGGCCGCCAAGGCTTCGATGCGGTCGTGATCTTCCGGCGTTGCCCCACGAACGGTGGGGGTACTAGCGGGCAAAATATCCCCGGTAATACTCAAACGTCCATCCCACAAGTGCGATGAGAATGACCGGGATAGCGTAGAACGCAACCCAAATTCCGACCGCAAAACCCAGCAAGGCAAGGGCTGCGCCAGAGGCCAAAATTACGGGCCACCAGCTCCACGGACTATAAAAACCAAGCTCCGCGTCACCGTCATCGATGTCAGCCTCCAAACGGTCTTCGGGGAGCTCGCCCCCTTGGTTTTTGTGCTGAACCTGGAGGAAAAAGCCAATGAGCAGCGCCAGTATTCCGCTCAGCCCGAGCGCTAACGTTCCCGCCCATTCCACACTGGAGTGGTCAATAAGCGACCACACCGTGTAGACCGCGGCGATCACAAAGAAATACGCTACAAGGATGAAAAGGACGACAATGTTGGTCTTCATGAGCTAGGACTTCCGTGTTTTCTGCGGCGCCCTACCTTGTATCTCCCCCGCTATCGGCAAGGCAATCTCGGGATGGTTGAGATCAAAGGCAGGTGACTCGGACCGAATGCGAGGAATAGACGTGAAATTGTGGCGTGGCGGCGGGCAACTCGTCGCCCACTCCAGTGAGCGGCCATAACCCCAGGGATCATTCACCGTGACCTTTTCGCCGTTGCGGGCCGTGAGGTACACGTTGAGAAGGAACGGAATCATCGATAGGGCAAGGAAAATTGATCCCACGGTGGAGAGCTGGTTCATCCAGGTAAACCCGTCCTCCGGCAAATACGTCGCGTAGCGACGAGGCATGCCCATCACGCCGAGCCAGTGCTGGATCAGGAATGTCATGTGGAACCCTACGAACAGGATCCAGAAGTGGATGTGCCCCAGCGACTCGTTGAGCATTTTCCCGGTGAACTTGGGCCACCAGAAATAGAAGCCCGCGAACATCGCAAAGACCACGGTGCCAAAGACCACATAGTGGAAGTGGGCAACGACGAAGTACGAGTCAGAAACGTGGAAATCCAGGGGAGGTGAGGCGAGGATAACTCCGGTGAGGCCGCCGAACACAAACGAAATGAGGAACCCCAAAGCAAACACCATGGGGGTTTCAAACGTCACAGATCCCCGCCACAAGGTGCCAATCCAGTTAAAGATCTTCACACCTGTCGGCACCGCAATCAGCATGGTCATCAAGGCGAAGAAGGGAAGAAGGACCGAGCCGGTGACATACATGTGGTGAGCCCACACGGTCATCGACAACGCGCCAATAGCAATCGTCGCGTAGACCAAAGTTCTATATCCGAAGACGGGTTTGCGGCTAAACGCGGGGAAAATCTCCGACACTATGCCAAAGAACGGCAACGCAATGATGTACACCTCGGGGTGCCCGAAGAACCAGAACAAGTGTTGCCAGAGGATCGCTCCCCCCGTCGCCGCGTCGTACACGTGAGAACCGAACACTCTGTCGCTGCCGAGCGCGAACAGCGCTGCGGCCAAAACAGGGAATGCCAGCAACACGAGGATGGAGGTCACCAGGGTGTTCCATGTGAAGATGGGCATGCGCCACATCGTCATTCCCGGGACACGCATCGTGATGATGGTAGTGATGAAGTTAACGGCACCCAGAATGGTCCCAAAGCCGCTCAAACCGAGCCCAAAGACCCACATATTTCCGCCCAGCCCCGGCGAGAAAGTTTCACTCGACAGCGGTGCGTACGCAAACCATCCAAAAGCTGCTGCGCCCTGGGGGGTCAAGAAGCCCCCCACGGCAATCAAGGATCCAAAGCTAAAGAACCAGTACGCTAGGGCGTTTAGCCGAGGGAATGCAACATCGGGGGCGCCAATTTGCAAAGGCATCAAGACGTTGGCAAAACCGGCAAAAAGTGGAGTGGCGAACATCAGCAACATGATGGTGCCGTGCATGGTGAACAGCTGGTTATACTGCTCCTTCGTAGCCACAACTTCGAGACCGGGAGCAAAAAGCTGGGCGCGGATCACCAGCGCCATCACTCCACCGATGAGGAAGTAAATGAAGGAGGTGATCAGGTAGAGATACCCGACCTTCTTGTGATCGGTTGTGGTCAACCAGTCGACAAAAACATTGCCTTTTTTGGTCACTCCGACATTAGAAAACCCGGGGGGGATTTCGGTGAGTGAGGGACGCGGCGCAGTCGTGGTCATGATCTACTCTCTTTCGCCTGGCGGAGTGGTTCCCGGCAAGTTCTGTAACACATTCAACTCGGGGCCTAGTCGCCCGACGTTGCCATCGCTGCGAAGAGCGGACATCTGACGGTTGTATTCGTCCTGGGACACGACGTGAACCTCAAACAGCATGAGGGAATGGTATTCGCCACACAGTTCCGCGCACTTACCGCGGAAGACTCCCTCTTCCTGGGGAATGAAATACCAATAGTTGGTGCGGGCCGGAATCATGTCCTTCTTGTAGAGAAAATCAATAACCCAGAAGGAATGAATCACGTCGCGTGATTCGATTTTGATTTCCACTTTTTTGTCAACGGGGAGATACAGCTTGGGTAGCAGCTCCAAATCCACGCTGCCGCCAGGGATTTCTCTGGCCTGGATGCCCGCAGAATAGACATTTTCGTTGAGGTAGTTAAAGTCCCAGGCCCAACGCTTGCCGTACACCTCGATAGAGACTTCGGGATCGGCGAGAGGGCTTTCGATCTCAATTTGATCGCGCGCGGTGAAGGCAAACAGGCCCAAAACCAATATCAGCGGGGCGACAGTGTAAAAAGTTTCAATGGGCATGTTGTACCGAAGCTGCGCGGGCATACCGGTTTGACCCTTGCGGCGACGATAGACGATTGCGGCCCAGATGATGAGGATCCAGGTGATGACTCCGACTACCAGCAACACCATCCATGACACCACCCAGAGATCAATGACTCGATCAACTTGGTTCGTGAGACCGCGCTGGGTAGGAAGCCAGCCAAGAGCGGATTGGGAAGTGCACCCTGCAAGAACAACCGCAATAAGCGTAAGGAGAGACGCGCCTCTTAATCCGCGTTTGTGTAGCTGGCGCACGACGTACCTTTCGCCTTCTTTTTTGAGTGTTTTCCTTGGTAATTCTAGTCCATGTGCCCCCTGGCCCAGGCGAGCCCGGGCCGAATGACGCACGCCAAACGTAACTAGCTGAAGCTATCCCCGCATGCACAGCTACCCTGCGCGTTGGGGTTGTCAATGGTGAAGCCTTGCTTCTGAATCGTGTCCTCAAAATCAACGGAGGCACCCTCCACATAGGCAGAACTCATTTTGTCGACGACAACTTCAACCCCGTCGAAATCGCGGACAAAGTCATCCTCCATCAAACGTTCATCAAAAAAGAGCTGGTAAATCAAACCTGAGCAACCACCGGGCTGAACAGCAACGCGGAGCCGCAAATCATCGCGGCCTTCTTGCTCTAGCAAATTCCGAACTTTGAGGGCGGCCTGATCGGTCAAGCTCACCGAGTGGGTGGTGGCGATGGTGTCTGTCATGTGAAACCTCCTTCCATTAGTGTAGAACTTTTTTCCCCACGCGAGCTGAACGTTACCGGCGTGGAGCGGACTACTCATCCGGGCCGATACTCTGGGGGGACCCTGCTGGAGAGAGAGAAACCACCCTGTGAGCAAGAATGAGCGCAACACTCCCGAAGATGCCCCCGAAACGGGCAAAGGTCACCCCACTCCTCGCAGGCGCGACCGCGAGGCGGCGTTGCGCCGGCCTCTGGTGTCAAACGACCGTAAGGAAGCGCGCGCTCGCATGTCTCAAGGGCGCGAAAGGGCGAGATCGGGTCTCGCCAATGGTGAAGAGCGATATCTTCCTGTCCGCGACAAAGGTCCTCAGCGCAAGTGGGTTCGTGATTTCGTGGACTCCCGTTGGAGCTTTGGAGAATTCCTGATTCCCATCATGTTTGCGGTGATTATTGCCACCTTCTTGCCCTCGATTCAGGCACAGTTCATCGCCATCGTCGTGTTGTGGCTGTTCTTCGCGATGACCATCATTGATGCCTCCTTCGCGGGGTACCAGGTTCGCAAGGGCTTGGGCGCCAAATTCGGTGTCGACAATGTGGAAAACGGTGTCCGGTGGTATGCCGCTATGCGTTCACTGCAGATGAGAGGCTTACGACTACCTAAAGCGCAGATCAAGCGGGGCGAAAAGCCGCGCTAGCCATTTGCGGCGAGCTCGCGGGTGACCAGGTGAGCAAAAAACGGGCCTCGGTAGACAAAACCTGTGTAGGCCTGCACGAGGGTTGCTC
>Ga0209284_10005381_pt1 | contig 13341 bp, 9 predicted proteins | sample FRY03_FD_187211 | JGI IMG/M metagenome (GOLD analysis project Ga0209284, IMG submission 187211) | Freshwater microbial communities from Lake Fryxell liftoff mats and glacier meltwater in Antarctica - FRY-03 (SPAdes) (version 2) | ecosystem: Environmental > Aquatic > Freshwater > Ice > Glacier... | reverse complement strand
CTAGAGGAGGATCCTGTGCCTTCGGCGCAACGACAGCCTCGTCGACGGCGGCCTCTGATGCCTTGGGCGCAACGACGTCTTCTGCCTCGGCGACGGCGGCCTCTGATGCCCTCGGCGCAACGACGTTTTCGACCTTGACGACGGAGGATAGATACTCCGAAGGCTTTGTCGCCACGGCGACGTCTTCCCTTGTGGCTGGTGTGATATATGGCACGCCGCTAGGTACCACAATTTCTTCAAGCACCTTGTGGCAATTGGTATGCAATATGTCGGATGCAAGGATTTTTGTCGATACGACTTTAATTTCATTGTCATGAAGCTGATGATGAGGCATGGAATTCGGTGGAAGCACTCTGATCGAACCGTCTTCGGTGGCGACCACTTTGGTCTCGACGGTGGTCGTGATGGTGAAGGGAGTAGGTGCGTCTACTTTTGTCTCCACGGTGGTGACTATCGTCGTCGGGCAGTCTTTCAAGAGAGTCGCTTCGTCAGCACCTCCATCTTGCAGGTGCCTTCTCTTTTCTGCCATGCGAGGAGGGCTTTCCCCTGGTACGAGGAGCCCCCCCCCTCCTGTTATAAAGTCAGCAGCGGGCGTGGGCGGGCTTTGGAAACGGACGAGCGCAGCCGTTGCGAGCATTCCCGTGATAGCCACCGTTCCAGCGACCGAGACTCGGCGAGAGATGGCCGCTGTCACGGCACGGTCTGCATCGGCAAGCCTCTTCATAGCCGTTGCCAGTGCCTGGGGGTCGACCCTTGCAAGCTGGTATGCAACACCGCCTTCCTCTAGCGATTGCACGGCCTCGTGAACTACGAGAAGGCCCTTTGCGCCGACGGTTCGCTTGCTGTCTCCCTCGTCGTCAGCTCCCAAGAGCATTCCCGCGGCGCAGGCGAACCATGCGGCGTCGTTCGCTACCCAGCAGGCAACAGCCAACGCAGCCGCTGCGCGCACAGTGCTGCCCGCTTTCATCGCCGTCAGCGCCGAGGCCCAGATCGCGGAGACGACGGTGCCAGCGATTGCCGCCATGAGCGCGTACCTCCGCCCGGTGTCCTTCCTCCGCCCCGCCTCGTCGTCCTTCATGTTACTTCTTACTGGCTAGAAAACGCAGCAAAGGACGACCGACGCTTTGTTGCTTCCTGCTTGCCTGCCGCCTGCCTGCCGAAAAGGTGCATAGAGATTAAGCATCAGTCGGAAAACATGAGCGCAAGGAGGATCGGAGTCTGGGGGCGCGGCGATGATCCGCTTAATGCGAATGGGAATGCATCTCTCAACCCCCTCAACGGGCGTCCCTTTTCCCCTGCACGCGCAGAATGGGCTGCAAAATGGTCTACGTTCCCCTTATACGCACGCAAGGATACGTTGCGGGCGCTGGTCGCCTCCTTCGACCAGAACCGTGTCACTGTCGTCGTGTCCGGCACCGGGTCGGGCAAGACGGTCCTGGCGGTGCCGCTGATGCTGAGGCGCGTGATGACGATGGCGGCTTCCGGAGCCGGCGCGCCGCGGGATCGCGCGCGCATCGCCGTGACGATCCCGAAGCGCGCCACCGTGCAGGCCGCGGCGCGCACAGGTGCCATGACTCTCGACGTCGAGGTCGGCGCCGAAGTCGGGTACCAGTATCGCGGGTCGCCCCCCGGCGCGTTTGACAGATCGCGGGCGTGCGTGCTGTACTCGACAGACGGTGCGTTGCTCGCGCAGATGCGCCGCGATCCGCTTCTGCGCGACTTCTCCGCGGTGCTCGTCGACGAGGCGCACGAGCGCGGCGTGCCGACCGACATGCTGTTGATGGCGCTGAGGACCGCGCTCGTCGCGCGCCCGGAGCTGCGTCTGGTCGTCATGAGCGCGACGATCGACCCTGCCGTGTTCAGTAGCTACTACGGCGGAGCCGGTCTCTCCGTCGGCGTCGTGTCTGTCGAGGGGGCCGCGATGCACCCGATCGAGAGGCAATTCCTCGGCGACGGTGGAGGCAAGGGCGGGGGCGACTACCTAGAGCGCGGGCTACGTGTCGCCGCAGGCGGTTTGGCCGACGCCGTCGGCGCCGGCAGGGAGAGCCCGGCGGCGATCCTTTTCGTGCCGACGACGCGGGACGCCGTGTCGGGATGCCAGGCGTTCAAAGACATCGCGCCCGAGTCGTGCGCGTGCGTCTCGCTCTTCGGGAAGATGACGCGCGGCGAGCAAGACGCGGCCCTGGCGCCCCCGGCGCTGGCGAAGGCGGCGGTGGACCCCTCCTCTGCCGGCCCAAAGGGAAAAGGAACAGAAGCGGAATCCGCGAGGCTGTACGTCGCGACCAACGTGGCCGAGTCGTCCTTGACGTTGCACGGGATCACGCACGTGATCGACACCGGACTGCAGTTGACGAGCACGTGGGACGCGACGACGCGCTGCACGGTCGTCAAGCGCGGCATGGCGACGCGGGCGCAGATCCTGCAGCGCATCGGGCGCGCCGGGCGCACGTCGCCCGGCGTCGCGCTGCTGTTGTACACCAAGGCGGCGTTCGACGCTCTGCCCGAGTTCCCGCCGCCGGCGGTGCTGACCGTCGACCTCAGCGAGCACACGCTCGCGTCGCTGTGCGCCTCTCCGCCGGCGCCCGCGGCCTCACCGCCTTCGCCCGCGCCCGCATCGACCGACGCGCATGCGCATGCGCATGCGCATGCACATGCGCCGACGCTCGCGTCGGTCGCCGCGCGGTACGGCGAGCTGATCACGCCGCCGACGGCGGCGCAGATCGCCGGCGCCGCTGCGGCGATGCGTCGCTGCGGGTTGGCCGAGGACCGGGACGACGGCGTCGTGACCGACTTCGGGCGGCGCGTGCAGCGCACGGTCGAAGCGCTCAAGCTGAGCCTGTGGAACGCCATACTGCTGTGCGTCGGAGTCGCGCACGGATGCGGCGAGGACGCCGGCGACCTCGCGGCTCTCCTCGAGTCCGGCGGCTCAGAGTCCGCTTCGCTCTGGGCCGATCGCGGGAGGTCGCCCGCGAAGCTGTTTGCCTCGATCGCCGTCCCCGGGTCGGACCACGCGTCGTTGCTGCGGCTGCTCCGCGAGGTCGCCGAGCCGGCCGCGCTCGGGAAGGAGTCCAGGCACGTGCTGAAGCGCGCCGGCTTGGCGCCCGGCGCCTGGCTGTCGATCGTCGAGCGCGTGCGCCACGATCGCGCACAGGTGGCGTCCATGTCGACCCCCGAGCGCCGCGCCGAGATGCTGTCTGCCCTGCCAGTGCGCCTCAGGCCTCCCGGCGGCGCCCAAACAGGCACGGGCGCAGGCGCCTCCTACGCGGCCCTAATCGGCGCCGTCGTGGCTGCACGCACGCCTCTTCAGCTCGCAATCGTCGGCGGAGGCGGCATGCTGCTCACACGCGAACGTGTCAAGTGCCACGCCGAGCCGATGTTCGTCGACCTGACCAAGGTCGCACGGATCAGCAAGCACAAGCACACGCACACGCACACGCACACGCACACGCACACGCAGGGGTCGCACGCGACCGTCGTATACGAGCACCTCGTCGACGCGGGAGGCAGGATGAGGGCCGCCTGCGTGACGACGGCAGCGCCGATCGCCGCCGACGACCCCGCGGCGCCTCGCGCGAGCGTCAAGAAGCCTGCCGCCAAGAAGGAGAAGACTCCGAAGCAAGGTAGGCGACACAGGCGGTGAACGTCCGATGCATTTTCTTACGTTCATTGTCGATCTCAGAGCCTGCATGGAGAAGAGCGGCGACAAGGCCGCGGCCAAGGCGGCCGTCGCGTGGCGCACATCGTCAGATCGCCTGGTCAAGGCCCTGTCCGAAGCGCGCTCGTCCGTCGACGCCCTCGCGCGCCCTGGTGCCTCGAAGGAAGAACGCGAGCGGGCGTTCGATTCGACGTACATCGCCATGCGGGCGATGGGGGCAGAGGTCGGTGCGTGGAACCGCACCATGGCGGGCGACGCGGCGATGAGCGCGGAGACTCTGGAGAAGCGGATGTAAATCCGTACGTGATATGATATAGAATGTGGACAGTCCTGGAACTATTCACGCTGTTCTTGATCGTCGTCGGCGCTCTGAATTGGGGCCTCGTCGGCGCATTCAAACTCGATTTGGTGCGATGGATCTCGAAGCGAACATTCAAAGGTGATTTACTGGGGCGCAGAATCGGGCGCCGGGGTGAAAGAAAACACATGGATTGCCTATCAAAAGTACGCAAATTCCGGGGTCGCAAGTGCGGACTTGAACGGAAATGCCAAGCTACGGCTTCGCATGCCTGCATCTTACAAGGTTCCGATTAAGGGAACCCTGAAGCCGCACGTTCATTACCGAGAATGCGATGGATCTCACATGCTTTCTCGAGTCCATACAATCTACGTTTGAGCATGGACCCGTCGTCGGGCCGGCCCGAATGTAAAATGATATCTAGCGCGTTTTTATAACGAAGATGTCGGTCGCGTCCGCCAACCTGGTCCCTATGACGCTGGCCGCACAGCCGCCGGCGATGGTCGGCGGGGCGACTCGTGCCACTCCGAAGCGCAGGCAAGCAGGGGTCGTGAAGAAGCCTTCCAAAGCAGGCAACGTCGTCTCGACGGCCGGCGTCACGAGGGCTCCGTTCGTCCCCCAAGGCGACCTCCCGGAAAGCATTGGATGGTATCGATTCGAGGACAAACGCGGGCATTCGGTGTGCTGGAGGCTCGGACGCGACTCGGCTGCGGAGTTCGTGGAGAAGAGCGGAGCGGTCGGTATGGGCGATCAGCTCTTTCACACCAACAAGGTCAAGATCTTCTACCCGATCGCAGACGAATACTTTGCGACGCGGTCGGTGACCATCAACGGGTCGGCGACGGCCTCTCGCGTGCTCAAGGCGATCGAGCAGACCGCACAGATGGCGACCGCCTTCCATTTGCAAAAGGACCTCGGTAACGCGCGCCCGACGGCGTCCGAGGTATCCGCTGAGCTAAGCGGTGCGGTCGTGTGCCACCTGATGTGCAAGCGCGTCGGAGGAGGCAACCACGTGTACGTGAGGCTCACCTCTTAGCAAGCACGCAAAACAAAAAAACAAGGTGATTATAGACCAGCGCGGCAGAGATAACTCGGTCGCTGAACATGGCAACACCCATCCCTCCAAGACGGATGGCCGCGGCTCTGTTGTTATTCGCCCTGCTTGCCGCGCTCGTCGCCGTACTTGCGGCGCTCGTGGCGTGGCGGTCGTCGCAGAAGAACGTTCAAGAGCATTTTTCCAAAGAGGTGGCGGAAGACGACGCCGAGGAGAAGAAGGAGGGATTCACCGACTGCAAGATGCTCAACCTCGGTGGACAAGAGATCATGGAGTGCGGACCGGACCGCAACATCCCTGGGAAGTTGTTCTTTCACGACACCTCCAAGAGCAAGATCCCGAACATGGAGGACAACAACAGCGACCCGTACTACTTTGAAAAGGTCATCTCAGCGCCCAACGACAGCCACATGCGTCTGACGATCAACGACGAAGCCGACGAGAGCTTCCAGATCTGGGGCAACTCGTGCGCCGCAGGCGACTGCGCCGGCTCCGGCCTGAAGCAGCACCACTTCCGAGCGGACGGAGGGACGGCGCACGCGGGAGCGGTCGTCGTCGGAGACGCCAACACGTCTGTCCAGCAACCGCCGAACGGGGGACTGAGCGACAGCATCCAAGACCGAAGCTGGAACTTCAACTTCGGGTTGCACGCGTTGAACAAGGTCGTCAATCAGTGGACGCACTTCCCGTGGAAGGACGGCAGGAACTACATCGCAGGCGACACCAACATCGATGGCGAGGTCGTCCTCAGAAAGGGTTTTATGCAAGTGAAGGGCGAATCCGGCGATAGCTTGACCGTCGGAGGCGACGAAAACCAACGCGGCATGTGGGCCAGAGGCAACCGCCCTCTCTCTCTGTACAATGAAGGTACCGCTGGCCTGACGATACAGACGAATGGTGATGTCGACATGTCGAGAGTCAATGTGGCAACTGAGCTGTGCATAGGCGCCACATGTGTCAACGAAAACGGTCTAAGAAAAATGATGGCCGATATCGTCGATCTCCGCAGTCGCTTGAATAAGAACGATGCGAACGACAGCGTGACAAGTCAGTCCTTGGCCTTGAACTATCTAGGCGACGCGGATTTGAGAAGGCAGCTTGACGAGAACACGACCAACGACAATATAAGGGATGTGTACATTAAGGGGCAGGTGAATGATACGAGGACGTCCATTAGAGACGCGAGGGCGGCGTTGGAGAGCAAAATGACCGACGCCAACACAAGCTTCAATACCAAGCTGACCGACGCCAACACAAGCTTCAATACCAAGCTGACCGACGTCAACACAAGCTTCAATACCAAGCTGACCGACGTCAACACAAGCTTCAATACCAAGCTGACCGACGTCAACACAAGCTTCAATACCAAGCTGACCGACGTCAACACAAGCTTCAATACCAAGCTGACCGACGTCAACACAAGCTTCAATACCAAGCTGACCGACGTCAACACAAGCTTCAATACCAAGCTGATCGAGACACAAGCGGCACTGACCAAACAGATGGATGCCGACCGAGCTGCGGTGACAAAACAGATCAACGATGCACAGACCCTCGTGAATAGCCTGAGGACTACAGACAAAGCTGCTTTGGTGGAAATGATCAATCAGGCGGAGGAGAGGATGAAGCAACTGACGGGTGCCGACAAGGCTCAATTGTTACTACAGATTTCCACGACTAAGGATTCGTTGACTACCCAGATGGAAAACGACAAAAACGCGTTGTCTGACGAACTGCAAAAAGCGCAAGCACAGTTGTCAAAAGAGATAAATGCCCAGTCACAAAAACTAACCAATGCGGAGGCCACCCTGAACAAGAAGATGGACTCAGAGAGGGATGCGTTGGTGGGACAGATATCCCAGGCACGGGCTGATCTGAATGCTCGTGTTGATGACGTCAGAGATAAGTTGCAATTGGAGAAAAATGCGGCGAAATTACTCAAGGAGAGTTTGGAGGCGATTGAGGAAAGAGAAAGAAACAGGGACGGATATATATGGAGAGGAAGCCGAGGCTTTGGTAAAGCCGAGGCTTTGGGCGCTGCGAACGCCGAAGAATGCGTTTTTCTGTGTGCAAGCAAGCAAGGAGGCGCTTGCAAGTCGATGAGCTTCGATTCGGGAACACAACGTTGTTGGCGATTTGACTCCAAGTACGGAGAAGTAGGAAGCACTGCCTGGCGCTATAATGAGCCCCAACATGCTGCCTGGTCTACAGCCAACGTCGATAACACGGCTGTGCAAGCCACACTACAGGCACAGCAAGCCCAACAAACCGCACAGCAAGCCCAACAAAACGCACAGCAGGCCCAACAAGCCCAACAAGCCCAACAAGCCCAACAAGCCCTACAAGCCCAACAAGCTCAGCAAGCCCTAGAAGCCCAACAAGCCCAACAAGCCCTACAAGCCCAACAAGCTCAGCAAGCCCTAGAAGCCCAACAAAGACAAAAGGCGATCGATGATGAGATGGCCATTCACCCACCTGGCAAAGTAATTCTGTTCGACCAAGAGAATTACCAGGGTAACAAATCAATTAAAGGGCCCGGAGGGTATGGCCCGGATAGTCTTGTTTCTGGCAACGATCGGGTTCGTTCTATACGAGTGAGTCCTGGAATGAAAGTGATGGTATTCGAACACACTTTCGGGGGGTACAATGGATTGTATACTCAAGACATCCCCAACCTAGGGTCTTATTGGAACTACAACGTGTCGTCTGTCGTTGTAAGCCCTAGTGGTTGACATCGAGCTGGAGGGAAAAGGGCGCGGACGCAGGCAACATCGGCAGAGGGTGCGCGAAAGAGAGGGTTCGGCGCTAACTGAGTCTGGAAACACTAGGTTCCGCCCATTCTGATCGCGGACATAGAATTCTATGGATGGTAGGTCATTCTGTATTCAGTTAATGTATTGACTCGGCTTTGATGCTTCATTCCCGGAGTCTCCATGGGATTACATGGGATGCCGTGAAGCGAGGTCGGATGAGGTCGCATGGAGGAGGCTCCGGGTGTGTTGGTGTACGCTAAGACATGACGAGGCCGGAACAGAATGGTTAGGCTACGCTGTTTCCAGAATCAATTGGCACGGGTGTAAGCTAAACCGCCAGCCAGCCAGTGAATGAGGGGCGACCATTCTCCGCTGCTCTCAGACTCGGGCCTGCGTGGCAGACAAGTGCGGCTTGTCAGCCATTACCGCGTAGCCTTTCATTTGCATGAGGCATGAGGCATGAGGCATGAGGCAATCCCATCCCACCTACCTGCTCAAGCAAAACGACCTGCTGCTGCAGACGGGCAACTTCTGCCTCCGCCTTGATTGCAGATACTGTCGCCGTCCTCGCCTTGTTGCAGAGCTCGTACAACATGGCTTGTTGTTCGCAGAGCTGCTGCTGCATCTCGCGCAGCTGCAAGATGGGAAAGATGTTATCCATGCGTCAGGCACGAGACATAAGACATGAGACATGCGACTGATAAGGTTCATGCAGCATGACTTCAGGATACCTTTTGCTTGCGCTGCTGTTTCCATGCCCTGTATTTTTTCACCAAGGACAGCTGCTTGAGGGACAAAATGTCCTCTGCATGTGGGAAGGATGGGGGGTGCGCCGCTGTCTCGGGGGGCGCATCCACCTCGAGACTGTAGAGCGTCACGGCGGCGTCCCTCATCTCGCGGTCCTCGCCCTGTGAGTAGAACAAGCATTGGTTCAGACCATGTCACATGTCACACACGCAGACAGTGAATCCCAATAGATTTGTTAGGCTTAACATGCTAAACATGCTCAGTACAAGAGGTCGATTCCATCCAATATCACCAACATGCAAAATTATACAGCTAATCATCGTTGCGCCATGAGGAGGATATGATTACGCGTGAAATACAGAAGCATACCAGCCGTCCAGCCACCCTCCCCAGTTCTTCGGCCGAATTCGCCATTCTATATGTAACGAGAAGGGTTGATTGGCTTATGGCTCCTGCAGGTTCGAAAACATCGATCATCTCAATTACTCACTTCGCGTCCGTCGCAGTTTGCTTGGAACACGTCATCATTATCTTATACAGCAAATGGCGATATTATATGCGCATGAATATATTGAAGTTTGCGCAACCCTACTATGCGTGTGCCCTACTATTATGCTGCAAACCTACTATGTACGTAGTCGTTGCAGCATCGAATCATGCAGACTGGATGTTTCGCGCCAGCTTGTGTCTTTCTTGTCATACAGTCCTGCCAATTGATTCTGGACACAGCGTAGCCTAACCATTCTGTTCCGGCCTCGTCATGTCTTAGCGTACACCGGAGCTGCTTTTAGCTCAGTTGGCATGGACGGGCCATGGGCCAGAAACGAAACCATCCCAGAAACTTTGAAGCCGCCTTATCTCCGGCACATCAATCATCCACTGTCGCCATGCCGAAGTCCACCGCAAAATCCAGTCTGTGCCTGCGCCGCCTAGTGAGGCGCTTGGTCCCAAAAAGATTCCCGTTGCGATATCGGACACGAAACGGCGCCGCCGCCACCTTGATCGCCGCCGTGGCCGGCGCGTCGTCATCGGCCGACCCAGTGGCGGCGTTCTGGCATGCGCTCGCACAGGGGGGCGTGCACCTTGCAGGTGCGGGAGGGGTCTGGCTGCCGCCGCTCCAGGACGTCGACTCGGCTTTGCACACACCCACGGATGTGCCGCCGATCGCCCTCCGCAAGCACGCGCGCAAGAGCACGTCGCCTGTGCGTGCCTTGTGACTGCGAGCAGGTTGTACACCCCCCCGGAGCCTCCATGCGACCTCATGCGACCTCGCTTCGCGGCATCCCATGTAATCCCATGGAGACCCCGGGAATGAAGCATCAAAGCCGAGTCAATACGTCGAATTCCATCCGCGATCAAACGTTAGCACGACGTGTGTGCGTGGCCTTTAGTTGGCGCGAGTTTATACGTCGGTAGGCCGGTCGCCTGCCTGAAATGTAAGCATTGCGAAACAAAAACGCGCGGTGTGATTACAGAGGCGCGTGGACCAGCGCGGCAGAGATAACTCGGTCGCTGAACATGGCAACACCCATCCCTCCAAGACGGATGGCCGCGGCTCTGTTGTTATTCGCCCTGCTCGCCGCGCTCGTCGCCGTACTTGCGGCGCTCATGGCGTGGCGGTCGTCGCAGAAGAACGTTCAAGAGCATTTTTCCAAAGAGGTGGCGGAAGACGACGCCGAGGAGAAGAAGGAGGGATTCGCCGACTGCAAGATGCTCAACCTCGGCGGACAAGAGATCATGGAGTGCGGCCCGGACCGCAACATCCCTGGGAAGCTGTTCTTTCACGACACCTCCAAGAGCAAGATCCCGAACTTTGAGGACAACAACAGCGACCCGTACTACTTTGAAAAGGTCATCTCAGCGCCCAACGACAGCCACATGCGTCTGACGATCAACGACGACGCCGACGAGAGCTTCCAGATCTGGGGCAACTCGTGCGCCGCAGGCGACTGCGCCGGCTCCGGCCTGAAGCAACACCACTTCCGAGCGGACGGAGGGACGGCGCACGCGGGAGCGGTCGTCGTCGGAGACGCCAACACGTCTGTCCAGCAACCGCCGAACGGCGGACTGAGCGACAGCATCCAAGACCGAAGCTGGAACTTCAACTTCGGGTTGCACGCGTTGAACAAGGTCGTCAATCAGTGGACGCACTTCCCGTGGAAGGACGGCAGGAACTACATCGCGGGCGACACCAACGTCGATGGCAAGGTCGTCCTCAGAAAGGGCAACGGCAACTGGAACTATCTGCAAGTGCAGGGCAACCACGGCGATAACCTTTTCGTAGGGAGCGACGAAACGAACCGCGGCATCTATGCCCAAGGCAACCGCCCCCTGTCGCTGTACAACGAGGGGAACCGCGGTCTGACGGTCACACCCAAAGGCACGGTCGACATGACCGTAAACTCGTATGCCGTGGCGAACGGATTCATGGCGCCCGGCTCATTGACGATCGGGGATATCAACAAGAGTTTCGGGGGCGAGTCGGGGTGGAGGGCGGGGGGGAACGCAGCCGGCCTGTTGCTCGAGACGCGGGACAACACCGAGATTGCCGTCCACGACTCCGGCAATCGCGTCGCGAGCATGATCCACTATCAGGGCGGAGGAACGAACGCGATGACGCTCGGACGGGATATGGGGTGGGGGCCGACGAGAGTCAAGGTGGCGAGAGAGCTGTGCATCGGGAACACGTGCATCAACGAGGCCGAGCTCAAACAGATGGTGGCCCAAAAAGGCGAACTCATAAAGCTTAAAGATCGTCTGGATAAGAACGATGCGGATGACTTGGCAACGAAGACGTCGTTGGAAATGAACTACCTCGACGACGCCGCGGTTAGGAGGGATCTGGACGATAACAAGGCGAAGGACAAAATTAGCAAGGAGTTCCTGCAGGCCCAGTTGGACGAGAACAAGAGGAACGACGACAACACGAGGACGTCTTATGATAAGAACTTTGACAGTCAAGTGAACACATTGAGCTCATCGTTTACCAACCAGATGAACGCTTACAACGCGAACTTAAACAATCAAGTGAACTCTTTGAGCTCATCGTTTAACGATCAGATGAACGTGTACAACGCGAATTTAAACAATCAAGTGAACTCTTTGAGCTCATCGTTTAACACTCAGATGAACACCATGTCGCAAGGGCAGCAGGCGCAACAGCAGGCGCAACAGCAGGCGCAGCAGGCTCTGGCCCAAGCGCAACAGGCGCAGGCGCAGGCGCAGCAGGCGCAGGCGCAGGCGCAACAGCAGGCGCAGGCAGCGGTGCAGGCACAGGTGAATGCGGAGAATCAGGCAAGACAGGCGGCGGCGGTGGCGGCACAGAATGCGCAATGGATGGATAACAAAACGTTGAATGGTCTTAAAAGCCTAGCGATGTCCGGTGATCGGATATGCGGGTTGAAGAACGATGATTCTATATATTGCAGCACGAACGCTGGCAAGGATTGGGTGCTGAAGGAAGGGCGTCTAAGGCAGATCTCGATCGACGGGGCAAAGGCGTGTGGTGTGAACAAGGACGACGATGTGTATTGCGTGGACAACATCGACGACCTTGGAGGACGAACTTTAAGTTCGCAACATTGGAGGCAAATCCAAAACGCCAAGCTAAAGCATATATCCGTCTCAGGCTCGAAGATGTGCGGCACAACCCCGTCAAAAGATATATTTTGTGCTCCCTTCGGCGTTGCTGACTCGTGGACACAGAAAGCAGGGCAATTGACCAAGATATCGGTGCAGGGGAATCAAGCGTGCGGTGTGAATGCAGATGTGGAAAACGGAGATGGCCGGATCTTTTGCACGACCAATGTCGACTCGGGAGCGAACGATTGGGCCGAACTCCTGGGACCCCTTATGGACTTATCCATCAGCAATGGGGCGATGTGTGGGGTCAATGCCGCGTCACATATCTATTGCACCAAGGACTTATCTGGCAAAACCGACGCATGGGTGAGGAGCGACGGACTTCTCAAGCAGATTGCGTTGGATGGCGGCAAGGCATGCGGCGTTAACGTCGAGGGCACAATGTTTTGCAAGCAAGAGATAAAGCTATCGCGGTAGTAGCAACATTTCTGAGTTGCCTGACAATAACCGATATTCATAGTTTATTGGATCGAATCCAATCCGGCAAATCAAGCATCGATGAAAACCGGGTGTGACGATGTAAACCCGGCCGCCGTCGACCACCCGAAATGACCACCTTTGCTAGTGAGAACGGACGGGCCCTGTCCGCCCTCTCGGCTCACGCGGACAAGGTGGTCTCCCACGTCTGGACGTGCTACGTCGCCGAGTGCCGCCTCGTCTTGTCGACGTCGCCTTCGTCCGGGGCGCCGCTGCTGAGCGCCGAGTTCCTCGCCGTGCGTTCGCCGAGGGGGTGCTTCTCTTGCGCCCGGTGCGGCGACGTCGCCCCCCTGTCGCGCGCCTGGGTACCCCCGTCGGCCGACCGCCTGGCGTGCGGCGCGTGCGCCACCGGCGCCACACGTGAAACAAGCGACGAGAGGACCCCTTCTCCTTCTCCGCGCTCGGAAGGAGCGCCGCTGCTGCTGCTGCCTCCGCCCGAGCGGCTCGAGCTCAGGCTGCCTTGGTCGTCGACGGCGCCGGTCGACGCTGCGCCGCTCGATGCCGAGAAGCTGGCACGGGAGGTGCAGATGTGGGCGATAGCACGTCGCCTAAGTTCGTTCGAGATGGACGCGTCTCTGCTGGCCGCTCTCTCGGGCACTCGGGGCACTCGGACTTGAAAACCCACGGCGAAAAAATGCCGTGGTGTAGACCACAACACTGGAAGTCTCGAAGACCCCCCCGGATGTGCCGTGGTGAGTGGGTACCAACGCGAGAG
>Ga0209284_10005379_pt1 | contig 13347 bp, 10 predicted proteins | sample FRY03_FD_187211 | JGI IMG/M metagenome (GOLD analysis project Ga0209284, IMG submission 187211) | Freshwater microbial communities from Lake Fryxell liftoff mats and glacier meltwater in Antarctica - FRY-03 (SPAdes) (version 2) | ecosystem: Environmental > Aquatic > Freshwater > Ice > Glacier... | reverse complement strand
TTCGCGGTACAACGATGTCGCCGTGCTGGAAATGGGCAATCCAGATGTGACCGATGAAACTTTGAAGCTGCTGGTTGATCTACCGCAGCTTAAAGAGCTGACATTAACCGACACTCCGATTACGGATGCGGGTCTGGAGACACTTGCGAAATTGCCTGCATTGGAATCACTTGCGCCTGCAAAGAACAAAAATCACCAAAGAGGGCGTGTCCGCGTTTCTGGCAGATCCGCCTCTAAAACTTATAGAAATCGATGTCTCTGGAAATTCAATCCCCGCATCCGCTCTGCGAAAATGGAAAAATATTGATTCGGAACATCGTAGGTATGTGAACTAATCGTCCGGCAAATCATGCGCCGCCGCCGATACTTCGATTCGGTAGCTTAATCCAGAAACGATTCTCGACACCTTTGTGATTTGACATCTTTTGTGATTCCATCAGATACCGAATTCACCAATTCAACTCCAGACCGCTGATGTGTTACACTTTTAAGGTATCGGAGGCAGTGATTCTTGGCGCACGTCAGTAAAATAGCAACAATGACTCTCTAGGGGAGCCGGGCCATCAAGCGGAAGTCTTCGCGGATCGAGGTAAAACTTTGCGCCAAGCTGCGGCTGATTGCCTTCGATCGATCATTTTCATCCCCGACAACATTCGCTGAATCAGCAGAAATCGGTTAAGTGCAACGGTGAACCACTCCGTTTTGTTTCCGACGAGATCTCTATGAATTGGAGTGTACCCATCCGGGCGGGCTGGCGATTGAGAGTGCTGACGGGAACATCGCGCGGACAGGAATTCGACTTGGCACCCTTTCAGTATGTGTTAGGAAGTCGATTGCCGGCCAGTATCGTCATCCCGGATCCGGGCATTGCGGATCAGCACATCTACCTCGATGTGCGTCAGGATTACGTCGATGTTCGGCTCTTTCGTTCGGGGCTGACGCTGCTGGTCAACGACAAAGCAACACAATCAGCCAGACTTAATTCCGGCGACCGGATCAACATCGGACAATTTGAGTTTCAGGTGATCAATCCGGGCGTTCCGCCTCAACCTCGTCCTACTTCCTCGACGTCTGTGGTATCAGCAAAGTGGCAGCAGTTCCAGGCGATATTCAAAAACTGGGAACGCTGGCAGAAAGTTGGAGTGGTCACGTCTGCCATTGCGGTGACGTTGTTTGGTCTGGAAGTCGCGACCGGCAATCCGAACATTGTTCCGGTGACGCTGTTGGCGATGAGTCTGGTGGTGCCATCCGTCGTTATTTTCTTTCTGCTGGACCGTTACGATAAGACAGGAATTTCTCTGCGCACGCTGGCGCTCACGTTTCTGGCGGGAGGCACAATTGGCATTATAGTGACCATTTTCACGGCGAAAGCGAGTGCATTGGTCACCGGAGGATTGCTGCTTGCACCGCTGTTTGCCGGACTGTATGAAGAACCTGCGAAGCTGTTGGCGACTTCATGGCGGTGGACGCATCGGGGTTATGATCGTCCTATGGACGGATTGATTCTGGGAGTCGTCAGCGGTCTGGGATTCGCGGTATTCGAGTCGGCGGGTTACGGATTCCAGGCGCTGCTGAACGATGGCCATTCGGGACTGTTATGGGTCATGGTCATACGAGGCGCGACCTCTCCATTCGGACATGGATTGTGGTCGGGAATCGCGGCAGCCGCATTTTGGCAATCGGGACGCGATCTGCGAATTGCCGTGAAAAACCGCCAATTTCAAATCGCGATGTTGTGGGCGATCGGTCTGCACGCGCTGTGGAATGGCGGGCATATTCCAGGGATGTTAATCAGCGGGTACTTCAGCCTTCGCGAGTTTCGCCGTCTGCTGGCGAATCGCGGCTATCGGAATTAATTCATGGCCGAACCTGCGACAGTCTGGTTCAACAAGAACCTTTCCAGCACCGGTCAGGTGATTGAGATCCTGCGCCGTGAGCAGCGCCCCGAAGAGTTGCGGATTGTTTGCTCGCACACGCATCCCGACTGCCCTGCCTTGCGGATGGCGAACGTCAGCGAATTGGAACCAAAAGAACTCAGCGAGAAAGACTACATTGCATATTGTCTGACGATCATTCGCCGTCACAACGTGCGCGTCTTCGTGCCAGGCAAGATGGTGGAGGCCGTGGCGCGAGAGCGAGAACGATTCGAGTCTGAAGGCGTCCGATTGCTGATCGCGGCGGACGCGGCGACTCTGGGACTATTAAAGGATAAGGCGCGAACCTACGAAGCAATCAGCGAGATTTCCGTGCGGCTGCCGGAGTACATTCGAATCAATTCGCTGGCTGAATTCGATGCTGCTTATGCTGAACTTCGTATGCGGCATAAGAGTGTCTGCTTCAAGCCGACCGAATCGATGTTCGGGCTGGGCTTTCGACTGGTGAAAGAAGATTGCGGCTCGCTGCAGCGGTTGTTTTCGGGCGACCCGATCGGGATCAGTCTGGAAGAAGCGCGCCGATGTTTTGCGGAGGTGACGCGATTTCGTGACGTACTGGTGATGCAATATCTGCCCGGCGCGGAACGTAGCGTGGATTGTCTGGCTCAGACGGGAAAACTCATTCGCTGCGTCGTGCGTCGCAAGCCGGATGTTTCCGAAGGAGCACAACTCCTTGAGTCCCACCCGCAGATCGAACAGGCGGTGTCGCGCCTGACTTCGCATCTCGGCCTGACGGGCCTGTATAACGTGCAGTTCAAAGATAACGGCAGCGAACCTTATCTGCTGGAGATCAATCCTCGCATGTCGGGTGGCATGCCGATGGCCTGTCTTTCCGGAGTGGTACTTCCGTTGTGGGGGATCCGTTTACTGCTTGGAACGGCTGTTCCTGAGGACGTTCCCAAACCGGTTTATGGCAGTCGTGTGAAAGAGATTGGACGGGCAATTTGCTTATGACGGAATCAGTGATGTCCGGTGAGTCAGCAGTCCATGAAACGCGACTGCTTAGCGGAATCTTACGAGTGACGACTCACGCTGCGGAACTTCCTTTGGACGAACTCTGCGGATTTGGAAGTCGGCGCAGTCGGCGACGCGGGTTCGTGTTTGTCAGCAAAGTGCTTGGCAAACACTGGCCTGTGCGGCCACGAATGTTTCAGGCCTGCTGCGACCGACTTGCGGTTCGAATCGCCGATCTGAAAGGTCCGGCGGTCATGGTTGCGATGGCAGAAACGGCCACCGGACTGGGGCATGGAATCTTCGAAAGCTGGCTGCGTCACACCGGTCGCAATGACCTTCTGTTTCTGCACGGAACTCGATACGCTCTCGCGCTGCCGCCCGCTCTGACATTTGACGAATTACACAGCCACGCAACTCGGCATCGGCTCTACGCGCCGACCGCCGCAGACGATCGGCTGTTGTTCAACACAGCGCACACGCTGGTGATTGTGGATGACGAGATGAGTACGGGCGCGACCGCCGCGAATCTGGCCGCCGCGTATCGCCAGCACAACCCGGCGCTGCGTCAGGTGATCGTCGTTTGTCTGACGGACTGGCTGAACGATGCCAGTCGGGCGGCAGTCACAAGGCGCGTCGGCGTCTCTGTGCGATTTGAGTCACTGTTGCGCGGCACGTATTCATTTGAGCCGGATCAGGCGTTTGATCCCGGTCCGCCTCCATTCGTCGATAGTAACGATCAAGACAAGACCTACTGCCTGCCTGCCAACTTTGGCCGCGTTGGTCTGCGTACCGAACTTCAACTGAATGAGTCGGCATTGGTGGCCGAGGCGAATCTATTGCCTGGAACACGGCTATTGGTGCTGGGGACCGGGGAGTTTCATTATCCAGCGTTTAGGCTGGCGCGGTGGCTTGAACTTCAGGGCTGGGACGTCATGTTTCAATCCACAACGCGTTCGCCGCTGCTGGTCGATGGTGATTTGAACAGCGTGCTCGAATTCGTGGACAACTACCATGAAGGCATTCCGAATTTCCTTTACAACGTCGTTGATCGGCATTACGACCGAGTGCTTGTCGGCTACGAAACAGATCCACTGCCGACGGAACATCGCTTGTGCGAAATACTCGGGGCTTGCGGAATTTCCTTCGGCATCCCGGCGAGTTCAGTGATTGAGCCGCTATTGATCGAGCGATCCTAAGCACATTTAGACACGACCCAGCCACGCTTTCCGTCACAGGCCATCTTGAGTACCGAATTATCATGCAAACGTACGTGTTCCTCGATCTGGACAATACGATTTTTCAGACGCGCGGCAAATGCCCACCGGAAGAAGCGTTGTCTTTGATTCCAGCGGCGTTTCACCGGGATGGCAGTCCGTTGTCGTTCATGAGTCCCCGCCAGCGGCAGTTGTTCGAGTGGCTGTCGGCGGCGGCGACAGTGATCCCTGTGACTGCTCGAAATGAAAGTGCCTTTCACCGTGTAACACTTCCATTTCGACATGCGGTGATCCTGGATTTTGGTGGCGTTGTGCTTCTGCCCGATGGCCAGCTTGACGAGCAGTGGGACGATCAGATTCGACCGATGGTTTCACTGCTTGGCAACGAACTGACGCGAATTCAGGAGGCTCTGCAGGCGACCAGCGATTCACTTTCTCTAGGCGTGCGTGTCCGAGTCATTTGTGATTTTGACTTGCAACTGTACGTTGTCGCAAAGCAGGTTGATGGTGACGTCGATGCTCTGAGGCAGGTCATGGAGCAACACGCTGCACTGGCGCACGACGAGCGATTTTTTGTGCATTTCAACGACAACAACCTCTCGGTCGTCGCGCTGTCTTGGAAAACGGCAGGCTGTCGAACATGTCCTGAACCGTTATGCCGCTGGCGAGCCGGTGTTGACGCTGGGTTTGGGAGACAGCCTCTCAGACGCCGCGTTTCTTGCAACATGCGACTTCGCGATGACGCCTCGCAACTCGCAATTGCAGCGAGCCCTGCTGATGTCTGAGGAGGCTTCGGCTGATGTTTAGCGGCAGCTACCACGCTGACGATGTAATCTTTCTGCTCAAGCCGGTGCAGATGTCGCTGACGCCCGTGGCTGAGAAAGAGCGGCTGATTCAGTCGCGCACGCGGCATTACAGCGAGATGCTCAGTCCGGAAGCACTCCCGTCGGGGGAATATCTGCGGTTGTTTCACGAGGCGTTGGCGCGTCATCAGCGGCGGTTCGCGCGAGACCTGATGCGCATGGCTCGGCGCATCACGGAGTTGCAGTCAGGGCCGATCACACTGGTGTCGCTGGCCCGCGCCGGGACGCCGATCGGTGCGATGCTCAAGCGTGTCCTGCAACGGCAGCTCGGCAGGTCGGCCAGCCATTATTCGATCTCGCTCATTCGGGACCGCGGGATCGATACGGTTGCGCTGCGATTTCTGCTGCGGTCTCATGCGCCCTCATCGATCGTCTTCGTGGATGGCTGGACTGGCAAAGGAGTGATGTCGCGCGAGTTGCACCAGGCGGTTGAATCGTTTCACGCCAGCGACAACATCAGACTCAACTCGGGGTTGCACGTTATCGCCGACCTCTCCGGGACTGCGACCGAAGCGGCGACGTCCGAAGATTACCTGATCCCGAGCAGTCTGTTGGGAGCGACGATCAGCGGCCTGGTCAGCCGTTCGATTCTCAATACGGATGTCGTCGGAGCGGACGATTTCCACGGGTGTGTTCATTTTTCCGAGTTCACGGAGCATGATCTGACAGGTTGGTTTCTCGATGTGATGACTACGGAAATCGAACGACAATGGTCAGAGGCAGATGCTGCGGGTGAGGTCATGACTGATGCAGAACGCCAACGACAGCGCGTACGCTGCCGAGATCTCCTAACCGATGTGGCTGAACGCTTTGGTATCCACGACGCCAATCACATCAAGCCGGGGATTGGCGAGGCGACGCGAGTGATGTTACGTCGTATTCCGTCGCATTTGTTGTTGCGGGACGCAGGTGGCGAAGACGTGCGGCACCTCCGCGAATTGGCCGAACGTCGATCAGTGGCGGTGTTGGTCGATCGCGACTTGCCTTACCATGCCGTGGCGTTGATTCGCAATCTGGACAAAGGAGATTCATGAGTTACCTGCAACTTGGAGCATCGTTATATGTGCCAGCCACTCGCGGCGACCTGGTGGAGATTGCAAATCACTGCCGCTTTCCGGCACTTCGATCGGTAATTTTCTGTACGGAAGATTCGATTACGGACGCTGACGTCCCACAAGCACTGACGAACCTTGGGCACCTGCTGGGCCAACTGAAACCCGTCGGGCTGCGACGTTTTGTGCGCGTCCGGAATCCCGATGTCCTGAAGGGGCTGCTGCAATCGGACGGGATCGATCATCTCGATGGGTTCGTGCTTCCTAAACTGACTCTGTACAACCTTCCTGATTACCTGCGAGTCATTCCGGAGGGAAATACGCATTGGCTGATGCCAACTCTGGAAACTGCAGAAGTCTTCGATCCGTGCGAGATGCGTGCCCTCCGAGACGCACTGCTTTCAAAATGTGTGCGGACTCGAGTGATCTGCCTGCGAATCGGTGGCAACGACCTGCTGCACCTGCTTGGTCTGCGTCGTCCGCGTGGTCGCACCATTTATGAAACTCCGCTGGGGCCAACCATCGCCCAACTGGTGACGATCTTTCATCCGTCGGGTTTTTCGTTGACATCGCCGGTGTTCGATCGGCTGAATGACGCCGAAACACTGGCGCGCGAGGTCCGTATGGATGTGGAATTCGGACTGTTGGGCAAGACTGCGATTCATCCGCAGCAAATCCCGTTGATCGAATCGCTTTACCGTATCGACAGTGTGGACTGGGAATCGTCGCGAAGAATTCTGCACGACGATGCCCTCCCCGTATTTCGACACGCCGACGCCATGTGCGAACCAGCCACCCATCGCCGATGGGCCGAAATCATACGTGACCGTGCTGAGATCTACGGTGTTGATGAGTCTTGATTGGGTGTCGCTGGAGGCTTGCCGCCTGGTTTGGCTTGATCATTCGAATACGCAATGGTTAGCGGAGGAAATAACGATGGCGATGCGAGCGGTTTCGGGGCTGGTGAATTGACTTGTGCCGGCGGCGCACTGACTTTCGTGGAATCCTTCGCAAAGGCAATTGTTAATGGAGCGGATAGTGGTGGTGTGAGTTTGATCGGGGCAGGCGGATCCACTTGCGATGGCGGCGGAGAACTGACTTTCGTGGGAGCTTTCGCAAAGGCAATCGTTAATGGAGTGGACAGCGATCGTGAGAGTGAGATCGGGGCTGGCGGATTCACATGCGCGGGCGGCGGAGAACTGTCTTTTTTAGGATCTTTCGCAAAAGCAATCGTTAACGGCGCAGACGGTGGCGCAGGTGTGTTGGATGCCGAGGTTGACGGATTCATTTGAGCAGGTGGCATCGGGGTGGAAGATTTCGCCCAGGACGGGAGCGACGAGCCGCTTTTGACTATGGGATTGCTGGACGTCGGTGTTGCGTCAGGAATTTTCTGCGAGGAATCTGGCTTTGAAAAGATGCCCAAGTTCGCGGGATCCTGATGTCGCAGACTGCGAGGACGTGAAGGCGAAATGGGAAGTGAAGGGGTTGACGGCGGTTGAACCACCGGCGCAGGCGAGATCTGCAGCGGAATACTTGCAGACAATGGCAACTGCGGACTGGCGACCACTGGTGGCGAAGTGACGACCGGTGGAACATGAGTTTGCGCAGGGGGCCGCAAAAGAGGATCAACAGGCGGAGCAACATAGACCGGTGCGACCGGATGAACTGGCGCTGGCATGACTGGCGCTGGCATGACTGGCGCTGGCATGACTGGCGCTGGCATGACCGGCGCTGGCATGACCGGAGCCGGCACGACCGGCGCTGGCATGACTGGAGCCGGCACGACTGCAATCGACTGGCCTGCTTGGGACAGGGAGTCCCAGTCCGGTGGTTCCCACAACATCGGAGCGTGAGGACTACTGCGATGAGGAGGCGACGCGGACGCATCGGAGACGTGGCCACTCACGACAATCCAGCGTTTCGAAAAGGCTGTCTTCAGCAGAATGCGGCCATAGAGAAACGTGTCGTTTCGGAGCTGTTCCACCTTCAACTGCAGTTCAACTCGGCCACATGGCAATATCGAAGGTGAAACGTCAATGCCAGAAACCTGCGATACAATTTTGCAGGAAGTCGCCGTGGCGATACGGACTCGAAACTCGTGTTGTGTCGATGGCGACATTGGTCCAAGGTAGAGCGTTTTCGGATAGCGCCAAACACCAGCTTCCTGAGGAAGACCTTCGATCGCCCCTCGCACTTCCACGTCGTCCAGATCGACCTGAGCACCGGGTGAAACACGGATCGCAACGTCCTCCTCGGGTGTCAACGTCATGCCTTCGCCCGTCACCTCAATCCGCAGGTTCCTGAGATGGACGTTCGCACCAGCTTCAACGATCAGAACCGGTCCCTTCAAAGCCCACAATGTTGCGTTGTGTCCTTCGATCGTCAATGACCGCCGGACGATCAGCGGTCCGGGATATTCCTGGGGACTAAGTTCGAGACTGCCGCCTGGATACACCGCGTCAAGCTCCGCTTGAAACTGCATTCGCTGATTGTCGAACAAAGCGGTCATGGCCAGCACATCCTATTTTTGGTTCAGGGCTGTCGCATTTCAACTTCCGCGATGCGGCCGTTGGGTTCCTGAGACAGACGAATTCTAACGCCCGGTGTCAATGCCACTGGTTGTCCGGGCGGAACGCGATTCCCCATCGAAGACGTCAGTGAAGTCAGATTCTGATTAATCATCAACCACTGACCACCATGCCAGACGATATAGGCCTGGGGCGTCAGGTCAGAGTCCGGGCCAGGAAACAAATTTGCAAAGGCGTGCCACTTGTAGAGCTGCAGATGGTGATAGACCGCGACAGAACCATCCTGAATCCACTGGCCGGGGCGACCTTCAGAACGAAATCGGAGGACCGGGACAGACTGCGCGGATTTTGTTCCGCAAAAGGGACAACGTGCTCCAGCACTATCCGTCAATACGAACCACTTCTGAAAGCAATTCGCGTTGGGGCAAGGGATCGTTCGGTCGAATGTCTTCACCAGGCCCTTTAACCATTCGCTGGCAGTGGGGCGGCGATTCGCATCCTTAATACCATCCACGAACGCTCGCTGAAACAATTCTTCAAGCCAGGGACCGAGCGACGAAGCGGCGACAAATTTTGCCGCTTCGGGACGATTCGACTTGTCCTGAGGATGTTCAGAGTACAATGCCTGCGGACCGTAGGTTAGAAAATCCTGTTCTTCAGCGGTGTTTGCCTTTGGGACGCTGCGGCCTTCAAGCGGATGCCGCTGAAGCAGGTATTGATAAAACAAAACAGCCAATGCGTGTTCATCAGTGCGCGCACTCGGATGCTTTCGCTTCGGATCACGGAAGGGCAGCGACAACGTCGAAAGGACTTCGGGCGCGATGTATCCTTTTGTGCCGAGGACATCCGGAGGGTACAAACCCGGAACAACCAGCGAGTCAATATCGATCACGACGCTGGCTCCGTTGAGTGGGTCCACCAGGACGTTGTTGTTGCTGAGGTCTGAATGCGCAAGCCCGGCCTGGTGCAGGCGCGCCACCGCTCGCGCCATCTTAATGCACAGCCTCAGATAGTTGAGCCAGTCTCCCAATTCTTTGGGAGCCATCCGCTGGAGAATAGATCGCGGTTTTACAAGAGTGAACCAAGCGCCGTTCTTTTCCTGCCCCTTGCACGGCCCTTCCTGAAAGAAAAAGTTTCCCGGATAAGTCGGCGTCACCAAACCGAAGCGTGGCCGAGTCACAATTGCGGTGGGCCAGCAAAAGAGATTGCGATAGTACGCCGCATCAACATCGCTGGCTGCCGAACCGCCCTGTGATCTTGGCAAAGTCGGATTGTATTTGCCAATGATCGATTCTAACCGCTGTGTGCGAGCGGGATCATTGCCTGCCTGGGAGTCTTTATAAAAGCAGACAACTTCCCTGCGATCCGGAGTAAAATAGACTTCCTTCATGGTTCCGGAGGGCGGGTCCGACACCATCATAAAGTCTTTGGTTTTGCCGTCTTTCAGAGTCGCGGTTTCGACCTTCATGACAGAGTCCTAGCGGTGCATGACCAGCAAAGTGCGATCATCAAATGATCCTCGCACATGATAGGAATCCAGCCAACTCTGCAGTGACTCGAGGGACGAGGAAGGTGACGCAACAGCCTTTGCTTTCAGTAATGCAGTACGCCGGACAACTTCCTCAGCAGGCAACCCGAGTTTTTCCGCCAGTTGACTAATCGAACGCACATGCACTTTCTGAATGGTCTGATCCAGCTTGAGTTGCTCAAACTCATTTACACAATTGATGGCCGAAAACTCGGACTCGGAAGACACCTTGGTTCCCGCAATCGTTTTATCCAGATCGCTGTCCGAAACAGAAGGAATCGGCAAAACTCCATTCAGCACGAGATCGCCATAGAGCCATGTCATGCCAGGGTCATTTGGGAAGTAATCATCTGCGACGCCATCTGTCATCAACATTAGCGCTCGCAGATCACACAACGTCGGAAAAATTTTCGCTCTCAGTTTGTTCGGATCGACTTCTCGTTGATCGAGGAACCGCACTTCGCCGGAATGTTCGCCACTGTCCGGCGTCATTAACAGCAGTGATCGTCCCCTTTGATCCACGGCGGCCACCATGCCGTCACCGACTGCCAAACCAAAAATCAGACTCCGCTCCCCGTCTTCATAAGGCACTGTCATGTGGACAGCAACAAGCAACGTGCAATATAAATCTTTGGTCGAAAGCGGACGCCCCAAAAGTTGTTCGTAGACTGGATTCGCTGTTCGTTCCGTCACGGCAGCCGTGACCGCGTTCCATCCAGCAATGACGGAATCCACGAGGCTCGTCTTGACATATTCGATATCTGGCTCTGCGAAACTCGCCGCATTCCATTCGTTGCGTGCCTTCAGCGTGTGTTCCACAAGTTTTTTCGACAGACACTCGATGACCGCTTCGCAGGATGCCTTGGCACCGACTCGAGAGAAACGATACGAACCGCCCCCATCTGAAACAGCTAGGACGGTCCAGGGTCCGGCATTGGCAAATGAAAACCAATCGTCGCAGTGTGTACCATCGTGCTTGTGCTTCTTGCCTCGCACCCGGGAACCCAGAATCGGAAAGCTCTCAAACGAACTTCCTTCGCGTCGATCAAATTCCGTATGTGGGTCGGGCTCGTCTGTCGGCAGCGGAAGATACAACCATTGAGAAAGTGCCGCAGCAGGGACCGGCGCGGGCGAGGGAACCGTCGCAGCATTCTCTGACGCTGGATTCGGCTGAGGCTTATTCGATGGTGGCTTCGCGGCTTGCTGTGGCGCGGTGCTGGCAGCGGGAATCGCTGGTGGTTTGTCGTTTTTTGGATTGCTGGCGCCTGCGTTCATGGGAACTTTCGGAGTCTGTGATCCGCTTGCGGCAACTGCGGGAGAAGCCGTTTGGGGTGGTTTCTTATACGCACCAGAAGCGGGTACCGCAGCACAGGGAACGGGAGGTGGAGATATCGGAGGAGACGAAGTATGTGAAGATTGAGTTTGAGCGGGCGGGGCTGGCATCGGCGGACTCTGAGCTTCCGCTGCCTCTAATGCCTGACGAGCAAATCGTCGCACATCCTCCATGCCACGCTCTTTATCGACGGCCCATTTGCGAAAGGCTTTGACCAGAGCCTCGTCTGCATCTGACGGCGGTGGAAATCGATCGATTTGTCGCTTCAGGATTTCCCCCAGTACTTTCTGAGAGACGACATCGCAGACTTTCTTTGCCACATCGTCCGAGGCTAGTTTTTTCCACTCAGCGTCACCCTGAGCATTGTGCTCGAACGTCAGCCCCCAGCGATTGAGCATCGTGGCGATCATACTATGATATCGTTGTTCGCCTTGCATCGGAAACCTTGCCCTTCCTGCGGGACGTCATGCCGTAGCGGAAGTCGTGAGACTTCCGATCGTATCCAACGGACATCCGGAATTCTCACAAATTCGGCCACAAAAGTATTTACGGCACAATCTGAATTTGTGGTGGGGGTGCTGGCAAATTGATCGGTGCTGCCGAATCGTCCATGACCTGGACCACGCTTTGGGACGTCGTCTTGATCGAACTTGAGACCCACTTGAAGAAGGCCTTCAGCGAATCCGGCTGAAGATTGTGGATTTCGACAACGATCTCTGTAATCCGCTTCAGCAATTGCGAATCCGCACCCGCACCTGCCGCGCAAGCAATGATATTACCCAATTTGCGTTTCTTAATGCTGTCAGCCGCCATCTCCCAGTTGTCCGTGGGCTGTCCGTCGGTCATCAGGAATACCAATGGCTTCCAGTCCCCCTTCTGTGTGGGGCTACTCTTGCGGACTTCGGTGTCCAGAGCACGTTCGAGCAATTTCAACGCCTCGCCCAGTGATGTGCTGCCGGATGCTTCGAGGTTTGGCTCCTGGAACATCATGACTTCGGTGAGAGGACAGACCTGCTGGGCACTGCTGGCGAAGGTAATCACTGACAAGTACGTCGTCTCCAGCGCCTGCGGATTACCACGCAAATCCGAAATCAGCATCCGGACACCCTGGCGCACAGCTTCGATAGGTTCGCCCGACATCGAACCTGAACAATCCAGCAATAGATACACCGGCAAGCGGCGTCCTTCTTCAGACATGTCGTTGACTCCAGAACAACTGAGGGTTTCACAAGAACCGGGAATAGTGCGTCATCTTAGGCAATCGGCAGATGCTGTTTTACCGTAGGACGGGTCTCCAGACCCGTCCGGACCTGATTTTGTACTTATCAGCACGGGTCTGGAGACCCGTCCTACATCAAGCGGCTGGTAAATCCTTTCCTGCCGCTCATCCTATTCTTCCACGCGGCCGGGAATGAGGCTGTCAATCTCGCGAGGCAGGAGCCTCGGAACAAGGAAATCAATCCGCACCGCGTGAAGTATAAGCACTGGCAACGGGAAGGGAAAGCTCCTTGACAATGCGTGCTGGGAAATACTGCCAGCCTTAACCACTGGATCGGCGCACGTCGAAATTTCCTCCAGACCCTCGAAAACTGAGTTCGACGTGACACTTCGGACAGGTGGTTTCGCCGCGATGACTGGGGTCTGCGCAGAACACCGCTCCGCAGGGACATGTCGCGGCAATTTCATTTTCACAATACGGACAACTCGGACAGCCATCCAAAAGCGAGGAATTGATGGGAGGCAGCGCGTCTGAATCATCGTCGTCCAAGGAATCCAGTTTGTGTGAACAGATGGCAGTATATGTTCTTGCAGATCCCTGGCGCGCGAATCGCATGAGATAAGGTTTTCCATGGCGCTGGCACATTGCCTGCAAAAATACCTGACGAGGTGACGGATCATGGTACGATGCAGACCCAGGCGGAACATACTCAAGGCTCGCTG
>Ga0209284_10005377_pt1 | contig 13353 bp, 7 predicted proteins | sample FRY03_FD_187211 | JGI IMG/M metagenome (GOLD analysis project Ga0209284, IMG submission 187211) | Freshwater microbial communities from Lake Fryxell liftoff mats and glacier meltwater in Antarctica - FRY-03 (SPAdes) (version 2) | ecosystem: Environmental > Aquatic > Freshwater > Ice > Glacier... | reverse complement strand
AATAGACCAATGGGGGACTGCGCAGTGGAGCACTATGGAAGGTGCTTTCTGGGGTTGTAGTAACCTGCAGGTTAATGCCACCGACGTACCAATTTTGAGCAGTGTAACCAATATGAGTTACATGTTCTATGCTGCCACAGCCTTCAACCAAGCGATAGACACTTGGAATGTGAGCAGTGTAACTAATATGAGTTACATGTTTTTTAATGCCACAGCCTTCAACCAAGCGATAGGCACTTGGGTTGTGAGCAGTGTAACCAATATGGGTAGTATGTTCGATGGTGCCACAGTCTTCAACCAAGCGATAGGCAATTGGGATGTTAGCAGTGTAACTAATATGAGTTACATGTTCTATGCTGCCACAGCCTTCAACCAAGCGATAGGCACTTGGGATGTGAGCAGTGTAACCGATATGGAAGGTATGTTCGATGGTGCCACAGCCTTCAACCAAGCGATAGACAATTGGGTTGTGAGCAGTGTAACTAATATGAGTTACATGTTTTTTAATGCCAGAGCCTTCAACCAAGCGATAGGCACTTGGAATGTGAGCAGTGTAACTAATATGGGTAGTATGTTCTATGGTGCCACAGCCTTTGACCAAGCGATAGGCACTTGGGTTGTGAGCAGTGTAACCGATATGGGTAGTATGTTCTATGGTGTCACAGCCTTCAACCAAGCGATAGGCACTTGGAATGTGAGCAGTGTAACTAATATGTATGCCATGTTCGCTTATGCCACAGCCTTCAACCAAGCGATAGGCACTTGGAATGTGAGCAGTGTAACCAATATGGGTAGTATGTTCGCTTTTGCCACAGCCTTCAACCAAGCGATAGGCACTTGGAATGTGAGCAGTGTAACTAATATGGATACCATGTTCGCTTTTGCCCTAGCCTTTGACCAAGCGATAGACACTTGGGTTGTGAGCAGTGTAACCGTTATGAGTTACATGTTCTATCGTGCCACAGCCTTTGACCAAGCGATAGGCACTTGGGATGTGAGCAGTGTAACTAATATGAGTTACATGTTCGATGGTGTCACCTTGTCTACTGCTAACTACGATAATTTATTGATAGGTTGGTCTGAGAGGGTCTTAAAACCCAATGTCAACTTCCATGGAGGCAATAGCAAGTATTGTACTGGCGCATCCGAAAGGCAAAGTATGATAAGTAACTATGCTTGGAGTATCACAGACGGGGGACAAGGGGGTTGTTCAAACGCAGATTTATCAGCATTAGCAATAAACGCGGGAACATTAACGCCAACTTTTGCAGCAGCAACAATAGTTTATACTGCATCGGTAAACAATGCGACAACAAGTATAACGGTTACGCCAACAAAATCTGATGCCAATGCAACAATCACGGTTAATGGAACCGCGGTAACAAGCGGATTAGCTTCAGCTGCAATAAACTTAACTGTTGGAGCAAACACAATTACAACCGTTGTAACCGCTCAAGATGGTACAACAACAAAAACCTATACGGTAACGGTAACACGCGCCTCAAATGTCAATACTTGGACAGGAACAGACGGTAACTTTAATATTGGCAGTAACTGGTCTTTAGGTACACCAACAGCAAATCAAATATTAGTCATTAACACGGGTAATGTTACGATGACTGCTGATTTTAACGTACAAGGGTCACTTACGTTAGGTGGTAGCGGTACCCTTACGGTTAATCCTAATGCTACTTTAACGGTAACAGGTGGTCAATTGGTTACGGGTACTAATTCTTTAATATTTAAATCAACAGCGGCCGGTTCAGGTTTATTAGGAACTATTACTAGTGGAGGTAGCGTGAGCGGCACAAATGTCACCACCGAGCGTTTCATTCCAGCAAAAAGAGCTTTCAGATTCTTAAGCCCGAGTGTAACAACAGCCTCTAGTATTAACGCCAACTGGCAAGAAGCTGCAGGAACCGCTGCAAATCTAGGAACACACATTACAGGTATTAATGGAACAAGCAACGGTTTTGATGCTACTACTACTAATAACCCTTCTTTGTTTACCTATACTGGCGGTTCGTGGCAAGCAGTTACAAACACCAATATTAATTTAACCGCAGGAACAGGCTACCGCTTGATGGTGCGTGGCGATAGAACAATTTCCTTGGCAATCAACAACCCTGCCGCAACAACAACGGTTTTGCGTGCTACAGGAAGTTTAAGAACAGGAAATCATAACGCCACGATTAATCAAACTGCCAACAGTTTTAGTTTTGTAGGAAATCCATACCAAGCACCTGTGAATATAAAAGAGGTAATAAACGCATCAACTAATATGAATACAGGATCTGTGTATTATTGGGATCCTACAATCAACGCGCGTGGTGGTTATATCACTAGAAATCTTACCGCAAATTCTAATGATGTAACAAGGTCTAGTTTCAACGAATTTGTGCAACCAGGTCAGGCTGTTTTTGTGAGAAAAAACAATACGGATAACGCAAATCTAGCAACACTAACTTTCACAGAAGCTAATAAAGCTGTAGGTAATGCCAATGCCGGATTGTTTAGAAACAACGCTACTTCTAGCAACAATTTAAGTGCATTGCGTTTAAAACTAAAAACAACCATAGACAATCAATTGCAAGAAGTTGAAGGTGTTTTAGCTTTGTTTGACCCTTCGTATTCTTGGGATGTAAACGAACAAGATGCAACTAAAATGAGCAACTTAGACGAGCAAGTAAGTTTTAAAATCGACAATCAAAACATCGCTATTGCAAGTCAAAGCATACCGGTTATTGCAAATGAATTGCCTATTGATTTGCGCAATTTCCGTCAAGCAAATTACCAATGGCATTTTGAATTGGAAAATTACAATGGAGCAACTCCTTATTTATTGGATACACAAAACCAAAGTTATACCGAAATTCAAAATGGAACGAGTTACAACTTTAGTGTCAATGTGCAAAGTCCAACCAGTTATGCAGCGCGTTTTAAAGTCGTGTTTTCAAACAATACTTTAAGCAATCCAAGTTTTGATAAAAACATTGTATTGTATCCAAATCCTGCTGTTAATGGAAACAATCAGTTTTTTATGGAAGGTGTTGAATCAACGGCTAAAGTTACGATTCATAACCTGCTAGCACAACCAATCGCTATTCAAACAACAGAGCAAGCTAATGGGCTACAAGTACAAGCATTAGAAACTGTAGCCACAGGAATTTATGTGGTAACTATAACAACAGCAACTACAAAAACGCAAGTAAAATGGATAGTAAAATAAAACAGAACAAGATGAAAATACATAATATTAAATATAAAATAGCGCTAATAGCCTTATTCTTAATCCAGTTGCCTGCCTTTGCAGATGGAGGATTTGACGATGATGTAGATGATGTGCCTGTAGCTCCAATTGATAGTTGGATATATCCTGTCATTTTACTAACCATAGTTGGGATCTATTTTCTAATGAGAAAAAAGCAAACAACCTAGAAAAAAATGTTTATAAATTTTAGAAAAACGTCCGAAAGGGCGTTTTTTTTTATACTATTTTTTTAAGCACATAACAAAAAACTAAATAAACTCTATTACAGAGAATTAAATCTGGTCAATAGTGATTTTGACAAATAATCCAGTCCATATTTAAATACAGTCATTGCCCTTCTGCCATGTTTTTTTATTTTTATTTTTCGAATGTTTTGGTCAATATAACCTCCAATTTTGTAACACCAAACAAAAGCAATCATCGTTAACGAAAATAGTTTCTCTAATCTTTCTAAATCAGTAATGGGAGTGTCTTCAATATTAAAACTACTGCTTTTGAGTCCTTTAAAGAGACTTTCAATCTGCCATCGCTGCTTGTAATATTCCATTGCTTGCTCTGGTTTGTTGAATGAAACAAGAATTAAGAACTCCATTTTTCCTTCAATGGTTTTAGTTCCTGAAAAATATCATCCTTGACCGTGTAATTCAATAATTTTTGTCTCACATAAAAAAGTTGGGGAGAAGTTATGACTTTGCCTAAAAAAGCAAATGGATTTTAGTATATTTTCTTCCTTTTTACCTGAGGGTCTTTTATCTCATTTTGATATTGTTGGTTTTAAGGAGCTGGTCGATTTACAAACAAAAAAAGACTGTTTTTATATGTATTTAGATTAGAAAAATAGTCTTGCTAATGATTTAAATTTTAATGATTTTGAGTCAATAGGATTTTATGAACGTACCATTAAACAGGATTTTCCAATAAGAGGAAAAGCTGTTTATCTGGGTATTAATAGGCGAAGATGGAGCAATAAAACAGATAAATCAATAGAAGTGAAAAGCGATTATTCATTTACAGCAGAAGGTTCAAAACTAATCATTGAACTTTCTGATTTTTTAAAAGATACAGGTCGAGACCCGAGAAGATACGATAAGTAATATTACCTTTTAAATGGTGCGAAAATGTGGATTTCGAATGCACCTTTCGCTGATATTGCCATCGTTTGGGCAAAAAATGAAGAAGGAAGAATTCACGGTTTAATCGTAGAACGCGGAATGTCAGGATTTACAACTCCTGAAACTCATAATAAATGGTCGCTTCGTGCATCATCAACAGGAGAATTGATTTTTGATAATGTCAAAGTGCCAAAAGAAAATTTATTACCAAATAAATCAGGATTGGGAGCGCCGCTTGGCTGTTTAGATTCTGCCCGTTTTGGTATTGCTTGGGGTGCAATTGGTGCTGCAATGGATTGTTATGACACCGCTTTGCGTTATGCCAAAGAAAGAATTCAATTTGACAAACCTATTGCCGGAACTCAATTACAACAGAAAAAATTGGCCGAAATGATTACCGAAATCACCAAAGCACAATTACTGACTTGGCGATTAGGCGTTTTGAGAAATGAAGGAAAAGCCACAACAGCTCAAATATCAATGGCGAAAAGAAACAATGTGGATATGGCGATTCATATTGCTCGCGAAGCCCGACAAATGTTAGGTGGAATGGGAATTACTGGCGAATATTCGATTATGCGACACATGATGAATTTAGAATCGGTGATTACGTATGAAGGAACGCACGACATACATTTGTTGATTACCGGAATGGATATTACCGGAATTCCGGCTTTTAAATAACCTTAATTATAGAGTTTCATGAAATTGTTGATGACATTTTACTCCCTTCGTTGTTTTCTTTGAAGGCTTAACCGAAAAAGAAAACAACGAAGGGAGAAGATAAAAAAGTTATCAGGTGCAGCAATAATTACTTATGGAAACTTAGTACAAGCGATCATCAATTTTGTTATTATTGCATTCTTTATTTTCGTTGTTTTAAGAGCCGCTGAAAAAGCTAAGAAAAAAGAAGAAATTGTGGTAGCAGCTCCAGCAAGACCATCTCAAGAAGAGTTACTTACTCAAATTAGAGATATATTAAAAAATAAATAGTTATCGCACAAAATAATTGCGCAGTAAAATACACAGCACTAACTAAGTTATATGTATTTCTGCAAACTCAAGGACTACCTTTGGTGCAAAACTCTGCCTTTTTAAGAAGCAACAAACCTTTGATAATTAAAAATTTAATTCATTCCTTCAATAATGAGACAGCTGCTTTTTTCAATGTTACTCTTCGTTACTTCTAGCATTTTTTGCCAAGAGAAAGTAAGTATGGGAGATGCTGACAAAGCATTTTCCCTAATTTTTAGCAATCCCAAGCAAGCAAAATCAACGTTAGACCAATTAGAAATTAGGGCAAAGACACAAAATGATAGTCTTTATAGTATCATACTAAACAATAAAGGAGTTTATTATGCCGTACAAACGGAAATGGATTCGGCCTTTTACTTTTTTAATAAATCAAGTGCATTAGCTGATAAAGCCGGAAAACGATATCTTGGCACACAAAACAACATTGCCATAATTTACAAGAAAAAAGGCGAGATTGATAAAGCTATCGCACTTTTAAGAGCCAACTTGCTGATTGCAAATTACAAAAACTTTAACGCTGTACGCGCCACAATTTACGGCGAATTGGCTTCCTGTTACGCCGCAAAAGAATGGTATAAACAATCTTTAGAATATTTATTGCAGAGTATTGAAATTTGGGGCAATGAAGACCCTATTCCTACAAAAAAAATTGCTGTTGAGAAACAAAAACTAGCCAATTTATATTACAAAATGGGTAGTTGGACCAAGGCGTTACCCATCTATAATGAGATTTTGCCTATTTTTAAGGAATTAGATGATTTATATGATTTTTACTTGGTGAAAATAACTTTGGCTAATATTAATTTGGAAATAAATCAACCAAAAAAAGCCCTACTAATATTACAAGATGCTTTGCCTAATTTAGAAAAATTTAATGATAAAGAATTATTGCTGTACGCGTATGAAAGAGAAGCGAGAAGCATAAAAGCTATAGGAAACAAGAGCCTTGCACAGCAAAAGTATGCAGCTGCAATAGCTTTTGGCTTAAAACACAATCAAATTGAAACAGTAAATACGGTAATTAACTACGGAAATTTAATGCTAAAATCTAAAGACAGTATAGCATTGCTAAAATTAAAAAGACAAACAGAAACTCCTGTTTTCAAAAAATTGCTAACGCTAAACACCACTAAAGATCAAATGCAATACTACCAGTGGCTTGAAAAATTTGCGCAGCTAACAAAAGACAAACCCACAGAAATAGTAAGTTTAGAAAGGGTTGAAAATTTAAAGTTTTTGCTAATCCAAAAAAATAATTTTAAACGAATAGATGAACTTGATGATTTACAAACTGGCGATAAAAACACAGAAAAACAAGCGTCCAATCAAGACCGTATAGCATTTGGCACTTTGATAATTTTACTGAGTGCTTTAATAGGATTTTTGTTTTATAAGAAACTCAAAAGTAAACAAGCATTTGTAAAACTCGGCTCAGAAAAAACAAAGAAACAAAACGAATTTGAAGAACAATTGCAACAATTGCAACAACTGGTATCAACTACTTTAAAAACTAACATCAAAGTACAAGAAAGCGAATTATTTACAAACACTTTAAAAAATTTAAAATGGGAACTAGTTTCGCAAAATGCCAAAAACAAAAATAGCACACCCCAGAAACAAGACGTAAATGATGTTGATTTAAAAAACGAGTTGCAAACGCTGCTCATTCAATTTCAAAATATAAATCCAGATTTTTTTACAACTTTACAAAAGCAATATCCCCTTTTATCAAAAAATGAACGCCACTTTTGTTGTTTGATAAAACTCCACTTTTCTAACAAAGAAATAGCCCAGCTAACCAAAATTACTGTAGAAAGCGTAATTACTAAAAAATACAGAATGGTAAAAAAATTGGAACTCGATAAGAATTTAAATTTTTATCTATGGCTTAACTCCTTAGACTAAAACATTATTTCAATATAAAATAAAAAGCGACCAACTCGGGCGCTTTTTTTTTGCTAAAAAAGCAAAAATATAGCTCTGTCTATACTTTTACCCTCTTTTATCTATATAATGTCTATTTTTTTTGTGCCTTTTTAGATAGAAATTTACAAAACTTGTATAGATTAAACCTACAAAAATATGAAACGTTTTTTTTTTCAAACAGCTCACAAGCAAACTGTTTACCGCGCTCTTACTATTTACGACTAAAACTGCAATTGCGTAAGTGCCAACGTTAACTTTTTTTTTTCTGTCAGCGGCGTAGTTGGCTCTTTCGTTAAAAATACAGGGACAGGATTTAATGGTGCGCATGCACTTTCTTCATTCACCTCAAGTTCATTGAATTTCGCAACACTATCAGATTCTATAAATATTGTCATTGGTCATTTGAATAACAATAAAATATTAACTATTTTTGCGATTAATAAGATAACATATATATCTACTTTAATGAATACTTCTTCAGGATCTGGCATAATTTCTTTTGCTGCAGCGCAAAACCTTTCGGTAAGTTCTTGCATGTTAATAATAGTAATAGCTGATTTAGATAACGATGGATTAAAAGATATCACTTGATTAGTACAATGGAAGCACAAATTTTTATACCTCACAACTTAATAAACTTTATGAAATACACGAAACACAAAACAACGAAACTTTCCTTACTCTTAATGTTGCTATTATACCAGTTAGGAGTAATGGCTCAAAATCAACAAGTGTATTTAATCCCGCAACATCAATTAACTGGTGCTACTAATAATGGATGTAATGCAAATAATCCTTATGGGGATAATATTGGTTTTGCATGGGTTGACACCTTGCCAGCTGGCACGCAATTGACAGGTCTAACAGTGGAGTATAATATAGGGGTTAATTGCGGTAACACTACTTCAACTCCAACTTTAAATGCAATTCTGCAAACATCTGTAACCTTTACAGAGGCATGTACTTGTACCCCTAACTCAGCGCAACAAAAGTATATTACACATACATTGAATCCTTCAAATTATAACGTAGGTGCAGCTAATAATTACAGGCTACCAGGAACTACTACTCTTGGTTTTAACAATCAACCTGCTAGTTTACAAGGTAATTTTGCTAAGGTAACGGTTACCTATGGCGCACCTAACGATGCTGGTATCGCAGCCATAAACCTTCCTGCCTCTTTTTGTGCTCAAACGAGGAATATAGAAGTACAATTGAAAAATTTTGGAACAAATGCTATCAACTCGGTAAATATTAATTGGAATATAAATGGGACCCCACAAACACCTATTGCTTATAACATCACTTTATCTCCTAACGCTGAAGTAACTATAGTTTTGGCTTCAAATTATAATTTTTTAGATGGACAAACTTATACGATTAACGCAAGTACAAGTTTACCTAATGGCGTTACTGATAGTAATGCCACTAATGACGCAACAACGAAGTCAATGCAAATCGGAGCATTTCCCCCAACTAACTTGGCTAATACTGTAGTGACCTCAGGATCTTCCTATGCCATTTCTTGGTCAGGCGACTCTGCTCAATTACATGAATTGGAATATGGAGCCTCCGGTTTTGCCCTTGGTTCGGGTACAACAATTTCAAACATTACGGGTCTTAGCCGAACGGTTAACGGTATCAATCCTAATATAAATGGCTATGATCTTTACGTTCGTTCCTATTGTGGTTCTACACCTAGTGCGTGGTCTGCTGTTTACTCTTTTGGTATAGTGCCGCTTCGCGTGAGTAATCAGACTGAATTAGATGCAGCATTGGCTTCAGTAGCAAATGACGGTGTTATTGTTTTTACAAATAATATTGTAGTGACTGGAGCAAAAACCGTTAACAATAAAAGAATTACTATCGATGGACAAGGATATGAACTTTCTGTACCTAGACCAGGCTTGGATAATTCGGGAAGAATTAACACCAGTCCATCTCTCTTTAGATTGTTTACATTTGCAGGAACACAACCCATTAAACTTCGAAACCTTACCTTAAAAGGAGGGTCCTTTAATAGTGGTGGTGCAATTAACAATGGTGCCGGTACGCCGTTAACTTTAGAGAATTGCATTATTAGTAATTCACTATCTTCAAACGGAGGAGGAGGTATTGCGAATTCTGGTATTTTATATTGCAGTAATAGTTTTTTGAGAAGAAATGCTGCAAATTTTGGTGGCGGTATAATTAATTTAAACGGAGGTGTTGCCTATTTTGAAAGTTCTACCTTGGTTGAAAACCGTTCTATTTCATCTAGTGGAGGCGGAGGTGCTGTCGAAGCTCAAAGTGGTTCTACAATCTATTTCAACAATTCTACATTATCGAATAATCAAAGTACAGAGATCGGTGGTGCCATAAATTGTTATCAGGGGACGGTATATTTCATAAACAGTTCTGCAACGGGTAATGTTGCTTTTGGAAGTTTTACTGGTGGTGCAATAGGTAATAACAACGGTAATGTTTATATTTTAAACTCTTTATTTGCACATAACTATGCAAGAACTTCTGGAGACGTATCGAATCCAACTGGTTTTATATTGGACGATTTCGCACGATTTCCTTCAGGAATTCGAGTGTATCATTCTATTTATCAAGCAGCACTACCTGCTGGCTTAGCCGTTAATACATCAAACATACAATACACAGGAGCGGCCAATGGATCTAACAACACTATTTTCTCTGGCGGCCTATTGTCTAGAATCACCGATAATAATGGTAACGAAATAGGTGACCAGGTTTACCGACCATTTCTTTTCAATAATCAAGGTTCTGTAGCACCTACACTGCAATCGGGTTCTTTTATTTCGCAAATAGCTAATAGAGGAACATCGACACGTTTTTCTAATGGAAATAACATACCGAGAATTGGTTATTTTGATAATAGTGCTTGGGTTAATCTTGTTGGAACACCCACAACCCAAGATTTAGTTATTAAAGACCAAGTAGGCGATACTCGTGGTGCTTCTCCTGCTCGCGGCGCAATAGAAAGTGAAATTGCGGGAAGTTTGTTTATATTGAAGGTGAATGGTTCAGTAGATGGTACTGTTAATGGAGGAACTCTTTTTGGAGATGTTTATCCTAGCGGTACAAACGTTACCTTAACCGCTATCCCCAATACTAGTAGAGTGTTTTCACGGTGGGACTTCGTTAGCGGTGGCACTGGGGTAGCTTCTACATCAAATCCTTACACTTTAAACCTAACACAGAACATTACTTTGTTACCTGTTTTCTCTACGGTTGCAGCTGGAAGTTATTCCATTACTTATATAGGAAATGGTCAAACATCAGGAACAGGTCCAAGTGTAGCTTCATTCTCATCGAATACCACTATTCAAGTCGCGGGAGACTTAGTTAAAAACGGATTTACTTTTACTGCTTGGAACACCAGCAGTAACGGTTCTGGCACTTCTTATGCCCCTGGCGCTTCATATACAGCAGGAAACAATTTGACATTATATGCACAATGGCAAGAAATACCTCCTCATATTTGGACTGGGACAACAAGTTCAGATTGGAATATAGCATCCAATTGGAATGTAAGTTCAGTCCCAACAGCGGCTGCTATTGTAATAATCCCTGTGCGACCTAATCAGCCTATAAGTTCTAGTGCAATAGAAGTAACGGAAATCACATTGAATACAGGCGCTATTTTTACAATGCAATCCACAAATGTTTTAAAAGTAAACGGCAGGTTAATTAACGATGGCTCACTTATTTTCAAAAGCAATATCAACGGTTCTGCTATTTTTGATGTTTTTAACGGAACTATATCAGGTATCGGAACAGTTACCACCGAGCGTTTCATTCCAGCAAAAAGAGCTTTCAGATTCTTAAGCCCGAGTGTCACTACAACCTCTAGCATTAACGCCAACTGGCAAGAAAATGCAGGAACCGCTGCAAATCTAGGAACCCACATTACAGGAAATGGCGGAGCAACTAACGGTTTTGACGCTAGTACTACTAATAATCCTTCTTTGTTTACCTATACAAGTGGTTCTTGGCAAGCAGTTACAAACACCAATACAAATACACTAACCGCAGGAACAGGCTACCGATTAATGGTGCGTGGCGATAGAACGTTGGATTTGACGACAAATACGCCTACTCCAACGCCAACGGTTTTGCGTGCTACGGGAACTTTAAAAACCGGTAATCAAAGCGCAGTAATTAATCAAACTGCCGATGGTTTTAGTTTTGTAGGAAATCCATACCAAGCACCTGTGAATATGAAAGAGGTAATAAACGCATCAACTAATATGAATACTGGGTTTGTGTATTATTGGGATCCTACAATCAACGCGCGCGGTGGTTATATTACCAGAAACCTTTCTGCAAATACCAATGATGTAACGTCTAGTTTCAACGAATTTGTGCAACCAGGTCAGGCCGTTTTTGTGAAAAAATTAAATAACGCCAATTCAGCAACACTAACTTTTACAGAAGCTAACAAAGCTGTGGGTAATGCCAATGCCGGATTGTTTAGAACCAACGCTACTTCTAGCAACAATTTAAGTGCTTTGCGTTTAAAACTAAAAACAACTATAGACAATCAATTGCAAGAAGTTGAAGGGGCGTTGGCTTTGTTTGACGCTTCGTATTCTTGGGACGTCAATGAACAAGATGCTACCAAAATGAGCAACTTAGACGAGCAAGTAAGCTTTAAAATAAACAACCAAAACATTGCTATTGCAAGTCAAAGCATACCACTTATTGCTAATGAATTGCCTATTGATTTGCGCAATTTCCGTCAAGCGGATTACCAATGGTATTTTGAATTGGAAAATTACAATGGTGCAACCCCTTATTTATTCGACACGCAAAACCAAAGTTATACCGAAATCGAAAATGGAACGAGTTACAACTTTAGTGTCAATGTGCAAAGTCCACCAAGCTATGCGGAGCGTTTTAAAGTGGTGTTTGCGAACAATACTTTAAGCAATCCAAGTTTTGGCGCTACTATTGTGTTGTATCCAAATCCAGCTGTCAAAGGAAGCAATCAGTTTTTTATGGAAGGTGTTGAATCAACGGCTAAAGTTACGATTCATAACCTGCTAGCACAACCAATCGCTATTCAAACAACAGAGCAAGCTAATGGGCTACAAGTACAAGCATTAGAAACTGTAGCCACAGGAATTTATGTGGTAACTATAACAACAGCAACTACAAAAACGCAGGTAAAATGGATAGTAAAATAAAACAGAACAAGATGAAAATACATAATATTAAATATAAAATAGCGCTAATAGCCTTATTCATAATCCAATTGCCTGCCTTTGCAGATGGAGGATTTGACGATGATGTAGCAGATGTGCCTGCAGCTCCAATTGATAGTTGGATATATCCTGTCATTTTACTAACCATAGTTGGGGTCTATTTTCTAATGAGAAAAAAGCAAACAACCTAGAAAAAAGTGTTTATAAAAAAAAGAAAAACGTCCGAAAGGGCGTTTTTCTTTTTTATACTAGTTTTATCAAGCACATAAAAAAAATCTAAACAAACGCTATTATAGAGAATTAAATCCTTTCATGAGTGATTTTGACAAATAATCCAGTTCATATTTAAGCACACTTATTGCCCTTCTGCACTATTTTTTTATTTTTCGAATGTAGTGTTCAATACAACCACAGCTCCAACCAACGTGAGAAAAGTAGCAATGTTCTCGATACGTTTACAAGTTGCATTACGTGTTTCGCTATTGCTGTAATGTAGAAATAAACAAGCTGTTATATTTCTTCAACAAAAAAACAAAAAGAATATTGCGAAATGATAATTTATACTAATTTTGGTATTTTTATTTTTCTCATGTAATTTTTTTTCAAATAGTTTCACAAAAGACTATAAATCTTATGTTATTATTACAAAAAGCAGCACTAACAAATTAAAGTAACCCGTTGGGTGTAATTAAAGTATTTGACTTTTAATATTATTTATTGGTCTATTAAAGATGAATTTATTGATATATTGAATCAAAGTTAAAGCTGTTATTTTTGCTAAAATTCTTGTTTT
>Ga0209284_10005376_pt1 | contig 13353 bp, 14 predicted proteins | sample FRY03_FD_187211 | JGI IMG/M metagenome (GOLD analysis project Ga0209284, IMG submission 187211) | Freshwater microbial communities from Lake Fryxell liftoff mats and glacier meltwater in Antarctica - FRY-03 (SPAdes) (version 2) | ecosystem: Environmental > Aquatic > Freshwater > Ice > Glacier... | reverse complement strand
AAAAAACATTTATATTTGCACCCGCTAACGCGATAAAATACACTCCTCCTTAGCTCAGCTGGTTAGAGCATCTGACTGTTAATCAGAGGGTCCTTGGTTCGAGCCCAAGAGGGGGAGCAAAGAAGCCCAGTAAAACATTGTTTTTACTGGGTTTTTTCTTTTTATTTAAAATTTTTATCCAATATTGTATCCAACAATACATAAAGTCATTGTGGAAATATTTATTTATTATCATTTTCTCTTTGTACTAGTATCAATAAAAAAATCATTAACGATTATCATTTAAAAAAGATTATTAATAATTATTTTGCATTTTGCTAATCACGATGCTTTAGCAGAAGTTTAGAATCAAAAACAAAATACTTCAAGAAAAGTACCTTTTCAAGAACATAAAAATATCAAAAAATGATTGGTATAAATGATCTTTTTTCGGCTCATTAAGCACTATGGAACTCAAATATAATTAAAAACACATATTCCATAATTACAATCAGATTTGTTAGGATTGTATCAATAATGCAGACCAAAACAAATTTAAAGCCGCGTTTGGCTAGCTTAAAATTTATCTTTTTAAGACTAGTATAAATGAAATGTCCTTAATTAAACCCTATATAAATCAGCCTTCCAGTTTTTAATAAGCATTTTTATTTCTTTGTTCGTTAGGTTTTCTTTCATGGCTTTCTCTATTAAGGGTAAAAACTCTTCATCACTGGCAAAACGAAGCGCTATTATTTGGGGCATTTTTAAGTCTATCGGAAATAATTTGCCAGTCATTACGTAATATCTCAAGTTTTCTTCTGCTTTTATCGCTCTGTCTTGTGCTTTTAAAGGAAAGCTACGCACAAACCAAGACATGATTAAAAAAATAACGGCGATTAACACCACCAACGATGCTAAATACAAATTCTCCGAACTAGTACTAAAAAGATTAACAACCGCGCCTATTAATAAGGCTATTATTGATAAAAATAAGATACCGTGAAACCCTTTTACTAACTTTGCATGATTTTTAAAATTCTGTTCTTCCATTTTATTAAATTTTCGCTAAAGATAGCTTTATAATTACTGTTTTTATAAAAAGTGAGTTAAGAGATTTGTTACTAATCTTTTGACTTATTCTAATTTAAAGCATAGAATTAAACTAGACTCAGCCTGAGATATCGCATTCATATAAACATTATATTAAAAGGACCAAGAGGCAAGAACCAAGACAAAAAAAGCTTGTCGGCATGTTTTGGCTTTTTATAGCCTCAACGCTTCGTGGTTGATGTAGCGATGGTTTAGACGAGATGTAGTTCGTTAGTTAAATTTTTTCGGTGCGCCTTTAGTTCATTCGCATTTTTTTAAAAGTTACCATCATTTACATCTTTTATAAATTGTATTAAGCCAGTAAAATAGTTGTTCGCATCGTCATATTGTGATAGATGTGCGCCGTTGGTGGTTACACTTCTTCCATTTTGTACTTCGGTACTCATCCATTCCATATATTTTGGATCCATAGTGTCGTATTTGCCGCCAATCATTAAGGTGGGTATTTTCAATTCGTTTAACCTTGTAGAAACGTCCCAACCTTTCAAGGTTGCACTCCCTGTTACCCCAAATTCACTATAGCCTTGCATATAGATGTAAATGTTTGGATTGAGGTGTAAAAACGCCCGATTGATAAACTCTGGCCATTCAGTCATAGGCAAATGCAATACGTGTTTAATGTAGTAATGCTGAGTCACGAGTTCCGTATAGCGCGGATTGCTGAAATCTTCCGCGGCTTCCATAGCTTTTATTTCTTTAAAAACATCTGGGGGTAATTGAGGGCCTAAAACTTCCGATGCATATTTTTCATATTCAGGTATGCTGGCCATCATGTTAGAAATAATTAACCCTTTTAAATTATCCTGATATTTCAAGGCATATTCCATAGCCAAAATTCCGCCCCAAGATTGTCCAAGCAAATAAAAATTATCTTTGTCGAGATTTAAGGCTTTGCGCACTTGCTCTACTTCTTCTACAAAATGTTCAGTCGTCCAAAGGGTTGAGTCGTTGGGTTTGTCGCTATAATAGCTATCCAATTGGTCATAATAGATGTATTCTATCTCTTGGTTAGGGAGGTAGCCATCAAAATTTTCAAAAAATTCATGCGTACCACCCGGGCCTCCATGAAGCAATAGCACTTTCATTTTTGGATTGTTACCCATTCGCTTAGTCCATACATTAAAAGTACCTTTCGGGGTGGTAATCGGAATCATTTTAATACCACCTGTTTTTTGGTCATCGCTGTTGGAGTAATCCATATAACTAGATTTATCAACTGTTTCGTTCTTTTGGTTTTCTTCTTTTTTTTCAGCACAACTTAAAAGTAGTAAAGCGTAAATAAATAAAAAATGGATTGATTTTATCATCGTGTTTGGTTTTAATTTTAGGTGTTTTTAAATTATTTTAGCATTTGGAACAGACTTTTAGTGAGCATTTAATAAAAACCATCTTCTTATATCTTTTCTCTAGTTTTAATCCCAAATTGGTACTTTTCTCATGTAATAAAAGAGACTTCAATCAGATATTTAATCAAGCTTTCATTTAGCCTTCAGGCTGTTATAGACTTCCTTCTGAAATAGTTTGTAAAAGTTATTTGTTTCCTTTTCTCCAAAAGGAAAAAAATTAGTGAAGTAAACGATAGCTACCTCTTTTTCCTGATCTAATGAATAATAGGTATTTGCAAGGCCAGACCAATATGCCGAACCTTTGCTTCGAATAACTTCGTCTTCACTATTTTCAATGGCCCAAGCTAAGCTGTGGGTATCTAATTCTTCACCGTTGATGGTAAGATTATTAGGAAGTTGATTTGTAAACATCATGGCTACGGTTTCTGGTTTTAATAATTGCCCACCTTCAAATTTGCCGTTATTCATAATGCAATCTAAAAATGTAAGGTAGTCTTTTGGGGAGCCAAATAAACCGCCTCCTGCACTATATAACGCAACAGGTGCTGCCGGGAGACGCTGATATTCTTGAAATTCTTGGGCATTTTTCTAGTGTTAATACAATTTTATTGAGAGCTGGGAAGCCATTCTTAAAACGCACCCAAACAGCACTAAAGAGGGGGTATTGTTGCTTTTGAAGTTCACTTTATGTTGACGTTATACAAAAATATAAAAAATTAAACTAAATTAGATAAACACTCCTTTATTTTTTGACCTGAAAAGTTCAAATTCATTTGACGACATACAACGACATACAATAAATGGCTAAAAATGATTGTGTATGAATAATTTGATGTAAATTTATATGTCGTCAAATGAATTTGAACTTTTTAAGGTTATAATTTAAGGGAGATATTTTTTAAATTTATAAACCTTAAAATTAGTATATGCCAAAGAAAAATACACTGAAGAACAAGTAAGGTTTATACTAGACAATTACTTGAAAAACGAGGATCTCTGTGTTAGTCAGACTGGACACTCATTGGGTAGTATTAAATTGATGCTTCAAAATATTGCTGCAACATATGGGTTGGTTAATTTTTCTGAAGGAAACCCAGTGTATACTAAAGTGGCAAACGAGTACAGAGAAAGAAACAAAGTATTTAATGAACCTATGTCCAAAAAATCATTTTGCACAAGGTTCGGAATAATAAAATTAATTATTTAACAAAATAAATAAAATGTTATGAGTATTGAAGAAAGAAAAAAGCAGCGAAATGAAGAGTCTAAATCAAATAATAAAAAAAAGAATAAAAACGCAATATTTGTATTCTTAGGTATTATAGCTATACCTTTATTGTGGGGTGCTTATATAAGCGTTACTAAATCTCCTTGTAATTGTTATGAAGCTGAAACAGATAAGTTTTTAGATGATTGTGCAGATACTTATAAACATAGGTATAAAATCTATGATGCACAAACAAATTATTTTGGTAAAAGTACAAGAGGTTATATTGTTCCCGAGGTTGCAAGGCTTTATTTTTTTGATTTATGTCAACAATCAAAATAAAGTATTATGAAAAAGTATGATTTTAAAGTAGAAGTATTAGATGTGTTTAAAGGCAAATTTTCAGGATCTCAGGTAGATGAAAAGTTGGAGAGTGTTCTAAATGATTATGGAAGTGAAGGGTATGAGTTAGTTAGTAGTATACAGTTTTTAACGACAACTAAGTTTGCCTTTGTATTTCAAAAGGAAGTATGAATAATACATGAAATTCAGTAAGGTCCAAATAGAACACATAGATATTGCTATTAAAGATTCTGAAGTGAAAGGTTATCCTGAAGGCTTCAAGCAATCAGCTTATTTTGATGTCTTAATTAATGATGTTAAATATCCACCTAAGCCAATTATGGCATATGCTAACTATCATGCTACGGGGGAGAAACCCAACAATAATTTCAGTGGAGGACGTTATACACTGTATGTCGTCAAATGAATTTGAACTTTTCAGGTCAAAAAATAAAATAGTGTTTAACTAATTTAGTTTAATTTTTTGATATTGTTTTTTTCTGGTTCTTTCGCATCTATTATTTGGAAAATCCTGAGCAACCAGAAGCGTTTTCAAGTATTTCAGAGTCATTTTGGTGGGCAGTGTCTTCATTAACTGGAGTTGGATTTAAAGAAATATTTCCTTTGACTTTAGGAGGTAAATTATTTGGAACAATAATCTCTTTAATTGGTGTTGGAGTTGTGGCTGTTCCTACGGGTATTATAAGTGCTTCTTTTGTTGAGTTAATAGATGAGGAGCGTAAAAATAAATAATACGCATTTACCTGCTTTAAGCATTAATACTCTTATTATATTGAGACAATTTAGGGTTGGATTGAAAATTGTATTTTTATAGTTTTAAGTGTCTTCTTATGAAAAAGCTACTCTCCATTGTGACTATATTTATATTAATGTTGTCTTGCTCATCAGATCAAGAATTAGAACCTGTTAGTAAGCCTAGTGAGGTATTAATTACTTCCAAAGATTACTCCTTAGAGCTGAAATGGAATTATAATTCAGATTCAAGAATAGATTCAGTATTAATTTATAAGTCAATGGGGAGTAGTCAAAACCTTTCATTATTTAAGGCAATACGAAACGACTCACAAAGTATTTATCTTGATAATTTAGTAGGCGTAAGAGAAAGTTATTTTTATAAAATATTTTATAAAGTTGGAAATGATTTATCAGAACCTTCAGACATAATTTCTGCAAGTCCATTAGAGCCAATTAACAACAATACTCCATTAAATGGAGAGATAGGAGGAATTCATTATGCCTATTGGGACTTTGATATACAAACATTTAATAAAATAAAGCATCGCTTTACAATTCACGAAGAGCCAACTAATGAAGATGGGTCAGCCAATAATGACGGGCTTTATTATCAGTTTTATCAGGGCATTATGAATGACACAATAGGGTTTTACTACGGTATTCAAACTAGATTGAGGAAGCCTAGCGGTGAAGTTAAAAAAGGAATTATCTTTTCAAGGTGGAAGACAAGAGACAAAAAAAACTATGCTGTTTCAAATGGAGGCTGGGGAGAAAGTGCTGGATACGAGGGTGATTTTATTGGAATTAGAAAAAATTATGAATGGGAAGTAGGACAATATGAAATAGGAATACAAAAGGATAGTACAGATGTTATAGGAGACTGGTATGGCCTTAAAATTAAAAATATATCAACTAATGTTGAGGAATATATTGGGTCACTAAGATTTGAGAAAAGCACCAAAAGCACAGGAATGAAAAGCGGAGGAATAACTTGGTCTGAATTATACACTAAGCTTCCACAAAATACACCAATACCCAACTGGCAGGTTTCAGTTAATTCTGTTTATGCTAATGAAAGCTATACTCCAAAAAGAGTTTATTTAACTTATTCAGATAGTAAGTTTTTAGAATTCTCAAATATTTACACAACAAATAATATAGATGTTCATTTTCTTATGGGGCCAAACGTTAAAAGGACAGTTGAAAGGGGATATTTATGGAATTAAATAACAAGCATATCCTCTTACTCCAACTCAGCTATCTCTAAGCCTCTTAGGTCATAGAGACCATCATATTAGAGTGACCCATAGCTTAAAATAAATAGTCTCATTACATTGATACTATTTTTGTTCTCAATTATGTATGGTAATTTTAAGTATTAAAACTTAAACTACTTATGAGAAAGCTGTTATCAATTCTTAGCTTATTTTTATTAATGTATTAAATTTTATAGGATGAAAAATACTAAAAAACATACTAGATTTTTTTTAGTTGGACTGTTAAGTTTGTATGTAACTACAAGTTATGGTCAAACACCAAAAAAATCAGAAAATATTCCTTCTGAAATACAAGATATCGTTATAAGAGAGCTTGTCGTGGCCGCCAATCAAACCGAAAAATACTTGCCTCTATTCAGAGAAAAAAAAATTGGTATTGTAGCTAACAATACCTCGGTTATTTTTAAAAAAAATACAGTGAATGAACCCTATGTTCACGCAGTAGATTCCTTGTTATCCCTTGGGGTGAATATCGTAAAAGCCTTTGCTCCTGAGCATGGTTTTAGAGGCGATGTTGATGCTGGGGCGAAAATTAAAGATGAAAAAGACCTTAAAACGAATATACCTGTTACATCTTTATACGGTGCGAACTACAAACCAACACAAGAACAATTGCAAGGTATTGATATGCTTGTTTTTGATATTCAAGATGTTGGCACTAGGTTTTACACTTATTTATCTACATTGCATTATGTAATGGAAGCTTGTGCCGAAAAAGGAATTCCATTATTTGTTTTTGATAGGCCCAACCCAAATGCACACTATGTGGACGGGCCGGTATTAAAAAAAGGCTTTGAGTCCTTTGTAGGTTTACATCCTGTACCTATTGTTTATGGAATGACTATCGGGGAATATGCAAAAATGATTAATGGTGAAAAATGGTTAAAAAACGGGATTCAGTGCGATTTAAAAGTAATCACCTTAGAAAATTATACCCACGAAACGCCTTATAGTCTTCCTTTGCGTCCTTCGCCCAATCTTCCTAATAATAAAGCTATAAATCTGTATCCAAGTATATGTTTGTTTGAAGGCACTAATGTAAATGAGGGTAGGGGTACTGAAAAGCAATTTCAGGTTTTTGGATCTCCTTATTTGCCAAGTGATTTGTATCCTTACACCTATACACCAGTATCAAATTTTGGTTCAAAGGATCCAAAACATTTGGGTAAAAAATGCCATGGGTTAGATGTTTCGCAGACGCCAAAATTAAACGAAATTGATTTTAATTGGTTGATTGACGCTTATAAAGCCACCCCGAAAAGCGAAAATTTTTTTAAATTCGCTGCTTTTTTTGATAAGTTAGCGGGTTCCGATGAATTAAGAAAACAAATTATTGAAGGAAAATCTTTTGAGCAAATAAAAAGTTCTTGGGAAGCAGATTTAAGTGCTTTTAAAAAAGTTAGAGCCAAATATTTATTGTACCCGTGATGCTTATACGGACTTCATTAATCAAGCACAAAAATGGGAGACTGTTCAAAAAATCTTTTAAGTAACCGAAAAAGAGTTTCAAAAAGCTACCAAAGAACATATTGAAAATGCCTATAAGCAATTTCACAAGTTACGGGGACGCCGAAGGGGTAGACTTAAAATTTATCTTATCATATTGGGAAGCGTGTGAGCATAAATTGTTCATGTGTTTTTTTATTAGCATCCAAAAAAAATGTATTACAGCACTTCATTTCTAGCTATCCTGCATAATTTTACCAGCGAATACTTTAAAGAGTATGATGAAATGGTTTAGTAATTTAAAATATAATAACATGAAATTAGAAAACAAAAAAGTAGCCATTTTAGCTACAGACGGTTTTGAAGCCTCCGAATTATTTGAACCCTTAAAAGCTTTAAAAAATGAAGGAGCTCAAGTACATATTATATCAAATAAAGAAGGCGAAATAAAAAGTTGGGACAAAACCAATTGGGGAAAACCAATCGCTGTAGATAAGTTGATTAAGGACACTAAGGAAGCAGATTATCATGCTCTTGTTTTGCCAGGCGGGGTCATTAATCCTGACACCTTACGAACCGATGAAAATGCGCTTCAATTTATCCGCGATTTTTTCAAAAGTCACAAACCCGTTGCAGCAATATGTCATGCGCCTTGGTTATTGATAAGCGCAGGTGTTATTGAAAACAGAGAAGTAACCTCCTATAAAAGCATAAAAGACGATGTTTTAAACGCTGGAGCAACTTGGTTGGATAAAGAAGTAGTGGTTGATAGTGGCTTGGTAACCAGTAGAAATCCGAAAGATTTACCAGCATTTATCGCTAAAGTTATCGAAGAAATCGTAGAAGGAAAACACGAAGAGCAAGTGACCAAAGCTTAGCCTTATAAAATAAAATAGGCATAATGTATCGTATTTAAAAAATCGGTGAGAAAATTTTATTCTTTCCGATTTTCTTATATAAATTAAAGTTAACCTTCCAGTTTTTTATATGGAAAGTGATGAATATCAATTAAACCTTTGAACTTCACATGATCTTAATTTTATGCTATTTATGCCATAATTGAAAGGATTTATTGTACTTAAAAAACCTTATATATGTCCATTCTAGGAGAATTTATTAAAGGGGCAATTGTCTTAAAAGACAAATTAACGGCAGAAATGAAGCCAATAGACGAACAAAAACAAGTACTACTACATTTACTTGAAAAGGCTAAGAGTACCGCCTTTGGACAACATTATAATTTTGAGGCTATTCTCAATTCGGATTTTCCATTAAAGAATTTTTTGAAAGCAATTCCGTATTTTAATTATCATAAAATTAATGAGGAGTGGTGGTATAGATTGCATGAGGGAGAAGAAAATATTACTTGGCCCGGCATTCCCGATTATTTTGCCTTAAGTTCTGGCACGACTGGTAAAAGCAGCAAGAGAATTCCGGTAACCAATGAAATGATAAGTGCAATTCGCGATGCTGGGATTGCCCAAGTTTCTGCATTGGCTAATTTTGACTTACCCGCAGAATTTTTTGAAAAAGGAATTTTAATGTTAGGTAGCTCTACAGATTTAGCGAAAAAAGACAATCATTTAGAAGGTGAAATTAGCGGTATAAGCGCTAGCAATATTCCGTTTTGGTTTAGGAGTTATTATAAGCCAGGCGAAGAAATTTCTCAGATTGAAGACTGGGATGAGCGGGTTCAAAAAATATCAGACCAAGCAAAAAGTTGGGATATTGGCGCACTTAGCGGCATCCCATCTTGGATAGAATTAATGCTGGAAAAAGTGATTAAAGATCACAATTTAAAACACATTCACGAAATCTGGCCAAACCTACAAGTATATACTTCTGGTGGGGTTGCTTTTGGGCCTTATAAAAAAAGTTTTAATGCTTTATTAGGTAAACCAATTACGATTATAGATACCTATTTGGCGTCTGAAGGATTTATTGCTTTTCAGGCAAGACCAGCAACAGGGGCTATGAAGTTGGTTACTAACAATGGCATTTATTTTGAATTTATCCCCTTTGAGCCCAAATATATAAAAAGCGATGGTTCTCTGACCGATGATGCCCCTTCTGTAGGTTTAGCAGAGGCTCAAAAAAATCAAGATTATGCGCTGGTCATCAGTACGGTTGCTGGTGCTTGGCGTTATCTTATTGGTGATACTATTGAATTTACTGATGTTGAGCGTGCGGAAATTAAAATTACGGGCAGAACAAAATTCTTTTTAAATACGGTGGGCTCACAATTATCAGTAAATAAATTAGATGATGCCGTAGGTGAATTAGAGGCTGTTTTTGATGTTAAAATTCCTGAATATACCTTATGTGCAAAACGTTTTGATGATGATTTTTACCACAGCTGGTATTTAGGTTGTGATACTATTTTGGATGCTGAAAAGGTAGCTGCGGAATTAGATAAGTTTTTAAAGAAAGCCAATAAAAATTATAAAGTAGCGCGTTCCAAAGCTTTAAAAGGTGTAAAAGTATCTTTGATTTCTCCTACCGTTTTTCACGAATGGAATGCGGCAAATAAGAAAAAAGGAGGTCAGGTTAAGATGGAAAGGGTAATGGGCGAAGAAAAATTTAAAACATGGGAAGCCTTTGTCGCTGAGAATTTAAGGTAAAAAATTTAATTTTCCTTCTTGAAATCTCGATCTTCAACAAGTTTTACAATTTCATCTGGGGACAGGTAATATTTTTTAATTCGAGCCTTATAAACTTCAGATAGATTGGTATTATTTAATATGAAATTTTTGGTTTCTAAAATATAGGTTTCCATGTTTTTCTCTACCGCATAAGTATCAGCCGCTCGCTCCGCCTTTTGAATGTAACTATCAGATAAATAATATTTGATACCAAACCATATTAAATTTAAACTACTTCGGTTTCTGTAATCCATTACATGCCCCAATTCATGCCCAAGCCATCCTATCAATACATTTTCTGGTATATTTTCTGTAGCGTAATGCTGTCCACCAATTTCGAAAGTCTCACTGATTAAAATTTTATAACTTCTATTTTTCTTTCCCTTTAATAAGCTTAAAAATCTAGGTTGGGCTTGCATAATCGATTTTTTGATGTGCTTTTTAAATTTAAATTCTATAGGCGTGTTTTTTAGTTCAGGATAATAGGAAAGCGCTTTTAAAGCTTCGGTTTTTATGGAAAGAGGAATAATATGTTCTTTTTTAGTTTCTTGCATATAAATAGGAACGGTACTCATTAAAACACAGAAAGTGACTAAAAGCCACTTTCTATTTCTAACTATCATCAATTTCATATTTTAAAACTGGTATCTAATGCCTAAGGCAATATCTAAGTCTAAATTGTCTGAATAACTATCATTAAAACCTAATTCAGGACGTACATCTAGAGAAATAATTAATGGAAATTCAAAGTCGTACTCAATACCGATATTACCAGCAACTAGAGCAAAAATTCCATCATCTTCGCCTGCATCAAATGAACCTACACCTGCACCAACACCTACAAACCAATTAAAACGGTTTTCAATAGGCATAACCCACTGGTATAAACCCACAAGTTTAAAAGCATCTAGGTTATTAGAACTTCTCCAACCTAAATCGAACTCAAGTCGGTTATTCTCTTTTAAATATTTTTGGTAAGATATTTCTCCACCGAAACCATTATTGTCCCCAATCCGCAAGCCCAAGGCGTTTTTTGCAATAGATTGACTTTGTACTGTAAATGTGGTAAAAATGGCAATTACCAATACTCCTATAATTTGCTTCATTATTATTTGGTTTTTAAGCATTAATTAAATCAAAAGTATAGCAGATTTTTCTCTTTATTTGACGTGATGAGATTCAATATTACTCCATTTGTAATATTGATTTACATTGAGGTAAAAAGTTATAATAACGGACTTAATAATTTTGCTAGACCTTCAAAAAATTTATGCAAAATAGATCGGTTCTTGAAAGTGTCTTTATCTAGGGCATCATGCGAATCAAAGTAATGGATAAACTCCTTGCAAATGATGATTACCACGGCTTCATCACCAACTAGTGCGTTGGCTTCAAAATTATGTTCAAAACTGTGGTGATCAAAATTCCCTGAACCTACGGAAACTAATTTATTATCGATTAAGATAACCTTACTATCTAAAAAATCAGTTCTTAAATAAATTTTAACACCAATGGATAATAACTCTTCAAACCTAAAAAAAAATGCTGTATCTGGCCATTAAAGAATCAGATTTTTTAGGAATCAATAAGCTTATTGTTATACCATCCAATGTGGCAATTTTTAAAGATTCTATTACGGTGGTGCCTAGAATAAAATAAGGATTTGCAATAAAAATAGATTCCTTAGCGCTATTGTTTATCGCAATATATTGTTGCATCACGGCAGGTTGTTTTGAGTCTGGACCACTGGTAACTATTTGCACTCTCGTATTGCCTCTTGCCGGGTTTTCAGACAAGTATTTTTCGCTGATTAAAATTTTTTCCTAACTCGCGAAATGGTAATCTTTGATAAAAACTCATTGGATAGTATCTACCGCAGGGCCTTCAATTTGTAAGTTCATGTATTTCCAGATCCCTAGTTCAGTTGCCTCAAAATATTTATCGGATACATTAACGCCGCCAATAAAACCTATTAAATCATCTATTACTGCTATTTTCCTTGGTTACGATAGTTAAGGGTGAAGAGTAAATTACCAAAACGCAAAGGCATTATGGGTAAGCTTTTACACCAATAGTTTTGAATTTTTTAATCATTTTTACTCGAAATGAAAAACTTCCGATAGAATCAAAAATCAGCCTAACTTCTACACATTCTTTTATTTCTTGGCTAAAAGCTCCTAAAAACGCTGACTTATTTTGCCTTTTCTACAGCCTTAAAAATAGCTTCAAAGGTTTCTATTCCATCATTAAAAACTTGCACTTTATTATGGGCCTAAACAAAAAAAAAGCAGTTGGCTTTGACCAATGTGGAAAGTTTTATATAGTTGCCATTCGGATTTTAGTTTCGTTTTCTGAGCTTTTTAAAATTTTGTAATTTTCATGATATAATTTTCTTTTCTTGGTTTAATGCAATTTAAAAAAAGTAAATTTTCTACGGTTTACCCCAAATAAATAATAGAGCATTGGTCCTCCAAAAGGGATGGTGATAACCGATAAAAGCCAGCTCAGCGATTTTGTGGCTCTGGAGCTGTGGGGTATAATATTGCCAATGGCCCAAATGGCAACGATAGGTAGAATATAAAAATAATATTAGTCATGGAATTTTGCTTACCATTTTAATACATGGCACAATAGTACTAATTTGCTATAATTTAATTTAAAAACCTGCTTATTACAGTCAATTATAAAACGGATTGGGGTGTGCCTTTTGTACTAATTATGAGAAGTTTACAAAGCAAATTTTAGTAGCAAAAATATGGCAAAGAAAAAGGCAAACAAGCGATGGATATTCGTAATATTTTCTATTTTGACAGTACTCGCAATAGCTTATTTTTTTGCGCAATGGGTTGTGAAAAATAAGATAGAAAAAGTACTCACGCAAGATATGGCATCCAACCTAACCATTACCTATAATGATTTGGCATTAAACCTTTTTTTGGGTAATGTAAGCCTTTATCAAGTACGGTTAGTACCCAAAGATGCAGCGCTATTAAAATCCACAGTTGAAATTGAACAACTCAGCGTTAAAGGATTTAGTTATTTTGAATTGTTAAAGACAGGAAATATTAAAATGGATGCACTTTTACTAGAGCATATTACAGGCGAATATTTTAAAAATAAAACCACAGAAAAGAATTCTTCAAAAACAGAAAAAGCAACTTTTGATAAGCTCATTTCTATTGCTAATTTTAGCTTAAAAAATACAAATTTCACAAGTTTTAATACCGATAATGACAGTGTTTTATTGG
>Ga0209284_10005372_pt1 | contig 13364 bp, 5 predicted proteins | sample FRY03_FD_187211 | JGI IMG/M metagenome (GOLD analysis project Ga0209284, IMG submission 187211) | Freshwater microbial communities from Lake Fryxell liftoff mats and glacier meltwater in Antarctica - FRY-03 (SPAdes) (version 2) | ecosystem: Environmental > Aquatic > Freshwater > Ice > Glacier... | reverse complement strand
TTGAACGCGCAGTAGTAGCAGGGCGAGTAGCGGCAGTGGGAGTAGCGGCTGAGCTACGGTGGCTGTGTCGGAGGCTGGCCTCGGTGGCTGTGTCGGGTGCCGGCTGGCTAGATTTCGGATCTCCAGCTAATTCTCATTAATTCAATAGACACCGCCCACCGGGGTGCCATACCCTAAAGGTTGTTCATCAGGGAAGGGTGGGAGCATGTCTTTAGGGAGTGCTGCTTGGCGCAGCTATTGCATTGGTTTCGTAGTCGTTGAAGCGGTGATGCTCGACTTACATCAGATCTGTTCGGAACAGTCCTCTTCGACCTTGCCAAGTTGTGGCTGCCTCAGATGAGTAGCTCCGCACCTCCATTTGTGCCGCCACCTCATTCAGACCTGGTGGCAAATAACGCTCTACATCGACCAGTGCCGCCACCGGTGCCCTACCTTGTCGTCTCCTTTACGGGGCTACTTGTTTCGGCAGTCTTAGTATTTTTTGGTCAATTTGCCGATGTTGCTCATGCAGTGGGATGGATGCTTGCAGCGGTAGTCGGAATTGGTGCAGTTGCACTTTTTACCGCTGAGGATTTCAAGCGGAAAGAAAAGAGCAACTACTCAGCACAGCCACTCGCGCTCAAAATCCGCACAGTGTTAGCTGTTGCAGCATTGATCCTGTGTGGAACTCACGCTTGGATAATTGCTTGGAGTCTGGCCTCAAGATGAGTTCAAAAATCGCACTAGCAACCTGCGCGCTGCTACTCGTCCTAGGAGGCAATCTTGGAGGCAATCTGGGAGTAGTAGCAGCTGCGCCAAATACTCAGGCGCAGGCTGGGGCACCTTCGAGTAGCCCTGCACTGACCCGGCTTGCCTCTTGTGTCGCAGGCCGTAAGCAATTGGCCGTGGTGGTCTTGGTTGATGAGTCAGGAAGCCTGAAGAAAACAGACCCAACGAATAGCCGGGTTGCGGCTGCTCAAGTGGCGGCTACCGGTTTGGCCGATCTAGTTCGTCGGAGTGGCAAGAACCTTCGTGTAGACGTTCAAGTTGCCGGTTTTGGCGTGGACTTTGAGCAAGGTGCTCAATGGGTCACCGTCGGCCCAGAAAGCACCTCGGAAGTAAGCAATCAGATCTTGAGTTTCGCCGATCGGAACCGGGGAATTGATACTGACTATGTCAACGCCTTGCAAGGAGCACTAGAAAGCGTTCGCACCCACGCTCAGGCGATGCCTAGTGCGGACGGGCAGTTACCTTGCACCGCCGTGATTTGGTTTACCGATGGCAAATTCGACGTTGAGGACCGTCTTGGCTCAACGACAAAGCAGTCCGGCAAAGACAATCGCGGCGAGAGCCAGTCAAAGGACTACGCACAAGATATTGATTTGTATGCCAAAGGTGGGGGAGCGAGCACCGTGGCTCGGGGCAAGGAAGTGCTGTGTAATTCCGGGGGACTCGCTGATCAGTTTCGGTCTTCGGAAACCTCGATCTTGGGCGTGGCTCTGACCACTGGAATCGATCCGGCTGATCAGGATTTTTTGCGTAGCGTCGTGACTGGCCCGAACTGCGGAGCCCAAGATGGGACTTCAAACGGCGACTTACTTGCGGGCGACTTAAGTCAGCTCATCGGATTTTTTGATCAGGTAGTGACTGAACTTGGCAACCCAAGCGCTAAAGATGAAGCAAATCTAAGTACCTGCCCGCTGGAACAAACAACTTGCCCTCAGGGAACAAAAACTTTTGAGGTCGACGGTGCTCTTGAGCGGTTCCACGTACTGGCGCAGGTTGATGCACCCGGAATCGCAGTCAGACTCACTGCACCTGGGGCAACGCCGCTCAACATTCCTGTCTCCGGCTCCCCAACTCCAACCGAACCATCAACCGCAGGACCAAATGCTGTGACTTGGGCATGGTTATCTGCCGATGCCTTAACTATTGACGCAGAGTCATCTCAGAGCGGCGCCAACTGGGCAGGCACATGGTCGGTCACCTTTGTTGACACCACTGGATCAAATCCAGGTGCCCCCGTTCGAGCAAAGATCTATCTGTTTGGAGATGTGCTTCCCGAGGTCGCAGATAAAACGCAGTTCCGGGCAGGCGAGAAAAACCCGTTTACGGTTCGTCTCACCCGCACTGCGGGAACGCCCATCCCTCCGACCTCTCTTTCTGGTGAGGTGCGTATCGTCGCAACCGTTACTGATCCGCAGACCAAACAAACTGTCGACCTTGGCCCGCTCGTAGCCGATGGTGAAGTCTGGAAGGGTGAATACACCGCCCCTCTAGACATTTCAGCTTCTTCAGTGAATCTGTCGCTTACAGCTGACGTCACTACTCGTACCGGCATTGCCCTTGCGCCCACCGTTTCGACGGCCGCAGTTTCGATTCTTCCCCCTGCAGGGTACCCAACGGTTCGAACCCGAAACATCAGCGTGGGACCGCTCATTGGGACCCAACCCGTGGAGTCAAAGATTGCAGTGCAGGGCTCGAACAAAGCTGACACCTGCGTGTGGCTGAGCGAGCTTCAACTACAAGACGGCCTTGTTGGTCCGGGCGAGATCGAAGCTGTAGTGCAGGGCAGTGGAGGTTCACAGAAGGATTGTCTAAAAATCGCTCAGGGCAAAAATGCCGAACTTATTCTCAGTTTTACTCCTCAACAGAGCCAGCGTGGTCTAGCAACGGGCACGCTAAAACTGGCCACTAAGTCGGTCAACCTTGATGATATCCGGGCTGTCTCTATTCCGTTTGATGCGCAGTTAGTAAAGCCAGCCTCGGCCGGAACTGCTTGGGCAATCTTTGCGCTACTACTACTACTCGGGGTGGGGATCCCCCTGCTTGCGTTCTATCTCACCAACTATCTGGTCGGAAAGTTCGCACCCTTGCAGCTCCTGCAGAGTTGCTCGGTGCCAATCAACCTCAGCGAGACAGCTGCCATGCGGAGTGGGTCACAAACTGGATCACGGATTCTTGTTGCCGAAGACTTCAATAACCACGGTTTTGTTCCTCACGCATCCACTGCTCGCCTTCGTGCCTTTACCTGTAATGGGGTGGATTTTAAGTCGCAGGTTTCGAAGAATCCTTTCCGCCCGCCATCTGGTGTGGCACGAGTTGCAAATACTCAAGTGTTTGGCAGTGATCGCGGAAACTCCTCGGGCAGCGCCGGGAAGATTCCATTGTGGGTGACTGGCGAGTGGGTGTTTATCCCTGATCCGGTCGCAGACACAGAGGCCCCTGTGACAGGAATGCTGATTGCCTTTGTATTAGCAACTGAGCGCAACCAAGCTATTGAAAAACTCAATGAGCGGCTCATCGAGCGGCTACCTTCACTCGCCGCCACTAGTAAAAAGCTGCGTGCAACTCAAGCGATTAGCCAACCCACTGCTGATCCAGTGAGTAGCGAAAACATCTGGGATTCCTCACCATTTGACTCTGCCGTGGGTGGGGCAACTACTGCCACCGCTGCAAGGCCTGCTCCACCTGCGACTAGCTCCACACCAACAGCCGATTCAAAGGCGAAGTCAACTAACAGATTGAAGAACAGATTGAAGGCCGGCTCGAAAGCTCAGCCCACCGCCTCATCACCTGCCACGCCTTCGGCTGAACCAACAGTTCCCCCAGCCGAGACCAAACACGTTTTGGACGACTGAGAGCGACTCACAGACGTTGAACTTAGGTCTGCATCTACGGACCAGATACAAGCCTACAGCGAGACATACCTAAAGACATAAAGACCTAAAGAAGGGAAAACATCATGCTGCGACCAATGTTACTTGTGGGAGTCGGAGGATCCGGAGGTAAAACGCTGCAATTGCTGCACCGTGAGCTTCGGTGGAGGTTGCGCGACTACGGCTGGACCGAGGGCGTTCCCGAGGGCTGGCAGTTTGTGCATATTGACGTGCCTACCGATCCAGACACGGGGCTTCCTAACGACGCAGTCACCGTAAATACAGCCAAGGTCGGTGGTAGGTATGTGGGCCTTGCGCCCACCGCAGTCAGTTATCGCGCCATTGATGATAATTGGTTGGGCGATGCGCAATCTGCAGAGCTACCAAAGGTGGTCGGGTGGCGGCCTCGAGCGCAGGATGTTGGAGTTGCGATTAACGCTGGCGCCGGGCAGTACCGAACGATTGGGCGCGTGATTGCGCTGTCACGAGCGGAACAAATTAGGGATGGAATTAGTCAAGCGCGAACACGTCTCTCCGACCCTGGGATCCAGCCGCAGATGCAGCGACTTACGAAGCACCTAGGTGCCGAGGGCTCGCTCACTGACTTAGACCCACAGGTAATTGTTGTGTCCTCAATGGCTGGTGGCAGCGGTGCAGGAATGTTCTTGGATGTGGCTGACATTATTCGTGCTGCCGCCCCTGCGGGTTGGTGCGATAGCTCAATTGGCATCTTGTATACAGCAGATGTTTTCGAAGAAATTCCTCCGCTGAGCAGGCAAGGTGTTATGCCTAACTCATTGGCCGCAATCTGCGAGCTGATGAATGGCTATTGGAACAACTCTGAGCCTGGTTTTGAATACAGGTCTTTTGAGCGCGCTGGCATTCCTGTTGCCGGGTTTCAGCGTCGAGGTCTTCGCTACCCGCTGTTTGTTGGCCGTTCCAATAACTCAGTCACATTCCCAAGCCAGAATGATGTTTATGCAGCGTGTTCAAAGACGCTGGCTGCGTTTATGACATCACCTAGTGCCCAAGGATCAATCAACGCCTATTTGGCTGGAAACTTCATTCAGAGTGCCACTGCAATTCAAGACAACACTCCCTTTAAAGATGCCGCCAAAGGAACTCTGGCCTCGGCTATGGGTATGGGGTCACTGAGCTTAGGGCGCGACCGATTTGCGCGTTATACCTCGCAACGATTGGCGCGGGCTGCAGTAGAACACGCGCTGCGGGCACACCTAGTGGGTAGGAAAGTTCCTGAAGAGATCACCTTTGAAGCAGCACGAGACCAAGCAGCGATGATGCAAAAAGAGCGGTTCGTTGAGCAGTGTGGGCTTGACGAAATGGGAGAGGAGCACAATCAAGTACTTGATGAGCTCAGGCCCAGAGAATCGGCACCAGCCGAATTCGTACAACAGCAAATTAAGCAGCAACTTGACCAGTTTCAGAATCTTCAGCCTAACGAAGCAGCGCAAATCATCATCAATGTTGCTGAGCAAACTCGTGGGCAGTACATAGCTGCAACCGATGAACTCATTCGACAACGAGCCTATGCCTGGGTCGAAGATGTTGTTGCCAAAATTGAGGCCACTACTCTCGACATGATTGCTCGAACGGGCCTCGAGGTAACAGTCACGGTTCTTCATAGCCTTATTAATCATGTGGCTGATGTAATCAACGACCTAAATACCGAGATTGCAAAGTTTGAAAGCAACGCAAACAAGCTCTCTGAGGGCGTCTTTGGTGCAGTCCAAGAGTGGGGCACAGCAAATATGACTCGGGATAACGAACTGCTAGCGAAGGCCGGAAGGCGAGCAGTGAGGGCATTTGAGTTTGGCCTTGAGGGAAGATTGCGAAGGACCGCAGGGGAGCTTCTCAATGACCTAAAAGTCAATGAGATAACTCCGCTCTATGACGCCGCTCGGAATGCACTTAGCGAACTGCAGGTCGATGAGCATCCACCGCCGGGAACTCCCAATATTGGTATTGAAAATTGGCCAGTTCAAGACTCAATCCCCACGGAACTGTTCCCAGCGCTCAACGAACGCTTAGTTGAGGCAGTTGATACCTTTCCTGCCTCGTTTGACCGCGAACTCGTCAGCACTGTTCGCAGATCAGAGGACCCGGCTGGGATTTTGCCCGCCGAAGAGGCTCAGCGTTTAGCAGTCGGTGAAATCCTGACGGGGCGCGGCAACGGCATGACTAACAACAGCGTGATTGTTTCCAAGGATCGCTGGTGGCCCAACTTTTTGAGTTCCCAACGTGCAGCAACACCCGCTCGATATGAACTCTTACTGTCTGGCGAAGACCTTCTTAACCGTGCCGAGGATTGGACCGCCCGCCGTGACTCTGCCCTAGGAGACTATGTTCATCAGTCCCTTCGAAGCTACGTCGAGTCGGGTGACCCAGCCGAGCAAGCACTGCGAAAGAGCCGTGTCTTGGGAGCCTTTAGAGAAGTTCTTGGCGTGTCGCCCCCGCTGATTCAGTTCAACAACATGCTGGTTCAGGCCATTCATGGCACCACCCCCACCCCTCAATACCATTTCACATCGATACCATTTGCTCAGACAGATCTCGAACCAGAGTTGGTTGCGATTGCCGAGAATTCAGGTCAGCCAGAGGAGGCAATTAGTCAACTCAAAGCTGCCATGACTATGGGCGATGATCAGCGAATTGAAATTATTACCACGTTGAGTGCCCCGGTTCAGCCGCTGGCCTTGCAGTCGGTTATGCGACCGATTGCCGAGCAGTGGGTTGCAGCTCGAGACAACCCTGCGCAACGCGAGCAGTTTTGGCGCTGGCGTCGAGCACGGGCTTTGCCTGAGTTCATACCAACCTCGCCAGAAGTACTTCGTTCAATGATCAAGGGTTGGTTTCTTGGGCGCATCGTGGGGGCAATTAGCTGGGATAAGACAGCAATTAGCGAAAAGCCCATTCTGATTTTCGATAAGGAATATCAAAGAGATACAGAGTTTCCCTTCCCCTACCTAGGGCCAGCACCAGCTAGCGAGCAGGAACTACTTCCAGTAGTTCTGGAATCTATGGGAATAGCCATGCTTGACTGCCAGATCAGTGGGGTTCTACAGCCACTCAAGGCTTACAAACTTTTACGCGAGCTGGGTGAAAATTCTGGGCCAACATTGACTCACTGGATCCGATTCGGCCAGACCCCATCGGGTACTACAGCTATGAAACGAGCGTGGGCGCCAGCTCGCTCAGAGCTTTCGTCAGAGGCTGATGCAACCCCCCAAGACCGCCAAGCTGCGGTTACTGAATATCTAGAAGGCCGGCACCGTAATTATGTTGGCGTCCTAGACAAGGATCCCGTCACCAAGGCAACCATGCTGACCCAACCTCGGTGGTTAGATCTTCGAGATCAATTGGACACTGCCTTTACCGACCTAATTTCCGAGGCGGCCAGAGTTCCTACCGCCGAGGACACTGACGGAGGCGACTGAGTTGCTTGGGCACACGCTATTTTTATTGCAAGGCAAAGAGGTTCAGCTCGATACTGTCGATGCCATCAAAGAGTGGTCGGGCAGCGGCCTGATCCATCCGGTGAGCTTCTTGGACCTTGACGAGCTCACGCCAGAGTCTCGAATCCAAGAGGCCGAGCACTTTGTCCTTTCAGAGGGCACCATGTCTGCCCAGATCTTGTTACTTGACTGGCTGGCCGATAACTACTGCCCGGTTTTGCGACTAGTAGCACTGCATACTGCGGCTACGCGTGGCGAAGAAGAAGATGGAGTTCGGAAGGCAGAACGACTCAGAGCCGAGCTCTTACAGTGGATAGGGGCTGAGCAAAAACTGCTTACTCTCGCCTGCTTCTTAGTAGATCCAGACGAGGCAACTCTGTTGACCACTTCTGTGCTGCCAACTTGGTCGGCCAACCTTGTTGTTAGTCCAACCGACCAGGCTCTACCCGCCGGCACTGCAACACCAGTTCGTTCTCGAGCTTCAAACAACATTCCAAATAAGCGGTTCGCTCAGCTTGCGGCACAAAACCTATGCACCCTTGGAGCAGCCTGGAAGTTTATGGGCGAAGGTCCGCTCGATTCCACCAGCCCACATAGCCAAGCTGCGGGGGTTCAGGTTGTTCGGAGCTTTGTTCGCAGCCTTGACTTGGTTGACCCAACGGTGTCGCTGACTCAATCGGCATTGCAGCCCACGGCAGAGGGATATGGGCAAGGCTGGCCAGTGCCAGCAGGTTCGCCCGCTCCAGTAGCGGCTGTTCCTGCGGCATCTTTTGCTGCAGATGCAGCTCAGCAGGTGGGCGATCGGCATAGCGCAATCATTGACCTTGTTGAGCTTCCGCCCACAGCCCCTAGGCCAGTGAAAGAACTCAAGCTTCTTGAAGCCTTGAGAATGTTTTTTGAGTTTCTTCGCCGGGGAATCGTCAGTTTTCCTCGCAACGTCGTCAACACCGTGGTCACTGCTGCGAGCAACGCTGCCTCGGGGCTAGCCACCAATCTTATTTTTGGAAGTTCTTCAGCCTTCACCGTGCGAGTCGGCCGCCCCTCAATGGTACCGACAGCCGATACCGAAGAATTGCAAAAAGCCTTGGAGCGAGCAATCAGCATCGCCGATCCGCGTAACGAGTTCATGCCGCCCATCACGAGAGACCTCTGGCAGGAATATGTTCGAGTAGGTATCTCTCTGGTCGACGGATCGGACATGCCACCAACTCATCGGCGCCCACAGATTGGAGATTTACAGGCTGTCATTTCTGACCCATCAGACGTGGTTGTCAGACCCGAGTATCCCAATCTCACCATTCCGAACACTGCGGTGGGCGGTTTCACTGCAACAGTACTTTCAATAGAAGACCCCCTTCAGATTCTCTTGACACAGGAAACATTAAGAGCACGACGTATCTTTCTTGGCGGTCAAGAACCAGAGGATGCGCCAGGCTCTGCCACAGCCGAGTCGATTGAGCAGAGTTCGCCCGAGGCACAAGCAGCGGGTTCTCCAGCAGAAAATCCCCAATACCCTTCTCGGCCAGATGGAACGCATCAATCTGCAGCAACAACGGTTGCGCCGATCACATCAGCACCAACTGAAACTCCTGAGGGTGTTGATGATGAGCAGGAACTGAGTCGTGAGGAAATCAGAATTAAAGAGGAGCAGCGTCTTGAAAATCTTGAAGAAGTAGAGGATCAAATAGTCCGGATCGTCGAGTGGGTAGCCAAAAGTGGCCAGCCTTACACTTGGCAAATCTCGAGTCGGTTAGCAGAGTCGCTCAGCCAAGCCGAGATGCGCTTTATTGCTGCTGCAAACAAACTCACTGAGGAACTTCCCGAACGACCTTCTGAAGATCCTGCCAAAAAGAAGAGTATGTACCGAGCCGTTATCGCTGGCATTGCTCTGTTTGGTTTTTTTATGTTGCTGGGACTGATCCACTGGCTCAATTGGAGCCTGAAGGTTCCATCGATTCTGCCGCGGGTTTGGGCATCACCGTTATTTACAATTGGGGGAATCAGTTGGTGGCGCTCGGCACCTATTGCAGTCGGGTGTTTGCTTATTGGCACCGGAATTAGCTTCTCACTGTTTCTAAAGTATCTACGAAAGCAATTTCAGTTGCTCCATGCATATGAATCTGGTGTTGATCGCCAGAGTGAGGCCGCTCGCGCATTTAGTTATTACGCGATCCAGGCATTACGACTCAACTCGGTGTACTGGCAGTGTCTGCGATGGACTCCCATGTTGGCCACGATCTTGCATAACCCATTCGCTGGGAGGCCTACGGAGCCTGCTGCAGCAAAGCCGACCCTCATTCATGATGCTCCTCGCGCCACACGTTCCGCAGCCGCAACTCCCAACCGGGACAAACTCGAAGTGATGACGCATTTAGCTAGGCATCAAATCTTTAGGGTCGGCTGGGCCAGCGTATGTTGGGAAGCAAGCAACATGGCTCTACTGCAGAATTTTCAACGGCAGAGGGCTCTTGATGATGTGACCGATCCCTACGAGGAGAACTTCCGCAGGCGCTCAGGCATTCTTGATTACCTGCAAGACGGTTTTAGCCAGGGTATTCATGGTCCTATCTGCCGGGAAGTGCCAGAGGGTATTACCAGAAACCTTGTTACTTCTAGCCCCATTGACTCCCTAACGAGCAACGTCTTAGTCGATGGAAACTGTCTCTACCCCGATGCCGCAGCACCATCCAATGCTGACCCAGCCAATGGTCTGTTTAACGAGATCCTGCCCGAGGATGACCCGGGTCAGTTCGCAGCAAACCTGTGGCGCAAAGAGGGTCTTGGCGCATCAGTCATGGTGCAACAGAAGGTTGTCACCATGGTGCCGGGTTGGGGTGATAGCTCCCGAACTGATACTCGCTTTATCGACAGCCTTCATGTGCAACATGACGGCCAGATTCTTTTTGCTGCGGCCCGAGTAGACCTGAGTGAACCGTGTGAGGCCTCTGAGCTCGCCGTGTTTCATACTCCAGTCGAACAGGTTGAGGCTGTGCAGCAGATATTGCCAGATGACGAGGGCGACTGAACACTGCTCGACCGGCTCTCAACCGATCTTCTCAGACGGCTTTGTTGAGAACCACAACCTCAATCTTGGAATCAGCATCCTTGAGTAAGCGGGTTGTAGGGTCCGGGTTCAAGCAGATTTCTGACGGCCTGTGATCGCTGCTGAGTCGATAACCCAGAGCAATGATGCCGCCCTGAGCGCTAGCCCAGTCTTGAACTTGCCCGAATGTCAGATCTAGATCACTCTCGCTCGGAACAACCTTTATGAGGTTGCGCTGAATCTGGTCAAGGTTAATGAGTTCAATCTCGACAGATTGATCCCCTTGCGGATCGATTATCTGCTCAAACACAAGCTTTAACTCGGGCTCCACCGCGTACTGAGCCAGCAACATAGCAACCAGAGAGTCACCCACAATCAAGTCGGCAGTAAAGCGTTTACTTGCCAAGTGACGGTTAGGTCGCTGCCGCAGTTCTGCTACGACAGTATCTGGTTTAGGGAGTTGATTGTCCGGGTGGCGAAGCGTCAGCAGTGTCAGCAGCACATTGGCATCAGACACTGCTGGTAGGACCTTGTTATCGGCCAACACCACGGTGTGGTCGCAGCGAAGTTCCGGCGGATGTTGATCGAGCCAGTGTTGAATTCCCAAAGGTAAGTCATGCCACTCAAACTCTGAATCTTCATCGACAGGCAATCCGGGTGGTTCTTCCCCGCATGCAAAGACCTTGATTCGAGACCCTGAGGGCAGGCATCCCTGGAGAGCCTCTACGAGCCGTGACCCGCGATGGTTCCATCCGATGATAGAGATGCTCTCGGGTTCTTGCTCAACCTGCCAGCCTGGTCTGCTGCTTAGCCTGCGAGCCCAACCTGCTTGCCGGTCAAAGCTTGGCGAGCGGGCATCTTGCATCAAGGCAACAAGACGCTGATTGGCCACTGGGTAATCCCAATCTGGCCACAGTTCGGGATTACCGTTTTTGTCCATCAGGCCAAAGGCAATGCCGCCATCTAGTAACGAGACAGCTTCACCAAACTCCTTCACATGCGGTGGCATGTCGAGTAGGTGGATTTCACAGCCAGCAAAATCTAAGAGTTCTTGGTAAACACCAGAGAGTCCCGCCTTACGTGATACTTGGGCAGCTAAACGCGCCTGAATAGCGGCGCCGTCCAAAGTGAGAACCTGAATTCGATCCTGCCCTAGCCGAGTTTTAAGGCGTTCTTCAAGTGTGCTGCCCGCTAGGGCGTTTTCTGGGATTTCAACCACTACGGTCGGCCGTTCCCGATGAGTCCGAACCTTATGTGCCCGAATATGTTGAGCTTGAGATTGTTTCAGGATTGCAGTGCTAGTGGCAGAGTTCGCTGCAGAGGTGACAAGAAAAGGAAAACAGGCTGAAACAGCCAGAACCGTTTTCACTACTTCAGCCGAAGCTGCGCACAACTCATCGGGATACTCAAGGACTGCAACCACTCTGCTGGATGATTCCGGGGCAAGGACAATCACTGCATCCGCATTTTCGATTTTCGCAATATCGATCAGATCACGAGTATCTGTAGGGTTTCCAGTCCGTAGTTGTGGCCAGTCACCAGGAAAATCTTTGTGTTCGGAGCGCCGAAGCTCCTCAACTCGATGTCGCATATCGTCTACTGAATCAACTGCGAGTACCAATACCGTGGGTGGTTTGTTTGCAATATGTGACTGCGCCAGCTCTTTAAGAATCCTGAGCGTTAAGTCTGTCCATCCGAGTATCACGATATACATGGGCTCGTCCCCAGAGCCACGAGAGATACTGCTTAGGTCCACCGGTTTGCGACCTCGCTTGACCCGATCAACCCGCAATTCCACTCGGGTGTTGACAATAGAAATCAGGGTAGATAGCAAGAGCAGCCCAACAATGGTTGTTAGAAGGCCAATGAGGGCTGCGCCGTGGTGATCAGTAGCGATCTGACCGGGGTCTAATGTGCGAACAAGTGCTTGCCAGAGTGTTCCAGCAACGCCGGGTCTCTGGTTCTGGCCCCGGATCACTTCATCAGGCACTGCATCAAACAACACCATTAATAGAGTCGAAACTGCAGCAGCTAATAGCGCCGCTGCTGCGAGTAGCCCTACTACATGAAATTGCCCCTTAACTAGTGACTGATCAATCCGCCGGTTCAGGCGGTCTGCAAAGTCTCTCCACCTGCTTTTCATGGCATTCCCCTCTCTTCCTGCAGTGATCATAGGGGTGAAGGCAGTTCACTTCCAGAGAGATTTCGGGCCGTAAACCCCGCCAATTCAGCAAATGTCCTATCTTGAGCACCGTTGACTCACTACCTCTGAAGCGCAAACCTGCGCCGAAGAAAGGTTCATATGTCAACATCAACCAGTCCGACTCCGTCCGGTCCTGCTCTACATAATGCAATCTCCAAGCTAGTGGTGTATTTCTCCCTGGCTTATGTCTCAACGATGAGGAGTTTCCAACCTTTGAGAAGGCTCGCTATGTTGCAGCGAGGTTTGAAAATGATCCTACGATTGAGCTTCGTGCACCCGTGCCCTGCACCGTTGCCGAACTAGCCGACGTGCATGAGCTTGAGTTCATTGAGGCCATACAGAACGGCGATCATGAGCTTTCAACCTCTCATGATTTGAATTGGGATGAGAAACTCTTTGAGGCTGTATCGGCCTCGACCGAGGCATGCGTTCGGCTGCGCTGACGGCGCTAGAAGAAGGTGTGGCGGAAAGCTTGTCCTCTGGTCTTCATCATGCCCGGGCACATACCGGTGCGGGATACTGCGTATTTAACGGGCTCGTGGTAGCGGCTCTCGCAGCCCGATCAGCTGGCGCCAAGCGAGTGCTTATCCTTGACCTTGATGCCCATTGTGGCGGAGGCACCGCCAGTCTGATTGCCGACCTGGTAGGTATTGAGCAGGTTGACGTCTCGGTCAACGGATTTGATAGCTACTCCAGCACCGATAATGCTCACCTGACGATGGCCACCGGCAAAAATTACCTGCAGGTCATTGGTCAAGAAATTGAGCAGATCGCTCACCCCGAAACTATTGATCTGGTGTTGTATAACGCAGGCATGGACCCGCATGAGCATGCCGGCGGGCTAATCGGGATCACATCTCAGGTGATCGAGCAGCGTGAGTCGATGGTTTTTGACTGGCTGGCTCAGAACAATATTCCGGTGGCGTTTACGTTGGCCGGTGGCTACTTGTCAGCGAATCTGGAGATGGATGGACTCGTTGACCTTCATGCATTCACGCTGAATGCGG
>Ga0209284_10005370_pt1 | contig 13367 bp, 9 predicted proteins | sample FRY03_FD_187211 | JGI IMG/M metagenome (GOLD analysis project Ga0209284, IMG submission 187211) | Freshwater microbial communities from Lake Fryxell liftoff mats and glacier meltwater in Antarctica - FRY-03 (SPAdes) (version 2) | ecosystem: Environmental > Aquatic > Freshwater > Ice > Glacier... | reverse complement strand
CGGCCAATCGCTTTCTCGCTGAGCACCAAGCCGTCAGAGTTGTGGTCGTGACAATGCTTCTTTGACCCGTACCCAATCGCCATTGTTCGGAGCTGGGAGAATTTGAGATTAGCGGCGGCGTTTTTCTTCTCACTAAAACAACCCGCATAAATTGCCACAAGAACCGCGAAGTCTCGCCACGCAATTTTACCATCGAGAGCGTTCCACATGATATCGCCGCGGACTCGGGCGAGCTTCTTTCCGGCATCCATACTGACCAAACTTTCGAGGGTCGCGGCGAGCTTCTTTCCGTTCTCCCAAGTCACCGTATGAGACAACCCGAGCATCTGCTGAGCGGCAAGCCAATCACTCTCTGAACAATTGCCGAAGTCGTCGGGGGCATTCGGGTGGCGATGGGCCATCTCGGATAAAATCACGTCCCCGGAAGGATCGTCGTACCGTTTATGTGCCAGGTGTTTATTCATCTCCCAGATGCACCAATCCATGATCTTGGACGTTCTCTTCTTTGCTTCGCTGGGCGTGACATCGTCCAGACTTTTCCCGAGCTGCAAGAACGATATCGGGAACGTGAAGTACTTGTCCTGCTGACTCATTTTCGCCACCGATAACCGGTATGCGAAACGGCCCTTTCTGTGGTACGATTCATCTGTGTGGTTTTCTAAAACCAGCGGCGTAGCTTCCCGGCGTGCTGCTGGTTTTTTTTGTTGAGTGTCTGGGCCTGATTGAAAAACAGGTGCGGACAATTTATTGGCCGAACCTGAATCCCTGATTCGCCGGGTACGCTATCGAGTTGAGAGTTCTCGATTCTCCTTTCAGGTTCGCCTGATCGCTCGCTATCTGCCTGTGTCCGGCAGACCGACCGTTGGGCCGATTCCCCGCCTCTTGCATTCGGTAGCTGCGATATCTCGCCTGCCTGATCTCACCTGATTCGCCGGTTCGCTCGCTATCGAGTTGAGAGTTCTCGATTCTCCTTTCAGGTTCGCCTGATCGCTCGCTATCCGGTCGAAACCGGAAGGCTCATGGTACCCCTGGGTTCACCAGTTGAGAACCGATCACTTCTTCTTCGTTGCTTTCTTCTTTGCGGTTTTTGTCTGGGCGGTCGGCGTTGTCAGTTCGGCACCAATTGCTGCGGCTAATTTGCCAGCGGTCTCAAGTCGAATATCTCGCTCGCCTGTCAGAAAGCGGCTGATCACGGACGCCACCACCCCAGTCTCGGCGGCGAGCTGGTAAGCGGTCTTTCCGCTATTCAAGATCATCTGCCTCAGTGAATCCGAAAGGATTGTCATCAATCAAAAGCCTTAAATCGTGGTCGGGGGTATCGCCTAATGCTTTTAGCCGTGCTTCCAACAACCAGTCGCTGAGCTGGTCGCGTTGGGCTGGAGGAAACCGGCGTGCTATCTGGCAAAATTCGATGAATCTTGCGTCATCCATCAAGCGGCTTTGCTGCGTTTCAGAATGCTGCTGACTGTTGTGTGCTGCCATTTGACCTGTCCGTTCTGCGTTGCGATACCAGCGGCTTCCATCGCGTCTGCTATCGCTCGGAGGGAGTAGCCTGATTCCTTCAAGCTGTGGATAAGTTCAATTGCTCGGAGCTGGTCGGCGTTCTCAACCAGCGTGATACCATCGGCGGCAAGCGTATAACCGAAAGGAATTGTACCGACTCGCTCGCCCTTGCTTTTCTTGTGTGCCATTGCTGAGCACGTTCGTTCGCTGACCTGGTCGCGTTCGAATTCGGCAAGCACGGCCATCATGCGGAAAACCATCTTGCCGGCTGCGGAGGTTGTGTCGAGCTTTTCGGATAGGCTGACCAGGTCGGCACCGGCTTTGCCGAGTTGCTCGCTGATCTGGATCGTGTCTTTCGTGCTTCGGGCCAGGCGGCTGAGTGAATAAACAACCAGGACACCGCTATCGTTACAGACAGAATCGAGAGCGGCTTGGAGCTGCGGTCGATTGTCCGCTCGCTTGCCACTGATTCCGGCATCCACGAACACCGCACCGAGAGTGATATCGTTTGCAAAACACCAGGCTTCAATCTTTGCTCGCTGAGCATCGAGAGAAACACCGTCGGCAACCTGACCTTCTGTTGATACTCGGATGTAAGCTGTTGCGGTTTTCATCTGGGTGGACCCTTTGGTTTTCCATCGTGCTTGCCAACTGACACATATACTAATCGGCATTCTATCTGTGTCAACTGACAATTCTGTACATAACCGTTCGGTCGTGTACAAAAGTCGGAAAACCATCGAGACCACAAGCGGCATTTCCTGCTGGTGTGTCCGATAGACATATCAGTTCGGTTGCCTGTTTCAAATTACGGGCGTGCCCGTAATCTGCCGGCCTGAGTGCTGGGCGTCTTTCAAATGCGTCTGATCTGTCGCATTTGATTCTGACTGCTGGTCGTGCTTCAAATTCGGAGTGCGTTCCGAATATCCCCCCGGACGGCATTGTTGGCACCAAACCGCTCCACAAGACTGCCCCTATCGCTTTGCAAGTTGCACCAAACCCGTACCAGCGGCCACCAATCGAGCGATCTGGACATCCTGTCGGCATGTTTACCGGCGGTCCGGATTGTTGGAGCTGCGTAAAGGTTACCGATCTCAGCGGCGATTCTGCGGACGTGCTGTCGTGCTGGTCGATTGTGTTTATACGGATATCAGTTGCCAGCACGATCGTAAAGGCTTGAAGTCATGGACGAACCAATCAATCGCTCACAAGTCGCTTCGCTGCGTTCGGACTTCCGCTCACGCACTGTGGTTCCAGAAGAACGGGTCCAGCCATCTGAGGAACTGACCACCGATAGTGAGAGCGGCGTTGAATCAGCACCGGCACCATCGCGGCGGCGGAAACAAGTTGATACCGCAAACCAGTTCAACGGACCATCGGCACCGGTCCAGTTCAAGCTGCCGGCTGACCTGATCGCTTCACTGAAGCTGCATTCCATCAGCACCAATGAGAGCATGTCTGACATCGTGCTGCGTTGCCTGACCTCTCCTGAGCTGATCGAGAAAGCCTGGATCTCGACTCGCAAAGCAAGCTGATTCAAAAACGAAGACATCTTCGCTTTTCGATATCGTGTGCTGGGAATCAATTACGGGTCCTGTCGAGCTGCCACCGAGAGAGCATCGCCGTCGCTGATCGCTGCGTTTATTTGCGAGCTGACCATCGGCCACGGCAAAGAATGCGTTTCGTTTTGTGGACAAACACGCGCGGCTAAACGGCGGTTCCGGGATCCTGAGCGGTCCGGGCGCAGACCAACCCCAAGCCCCTTTCCGAAACTGCGCCGGACTGTGTGTTTAATGATCTGCAGCTTTCTTGACCGCGTTGGAAACCGACATGACAAAGGGACCCGAAATCCCGCCAGGGTATGTGGATTCGGAATCGCCCCCACTGCAGCACGCCGCGGAGCGGAAAACAAAAGACTCTGTAACCGCCCCGGAGAGGTGAGTCGTAGCGGACTAAAACACCCCGGGAGGACCCATCGCGCAACAGACCCCCAAGCCCCTTTCCGAAACTGCGCCGGACTGTGTGTTTAATGATCTGCAGCTTTCTTGACCGCGTTGGGACTGCAGTCTTCGAAGGGAACCTAAAAGCCCCTGGGGCGTCGGAGGGAATTGGATATTACACAATCCTGTCGGCGGCGGCGAGAAAAGCCCCCTGACCCCCGGCGTCGATTACGCCGTTACATGTTTGGTCTGCGGATCTTTTCCACGGAATGGTCTCATCTCGATATCACCGAGAGGGGACCCTAGGGTCTGAATTCCTGATTCGCTGAATTCTGTGGACGTGTGCGGTCGCGGAACAGGGATATCAGGGATCGTCGGTTATCCAGAAAAACACCGCCCCCCTCCCCAGTCGCATTGTATCACTAACTTTCTTTGGAAGCATCAGGGCTGAATTTATCGAGCATCTGGGTCCAAACGGAAATGGGACCCACCATGAAAGTCTGAGCAAAAGCTGTCTCAAATGAGACAGCTGGGCGGAGGGTGTCTCATTTGAGACACCCTGCTGAGCGGCTCGCTGGGCGGTTATTGGCTCATTCTGAGCTAGTTCCCGGTCGCGTTCTGAGAGGCTCGCTGAGCGTCTCGCTGGGCCTGTCGGCTGATTCCACGTCCCAAATGCTTTGGAGCTGCGGTTGACGTGCTGGGAGCTTGGAGCGTAGAACCCTCGGACCATCAACGAAAAAAGGCACGGGAGCTGTAACTCCGATGCCTATTTCACTTTGCCAGCAATGAAAGCTGCCGGCTCATGCAAAGTACACTCGACTCCCCTGCTACGTCAACCCGTTTCCTCGCTCGCCCTGATCGAATTCGATTGGCGAGAGCGGCCACCGGCCTGAATCCAGCGGAAAAGCTGCTGCTGCGGACCCTGGTCGATTTTATGGGGGATTCCTCGGAGTGCTGGCCATCGCTGCCCCGGCTCGCTGCGGAAGTCGGAGTTTCCACTCGCCATGTCCGGCGGCTGTTGCGGACCTTGGAATCTGCTGGCTGGATCGTTACCGAGTACCGTTTCCGCCCTGACCGTTCCCAGACATCCTGCGTCTTTCGCTGGGCAAAAGCCCCGGACCTGCATGTCCGCCCCCCCCGGACATCCGTGTCCGCCCTTGAATTAAACATTGGAAGTATTCAAGGAAGTAAAACACATGCCGCACCGGCGGAATGTGGTTTTTGTGAACCTGAACAACCAGCGGCGGCCGTCGCAAAATCGCTTGGGGTAAATTTGCCCCAAGCGATCAAACCAGCACCGGCAAAGGCTGTGGCAAATTTTCCACCACGTTCAAAGAGCCCTAAGGAAAATTTACCTGAGGGCACCAAACCGGCCCGAACATCCCCGAGGTTTATCGTGATCGACAACACGCGTTTTCTGGACATCGAGCATGGCAAGGAAATCTACCTCGCTGCGGTCGCTGGCAAGCTGCTGAATTCCGGGACTGCTGACCGGCTCGCTTTCTTTGCCTGCTGGTGTGCCATCGCTGCGAAGCTGAGAGCTGGGAAAGTTCAGTTCCCCGAGAGGATGATGCGGTTCCTCCTGGACAATCGGAAGGCGATGGACGCGTACCCTGACCAACCAGCGGAAGAAAAGGCTCGAGCGGCCATCCGGCATCTGTGGCCTGAGAAGCCATACAACCCTCACGGTTGAAAGGTCTGTTCGTAAAGACCTTTGACCTCGCTACGTCAACCAGTCGAGCTGCTGAGCTGCTGTGGTCGGCGTTGTTCGCTGCCTCAATTGGTTCACCTGTGGCGATGGCAAGGGTGCACAAGGAGGCGACAGGAAATCAAGTACCATCGTGGTACTTGATTCTCTTCCGGAAAATTTACCGGAACAGAAAGGCGATGCCCGTGATAAAGCCGGGGCCGCAATGAACGTGAGCGGCAAGGCTGTTGACATGGCCGCAAAGGTTCACGCGAAAGCAATCCCGGAAATTATAGATGCGGTTGACCGTGGCGAGCTTGCCGTGAGCGCCGCCGCTATTGTCGCCGACATGCCGGCCGAAGAGCAGCGAGCCATCGAGTCTCTCGGCATCACGAAGAATCAGTCATCCCGATACTGCTTTTCTCTTCAAAGCTGCGATTCTGGGCTTTGCGTTTCTGGGCCTGCTGGGCTTTGTGGATCTCACCAGCACCGGGAAAATGGCGGTTGACGTTGCATCAGGTTTCTTCCAATAAGATTATTCCAGAGAGCTTATTGAAGAAACAGTTTCTTACAGAAGTGGACGATTCGTGTCCGCCATCGTGTCCGCCATCGTATCCGCACCAGCAGACGCTGCTTATTTGAGACTGGACCGTCTCCTGGCCGTGACCTCACGGAGGTACTGCTCTTGTTCTTGCGTCAATCCTGCCATCGCGTTTGCCCGTTCGGTCACCTGCTGATTGATCTCGCGTTGTGTGAGTCTGGATCGCTTCTTTCGAATTTTGCTCGCTTTGATCTGCGTCACATATTGGATCATCTGGGCCTCACTCATTCGGTTGGAGTAGTAGGTGTTGCGGCCATTATCTGGACTCGCTTTGACAAAGAAACCACGGTCCAGAAGTTTCGCTACTGTCCGGCCAATCGCTTTCTCGCTGAGCACCAAGCCGTCAGAGTTGTGGTCGTGACAATGCTTCTTTGACCCGTACCCAATCGCCATTGTTCGGAGCTGGGAGAATTTGAGATTAGCGGCGGCGTTTTTCTTCTCACTAAAACAACCCGCATAAATTGCCACAAGAACCGCGAAGTCTCGCCACGCAATTTTACCATCGAGAGCGTTCCACATGATATCGCCGCGGACTCGGGCGAGCTTCTTTCCGGCATCCATACTGACCAAACTTTCGAGGGTCGCGGCGAGCTTCTTTCCGTTCTCCCAAGTCACCGTATGAGACAACCCGAGCATCTGCTGAGCGGCAAGCCAATCACTCTCTGAACAATTGCCGAAGTCGTCGGGGGCATTCGGGTGGCGATGGGCCATCTCGGATAAAATCACGTCCCCGGAAGGATCGTCGTACCGTTTATGTGCCAGGTGTTTATTCATCTCCCAGATGCACCAATCCATGATCTTGGACGTTCTCTTCTTTGCTTCGCTGGGCGTGACATCGTCCAGACTTTTCCCGAGCTGCAAGAACGATATCGGGAACGTGAAGTACTTGTCCTGCTGACTCATTTTCGCCACCGATAACCGGTATGCGAAACGGCCCTTTCTGTGGTACGATTCATCTGTGTGGTTTTCTAAAACCAGCGGCGTAGCTTCCCGGCGTGCTGCTGGTTTTTTTTGTTGAGTGTCTGGGCCTGATTGAAAAACAGGTGCGGACAATTTATTGGCCGAACCTGAATCCCTGATTCGCCGGGTACGCTATCGAGTTGAGAGTTCTCGATTCTCCTTTCAGGTTCGCCTGATCGCTCGCTATCTGCCTGTGTCCGGCAGACCGACCGTTGGGCCGATTCCCCGCCTCTTGCATTCGGTAGCTGCGATATCTCGCCTGCCTGATCTCACCTGATTCGCCGGTTCGCTCGCTATCGAGTTGAGAGTTCTCGATTCTCCTTTCAGGTTCGCCTGATCGCTCGCTATCCGGTCGAAACCGGAAGGCTCATGGTACCCCTGGGTTCACCAGTTGAGAACCGATCACTTCTTCTTCGTTGCTTTCTTCTTTGCGGTTTTTGTCTGGGCGGTCGGCGTTGTCAGTTCGGCACCAATTGCTGCGGCTAATTTGCCAGCGGTCTCAAGTCGAATATCTCGCTCGCCTGTCAGAAAGCGGCTGATCACGGACGCCACCACCCCAGTCTCGGCGGCGAGCTGGTAAGCGGTCTTTCCGCTATTCAAGATCATCTGCCTCAGTGAATCCGAAAGGATTGTCATCAATCAAAAGCCTTAAATCGTGGTCGGGGGTATCGCCTAATGCTTTTAGCCGTGCTTCCAACAACCAGTCGCTGAGCTGGTCGCGTTGGGCTGGAGGAAACCGGCGTGCTATCTGGCAAAATTCGATGAATCTTGCGTCATCCATCAAGCGGCTTTGCTGCGTTTCAGAATGCTGCTGACTGTTGTGTGCTGCCATTTGACCTGTCCGTTCTGCGTTGCGATACCAGCGGCTTCCATCGCGTCTGCTATCGCTCGGAGGGAGTAGCCTGATTCCTTCAAGCTGTGGATAAGTTCAATTGCTCGGAGCTGGTCGGCGTTCTCAACCAGCGTGATACCATCGGCGGCAAGCGTATAACCGAAAGGAATTGTACCGACTCGCTCGCCCTTGCTTTTCTTGTGTGCCATTGCTGAGCACGTTCGTTCGCTGACCTGGTCGCGTTCGAATTCGGCAAGCACGGCCATCATGCGGAAAACCATCTTGCCGGCTGCGGAGGTTGTGTCGAGCTTTTCGGATAGGCTGACCAGGTCGGCACCGGCTTTGCCGAGTTGCTCGCTGATCTGGATCGTGTCTTTCGTGCTTCGGGCCAGGCGGCTGAGTGAATAAACAACCAGGACACCGCTATCGTTACAGACAGAATCGAGAGCGGCTTGGAGCTGCGGTCGATTGTCCGCTCGCTTGCCACTGATTCCGGCATCCACGAACACCGCACCGAGAGTGATATCGTTTGCAAAACACCAGGCTTCAATCTTTGCTCGCTGAGCATCGAGAGAAACACCGTCGGCAACCTGACCTTCTGTTGATACTCGGATGTAAGCTGTTGCGGTTTTCATCTGGGTGGACCCTTTGGTTTTCCATCGTGCTTGCCAACTGACACATATACTAATCGGCATTCTATCTGTGTCAACTGACAATTCTGTACATAACCGTTCGGTCGTGTACAAAAGTCGGAAAACCATCGAGACCACAAGCGGCATTTCCTGCTGGTGTGTCCGATAGACATATCAGTTCGGTTGCCTGTTTCAAATTACGGGCGTGCCCGTAATCTGCCGGCCTGAGTGCTGGGCGTCTTTCAAATGCGTCTGATCTGTCGCATTTGATTCTGACTGCTGGTCGTGCTTCAAATTCGGAGTGCGTTCCGAATATCCCCCCGGACGGCATTGTTGGCACCAAACCGCTCCACAAGACTGCCCCTATCGCTTTGCAAGTTGCACCAAACCCGTACCAGCGGCCACCAATCGAGCGATCTGGACATCCTGTCGGCATGTTTACCGGCGGTCCGGATTGTTGGAGCTGCGTAAAGGTTACCGATCTCAGCGGCGATTCTGCGGACGTGCTGTCGTGCTGGTCGATTGTGTTTATACGGATATCAGTTGCCAGCACGATCGTAAAGGCTTGAAGTCATGGACGAACCAATCAATCGCTCACAAGTCGCTTCGCTGCGTTCGGACTTCCGCTCACGCACTGTGGTTCCAGAAGAACGGGTCCAGCCATCTGAGGAACTGACCACCGATAGTGAGAGCGGCGTTGAATCAGCACCGGCACCATCGCGGCGGCGGAAACAAGTTGATACCGCAAACCAGTTCAACGGACCATCGGCACCGGTCCAGTTCAAGCTGCCGGCTGACCTGATCGCTTCACTGAAGCTGCATTCCATCAGCACCAATGAGAGCATGTCTGACATCGTGCTGCGTTGCCTGACCTCTCCTGAGCTGATCGAGAAAGCCTGGATCTCGACTCGCAAAGCAAGCTGATTCAAAAACGAAGACATCTTCGCTTTTCGATATCGTGTGCTGGGAATCAATTACGGGTCCTGTCGAGCTGCCACCGAGAGAGCATCGCCGTCGCTGATCGCTGCGTTTATTTGCGAGCTGACCATCGGCCACGGCAAAGAATGCGTTTCGTTTTGTGGACAAACACGCGCGGCTAAACGGCGGTTCCGGGATCCTGAGCGGTCCGGGCGCAGACCAACCCCAAGCCCCTTTCCGAAACTGCGCCGGACTGTGTGTTTAATGATCTGCAGCTTTCTTGACCGCGTTGGAAACCGACATGACAAAGGGACCCGAAATCCCGCCAGGGTATGTGGATTCGGAATCGCCCCCACTGCAGCACGCCGCGGAGCGGAAAACAAAAGACTCTGTAACCGCCCCGGAGAGGTGAGTCGTAGCGGACTAAAACACCCCGGGAGGACCCATCGCGCAACAGACCCCCAAGCCCCTTTCCGAAACTGCGCCGGACTGTGTGTTTAATGATCTGCAGCTTTCTTGACCGCGTTGGGACTGCAGTCTTCGAAGGGAACCTAAAAGCCCCTGGGGCGTCGGAGGGAATTGGATATTACACAATCCTGTCGGCGGCGGCGAGAAAAGCCCCCTGACCCCCGGCGTCGATTACGCCGTTACATGTTTGGTCTGCGGATCTTTTCCACGGAATGGTCTCATCTCGATATCACCGAGAGGGGACCCTAGGGTCTGAATTCCTGATTCGCTGAATTCTGTGGACGTGTGCGGTCGCGGAACAGGGATATCAGGGATCGTCGGTTATCCAGAAAAACACCGCCCCCCTCCCCAGTCGCATTGTATCACTAACTTTCTTTGGAAGCATCAGGGCTGAATTTATCGAGCATCTGGGTCCAAACGGAAATGGGACCCACCATGAAAGTCTGAGCAAAAGCTGTCTCAAATGAGACAGCTGGGCGGAGGGTGTCTCATTTGAGACACCCTGCTGAGCGGCTCGCTGGGCGGTTATTGGCTCATTCTGAGCTAGTTCCCGGTCGCGTTCTGAGAGGCTCGCTGAGCGTCTCGCTGGGCCTGTCGGCTGATTCCACGTCCCAAATGCTTTGGAGCTGCGGTTGACGTGCTGGGAGCTTGGAGCGTAGAACCCTCGGACCATCAACGAAAAAAGGCACGGGAGCTGTAACTCCGATGCCTATTTCACTTTGCCAGCAATGAAAGCTGCCGGCTCATGCAAAGTACACTCGACTCCCCTGCTACGTCAACCCGTTTCCTCGCTCGCCCTGATCGAATTCGATTGGCGAGAGCGGCCACCGGCCTGAATCCAGCGGAAAAGCTGCTGCTGCGGACCCTGGTCGATTTTATGGGGGATTCCTCGGAGTGCTGGCCATCGCTGCCCCGGCTCGCTGCGGAAGTCGGAGTTTCCACTCGCCATGTCCGGCGGCTGTTGCGGACCTTGGAATCTGCTGGCTGGATCGTTACCGAGTACCGTTTCCGCCCTGACCGTTCCCAGACATCCTGCGTCTTTCGCTGGGCAAAAGCCCCGGACCTGCATGTCCGCCCCCCCCGGACATCCGTGTCCGCCCTTGAATTAAACATTGGAAGTATTCAAGGAAGTAAAACACATGCCGCACCGGCGGAATGTGGTTTTTGTGAACCTGAACAACCAGCGGCGGCCGTCGCAAAATCGCTTGGGGTAAATTTGCCCCAAGCGATCAAACCAGCACCGGCAAAGGCTGTGGCAAATTTTCCACCACGTTCAAAGAGCCCTAAGGAAAATTTACCTGAGGGCACCAAACCGGCCCGAACATCCCCGAGGTTTATCGTGATCGACAACACGCGTTTTCTGGACATCGAGCATGGCAAGGAAATCTACCTCGCTGCGGTCGCTGGCAAGCTGCTGAATTCCGGGACTGCTGACCGGCTCGCTTTCTTTGCCTGCTGGTGTGCCATCGCTGCGAAGCTGAGAGCTGGGAAAGTTCAGTTCCCCGAGAGGATGATGCGGTTCCTCCTGGACAATCGGAAGGCGATGGACGCGTACCCTGACCAACCAGCGGAAGAAAAGGCTCGAGCGGCCATCCGGCATCTGTGGCCTGAGAAGCCATACAACCCTCACGGTTGAAAGGTCTGTTCGTAAAGACCTTTGACCTCGCTACGTCAACCAGTCGAGCTGCTGAGCTGCTGTGGTCGGCGTTGTTCGCTGCCTCAATTGGTTCACCTGTGGCGATGGCAAGGGTGCACAAGGAGGCGACAGGAAATCAAGTACCATCGTGGTACTTGATTCTCTTCCGGAAAATTTACCGGAACAGAAAGGCGATGCCCGTGATAAAGCCGGGGCCGCAATGAACGTGAGCGGCAAGGCTGTTGACATGGCCGCAAAGGTTCACGCGAAAGCAATCCCGGAAATTATAGATGCGGTTGACCGTGGCGAGCTTGCCGTGAGCGCCGCCGCTATTGTCGCCGACATGCCGGCCGAAGAGCAGCGAGCCATCTCCAAGGAGGGACCAAAGGCTGTTCGCGAAGCCGCCGCAAAGGCTCGCAAGGATGCAGTTTCGCAGCCAGAACGCCGTGAAATGCTCGACATGTTCGAGGACATGAAACAGATCATTCGCGACGCAATGCGAGAGTTTCCGACGAATGGCCGCCAGATGATTTGGACGCAATTGATCGAGCATCTTAACGAGGAGAACATCGAGCTATGGTAACGACACGTGAGCAAACATCACTAGTTATCGACTGCCGCGAAGATGACGGGGCATTGCGGGACATGCTTCGCGCTAATAATAGATTTCTTCACTGGGAAGAAATATGTGCGGAACTTATAGACAACTCACTTGAGCATTCTGGAGACGTCTGTCGTGTTCGAATGGAGTGGGACAAGGTGACGAACTGCTTTCGCGCCGTCGATAATGGAGATGGGTCACGCGACATAGAGGCATTCTTCAAGCCAGGGAAAAGTGTTCAAACTGGACGCGCAAAAGGCAACAGTACATTTGGAGTCGGTCTGTTCGTGTGCGAGTGCTGCGTCTCCGACTCGCAACACCCCGGGGCGTTGCGGGTCGCAACCTGCGATGGCGGTGAAACAATTCTTGTTGGTCGACGCCAGATCGACAGCGGGTCGAGCGTTAAAATACTCAAGGTCCCAAACGACGAAGAGATGCGACGCGACTACGGTCTCACTGGCACAGGCACGAGTGTCATGTTCAGCAAGTTTGCAAAGCCCCATCCAGATCAAAAGAAGATTGCGAAGATCGCTGAAATTCTGGGGCGGCAGTATTCAAGTGCGATTCAGTCCGGTGATTTGGAAATTGAACTCGTGCGAAACGGCCAGTCAATGGGCGTGAGGGCAGAGCCGGTGCCTGCGTGCGAAACACTCTACTCAGAGTCCTTGCTTGTCTGCGGTCATCTGTTTGAAGTTGAATGGGGAGTGACAAAAAAAGATTCACGAGACAACGGTTGCCGCATGATTTACGGCGGCAAGTTTTTTGAGACAACGCAAGAGCCATGTGGAGACTACCGACTCGGTAGATTTTATGCAGCTATTCGTATTCCGCGAACCATCGGTCGGGAGTCAATGGACATTCTGAAGCGGGCCATCAATCACAGCAGCATTGACGAATTGTTCGATCGTCTGGCAGCACTGTTCAATGAAGAACTGAAAGAGTCCGATCAAATTTGCCAGGCTGATGATGACGAAGATTTGAACAATGAAATCTCGTCTCTTATGTCGATCGCAATTGGCAAGGCCAAAGGCCAGTCAAAAACAGAGTTCGAAGACGGCGATGAAGACCTTCGTGCCTTCCACGGCCGAGATCCAAACGGCGAAGGCGTTAATCCTCGCAACTCAGGTCGCAAGCGAACTGGCCGCCGCAAGGCTGGTGAAGAAACAAAGCTACCTGACTCCGTGATCTGTCGGTGGGCTCCACTTGGCAATGATAGCGGCCTTGCTGATTACGACTACAAGGCTGGTCGAGTCACGTTCAATCAGGACGTTGAAATGATGCAAGGGCTAAGGCAGGGCAAACAAAAACTGTTGCTTGCGTCTATCGCAGCCGGGCACGTGGCCAAAGATATCGCAGGCACCGACAAGCAGAAGCAAATGGGATTTGGTGACCTAAACTTTAATTGGATCTACCGCACAATGATGGAACGCATCTGCGGTGCGAATGTAAAGGAGGCCACTCGATGAGCCACACGCCCGGACCATGGAAAATCTTTGACGGCTACGGATCGGACCGCAGCCGACCAGCGATCGTCGACAGCATACCCGACAAAGACGGTAAGTGCGTCGCCAACAGCATCGCGTTCGTCT
>Ga0209284_10005369_pt1 | contig 13369 bp, 14 predicted proteins | sample FRY03_FD_187211 | JGI IMG/M metagenome (GOLD analysis project Ga0209284, IMG submission 187211) | Freshwater microbial communities from Lake Fryxell liftoff mats and glacier meltwater in Antarctica - FRY-03 (SPAdes) (version 2) | ecosystem: Environmental > Aquatic > Freshwater > Ice > Glacier... | reverse complement strand
TCGACTGCAACGCCTGCACCACCCCCACTTCATCAGCCAGCTCCTCGGAGGTGGACTCTCGGTGGTAGAACAGCCATTTGGCGCCAGTGCGCTGGGCTAGCGCCTGCAGTTCCTGCACCGGATCACCCACAGCAATTTCCATCTCCACTCCTTTGGCTGCGAAAGCTTGTTGGAGGGCTTGCACCGACTGCCTCAAAAACTGCAGCCGTTGCTGACCACAACGCTTAAAACCGTAAGAAGTATCTTCAAACAAACGCTGGTCGAAGCAGTAAAAAGGCACAATTGCCTCGGCTTGCTGCAAGGCGCGGTGGAGCGCTTCGTGGTCGTGTAAACGGAGGTCATTGCGGAACCAGAGAATGGCGGTATGCATACATAAATAAGTGGTCGGGCGGAAAAAAGTTTGAAAGCAAGTGAAAAAAAGCTGGAATGCCGTTTGCTTTTACTTCACCAGCTCCAGTTTGGTGGTAAAGCCTTTCACGCGCGCGGCAAAAATTCAAGAAAAAAGAATAAAATTTAATTTTTACGCAGAAATGAACAAACAAGACGAAAATAACCTGCTTGCGTTTGTGTAGTTACGAGGTCACCTTGCAGCTACCAAAGCCAAAAACATCTTGAAATTCTACAAAAATCACGATTTCCCGAGCGACATTCTAACGGAGGGTGAATTTAGGAAAGCAGGAAAGATGCTAACCAAACCGAAAGGATTAAATGTAACACGCTTGCAGGTGTATCCAAATCCCGCCAAGGATTTTGTGAACTTTAAAATGACGGGCTGGCATGAAGTTTCAACCTTGGTGATTTACAATGCACAAGGCCAAGTGCTACATCAAATGGAGGTAAAACCAACCGGTGAAACGTATGTGCTCAACACTTCTAACTGGCCCAGTGGTTTGTACCAATACCGCTTGATCAAATCCAATCAAAATATTGGAACAGGTAAATTTATGATCGCTCAATAATCAAAAACATCAAATCAATTCTTACATTACCTTTCAGCTCGCCTTGGCGCGGGCTGAAAGGTTTTTTGCTTTCAATCTATTTGTCCAAAAAACAATCGCTTAGCATACTGTTTTGAACGTAATTTTAACCTTGGCTTTGCAGAAAACGCGCTATTTCTATTGCAGACATCACCTGGTAAGTTTATTGTTGGAGGACAGCAAGCTATTACCTTGAGCACTAGCAAAGGTTTTTTCATATCCGTTGATGAAAATGGGATAGCAGACTTCTCCAAAATTATAGGTACAAATGCGAATTTAACTTCAATTCATAATGCTCTAATGGCGTTACAGGTGTGTGGCGTTACAGGGTTCTATGATGCCCCTAGGAATTTATGGTTAAATGTCCCTTACATTCTAAGCACCAATGAACAAGGAGACACTTTGCGGACTTAGAAAAACAATCATCCTAGAGAAGGCATCCTCCAGTCTATGGTTTCTAAAGGTGATGGATTATGGCTGGCAGGAACTTGGTTAACTTGGGGAAATGACTACTACATGTTATTAATGCGATTTAATTTGAATGCCAAAAGTGTAACATATACAACATTTGGGGATAGTAGCGTTGAAATTGGTTCCGGAATTACATCTACAATAGATGGCGGATTTGCACTTGCAGGAAGAAAATCGCATACACAAAACACCACCGTTTACTTGGTCAAAACCGACAGCAACGGCTGTGTACAACCCGGCTGCATGCAAGCTGTTAGTGTGTAAGAGTATTGAAATGCTGAGATTGCCTTAAAAATCTATCCCAACCCAGTGATCGATCAACTGACCCTCGAAACCAATTTTGTATAAGGCCGGTGCCAGCTTCAAATCAGCGATATGCAAGGGCGCATAGTGCACAGCGAAGAGCAGCCAGCGCAGGCCGAACTCAAGCTACAACTCTCCCACCTTCCCGCTGGCATGTACCTGCTGCGCATTCAAAATGGGCAGCAATCGGCTTGGGCTAGGTTTGTGAAACGGTAAGAAATACTCCCAAATGTCCAAACTATTAAGTAGTCATTTGCTGAATTTTACAATTCCACCATCACCTGGTTTCTTGTAATGTCTTCCAACGTTTCACGCTTGCGAATGAGGTGCGGCTTGCCATCGAGCAGCAGCACTTCGGCAGGTCGGAAACGGGCATTGTAGTTATTGCTCATGGTGAAGCCATAGGCCCCGGCGTTTTTAATGGCCAGCACATCGCCTTCACGCACTTCGGTGAGCTTGCGGTCGTAGCCGAAGGTGTCGGTTTCGCAAATATTGCCCACAATGGTATAGATGCGAGGCGTGCCCTCGGGATTCGAAACATTCACAATGTCGTGGTGGGCATTGTAAAACATGGGACGGATGAGGTGGTTTTGGCCTGAATCAACACCGGCAAATACGGTGGCAGTAGTTTGTTTTACTACGCTCACCTTCACCAGCAAAATACCGGCTTCGCTCACTAAAAACTTACCAGGCTCAAACATGAGGGTAAGGTCACGACCGTAGTCCTTGCAAAATTGCGCAAAACGCTTGCTGATGGCTGCACCCAAAGCTTCAATATCGGTGGTTACATCCCCTTCTTTATAGCCCACTTTGAAGCCCGAACCAAAGTCGAGGTACTCCAAATCGGGGAAATGCTCGGCCGCGTCGAACAGCAACTCCGCACCGCGCAAAAACACCTCAGCATCGAGTATGTCGGAGCCGGTATGCATGTGCAGTCCGTTTACTTTGATGTCGTGTGACTTCACCACCCGCGTTAAATGCCGCAATTGGTGGATGCTGATGCCAAATTTGCTGTCGATATGCCCGGTGCTGATGTTCATATTGCCGCCCGCCATGATGTGCGGATTAAGGCGCACACAAACCGGCACGCTGCTGCCAAATCGGTCACCAAACTGCTCGAGGATGCTGATGTTGTCGATGTTGATGCGCACGCCGAGCTCTACCGCCCGCTCGTATTCTTGCATCGATACGCAATTGGGGGTAAAAAGAATGTCTTGCGGCTGGAAACCTGCGATCAAGCCGATTTCTACTTCATTGATCGACACGGCATCCAGTCCAGCCCCCTCTTTCAGCAGCAAACGCATCACATTGATGTTGTTGAGCGCCTTGCAGGCATACAAAAAGCGGGTTTCTATGCCCTGGAAAGCGGCTTGCAGACGTTTATACTGGCGTTTGATTTTGTCACCATCGTATACATACAAAGGTGTTCCAAACTCATTTGCCAGCTCGGTGAGCGCGGCGCCCCCAAACATCATTTTGCCTCTTTTAATCTCCATGGAATTGTTTTTGAAGGTGCGAAGGTAAGGACATCCATCCAAAAAAACCTGAGTATTCCATTAGTGCACCACGAACATCCTATCCGCGCGCTTTTCGGCAGCATTTAAGGTAAGTCTGTAAGTACCTCGAGCCAGGTGCTCTAAATCAATGGTCATTCGGCTATCTTTCATAACAGTGGCATACACCTGTCTACCCGCTAAATCGTATACCAAAATCTCCGCCATCCCGCTCCATTGACGCTCCTCGAGCATAATGGTCAATTTACCGTCACTTACAGGATTGGGGTAGATGGATAAAGCCCTCGCAAATACTTCTGAAACGCTCGATTGTTGGTTGGTAATCGTTACTTCCTGAGATCCAAAAATAAAGGTATCTGCTAGTGCAGCGGCACGCACTGAAACCGTTCCATTCGAAGCCGCTGTTAACAAGCCATTGGCATCGATTTGGGCCATTCCGTTTATTGGCAGCACACTCCAAAAAACCGCTTGGTTGGCTGCAGCTGGTAATACGGCGGCCGACATTTGTAAAGTACCACTGGGCGAATTGATTTGCGCTGGGAGCCCCCCTTGGGTGGACACCACTACGCTAGAAATGACCAACACCTGATTGGTAATGGTAATGAGTATTGAATCCTTAATACTGGTATCCTGCGTAGAAGTGGCTTTGGCCCAAGCCGTTCCATTAGCAACAGCGGTAACCAATCCCGTTGGAGAAATGGTAGCAGCAGCAGTTCCTAGACTGAGTGACCATTGTACTGCTTGGTTGGCATTGGTTGGGAGGATAGTCGCCTGCATTTGTAAACTTCCTCCATTGCTAGAGATGGCAGCAGGCACGTTGCCTTGGGTGCCCGTTTGCACGGAAGTAACTGCCACGGGAGGGCTAGAGATAATCACAAACTGCACCAATGGTCTGTTGTTATTAATGAAAAAGATTAAGGCCGTTAAGCTACTACTTCCTACCCGAGTAGCATTTGCGGATGTGGTGGTAGATCTACCCCAATTGATGGCTCCCGTGGGTGGGCTAGAACGGTCCCATTCCACCAAAACGGCTATGGCTGAAGTGCCATCCCAAACAAAGGAGGTGGTAAAAGGCACGTACTTCCAGCCTGTTCCTGTGGGAATGCTGTATGTTGATGAAGTGAACACCTCAGTAGCACCGCTGGCCACACTATCCCAAACTGGCACAGCTGACCAAAGAGTATCTGTTACGTTCTTTAAATAAACTTTGATGTAGGCGTCATTGGTTGTGTATTCTCCAGGCCCGCTTTTATCCCAAGCCAAACTCGATATACTTCCTCCCGAACCACCTGCCCTGCTTATTTCGGCAGCGGAATACAAAGATATTGTTCTAGAATACCGGTTGGTCGTTGTGCTAGTGGACAACAAAACATTGACGGCCCCTGCGCCAGTAAAAACACCAATAGAAAGGGTGTCTTGCCCAACTGACTCCAAGGTAATGCTTCCGAAAAGCGCGAGACAAATGAATAAATGCTTCATAAACTATATTTAGAAGAGAAAATACGGTTTTAAATCGGTTTTTTTAAATAAACAGGATGCTCGCGCTCTTCAACAAAAGTCATTGAAAGGGCCCCATTCTTTGTTTCATGCATTGAATTACGTAAAGTATCCATTTTGAAGACCTCTTTTAGCGCTAACAGCATTTTATAGAAAACCAAATATGCTAATCCGCAGGATAGCAAGTTAATTTTTTGACCAACGGAATATGACATAGTTAGGGCTAAATTTTAAAGAAAAAAGCCAGAAGACTGTTGACATTTTCTGACGAATTCAGCAGCGAAGGAGCTTGCAAACTACATTTTAAAGCGCCGAGGGGTAAATAGAACGTATTGTGGCTGAAAACCTGAGGTTAAACCAATTTCTACTTCACCGATCGACACGGCATCCAGTCCAGCCCCCCGTTTAAGCAGCAAACGCATCACATTAGTGGATATTCACAAAACAATACCACCCACTTGATTAACTTCTACAAATTACCTGCGCCATGAAGTCTTTGCTCATTTTTACCATCCTATTCCAAATGGCACGAAGACAACCTTTTTCCTATCCCGCTGAGCATATTATAAAAAACGCATTTTCTAACAACCAAAACCTATGAAAACAGATTAATACTCCCCCATTCTAGCTGTAGGGGCATCCTATCAATATTGATTACGGACATAATAGCGGTGCTTCAAAAGCACACAGCTGCGTCATCGATTGGCACTACTGTGTTATATGAAGGCCGGGGCATTCCTATATACACTCAAATTTTAGTTGATAAAGCAGGCGAAAAAAGGGTGGCTCAGCGCAACATTGTAGGACCCATGCTCCTTGTTGTGAATGAACTCGGGATTTATGCAGCGGAAGAGGTTAAACCCCGTAACCTGGTTCAAATTCTGGAAGAACTATTCGAGAACACGCCGTAAGTTGAACTTGGTAAAACGACCTTTACGGTCGGGATTCATGCGCTGCTTTACTTCCTCCCCAAAAATTGTCTTACTTTTACAGCAACCAAAGCTTTCTTTCTTCCAAAAAGAAGGCAAACGATTGGGTGAAGGATAAGCTGGTTTTGTTGAACTATTTTATTCAAATGTTGAACAAAACCTAATAACTGCTGTTGGTATATCAAATGAAATTAACTGTATCACGGAAGGCGCACTTTAATGCTGCACATCGCCTTCACAATCCCAGCTGGGATGATGCCACCAACAAAGCTGTATTTGGTAAATGTAACAATGCCAACTATCACGGCCATAACTACGAACTTATCGTACATGTAACCGGCAAAATCGACCCACAAACAGGCTATGTAATGGACATGAAGGTGTTGGCCGACCTTATCGACGAACAAATCTGCGATCGCTTCGATCACATGAACCTCAACCTTGACACCCAAGAATTTCAGCACTTAAATCCATCTGCTGAAAACATTTGCGTGGTGATTTGGCAAATTTTACGGGCAAAAATTGCCATTGAAAACGAATTAAAAGTAACTTTATATGAAACTGAACGGAATTATGTCGAATACGCAGGACAATAAGCAATTGGCCGATGAGCTGGGCGATGCCCACGTTGGCACCTCGCTGGAAACACCTTTGCGTCTCGATGCATTTGCATTGGACAATGAGTTGAAGATAGAACTCATCGAAAAGCATTTTCGGGAGATCATGAATGTATTGGGGCTCGACCTCACTGATGACAGCCTCAAAGGCACACCACATCGGGTGGCGAAAATGTATGTAGAAGAAATCTTCAGTGGTCTCAATCCTGCAAATAAACCAAAAATTGCGCTTTTTGAGAACAAATACCAGTACAACCAAATGTTGGTAGAGCGCGATATCACCTTGTACTCCAACTGCGAGCACCATTTTGTGCCGATTGTGGGCAAGGCGCACGTGGCCTACATAAGCAATGGGCATGTGATTGGCTTGAGCAAAATTAATCGCATTGTAGAATATTTCGCTAAGCGTCCGCAGGTGCAAGAGCGTTTAACGAAGCAAATTTCCGCCGAGCTGAAGCGCATTTTGCAAACCGAAGACGTGGCCGTGTTGATTGATGCGCATCACATGTGTGTGAGTATGCGGGGTGTAGAAGACCAAAGCAGCAGCACCATCACAGCTGATTATAGCGGTAAATTTCTCGAAGAGGCAACCCGCACCGAATTTTTGAAATACCTCGAATTAAGCGGTAAAAAATGAATTTCAACGGAAAAAATATACTCGTAGTCGGTGCCAGCAGTGGCATCGGCGCCGCAGTGGCTGAGCAACTATTAGTGGCTGGTGCGACTGTTTATTCCTTAAGTCGGAGTGAACCTGAGCAGCCTGCCATTCAATGGGAGCAATACGATGTGTTGGGTGGCCAGTCGGTGCCCACCGAATTTTTACCCGAGGCCATCCACGGCTTGGTATATTGTCCGGGCACCATCCTGCTGAAGCCGTTCAATCGTTTCAGCGACGCAGATTTTGAGCGCGATTTTCAAGTGAATGTTTTAGGGGCCGTGCGGGTGATCCGCGAAGTATTGCCACGCTTGAAAAAAGCAGCTGGCGCGGGTATCGTTTTGTATAGCACGGTGGCCAGTCGTATAGGTCTGCCTTATCATGCTTCGATTGCGGCTGCCAAAGGCGCTGTGGAAGGTTTGTCTAAGTCGCTAGCCGCAGAGTATGCTGCTGTGCAAATTCGAGTGAATTGTTTGGCGCCCTCGCTCACTAATACTCCATTGGCAGTCGGTTTGCTGGGCACCCCTGAAAAGGTAGATGCTGGCAACAAGCGGCATCCGCTGGGTCGCGTGGGACAGCCTGAGGATTTGGCCGGACTGACCACCTTCCTCCTCTCCGACCAAGCTGGCTGGATTACCGGGCAAGTGATTGCGGTGGATGGGGGCATGAGCGGGGTTAAGTTGGTTTAATAACCAAGTGAACGCTGGAAACCACAGCAGGTAAAAAGCACACGTGGATGTTACCTGCTGATGAATAGTGAACAAACATCACAATATCTGGGCACTTCCTGAGAACTAGTGAACTTCGTAGTTTGGTGATTGAGGTGCCTAGGACATGCGTACGGTAAAAATTCATTAGCGGAAGCGAAGGATGAAATTATAACCGCTGTAATAGTTGGAAATGCCGTTGCGGTGAGCTGTGCAAGCACCTTATACTTGCATATTAGCTAATATGTCCCTGTTCATTGACTGAAAAGTCATCCCAAGAAACCACCAAAACAACCCTGAAAAGGGTTCATGCGTCCGTTAGGAAAGCAAAAAGGACGTTTCTCGGCATTTGTCGCAAAATTAAGGCGAACTATTTACAAGCCTATTTGGGTGAGTTCGTTTGCAAACTCAACAGTAGTTATTTTAAAGAAAAGCTATTTTAGAGTCTCTTAATCGCACTTTCAAGCGCTAACAAGTAATCTTGTGGATGAGCATAAAAAATATTCATACCCTTGAATATTTTTTTATTTGATCTAAAAAAACGGTTCAATTTTGTTCAGTTTGAGGTAGAGCATACCCTTTTCAATTATTTTCATTCACTAAGCCGCTTCTTCATCTCCCCATAATCCGGCCTGCGTAAGAGCTCGTGCCGGGTGCTTTCGAGCAAAGCAAAGTAGATACCTACTGCCTTTGCCCGCACTGGCGGTGGCAGCGCCCCCAATTGCCGACCGAAAGTCCAATTGCGTTCAAAGCAACATTGAAAAAACTTGGCCACGTAAAACTCGGTTTTATGCGGTTCCAAAGCAATCAGTCGGGCCAGCAAACGGCTCCAAGTGCGGTCGTTCAAACGCGTATAGCGCTCGCTGAACCGACTGTACATGGCCCGTATGAAATCCGCGTCTTGCAAAGCCAGCTCCAATAATTGCTGTAGATCATCATGGATGACATATTTCACTGGGTAATCGTCTAACATCGCCAGTAAAAAAGCATCCCGCTCTTGCTGCAGCAACTGCTGGTCGAAGTCGGCGCGCTTCGGCAGTAACGTATACACCAATTTCAGCACCCGAAGAAATGGGTAGAGCTTGTAATAATCCTTGGCCACATGCTGCTGTAGGAGTTTTTGGATGGCTTTGGCAATCTCCCAAATGCTTTCCGCTGCGGCCACGTCTTTTTGTTTTTGGAGGATGCTGACACGTTTTTTCCAGTCCTCCGCCATATTTTTGAATGGTTTAGCAGTTTTGGTGGTCCGCAATTTGGCTGTCACCGCCTCTTCGAGCTCCAGATAATATTGTCCACTGCGCACCACCCCTGTGCTCAACTTGAGCTGGAGCAGCGACTTTGTGGCCGCGTCCTTTTTGCTGAGCTCGAGCAGCAGGGCTTCGAGCTGCTCGCGACTGGCTTCTTGCAACAGCTGTAGCACCGGATCGATGGCTTTGGGGACGGTGGTGCGACCTTTTTTAGGGAGAGAAAGCTTTTCGTCGGGCGCACCTAGGCTAAAATGCAGCAAGGCAGCGGCTACGTGGGCGCAAGGCGATGGGGCTAGTCCGCAGCCGCAGTCGAAGGCCTCCAAAATCCTTCCCTCAAAAGCTACACTGCAATGTATTTGTTTTCGGCCTTGTTTCAGGCTGCCGATCCATTGATTGGCCGAAATTTGGCTGAACTCCAAAGATTGGCGCTGCCACAACTTCTCGCCGCCCTGCAACACTGAGGCGGGCAGCAATTGTTCAAAATTATCGAGGGAGAGGTTCATGGCAAGCTTTTAGCGATCGTAATGAAAACGGCATTGCAGGATGGTGCACTTTTGTTCTGGTCCTTTGAGCCGTGTTAGCAAATACACCAGTCGATGTTCGGCATTGAGGCGGCGTGACCTGCACCCTTGGAGCTGATAGCGCAGGGCCTCAGGTTTGCCGAATCCAGCAAAAGGGGTTTTGCGAATCGAACGCAGCAATTCGAGCAGTTTGCGAGCCATGGCTGGCTCGTTTTGCACCCAATATTCAAAATCCTCCGAAGCCTGTGGCGTGAATTCCAGCTGCATTTTTAGAGGATTTTGATGGCATCGGGATCAAAAGCATGTGTTTCACCCTGCTTTACTGCTTCCAAGGCCGCCTTGAGCCGTTGTCGATTGGTGGCACTACCCAGCAACATGGCTGTTTCGGTGAGGGCATTGTACTCATCTATGGAGATGATTACCACCGATTCTTCCTCGGGTCCGCGGGGCACTACGATGATTTCCTGGTTATCAACCACTTCATCAAAATAATTTTTGATGTTTTTGCGCAAGGCAGAAATGGTGAGTGCTTTCATTTTTTGTACGTCTGAAAGTACAAATGTACAGCTATTTCAGAGGTTAAAAACTAAATCAGCGCTTTCAAAACTACACGGACATATATTTGTTTTTTGCTCATGCCACAACCGCTCACCATTCACTGGTTCCGCCGCGATATGCGTGTGGACGACAATACCGCCCTTTTCCACGCATTGCAGTCGGGCCAACCCCTGCTTGGCCTGTTTATTTACGACAGCACCATCCTGAGCAAGCTCGAGGACCGCGACGATGCACGGCTGAGCTTCATCCATCTGCAAGTGCAACGACTGAAGAGCCGGTTTGAAGCCCTGGGCGGGAGTCTACTGGTGCTCTACGGCGATCCAATCAAGCTTTGGCCGCAAATATTGAGCGATTACCCGGTGACGGCGGTGTATGCCAACCGAGACTACGAGCCATACGCCCGCCAGCGCGACGGTGCCCTCAACAAGCTGTTTGAAAGCAAGGATGTGGCTTTTCAGCATTACAAAGACCAGGTGATCCTAGAGGCCAAAGAGGTACTAAAGGATGACGGGTTGCCGTACACCGTCTTTACCCCCTACAGTCGCAAGTGGAAAGCCAAGTTGCAAGCCGAAGACGTACAACCGCGTGACAGCGCCAGCCTATTCACCGCCATCCGCTTGCACCAAATAGCTCCTCTGCCCCTGCCTTCGCTGGCCGATTTGGGCTTTTCACCTACGGCCATCGACTTCCCAAAGGAGGAAGTAAGCGATGCCTTGCTCAAAGTGTACGACGAGCAGCGTAATTTCCCTGGCATTCGTGGCACCTCGCGCCTGGGTGTGCACCTGCGCTTTGGTACCATCAGCGTACGCTCGTTGGCAAAGCGCGCTCAGTTACTGAATGAAACTTTTTTGAATGAACTAATCTGGAGAGACTTTTATCAGATGATTTTGTGGCATTTTCCGCATGCAGCCAAGGAGGCTTTTCGACCTGCCTACGACCAAATTGCATGGCGCAACAACGAGGCTGAGTTCGAAAAGTGGTGTACTGGTAAAACCGGCTACCCCATTGTAGATGCCGGCATGCGCGAACTCAACACCACCGGATTTATGCACAACCGCGTGCGCATGATCGTAGCCAGTTTTCTCACCAAACATTTACTCATCGACTGGCGTTGGGGGGAAGCTTATTTTGCCCGCAAGCTGTTAGATTTCGATTTGGCATCGAACAACGGTGGTTGGCAGTGGGCTGCGGGCTCAGGTTGCGATGCTGCCCCCTACTTCCGGGTGTTTAGCCCCGATGCCCAAACCTTAAAGTTCGATCCCAAAGCCAATTACATCCGACAATGGGTGCCCGAGTACCAAAACCTCAACTACAGTCCTATGGTGGACCATAAAATGGCGCGGCAGCGGGCGTTGGATACCTACGGGAAGGCATTGAAAAAAGAATATTAGATCCACTTTCAATTCACTCTTGCCTTTTTGAAGTACGCTTTTCTTTTCGCTTTTCTATGCTCTATTTTACATTCAAATGCAACACATCTCCCTCTCCGATATCCTCTCTGCCGATAAGCAATACCGCACCAACCTCATCAACTGCTTGAGCGGGGTGCGGACGGCGCAATTATTGGGTACACAAAATGCTGCTGGACAAACAAACCTAGCCATTTTCAACTCCTCCATGCACATTGGGGCGCATCCACCGCTGATGGGTTTGATTTTCCGCCCGCTTGAGGCCAAGCAACACAGTCTGCAAAACATCCTGGATACTGGCTTTTACACCCTCAACAGCGCACCTGTTGACCGACTTGCCTCGACCCATCAGTGCAGCGCCCGCTTTGAGCAAGCTGTTTCAGAATTTGATGCCAATGGCTTCACCCCTTGGTATAGCGAGCAACATCCGGCGCCTTATGTAACCGAGTCTAGCCTTAAAATTGGTTTAAAACGCGTGCAACAAATCGACATCCCTATAAATGGCACGACGCTCCTTATTGGTGAAGTGCAAGAAATTTGGGTAGCTGAAAACGCCCTCGGCAGCGATGGAAACATCCGTTTCGACTTGCTGGAGGCAGCAGGCGTGGGCGGTTTAGATACCTATTACCGCTTTGAGGCCGTGGCTCGATTTGGCTATGCCAAGCCCGACGAGCTGCCGAAAAGCTTACTTTAGCACATGCAAACCGACTTGGCCTACCAGCTGTTGCTGGTGCGACCTGCTGCCTTTGGCTTCAATACCCAAACCGCAGCTAGCAACGCCTTCCAACAAAACCAGCCATCCTTAAACCCACAGGCCTTGGCGCTGGCGGAGTTCGATGCGGTCGTAGTACAAATCCAAGCTGCAGGTATCGGGTTGCACCTCCTCCACGACCAACCGCTACCAGCCAAACCCGATGCCATCTTCCCCAATAACTGGTTCAGTACCCACCTAGACGGGCAGTTGATTTTATATCCCCTACTGGCGGAAAACAGACGTTTAGAAGCCACTACAGAACACGTCACTTGGCTCCAAGGACGATCAGAACACCGAGAGACACTTGATTTGCGACACCACGCCGAGAATAACACCTTCCTTGAAGGCACTGGGAGTTTGGTTTTCGACCATGCCCACCGACTGGTGTTGGCTACGGGTTCGGCGCGCAGCTCCCCTACTTTGGTGCAGCAAGTGGCCAAACAGCTTGGCTACAAAGGCTTGGTACTCGAAGCCGCCGATGCCCATGGGAATGAAATTTACCACACCAATGTGGTGATGAGCATTTCGCCCCGACTCGCCATTTGCTGCTTTAAAGCGCTGCGTGATCCCGACCAAGCGGCCTTGCTCGCAGCATTATTACAAAGAAACGGTCGGCGGGTAATCGCCGTGAGTTTAGCCCAAATGCAAGCCTTTTGTTGCAATGCGCTGGTGGTGCAGGCTAGCGACGGTCAACCTCGTATTTTGCTGTCCGAAACCGCCTGGAACGCCTTTGAAGCGCACCAGCAACTGTGGATCGCCGAAGTAGCCGAACCCATCGTGCTCCGCATTCCCACCATCGAGACCTTGGGCGGTGGCAGTGTACGCTGTTTGCTTGCCGAGCTTTGGTAGCCGCCATACGAACCCCTAACATTCCGTCAAACCTTTAAGGCTAGCCAAACTTTTGTCCCGGCAAGTGGTTCCTAAAGCGTGTCAAAAACAATCATTTGGTTCAAACGTGATTTGCGGTTGCAAGACCATGCACCCCTCGCGGCGGCTATTGCTGCGGGGGATGACGTATTACTGCTGTATTTAGCCGAACCATCGTTGATGAAGTTGCCACAGTACAGTGCACGACATTGGGATTTTGTGTCTGTTTCTTTACAAAAAATGAATATAATGTTGCAATCGCAACAAATTTCTATGCATATTTTGGAGGAAGAAGCGGTAACTGTCTTTGACGCCATCTACCCCCATTTTGCCTTTGACAAGC
>Ga0209284_10005368_pt1 | contig 13372 bp, 15 predicted proteins | sample FRY03_FD_187211 | JGI IMG/M metagenome (GOLD analysis project Ga0209284, IMG submission 187211) | Freshwater microbial communities from Lake Fryxell liftoff mats and glacier meltwater in Antarctica - FRY-03 (SPAdes) (version 2) | ecosystem: Environmental > Aquatic > Freshwater > Ice > Glacier... | reverse complement strand
GCGCCCTCGCTTGGTCGATATCCGGTGTTGACCATGCCCAACATTATAGCCCTCGCCTCTGGGTTCAGCCCGTTCAGCGCTCCGGGGGCCAGCAGCTTATCCTTGATCCAGCCGACCGAGAATGGCGGCCGCACCTTCGCCTCGCCCTCACGGAACGAATACCCGGACAGTGGCAGGTCCAGATTGAGCCGTTTGCGCATTATCACCAGCCGCAGGGCGCTGGACAGGTTCACGAAGTCTTTGTTGGCGCTGTTGGCAGATAACCCCTCTGCCTCGATCTTGGCCTCCCACCAGTCACGGAAAGCCAGCATTTCATCGGCGCCTATTTCCGAAATCGGAATATTGCCATTCACGGCAATGAAATTGGAGAACGCCTTGATCCGGGGATTTTTCCACCGGCGCAGCTGGTCGGGGCTTTTGCCCGTTATGTCAGCCTTGCCCTTCACCTCCCAATATAATTCCAGCGCGCGGCTGACTGTGATCGGCGGGGCCGATGTGCCGCCCAGCACCGCGCGCGCCAGCACCATATCCGGCTTGTCACCCTTGGACGCCGCCATGACTTCATCCACGCGCGCCGCAAATTCAGTCTTGGGCAACCTGGACACACGTTCCGCCGACAAGAACCGATACCCCCGCGCCGCGGCCAGATCGCGCGCCGCGGCATACTGCGCCTCCGCGTCCGTGGTATCGCCCGCAAGCCGCGCCTCCCAAGCCTCGATCATGCCAGCCCAGACCTTCGGGGCTTTGATCTTTGCAATCACCTCTGAATCGGTGTGCAGCGAAATCCAGACAACATCGCGAGGCTCAACCGAGACGTACCGCTTGGGAACGCGCTTTCTGATCTGGTATATGTTGCTGCGCTTTTGCATGGTCATATGCCGAATATGCGCCGCAATCGCCTTGATTTGCAATAGGTCGCGTGGCATAAGGACGAGTAATTTATGCTGTAAAATATGCAGCACTTTGAACCATGAAGGAGATAGATTATGCTAAAGAATGCGCTATATTCCATGTTTTCGGTGGGTCGGGGTCTGCTTTTTCGTAGGAAATTGGCGGAGGGAACGCGACTGCCGTCCAACCTTCTCTGGGAAAAAGTCAATGACTTCAATGAAGCTGGATCTACGCCGGGTCTGTTCAGGCCAATGAACAATCTTGACGACCACCAGCCAGTCGAAGTTGGGACATCATGAAAACGATCCGCTGGCGGCCGTAACGCCAGAAGTTGGTCATATCGCGATGCCGTCACGTAAAAGCACCTCTCACCTCACCCTACCTCTTCCAGTTTCTCCGTTCGAATTTGCCAGAGGGAACCTGAACCTTCATATTTGGCTTGTGCGCACTTTTTTACGCCACGGCCCTTTCGCCTTTAACCCAGCGCCACGTGTCTGCGATATCAAAGACGACGGAGATCCCGTTTACCGTCAGCAATGCAACTCCGTAGTAAACTCGGTTGAAGAGACGTCAGGGTCGGCGAAACGAACAAGCACGAATGTCAGGAGCGGTATCCAGACAATGAGGTGGGGCAAAGCGAGGAGCTTTCCCCATCCTCTTTGCATTAGAATAATGGTGCCATTGACCAGTAGAACAAACGCCGTGCACTACGCCACCCAATACCCGATGGGGGTATGCGTCAGGAAAAACGCAGCCAGATTGACGCCCCCCAAAGCAAACGGCAGCCAAAACCGCACCCAAAATGGGAGGCGCATGAAGGAACGGCAACTCTCCACAAAACGCTCAACCAATTGCATCGCTCACCTGCCGGGACGATCGCAATCTGCGAGTAGGCCAGCGGTGCCGGATCGTGCATCGTGGAGGGGTTCTCGATCACCAGCCCCGAGGGCATGACCTCCCGTCGTCCTTCGTGAGCATCGCTCATGCCGCTACCCTTTCCTGCTTCATTCCGCCCCAACTGACCAAGGCGACACCCGCGACGATCAACGGCACTGCGTAGATCAGGCCGCCGGGAGGCGTCTCGCCGAGGAGGAGGATCGCCGCTGGCACGCCGACGATCGCGCCAACCGCTCCGAGCAGGCTCAGAAGGACCGGCCCGCCAACCTTCTGGAGCGTGAAGAGAAGCAGGAACTGACCGGCGAACAACGCGGTCTGAACCGCCACGAGCAGGTAAGGGAGCGCGGTCCCTGTCGGCAGAGCGAGCGTAAAGTTGGGCAGGGCGCCCGCCAGAAGCAACATCGCCGCTGCGGCGACCAGCATTCCAGGGGCCAGCGCATCGGCGGTCTCGCCCTAGGGCCAGCGCAGCGTGCGATAGAGGTTGCCGATCGCGAGCAGGACGGGGCCGCACATGGTCAGCACGATCCAGAACACCGGGGCGTCGGGTGCCAAGGCGGGGGCGCGAGGTGGCGAGGCTGAAGTTGGTGATCTGGGTGCCGCCCTGGGTGGTGCGGGCTTCGGGGTTCTGACCGATGTTGCCGGCGAGGATGACGATGTTCTGCATGATAAGCTCCTGTGTTTCCTGTCTTCGGGACCGTCCCTTCGACAAGACCCTGAAAAAGCCCGTCGGGTGAGGCGTGCACGGTGGACAGCATGGACGCCGGAAACCCCCAAAAGACCGGGGTGGTGCGGGCAGGACGCCAAAGGCGGCCAACTCGGCCCGGACTGACGTGGGGTTGCGCGCAGGAGACCGAACGGGATTAGGGGATTGTCAGTCGAAGGGATGGCACAGGAGACAGAGAGGCGCGGGGAGCACATACCAGACCCTGTCATTTTGCCAATCGGGATTGCTTGACCCCATGCCCAGCACCCCACTGGCGGCGAATATGACGATCACCATCTGTCGCCACCCCTACCCTTGCCTGCCGGGAGTTGCGGGCCCCTGCCGCGACGGGCTATCCAAATCGGAACATTCAGGACACGGATCGCACCAATGACTGATTTCGATCTCGAGGCACTGTCGCTCAGCAAACTGAAGAAAATGCCGCAAGGACGTCGCCAAGGCGATCTCCACCTATCAAGATCGGCAGAAGGCGGAAGCCCGCACCAAAGTGGAAGCCTTCGCCCGGGATCTGGCCTACTCCCTGGCCGAACTCGTCGGCAATGAGACGAAAACCGCCCGTGCGCCCGCACCTGCGAAATACCGGCACCCTGAGAACCCGGCGCTGACCTGGTCTGGCCGGGGGCGTAGACCGCAGTGGTTCATGGAGGCGCTGGAGACGGGGAATATGGCAGAGGACATGGCTGTCAGCTAAGAGCCGCGGGATCCCCATCCCCATTGCCATGTTTCGCCAAAGCGGCCACTCAGGCGTGGCGCAGCGACCGAGCGTCGCCAGTCTCAACGGGCTGTCGGTCTTGCGCAGTGATTTGCGCAGAACCGACGCGAGGGGCGGAAATCGGACCTTCGCTGCAGGTGCGAGCGGACGAGCGAAAACCGAATGACCGGACATTCAACGATCATCAAACCCTGATTTCTCGGCATTGCAGGAGGTCGTCTCAATTCTTAATCAAACTTCGGTTACGAGTGAATGCCTCAGGACTTTTTGCAGGCAAGCACATCGCCGTTCGTGTGTGTAGTTTTGATGTCGGTCAAGCACGCCATCATAAGGCTGATGAAAACTTGCCATTAGGGTGAAATAGTTGAGTTTGTGATACGGGCCAGTCCCAATTGAGTAGGTAGGGAAACAATCTTCAAAAACGGTACGGTCTGCAGAGGGTAAGGCGTGCATCGGGTGGAGAGCCTTTGATTGTCGCTGCTACCAACTGCGCGGTGACCGGCGCGAGTGTCAGGCCGATATGGCCGTGACCATAGGCATGGATCACACGCGGATCGCGGCCCGGACCGATCACCGGCACTGAATCCGGTATCGAGGGCCGAAAGCCCATCCAGCTTCTGTCGGGCGCGGCGAGATCGGGGAAGATCGCGCGCGCGCCCTCTTCCAGCCGTTTCAGGCGATGCGGCGACGGTGGTGCGGTCAGCCCGCCCAGTTCCACCGTTCCGGCCACCCGCAGGCGGCCCTTCATCGGACAAAGATAAAACCCGCGCGATGTCGGGCAGCAGGGCCGCGACAGGCGCGGTGCGGGCATATCCCATTCCAGATGATAACCGCGCTCGGTCTCCAGCGGCACAGGGTCGCCGGCCATGCGCGCCAGTTCCTTGGAATGCGCGCCCGCTGCGATGATCACCTTGGAGACTTGAAGCGCCAATCCGGGGCCGGACAGCCGGATACCCTCCGGCTGCGGTGACAAACGGGAGACCGTGCGGCGCAGATGCGGCACGCCAAGATCACCCACCGCCCGTGCAAGGCCGGCGACCATCTGGCCCGGATCGGACATGAACACCGCATCGGGAAATAACGCCCCGCCCTTCGTCTCGGGCAGGGCGGGTTCCAGCGCGGCGACCTCTTGCGGGGCAACAAGATCGACGCTGACCCCCATACCGCGCCGCATCGTCATATCGGCATGCGCGGCGCGGAACGCCGTGGCGGTCTCGTAGAAATAAAGCGCGCCGCGATGCTGCAGGATCGACCGTCCCCCGATCTCGGCGGCGAACTCCTGCCACAGCTTCGCGGCATCGCCTGTCAAAGCCGCGATCGCGGCGGCGTTTCGTGCGGTGGCGGCGGGCAGGCTTTGCCACGCGAACCGCAGCAGCCAGGGTGCGAGTGACACAATCGCCGCGTGCCGGATCGCCAGAGGCGAGTTGCGATCAAGCAGCAGGCGCGGCAGATCACGCAGCACCGCAGGGCTGCCCACCGGCATCACAGCGTAATCGGCAATCGTGCCCGCATTGCCATAGGACGCACCGGCGCCGGGCGCGTCAGGATCGATCAGTACAACCTCATGCCCCGCCTGCGCCAGCCGAAACGCGCAGGCCAGACCGATGATACCGGCCCCGATCACGGCAATCTCCACCTTCTCAGCCATCCGCGCCTGCCTCTTGTGCCATCACCCCACCCGGCCTTGCAGCGGTTAGACCCCCAGCCGGTCCCGCAAGCCATACCACGCGACAGTGGCGCTCACCGCCGGTTTGCGCAGGAAATGGAACGGGATCGGCTTTGGCACGGTCACCGGATAATCAAGCTGGTCCTCAGGCGTGCCGGAGGCCCAGTCCGCCAGCACACGCCCCAGCGCCGTCGCCATCGCAACACCGCGCCCGTTATATCCCATTGCCGCCATGATGCCGGGGGCAACACGGTCCAGATGCGGATAGTGATCGGCTGTCATCGCCACGAAACCACCCCATGCATGGGACCATTCCGTATCGCCAAGCTGTGGAAACAGCGCCAGCGATGCCTTTCGCAGCGCCTCCATCTGCCGCTTGGTTGTCTTCTCGTCATAGGCCCCGCGTCCGCCCATGATAAAGCGGCCTTCCTGATCCAGCCGGAAATACAGCAACAGGCGGCGGCTGTCCGAGGCCGAATGCCCGCCGGGCAGGATGGTGCGCCGGATATTTTCGCTCAGCGGCACGGTGGCAACCTGCACAGAGCGGATCGGCACCAATGTGCGTCGCATCGGCGGGACGAGATCATCCGTATAGCCGTTGGTGCAGAGCAGAACCTTGCGGGCTGTCAGCTTGCCCTGCGCCGTGTGCAGAAGATGCCCGTTCGCGGTGCTGTCCAGCCTGACGGCACGGCTGTGCCCGTGCAGCACAGCACCCGTTTTCTGCGCGGCATGGGCAAGCCCCAGCGCGTAGTTCAGCGGATGCAGGTGCCACCGCGTTCGTCGATCATCCCGCCAAGGTAGGACTCCGTGCCCAGCAGACTTGCCGTCTCCTGCCGTGACAACATCCGCAGGGGCGCACCGCGCCGCGTCCATTGCTCCACACGCGACTGCACGACCTTTGTCGCCGCTTCATCGTGGACAGGCTGTATCCAGCCGGTTTGCGCCGCCGCGCAATCAATGTCGTGGCGGCGGATCAAGTCGAAGACCAGATCGCCCGCGCCGCCTGCCAGCCGCACGATCCGCCCGCCCATCTCGGCACCGAACTGGCGCTCGATCATATCGGGGTCTTCCTTGAGGCCGGGATTGACCTGACCGCCGTTGCGCCCCGACGCGCCCCAGCCCGGTGTCTCGGATTCCAGCACCGTCACGGCCATCCCGCGCTCAGCCAGATGCAGCGCTGCCGAGAGGCCGGTGTAGCCGCCTCCGATGATGGCAACCTCTGTCTCCTCGGTGCCCGCCAAGGGCGGACAGGACGGTGTCGGATTGGCCGTGGCCGACCACAGGGAGTTGGCAATCGGCGCGATCTCGTTGGCAATCATGGGGGCGGTCTCCGAGGCTGAGGGGGCGAGGTTCAGTAAACGGCGGGACTGACCACCCAAATGACGATAGTTTCTTCCGATCCGACGCACCAGAACCGGATCATGCTGGTCGCGTCGAACGCATAGGAATCACCTGGTTCCAGCCGGTGTTCGACGCCGTCCACCTCGAGCCCCAGAACACCGGACAGAACCGTTCCGCATTTGGCACCTTCGGGGTGATTGTAAGGTGTGCCCCCCGTGGACCCGCCAGGCCGGATCACCAGCCGCATCATCTGGATGCCGACACAGGCGTCGGGCGTCATCAGCTCCTTGATCATGCCTTTCGCGCCAAGGTCCAGCACACGGCGCTGATGGCGGCGTACGATAAGAGGGCTGTCGGGTGCACTGTCGGAAGAATGGTCGAACAGCCAGCCCACCGGCATTTCCAGTGCCTTGCAGATTGAGGTGAGCGACCTGACAGATGGCGTGGTCAGACCGCGTTCGATCTGGCTGAGCAGACCGATAGAGATGTCCGCACGGGCTGCGACCTCCTGCAAAGAGAGGTTTCTGACCTTACGGCGCAATCGTATTTTCTGCCCGATGCCTTCTTCAGCATCGGGATTGGCTGGTGTGGCCGGAGCCTGTTTCGGGTTCAGCATTTTATTGACAACCTGACTTTGACTTGCTTATATTGAAATAATAATAAGAAAATTTCAACCAAGTTCAAACCCAACAGTGAGGATATCATGAGAATTTCCAAACTTTTAGCGACAACAGCTTTGATAGCAGGCTTTGGACCGATGCCTGCTATGGCGGAGGGGACGATCACCTTCACATCCTTTGGCGGTGCATTTCAGGATGCCCAGCGTAAGGCGCTTCTGGAGCCGACTGCCGAAGCGTTGGGGATCACGATCCTCGAGGATACATTGACTGGCATTGCCGAAGTGCGCGCACAGGTTCTCGCCGGTGCGGTCACATGGGATATCGTCGATCTGGGTCTGGCCGATTGTGCCGCAGCGCAGGCCGAAGGTATTCTGGAGCCGCTCGATTACTCGATCATCTCGACCGAGGGGTTCGAACCTGCGGCCTATTCCGATGCTTGGGCGGGGATCATCTACTTTTCAACCGTGCTCGCATATGACGCGGATCTTTACACCGACGAGCAGCCCGAAACTTGGGCGGATTTCTGGGATGTGGAAAAGTTTCCGGGGGCGCGCTCGCTGCGGAACAATCCGGTGACTACACTGGAACTGGCGCTGCTTGCCGACGGTGTAGCGATGGATGAGCTTTATCCGCTGGATCTGGATCGCGCCTTTGCCAAGATGGAAGAGATCAAGCCGCATATCGACGTGTGGTGGACATCGGGCGCGCAATCGGCACAGCTTATCGCTGATGGCGAGGTCGATATGATCTCGATCTGGAACGGCCGCCTTGATGCGGTTGTCGCGGACGGTATCAACGCCAGATATACCTATAATCAGGCAGCAGCGGCGCTGGATTGTCTGGCGATCCCGAAGGGCGCGCCCAACAAGGATCTGGCGATGCAGGCGCTGGCGATGATGCTGGCCCCCGAACAGCAGGCGCAGATGCCGCAGTATATCAACTACGGTCCGACGACATCGCTGGCCTTTGATCTGGGTGTCATCACAGACGAGCAAACGGCCATCAGCCCATCGGCACCGGAAAACCTTGCGGTGCAGTTCATCACGGACGCTGATTACTGGGCAGAGAACCGGCAAGCCGTGCAGGAACTCTGGGACGCGTTCATCACCCGATAATCCACACTTTTCAAGCATCGGCAGGGCGCAATTGCCCCGCCGATGCGCCTGTCTGGTCTGCAAGGAGTCCCCGATGTCCGAAGTTTCGGCCCGGTCACAGCCTATTCGTATCGAAAACGTCTCGAAGTCTTACGGCACATTTCTGGCTCTGGAAAATGTCAACATCGATATAGGCTCCGGAGAATTCCTGACCTTGCTCGGGCCTTCCGGTTCCGGAAAAACGACCCTTCTGATGGTGCTGGCAGGGTTCACCCGTGCCAGCAGTGGTCGCGTATTGGTGGGCGGCGATGACATGACCCGCGTGCCGCCGCACAAGCGCGACTTCGGCATGGTTTTTCAGAACTACGCCTTGTTTCCGCATATGACGGTGTTCGGCAACGTGGCCTATCCTTTGCGCCTGCGAGGTCTGTCGAAGCCCGAGATCACCACACGGGTCGAGCGCGCATTGAATCTGGTGCAGCTTGGAAATCTGGCCAAACGCGGCATAGAAGAACTGTCCGGTGGCCAGAAGCAGCGCATCGCGCTGGCCCGCGCGATTGTGTTCGAGCCGCGTGTGCTGTTGATGGACGAGCCTTTGTCGGCGCTGGACAAGAACCTGCGCGAGCAGATGCAGATCGAGATCCGTGCACTGCATGAAAACCTTGGTATCACAACCGTCTACGTCACCCATGACCAGCGCGAGGCCTTGACCATGTCCGACCGTGTCGTGGTGATCGACGCAGGCCGCATTTCGCAGATCGACACGCCGCGCGCAATTTACGAGCGGCCGGCAAATGCCTTTGTCGCGGATTTCATCGGCGAGTCCTCACTGCTGCCGGTTCAGGCAATGAACGGTGGCTTTACCTTTGCCGGAGAGTTGCTGAAAACCGATCACGCGCCGCAGAACGGATGCTTTCTGGTGGTGCGCCCCGAGAAGATGGAATTCTACGAACCCGGCATGGAGGCTGAACACAACCTGTTCCGCGGCACGCTGAAAAACGTGGTCTATCAGGGCGAGACCCTGCTGGCGCAAATCGCTTTGGCGGACGGGCGCACGGTCAGTCTGCGCCGGTCGACCCGCCGCGAGACCATGGCCCGCATCCCCGCGCAGGGTGCAGAGATGACCGTCGCGCTGCACCGCGATGATACGGTTATCGTGCCGGAGCGCGGGGCATGAGCGCCACCGGTTACAGCACCGACAACGCCGCCGGATTGCGCGCTGACGAGGTGCGGGAGCGCTATTCGCTTCTGGGCCTCTCGGCGCCTGCATTGTTCCTTGTCGGTCTGGTGGTGTTCATTCCGGTGGGCTGGCTGTTCTGGCTCTCGGTGATCGACGGGGGCGAGTTGAGCCTGATTCATTACCGCCGGATGGCGGATGCCACGCATTTCCGTATCTTCTATGTCACCTTCGAGATCAGCATTCTGGTGACCGTTCTGGCGCTGCTTCTGGGCTATCCGCTTGCCTATCTGATGTCGCAACTCCCGCCACGATGGGCCGGATTATGCATGATCTTCGTGCTGATCCCCTTCTGGACCTCGCTGTTGGTGCGGACCTATGCGTGGCTGGTCCTGCTGCAACGGCGTGGTTTGATCAATGAGACCTTGCAGGACTGGGGGCTGATAGATGCTCCGCTGCGGCTGGTGCACAACTATACCGGCACGGTGATCGGGATGCTGCATATCATGCTGCCCTTCATGATCCTGCCGCTCTACGCCGGATTGCGCTCTGTCGATGCCAATTTCATGCGCGCGGCCTCCAATCTGGGCGCGTCACCCGTGCGGGCCTTCTGGACGGTGTTTTTCCCGCTGTCCTTGCCCGGTGTGATCGCGGGCAGCCTGCTGGTGTTCATCCTGTCGCTCGGCTTTTACGTCACGCCAGCCCTTCTGGGCGGGGGCAGGGTGATGATGGTCTCGATGAAGATCCAGCAGAATGCGGGCCTCTATTTCGATTGGGGCGCGGCCTCTGCCTTGGGTGTGGTTCTGCTTGTCATCACCTTTGTGATCTTCTGGGTGCTGGGCCGGTTCATGCGTATCGAACGGCTGTTTGGAGGATGAAACCATGTTGATGCGACCCGCCTCCGAGACGCAAATCACCCATCTTGGCCGACTTTGGCTGTATGTACTGGCCGGATTGGTGATGCTGTTCCTGATCCTGCCGGTTTTCGTTGTGATCCCGATGTCCTTTTCGGACAGCAGGTTCCTGCGCTTTCCGCCCGAAGGGTTTTCGCTGCGGTGGTATTACTCCTACCTGCAGTCGCCCGAATGGATGCGCGCCACGTACGTCTCCTTCAAAGTGGCTACGCTGACCACGTTGCTGGCAACTCCGCTGGGGATCGCCGCTGCCTATGGGTTGCATGTGTCCAAGGTGCGCTTTGCACGCGTGCTGACCATCGCCCTGATCAGCCCGCTGATCATCCCGATCATCATTCTGGGTGTGGGCGTGTTCTATCTCTACGTCAAACTGGACATGGTGAATACGATTACGGGCCTTGTGCTGGCGCATACGATCCTTGCCATGCCGTTCGTTGTGGTCACCGTGTCGTCGGGTCTGCAGCAATATGACCTCAATCAGGAGCGCGCCGCGCGCAGCCTCGGGGCCAGCCGACTCACCGCATTCCGCACTGTGACCCTGCCGCAGATCAAGGGCTCCATCGTTGCGGGGAGCCTGTTTGCCTTCATCACCTCGCTGGACGAGGTGGTGATCGCGCTGTTCATCTCGGGCGGGCAGAACACCACGCTCACACGGCGCATGTTCACCGGCCTGCGCGACGAGATCGACCCGACAATCGCGGCCATATCGTCGCTTTTAATCATGCTGTCGGTCATGCTGCTGCTTATTCTGGTGATGACCAACCGCCGCAAATAGGGACGAGTCGACAGTATGAAGATCACGCGCATCGAGACCTTCGCCACTCCCGCCGTGGGTTTCGTGCGGATCACGGACGAGACCGGCGCGCAAGGTTGGGGTCAGGTCTCCACCTACAATGCCGATATCACGGTGCAGGTCTTGCATCGCCAGATCGCGCCATGGACGGTTGGCGAAACCATCACCGATCTGGACGATCATCTGGACCGCATCTGCGAGCGGGAACATAAATTTCCCGGCTCCTACCTGTGCCGCGCCATGTGCGGGCTGGATACGGCGATCTGGGATCTGCGCGGCAAGCAGGCGTGCAAGCCGGTGGCGGCACTTCTGGGCGGAACGGCCGGACCTTTGCGGGCCTATGCCTCCTCGATGAAACGCGACATCACCCCCAAGGACGAGGCGGCGCGCCTGTCGCGGCTTAGGGACACGCAGGGCTTTGACGCGTTCAAGTTCCGCGTCGGGTCGGAATGCGGGCGGGACAGGGATGAATGGGAGGGGCGGACCGAGGAGATCATCCCCCTGATTGCGGGGGAAATGGGGCCGGATGTGGAGCTGCTGGCCGATGCCAATTCCTGCTATTCCGTCTCCCGCGCCATCGAGGTGGGCCGGATGATGGAGGCCAACGGTCTGGTCCATTTCGAGGAACCCTGCCCCTACTGGGAGATGGAGCAGACCAGCGCCGTGAGCCAGGCGCTGAATATCGACGTGACGGGGGGCGAGCAGGACTGGGATCTGACGCATTGGCGTCGCATGATCGATATGCGGGCGGTGGATATCGTTCAGCCGGACATCTGCTATCTGGGCGGGATTTCCCGCACGCTGCGCGTGGTCAAGATGGCGCAGGAAGCGGGGCTGCCCGTCACGCCGCATTGCGCCAACTGGTCGATGGTGACGCTGTTCACGATGCATCTGCTGCGGGCGATCCCGAATGCGGGCAAATATCTGGAATTCTCCATCGAGGGGCCGGATTACTATCCGTGGCAATACGGCCTGTTCCGCAATGATCCCTATGCCATCGAGGATGGCAAGGCGATGGTGACGGATGCGCCCGGTTGGGGTGTGGAGATCGATCCTGCATGGTTGGCGCGATCGACCTATCAGGTGAGCGAAGCAGGCTGAAAACCGACATGACAAAGGACGTGGCCGCTATGGATTTCACTGATGACGCCAAGATGACACCCTATTGGTGGGAGGCATCCCCGCCCGAGGAAAGCGGCACCGACGCCTTGCCTGCCACAGTGGATGTCCTGGTCATCGGGGCCGGATATACAGGGCTGCACGCCGCCATTCAGGTGGCGCGGGCCGGGCGCAGTGTGGTTGTAATCGACGCCAAGGCGCTGGGCTGGGGATGTAGCACCCGCAACGGCGGCCAGATCAGCACCAGCATCAAGCCCGATCTCGCCACCCTGACCAAACGCCACGGCGCGGATACCGCGCGCGGCATCCTGCGGGACGGTCATGCCTCGCTTGAATTTATTGCAGATTTCGTTGAAACCGAAAAGCTGGAGTGCGATTTCCGCGTCGTCGGGCGCTTTCATGCCGCACATAATCCGCAATCCTTCGAACAGCTTGCACGCTCTGTCGAGACCCAGCCCAAGGGATTTGAACTGCCCGCACGGGTTGTGCCGCGCAACGATCAACATGCCGAGATCGGCTCGAATGCCTATCACGGCGGGGTGGTCTTTGAGAACCACGCCTCCATCGATCCGGGGCGCTATCACGCAGGGCTGTTGCGGCTGGCGCGGGATGCGGGGGCTGTCACGATCCCACATTGCGCGGCCACGGGGCTGGAACGGGAGGCGGCGGGGTACTGCGTCACGACTGAAAGGGGGACAATTCAGGCGCGCGATGTTGTGCTGGCCACCAATGGCTATACCGACGGGCTGTCGAAATGGCATCAGCGACGGGTAATCCCGATTGGCAGCTATATGATCGCAACCGAGGAACTGCCTACCAATGTGATCGACAGGCTGATCCCGCGTGACCGCATCGTGTCGGACACGCGCCGTGTGGTCTATTACTACCGCGCTTCGCCTGATCGTAGACGCATCCTGTTCGGCGGACGGGTCAGTCATGCTGAAACAGATCCCCGACAGTCCGGGCCGCTGTTGCGTACGGAACTGGTGCGCCTTTTTCCCCAGATCGCGGATGTGCGCATCTCGCATGCATGGATGGGCTTTGTCGGCTATACGTTCGATACGCTGGCCCACACGGGCAGCAAGGACGGGCTGCATTACGCGATGGGCTATTGCGGGTCAGGCGTAGGCATGGCCAGCTATCTCGGCATGCGGACAGGTCAGCGCGTTCTGGGCATGCCCGAGGGCGAGACGGGCATCGCCAATGCCCCGTTCCAGACAAGGCCGCTGTATAACGGCAAGCCGTGGTTTCTGGCCGCCGCTGTCAGCATGTACAAACTGCGCGACAAGTTGAACCTTTAGACCCCATGATCGCGGTGTAAGCTGGCTGGTTTGGTGGTCTCTCCCGCGTCATTCTCCTTCGAGGGTTGCGCCGGATTGGCTGGCGCCGAGCCTCAAGAATGGGGGAGAGACCAATTGCATAAT
>Ga0209284_10005367_pt1 | contig 13375 bp, 6 predicted proteins | sample FRY03_FD_187211 | JGI IMG/M metagenome (GOLD analysis project Ga0209284, IMG submission 187211) | Freshwater microbial communities from Lake Fryxell liftoff mats and glacier meltwater in Antarctica - FRY-03 (SPAdes) (version 2) | ecosystem: Environmental > Aquatic > Freshwater > Ice > Glacier... | reverse complement strand
CTATGAAACGTTTCGGGTCTACATTGTCAACACGTCGCAAGTCCCACGCAGCCGCTCGAAGTTCCACAAAAGGGAAAATCTCATTTTCAGCTAGAAATTCGTATTGCTTAGATTCAGGGCCTCGAATTACCACATTGTGTTTGTTGTCATCAAAATTCATATAGACTCTTGGATTTGGGCCCTTAGCACCGATCAACCTAGACATCTGTTTGGGTGTCCATGGCCATAGATGTCACATCTGTGGCCACAGATGTCTAGGTTGATCGGTGCTAAGGGCCCAAATCCAAGAGTCTATATGAATTTTGCTAACAAAAAACACAATGTGGTAATTCGAGGTCCTGAATCTAAGCAATACAATTTCTAGCTGAAAATGAGATTTTCCCTTTTGTGGAACTTCGAGCGGCTGCGTGGGACTTGCGACGTGTTGACAATGTAGACCCGAAACGTTTCATAGAAGACTGCCGGAGAAGAATACGGGCTCAATTGCTCACGTTGAGAGACAATGGTGTGCGCTGCGTGGTCTTGGGTGCGTTTGGATGTGGTGCTTTTAAAAATCCACCAAGTGTTGTTGCCAGGATCTATGTTGAAGAAATCTCTCTGATGCGAGCTGATTTCGACATCATTGCATTTGCTATCATCATGAATCCTGATAATCTCGCTGCGTTTCGAAACGAGTTTTCTTTATTCCAAGAGCCTCTGTTAAAACTCAAAGACCAGGTTCGTCTTTCAAGAGACTGAACGTTGATAGACTGGGCAGGAGTAGGAAATTATCGAATTTATTGATTTCCATGCGTGATTTGTTTTTGCACCCGTAACACTTGCGGTACATTTCGACTACTCCGTTGATTCGTTGGCTACTGTACACCGATTATTCGAGTGATGTGAATTGTTTATTCCGCAGGTTTTTCGTTTTGCAGTATTTTCTGGAAAAAAACTATGGAAGCAACACACGTTAGCCCCAACAGCAGTGATTGATTTCGATATCTGCTGTTTCAAAGCGGTGCACGTATGCAAACGTGTGATTGCGGTGCTCCCACGCCCTGAAAGCGCACTTTACAGTTTGTAGGAAATAGGCGTTTGCAAACTGGCTGCCGTCATTGATCGCAATGGTAATGACACTGTGATTGGCCCTGCTCGCCAGCCACACTGGCGGGTTTTTTCTGACAAAATTTTCAAAGGGTGCACATGAGCCCGTCGCTCCCCACTTGTACGTCAATATTTCGGCCTGCATGGTGTCCATACGTACTGGGTCCCGAGCGATTGCCACCACAGCCAGTGCAAAATCGTGATCGGATGCGTATTGATCACGATCGAGATATGCGCTGGGGTACTTGTGCACGTTCTGGGCCAAACGCTGTCCAACACCGTGGTATAGCGGGATGCACCCGAATCGCATGGCTTTGGAAAGCTTTTCGTCTAGTGCGTCCATGGCCATGTCGTGTGACCGAGAAAATGCAATCATAAACTTGGCGTCGAGGGCCGGGGCATGCCATCGTGCTGCGTCGCGAGATGAAATCCGCGGCTTGCCCGACCCCGCACTGCACTTTCCATTGTACTCGAATCGTAGCCTGTGTAATTCCATCTGTTCTCGGATGGTGGCGACAAGTGCTTCGCGTTCGGGGTTGCAATTGGAGCTCGTGTATAGCACGTCAATGCTGCGCCGAGATGTGGTGGTAAAGTTGGCTGGCATTGCGGTCTCGTCCTCCAGTGCCAAATAAAACACTTTTGTAGGCATGCCCATGCGCAGAACCTCCATCGAAAGCACCAGATCGTATTCACGGGACAACATGCGCGAACGCGAGGCACCTCCAGGCTCCCCTGTTTCACAACACCATGTCTGCGGTCAGTGTGTGTGCGTGGCGCTGCTACCAGGGCCGATGGCCTGGTGATCGAGTTTGGGAGGGCCGGTGCGGTTCAAGACATCGCTGCACAGTGTCAGGGCGCCATCCAACGAGGCATCTTCACCACACACACGTGCTGCGTGAGCTGTGCCGGCATCTTCGGCGTCGATGTGTGTTATTGACTATATATATACATCCTGCTTTCTTTATCTTTGCGTGACAAATGTCGTCGAGTGTGCCAATGAATTCGACGTCGTGTATCATCGGCGCACAACTACGACGCCAGCAAGCGTCTCGCAAAGCTGTAAAATGTACATTCCCACAGTCAAGGGCTTGTTGGGCCTGTTCTGTACCATCTACACCACCTTCCAGAGGCAGAAACAAGTCTTGGACTCATGGCGCGGCACGAGTGTGCCATGCCATGGGCTGGGAGCGCGAGCACCCTAGAATGTGCTGAAACAATCATGAAACTCCTCCCGCGAAAGTCCCAGAAAAGAGAGGGGAGGTCACTCCACAAAATTCCCGCACCCTAAGTTTCTCCCTACACGACACACCAAAGATCATCTAGCAAACACAATATTGTGTCAAGCGTGCACTGTACCGTCGAAATAAATGCGGTAGGGGGCCTGATGCTGTCGGAGTGGGGACGACCACAACTTGAGGTTTGGCCTTTGTTGACATACCAGCATAGCGAATGCTCGGTTTCCACAGATCGAATCCAGCAGCACCACAATCAAGAAGCATGCGCATGTCGTGGCAGACAGAGCATAAAAACACAGTTTATGCCCGCGAATTGTGCCTTTCATTGAGAGCGGACAGACCATCGAAACGAGTGACGTGCACATTGCGTTCGGTAGCCAAGTGAGTCTGGCGATGGTAGTTTTTTTCCAAGGGTTCCGTGTGTTTTTTTGCCAGGATCTAAATATTTTCTTAAGCTAGAGTCGAAATAATAAAAAACGCAATCAGCTTGTGGCAGGTGAGAAGCTGGACGATGCAGAGACCCTAGAGAGAAGAGCAGCGGGATCTGTGTTTCTTTCTTCGGCAACTGGTGCTCAGTGTCGGATAAAATGCAGGAATCAGTGCCACACCGCACATGATCGGCACCTACCTGACCAAAGTGGCGAATACTTTCGAAGTTTGCCTATCCTGCTTTACCACGGATGGTGCTAGCAGCCGAACACGAGACACCCTGTCACATTGCTGGAGAAATGGTATATAAGCAAGTGGCGAGAGCAACGTGGTAAAACATGTCGGTGATGTCACAATCTGCGTGCTCGTGCTGCTTTGAGGGCGACACGCAATTCTCGACATTTGCCGAGTGTTGGCGCGAGAACCCAGGCGCACACATGTTTCCGGACCAAGCCAAGATGAAAACAGGGACGTTCAAGATCTGTTTTATTGGCATACTAGGAGTCGCGGAGAACGACATGCCACAAATCAAAAACAGAATCCACAAACACAACCCTCCGCTGGGTACACACGACGTTGTGACGTGCATTGAGCTCGGCGTTGATCACAAGAAAAAAATGTTTGATTTCGATTCACTTGACAATGTGACGGTTATACGAGATGTGTTGAGACAAGCTCTGGTCAATCAGACAGGCGTGTTGATACATTGCTCAATCGACGGCAGCCAAATGCGCATGGCAAATGTACTCGAAAAAGACATACGCCAGGTGACGAGAGGGTCGACAGTGGAGGTGATCCACAACACCAGTCCGTTGTACAAGTGCAACGGCATTGCACGGGAGGATGGGAGCCTCTGTGGCTGGTGTTGTGTGGAGATCGATTCGAAATCTTACACCATACCAACCATGTGGGTAAAGACGGTTCGTGCGCAGGAACCTGAAAATAGTAAGTGGGAAAGTAAGGCGTGTGTGGAAATTTTGTATGAACAAGTCGTGCCAACGCACATGGCAAACACCCGTATGCACATCAAGGCGGACGGGATGCTCGACGTTGCTGGGCTGATCGAGGTGTTTGATCCGGACAGCACTGTGACGCCGGAAATTTTTGCAGCGTTTGACACGAGCTTGGGGGACTGGAGCGATCAGGCGCAAAAAGACGCCGTTGTGGACAGCATATGCGAGCAGCACGCGAGCAACCCGCTGCATTACTTCAACCAAGAGTCTATAACCCCGGTCAAATGGATATATTTCAACTGGGAAGGGTGCTCAGGTACACAGTCTGTTTTTTCGTGCCAAGGAACAACCCGGTTTTATGTCGACAACACCAACCCCGGTATCCGTTCGCAAGCCTTGGTTGGGTGGTATTCGTGCGCGCTGGGCGCGATGCATTGGGAAATCGAACGCCAAATTGACAAGTACGAGGAAGTTAAGGGGCAGGATGAGAGCCTCGATCGCCAAATTGACAAGTACGAGGAAGTTAAGGAGCGGGATGAGGGCCTCCTGGTAGAAAACAGCTTTGTCGCGCACCGATATGACTATACACGCAGGGGAAGGATATTGCAACGCATGAATTCCACAAGAACATGCCTAGTGCGGTGGAACCAGACGGTTGATGGAGTTTCAGTGCCCGATGGCACGCCAGTGGAGGAAGCCTTGGCAAATCTTGAGCGTTCTGTGTTCACAATGCAGGTTGTGATGCCACCGGGACTCTTGCACGGTTTTGTGGAAGATTACGAAGAGCATCCGCCCCCCGCGTATGTGTATGTGACGTTCTACGGAAACACATCCATTTCCGAGGAACTAGGTGGAGCATGGTTCGCACTCAAGCAGCTGGACAAGCAGAGACTGCGGCACCTGCTGCAAGTGTACCTGTCGTACCCATGGCGTACAGCTCGTTTTTTCGTGCAAGAGCGAGTGGGTGTGAGTATCAGGTCGATAGCCAATGGCCAGAGCGAGTTGATCATCAGGACCAGTAGTGCGTTGTGCAATCTTCGACAGGCCATGGCGTTTTTTTGCAGAGGGGCAGCGCGAATGCACCGCGAAAACATATTGCACAACGATCTGCACATTGGCAACCTGACGATTACACAGACGGCGGACGGTGAGTCTTTTTCGGTCAAAATGATTGACTTTGACCGCATGCAGACACATGCACCAAGCACCCTGACAGTCCAATTCCGCAGAGATCTTCATTACATTGTGAAGGGGTTTGAATCTCTGATGCAGAATGTGCAATGTTCGAGCTTATACATATCCGTTGAGCGCAATCATGCATCTGAAGTGCTTGCTTTGTTGCACTGGGTGTATAAAATGTGCAACGAGGTTGCCAAAATGTCACCGATGTGCGCAGGCAGCGAAAGCGCCGATATGCTGACAAGGATGGCGACAGATATAGTTGGCACACGGAAACGACCTCTTTCCCCGTGACATGTACCGTGTTTTAATACAAAAATATCGTAAAAATACGAGTTCGCGTCGTGTTTATTCGTATTCGATTTACCAGACTATTGACTCTCTGGATCTGCCAGTTGCATAATGCATGTTGGATAAAGTACAGCGGGATACACTTGTGGCCTGGAGCTGTGCTCAAGGGCAGAGTACCTAATCAAAAACGCAGAGTCAAGCCCGTAATCTGATTTCGGCCTATTTGTGTTTCTTGTCGCTTTTCATCCCTGCAGCAGGCCTGGACACAGACCTCAATGTGCCGAATTGAGTGTTTGCGTTTCGGACACTCGTTTTTTGCTGTTGTGTTATTCGCAAAAATCCCAGACGAATACTGGTGCACAATATATATGTGTGTGTGTGTGTGTGCAAATGAAAAACATCAGACGCCAACAATATGCCGGTTGTGCTTCCCATGGACTTGGTGGAGCGAATTGGAAGACATGTCGATAGCCTGAGGAGTACGGGGATGTGGAATGAAGTGTTTGCGTTTCGGCACAGGAGCATCCCTCAGACACACGAGGTGGTGGCACCGTATGCCCTCGCGGTGCCAATGATTGCACAGTCTCTTATCGAGGGCGTGTACCAAGCACCTGACGATGTGGCGTATGGAATACAAGACGAGCAGAGCAAAGATGACGACTCTGACTCCGGAAACGACTATCCCACGGCACACGACTACCCGCTGTTGCATCGAGTGATTACGCGCACCTACGTTATGAACATCGCAGACCGAGCAAACATAATCAAGGACATTTTTGCTCGCTTTCCGTCGGTGGTCGACTTCCAGGATGCGGACGGCAATACCCCCGTGCATCTGGTGGTGCTATGCCGCATGGATGCGAGTGTGTTGCATGCGTTCCGAGAAGCGAGTGACGCAGATGTCTGGGACAAAGTTTTACGGACGGCGAATAAATTGCAGTCCACGCCACTGGGTATAGCGCTGCAGCACCACGCGCTCGGTGCTATTGTACAGCACCTGGTCGATCGCGAAGAAAGCGTGCTGACTACAAGAGGGGCTCTGGAGCACACACCGATCCAGACGTTGATTGCCAACATGACGGATGACACTGACACCGCGGTCTTTGACATGCTAAAGTCGAAAACCAACGGCTTGCATCCAGCCTTGGCACTGACGAACGAGGACTGCAACCACAACAACGCGCTGCATCTCTTGCTACAGTCTGTAAAGAGGCCGGGGTGCACCGTGTCCCGTGTAGTCTCGCTCGTCCCACAGCTCATCGACGCTGACCAGCAAGTACTGTGCATGACAAATCACAACGATGTTTCGCTGCCTTCGGACGACTTCTTCTTATATGAAACCGACACGCCTCTGCATATGGCACTGAAAATGGCCATGCCTCTGGCGGTCATTGACAGGCTCATTGACACCGATGGCAAGGTTTGGACTGTCAAAAACCAACTAGGACACACGCCGCTGCACACCGCATTGCGGCAGAATGCGCTCCAGGGGCAGGACGGCCAGCATGAGCACGACGTTGTTTTGCACCTGATGCGCTCGGTGTACTCGACGCACAGCACGACTTTTTTCCGACACTACGACAAGCACGGGGACACGGTGCTGCATTTCGCCCTCAAAAATGACGCCACAAGCCCTGTTCTGGAGCATCTGGTGCGTTTTGACGCTCGGGCGCTTGGCATCCGCAACGACACACAAAACAACACCCCGCTGCACCTGGCACTCTTGTTCAAGCGAGACCGAGCACTGATAGAGCAGATGGTGCAGGCAGACTCCAGCGTGCTGCACAACATAAACATTGACGGCGACACGCCGCTGCACGTGGCAATCAAGGCCAAGGCGTCGCGCGACATCATAACAGCCCTGGTAACAGCGTGCCCGAATGTGCGTATCGTCAAAAACAACATATGTCTTGCCGGCGAGCAGCGGCGACGTGCAGCCGACACTCCGTTCAGCTTAGCCATCAAAGGCTCGTATGCGCTCAACGTCGTGCGTTTGCTCGTAGACGATCACAAGACGGTGTTGCACTGCGTCGATGCGCGCGGTGAAACACCGGTGCACGCAGCCCTGCAAAAAGGGCTGTTTAGACACGTCAAGTTCATGTTTGAGGCCGTGGGCGACCGCCAGTGCAACATGCACATGGATCTTGATGCAATGGGGCGGACACCCCTGGCTTACATATTGGAGACGGGCAATCGGGACTTGGATTTGATCCGTGTGTTGCTGCGGCACGACGAGGATGTGATGATGTGTGCCAACAACAAGCAAATGACGCCACTGCACCTCGCACTATCGATGCACATGCCCGAAAATATCATCAAAATGCTGGTTCCCACCACCACTGACAATCTCCGCGCGCTATTGGCGGCCAAGGATGATCAACAATACACCCCATTCAACATTGCAGAGACAGCACACATCTACAATACAAAGGTCTTGAAACTCTTGACATACACGGCGGATATGCCATGAGTTTTGCGGGACCTGCTCTTTATGGCACAAGCGTAATTTCCTGATGGGGTACGCGGCCACTTACTTGCGTATCACTATCAATTCTATACCCCTTGAATTGTTTTGCAATTCAATGTGTTGTATGAGTGGAGTCCAGTACAAGTGAAGGGTGGTGGCCATTCATGACAGGGTGGGGATCTTCTTTTGGTCCTCCAGACCCTCTAATTACCTCTAGTCTTCACAGACGGAGTTCACAGCACAATAGGAAAGATATCAATTCCCGCCTGATGACTGACTGACTCTTTTCAACACTTGGCGCCTGCGATCACTGACTTTATTTCGGATGAAAATTGAGTGTGCTGCAACAACGATCTTGAACAGACACTAACACTGCTACACAGTGAATGGAGTAAAGAGATCGAGCCCTCGGGACAAATCTCAACACACATCACAGAGGTGCACCGTGTGCGAAAAGTAGCGAGGCTTCATGCCTGCCGACAAACACACACGGGTTGCCGACGTTGTTTATGGACAGGGTCGTGTGCATATGAGCAAGGAATACACAGAATGCACTCACCAATTCGGACGTGTGCGTATTTTTTTTATTGCTAATAAATGCACGTCGAAACGTAAAAAGGACTTGAACCCCAAGCACGCAGCACTGTGTCTACTTGGCCTAGTCAGTGCGGTGTGCCAACTCCGTGTACGCTGTGTTTTCCGGGGAAAACAGTTTTTTGAAAAGGTTACAGGAAACGCCCCTGCACAGAGCATTTTCCCCTTCCTTTTTGCACGCGCCCCTAATTGGGGCAGTGGTTGAAGCGCATCTTGATGATGGTCTGCTGGGTGTCGGGGTCGCGCAGCAGCAAAAACGAGCGAGTGTCGACAGTGTCGAATCTGCAAAGTTTGGCGCACACATTGTGTGTCCAGTGGTTCACATTGTATAGCACAGTGTCGAAATGATCCTCGTCGTCGTCGTTTTCGGCATAGGAGACGTGCAAGGTCTTGACACACATTACCATGTCAGGGTGCACACCACGTTTGTGTATAAATTGGACGCTGACACTGGCTTCCGACGGGATTTCAAAGACCATCTCAGGCACCGCGCCCTCGATCATGGTGACTGTGGAAATGAGCTCACCCTCCTCGTCGTCTGAGTCTTCGTGCTGCGTCGTGACAACACGGATGTCGCCATATACGCCAACCGACACCGTGGTGCCAGGAAAGTACGGAGCGGGGGCGACGATGCCCTTGAGTTTTTGCTGTGCTTCGTGTTGCGCACTGATTTTTGCGATAAACGTGTTGTTGATGCCGACGTCTTCCGCAGCCAACGCCGCTGTGACGAGATTCTTCTGGCGTATGATGCCAGCAAAGACGCCCTGCATGGTCAGAAGTTTCTCCTCGACCAGCTCATGCAAGAGCGGACCTGTGTTTTCAAGCTCGCGATTCACACAGGTCTCGAGCGCATTAGAGTACGCCGAGAACCCGATGTACCACTTCATGTACTCCTTCCCCCAGTTGCCGCGCTCCATCAACAATTGCCCGCTCTCCACATGGGAATACCCAGAGACGTCCTGACCCACCATGATTGTCTTGGTCGTGCACGTTTCAACCGTCTCGCCGACGGTGAGCCGCTCGGCAATCACCCAGAGTCCGGGGGACGGCGCATGCACAACGAGGATGTACAGCGTGAGGAAATAGCGGCCACGGCGCAGCACAACGACGTGCCAGTCCCACTTATCAGCGCGCTCGCCAAAGCCGCACAGCGTGAGCGACTCGGAGATGCCCTTGAAAATGCGCTCCGTGCCCGTGTCAATGTTGAGCACAACAATCTTGTCGCCGACTACCTTGTGCTGCATGCTGTGCTTGTCCAAGATGCCAAGGAGGGCCTGCCTGTGCTCGGCGTCCTCGGGTGAGGTTGCGCTTACACAGGTGGCGATCTCGCTAATCGTGCGGATGGGGCAGAAGGACGGCTCGGTGGTCTGTCCGTTTCTGAGGCGCTGCATCAATCCCGTCGCTGTGCCAGGAGGCAGCACACCCTCAAACACCAACTCCGCGGGCTCTTCAGTGCCATCCGTGTCTCGGAAAGGAAAGGCAAACTTGATGACGTTGCCAGTTGATTTGGTGTTTGTGTCTTCGAAAGCGTCCTCACTACTGGTGCCCTGCAGACGAGCCTTCTTGCTGCCTCCTCCTCCGCGTGTGGTCGCGCCCTTTGTGACAGTCCTGCCTACTGGGGTGATCTTGGCCTCGGACACTGGAGCACATGCAATCACGCTCATGGTATCTTCTTCCTCGTCCCAGAGACACTGCACACTGAGGCGGCAGCCGATCACGTTGTGAGCATTCGCGTTATCCGCGTTGAAGGTCAAGGTGGTGACCAGCTCGCCCTCTGCGGTCATCTTGCGACAGGCCAGCATGTGGCGCACGAGCACACTGGGGTCTGCCACGATTTCCTGCATCGACGGGGGAGCAAAAAACCTGGGGCCGTCGATCACGCCACCATACTGCGCCGAGGCATCGAGCTTGTAGTTGTGACGTTCCGTGGCCACATAGGTGGTCACCAGGGCCGGAGAGCCCCACGGGCACTGGCACACCATGTTGCGCTTGATATTGGCCAAGAATTTCTTCTTGGCAATCATCTCCTTGATTTCCATCACCAGGGCGCACCTCTCGCACAACCAAGAGACGCCGCCACTGCCAGGGGCACATCCGGTGCCCTGGCATATGAACTGCTCGTAGATGGAGTAGGCTCCCTTTGTGGCAACTACCTTTGGCTGCTCGGCGACGCCCACCGTAGTGCCGTCGACAACGTCCTCGTCTTGGCAGATGGCACACATCAAACACGACTCTGGGATGGCGGTCGGAAACCGCACGCTCAGCGAGGCGGCAAGAAGCTGGTGGTCCTTGTACATGTTGAGGTATGCCTTGACGTCGAGCAGCATCTCGAAACAAATCGAAATGTGTTTGTGACAGAAGATCTATACCACTACAGTGCGGACCGAATCCTGTCGGAAATGAAGGTATGCCGCGATAAACAGACAGAAATGGCTGCGCTTGCAATCGTTTTAGAACACACGTCGCGTCGTGCTCACGAGCCCCTTTATATAGGCCCGGCAACCGGAATCGCCCGAAATAGTAACTATTTCTCCTCCGATTCGACGTGAGAGGGTGTTTTTGTGCCTGCTTGAGACCGACTTCCGAAAAACGATTTCGCAAAATCTGCATACACCCTGCACGCTGCCTCGCATGTTGAGATACTTGTTGCCCTTGTCACAGTTTTGTGGTCTTCACTCCGCGGCCGTCTTCTCCATGCCATGTAAGCAGTCCCACAACAATCGGATCCTCTTCGGATTCGACGTGAGAGGGTGTTTTTATGCCCGTTTTAGACCAACTTCTGAAAAACGATTTCGCAAAATCGGCATACACTCTGCACGCTGCCTTGCATGTCGAGATACATGTTGCCCTTGTCAGTCCAATCCGCGGCCGTCTTCTCCATGCCAAGTGAAGGATGGCTGCAATTTCAACTCGTGTCTACCCGTCTCCTCTATGAGTGAGAAAAGGTCTGTTCCTCGCCGCTGTGCATTCAATACATTCATCGCCACCAGGATTTTGACACACTGGGCCAGTTTATGTGTAATTTACATGCATGCGTTGCCAAATCCTGGCTGCTTTGCCATATATGCAGTCCCACAACAATCGGATCACGCATTCCATTTCTGCAGGAAAATCAAGACACGCCCGTATTCTGTCACCGTCAAGATGTATCCAATATGCATGACACTCCCCAGCGCAGAGGAGCAAGCATGCCAGATGTGGCTGGGATCGCCGAGAGCTCACACAGAGAAGATGGTTGGTTCAAACAGCAAGCGGCCGAGGGTAGGCCCGGCGAATACGTCTGCTGCCGACAAGCATGCAAAAACACCATGGATGCTGGCGAAATGCTATTTGCGGCGCGCGCCTCTTTTTGGCGTATAAAATTGGGTACCAGCATGTCGTTTGCCATACAATGCAGCATTTACCGCAGGCATACAACAACGTTGGGTCTATGGAGACCTTTGGCATGTACCTAAATGCCGCTCAGCAGGACATGGCCGACGCTGCGGAGGCAGAGGCCAACGAAAAGGCTGCGAGAAAAAGCGCCACACTGGCCAAGGTGGCGCAGCAGAATGCACACAGCAGCCAAATGCACTTCAACGAGGGCATGCTAATCAAGCGGTGGCAAGACGAGCTGGCGCAGGAGGTGGCATACGAGGCCGGCGCGGATGAGAGGCGCATGACGCACTTGAGGCAGGAGATTGACAGATGCGCCGAAAAAACACGCCTGCTGCGGGACGAGCTTTATGTGCTCGCGAACAAGGAGCGTGTGCTGCAGCAGAAAAAAGTGCAAGACGAGATTGACAACAAGCGTGACATGGCGCGCGAGGTCCGACAGCAGGAGCGACAGACCCAAATCGAGGCGAAGAAACGCGAGCGTGTGGACGCCCGAAAACACGAACAGCAAGGCAAAAAATTGACCACTGCCGACCGGCGCGGCATGTTTAGGAAACGTGCGATGGGTGGCATGCAGCCTAACAACAATAGTGATGATGATCAAGTCTCCGTGGGCTAGTTGTCACACCCTATCACGGTGCTGGTGATCTCCCAGCCCACATCAGGCGCCTCCGCACCTCTGGAAAAAGAAGCGCACAGATCGTGGTGGGAGAACATGGTAACACTTTGTCGGGCAGCCCTGTGGAAAGACAAAAGTTGGCCTGAATCACATGACAGGGCAAGGAATTAGTATTGCCAAGTGAACAAGAGTAGAACTTTCGAACTAGGTTTATTGTAGTCTTGTCATAATAAAAACACCCGAAGCGACGACTCGCGTGCCCACCTTGCCTATAACCCGCGGGATGCAACTGCATGATGCTGCGTGTTGAGCTCTGCCTTGCCGTTAAAAAAGGCGTGTTTCGAGTAGATAATGCCACGTCTCACGGCTTTCACGGTCACATGCCAAGACTTGGTACAAGAGTGGTGAAAGTCGAGTTTTGAGTAGATTCATCCTTGCCAGCGTTGTTCTCTGGTCCATTATAAACAGTTGAGGTAACAAAGTAGTATTTGCCCCGGTGAGCGTGTGTGTGCAGAAAGAGCGCACCCGAACCATATGCAAAAAACACGCGCATAAAATATGCGTTTCAAGACTGCGCCCCGTTCGGCAGGCAAGGGCATATACAGTTCCAGCAGCAGATGTAGAAGAAGAAATTGTCGCTGCGGGGATTGCAGCTGTCTGGGCCGTAACAGCAGCGGGTTCGGACTGATTCATTCGCATTTAGGTGCGTGATGGTGTATCCGTTCGACATAGCAATCTGTTCCTCAAAGCGGTGCAAAGGTCCGGCGTCGTGTTCAAACATGCTTGGTGTACACTCGGCACAGAATGTCTTTCTTGTGTGCATATATACTTTCACGCCCTTGTGGTTGTGACGATGTTGCTTCCCACTTCACCCGCATTTTTGCCCAAGTGCATCGACATTCCTAGAAGTATGGTGATTATTCCAACCCTCATAGTCATCACAGACAGTGTGCGTGTAAATCGATAACAAAGGACCGATATAGAACACTTTTTGATGCCCTTGTGCTCCGTTGTCGTGTGAATGTTCTATTTCGGGCATGTACAGGGGGGTTTCCATAAATATGACGACGTGTGTGTTTTTTTGTGGACAGATTGCTCTACATTCACAGTGTCCATGGACTTTTCGGGGCTTCAACGTGCTAGCGCC
>Ga0209284_10005361_pt1 | contig 13385 bp, 9 predicted proteins | sample FRY03_FD_187211 | JGI IMG/M metagenome (GOLD analysis project Ga0209284, IMG submission 187211) | Freshwater microbial communities from Lake Fryxell liftoff mats and glacier meltwater in Antarctica - FRY-03 (SPAdes) (version 2) | ecosystem: Environmental > Aquatic > Freshwater > Ice > Glacier... | reverse complement strand
GCATCGACAGCCATCCGGGGCTGACCTACTATGGTCTCTATGACACCGTGGTAGCAAGGGAGTAAGGGGAAAAGATATTCTGCGCTGGTTTTGCAGAGCCGGAAGCGTCTTTCAGAGCCGGAAGCGTAAGCGACGGTTTTTTTAGTTTGGATTGTGCCCCTGCAGCCAGGTTCCGTAGGTGATGAAGTAAGCTAGGGCCTTACCGTCGCTAACGCTTCCGGCTCCGTTTGAATCCTTTCCCCGAACCGTTTTGTTGGCCTTATCATTAAAGGTGCAACGATTCTATAGGGCAAAAACCCTATTTAAACTATGTTTAATATTGCTTATTTGTCGTTCTCTCGAATAATGTTCGCAAGGTATTTTGCCAATGCGGGAAATTCTTCCACCTTCCAACCAAACCATTTTACAGCTTCTGCAAAAATCTCTTTCTCCTTCTCTAAGTTGATTTCGCCAATCAACACCCTAGTCCTTAAAAATACAAAGTAAGTGTCAAGCGTATCGTAGGCGCAGTAGTCATTTATTTCCTGAAGTTTCCCTGCAAGGAACATAGGGTAAACATCCTGCCCCTTGACTTCCATTTTTCCTGGAAGGCCCAATCTTCGAGCCAATAAATTTAAGCCACCCTCGAGTCTACAAGCCCCTTGATTATTCAATAAATCTTGGATGTCGATATACCGAGAACGATATCTGCTGCGCTGCTCGCCCGAGAAATAAAACTTTGCAGATATACCTTGATCAAACGCAGCGAATTCTAAAAGTGGTAAATCAAAGCCTCTTCCATTGAAAGTTACCAATCTTGCTTGCTTGAATCTTTCAATACCTTGCCAAAACAAGTTGACCATTTCCTCGGGCCGATATTTGGGTTGATCTAGGCATGATAAGCCAATGGGCAGGAAATTGGAATCAAGCCTAAGGGTGCAAATAGCGATTGGTTTTTGAAAAGTGAGGGGAAGAAATTCAGAACCGGAAGAACTTTTCTCCCGCGCTTCAGCTTGCGCTTTTTCTATCGCTTGCTCGGGTGTCAAATCTTCATTAGGAAATTTTACCGCTTTAACCAACTTTCCATCCGGAATACTTTCGGTATCGAACACAATGTAGGCGGTGCTATCCGCTCTACTAGTCTTAATTTCTTTAGCAATGCTTGTTGATTCATCCATAATTTTCTTTCAATGATTAGAATTAGATACATAATAATTACCTGTAAATGTCTTTAGGTCAAGGGTGGTAGCAAGATTGATTAGGTGGGTAATTTATGAAACGAACTACCATTTTTTCTCCTTGCAGGAAATTCCGCTACACTCTTTGGAGGCAATGGGACTTCAGCAATCCAACTTTTGCAATGTTTATCGGCTTAAATCCCTCCACCGCAGATGAAATCCAAAACGACCCAACCGTTACCCGTTGTATCAATTATTCTATGCAATGGGGGTATGGCGCACTTTGTATGATGAATATTTTTGCCTTCCGAGCAACTCTTCCCTCCGTGATGAAAGATCATCCTAAACCTGTAGGTAAAGATAATAACCGCTTTCTCAGCGAAGTCGCTTGTAACGCTAACATTATTATTGCTGCTTGGGGAACTCACGCTAAACACTTAGGTAGACACCAAGAGGTAGTCGATCTTCTCAAAGGAAAGCTGCATTGCTTGCAAGAAACTAAATCAAGATACCCAAGCCATCCTTTATATCTTAAGAAAAGCTTGAAGCCACAATTGTATCTTGGAACACTTTTGGAATAGAAGTGAAAAGTTGGAAAGCCACAGGTCTAGTTTTCCGCAATTTTAAATTAAATTGAACAAGATTAATTGAATCTTACTGACCTTGATGGTTATCTCTTTATTAAAATAAACAAGGTTTTAAGGCCTTCCTGATTTTTCTTATGATTCTTTGATTATTTTCTCTGCTTATTTCTCCTATATTTGTCAACAACAAGGTATAACTACACTTGGTTTCTATTGTTGTAAAGGAATTTGTTTTTATGAGTGATAATTCTGAATCTGCTGCGCCTAAATCCAATAAAGCGGCTTTGCTTGTTGTTTTTTTGGTAATGTTTATTGATTTACTGGGCTTCGGAATCGTTCTGCCCTTGCTTCCCATTTATGGAAATGGTTTTGTAGATCAAGTTTTGCCCGCAGGATCTTCCAAGGTTTTAAGCGGTATCATCCTTGGGTTGCTCATGTCATCTTTTTCGATGATGCAATTTTTATTCGCACCCGCTTGGGGCAGGCTTTCTGATCAAACCGGAAGGCGGCCTATTTTGTTAATAGGCTTACTGGGTTCAGTATTTTTCTACTCTCTGTTTGGTTATGCTTCTACTTTGCCGACAGAATCTGCTGCGCTTGCACTCACCCTGTTGTTTGCATCTCGCATAGGAGCTGGAATTTGTGGAGCTACCATAGGCACAGCCCAAGCGGTGATTGCGGATTGTACCTCGAAAGAAAATCGAAGCAGGGGAATGGCCCTGATAGGCGCAGCGTTTGGGATTGGCTTTACTTTTGGGCCCTTGGTAGGATTTGGAGCCTTGACTTTTTTCCCTAATTATCCTGGAGCAACAGGCTACATTGCTGCTGGTCTATCATTAATTGCTTTTACAATTGGCGTTATTAAAATGCCTGAAACAAGAGTTGCGGGTGGCCATTTAGCAAATCGAAAAATCTTCGATTTCCCCGCTTTTAAATCTGTGCTTGCAACACCTGCCCTTGGGCCGATTATCTTTGTTTTCTTTCTCGCTACGGTTGGATTCGGAGCTTTTGAATCGACGCTTGCAATGATAAATCAAGATGTATTGCAATTCGAAAGATCACGAAACTTTCTGCTTTTCACTTATGTAGGTTTTGTGCTAACTGTTGCAAATGGCGTCTATCGGCCGCTGTCGCGAAAGCTGTCGGAATATTTTTTCTTGTATGCAGGAATTATTCTGATGGGAACAGGGGTAACCAGTTTAGGCGGAATAACATTGCTTGCGAAAAACGGCTGGGCACCAGATGCTATTCTTCCCTATATGATGTCAAGCCTAACAATTTCGGTAATAGGATTTGCATTTTTAACTCCAAGTGCTCAGGCATTGGTTTCGAAGCGAGCTGATCCGAATAGGCAGGGAGAAATATTGGGTGTGAATCAGTCTTGCTCTTCCCTAGCAAGAATACTAGGACCGATTTTTGGCCTTACGCTCTATAAAGTTGATCCGATGATGCCTTTTCTTTTTGGTGGCATAATCGTGTTAGCAATGCTGCCTTTGGTTTCTCGTGTCCGTAAGTTTCATAGTGCATAATTTTTATAAAACCTTTTATTCTACGGTGAAAAGAAGACGGTATAAACTTGATAAAAATAGCAATCTAAGAATTCTTGTGCAAGCAGATAAAATCCCTCAGTCTGCAAGATTAAAAAAGCAAAGTTATAGTCGGTATTGAATCAACTGAACTTGAGTCGGGTGAAAAGCGAAAGCTATATAAACAAAACCACCTGCAATATCGCAACAACATTCCTTTAAGGTAAGATTATGAAAATATTAAGCCTCTTCCTTACTGCACTAGTTGGCAGCGCTCTTATAGTTGCCATCGTAGTTGCTGCAGATAAAACTTCGGTACAATGGCCGCAAGCTGCTGGGCCAAACGGGAACTGGCATTATGCAGTTGCCGATGCGCCCACCCATTGGAGCGTTGCACGGGATGAGAATATTGGCTGGCGAACCAAGCTGCCAAACGCAGGGCAGGGAGGAATTGCAATCGCAGCAGATAAGCTTTTTCTTACCACCTTTATCGAGCAAGATGATAAAGCCAAGCGTCAAAGCAATAGCATTCTTGGCCATGCATTTGATCGAGCTACGGGAAAAGCACTATGGTCTGTAAACCTTAAAGCAGGCCGAGTCAGCCCTCAACTGTATGCATTCAGCGATTCGACTTCTTGGACTCCGATTTGCGATGAAAAGTATGTATGGTTCTTTAATGCATCAGGTGAGATGGGCTGCTGGGATCATCAAGGGAAAGAGGTTTGGCGCCGTAGTTTTCGTACCCAACCCGATAAATATCCCTTTAACCGTCAGAGTGAACCGATCTTATATGAAGATTTAATCATCACGGTAGAACCTATTGCGAAAGATGCCCCGGGCTATGATGAGAAAAAAGATGACTGGAATTACTTGCATGCGATTGATCGATTTACTGGGAAGGTGCGCTGGATTGCAGAAGATTCGTGCACTTTTTATTGCACACCCTGCTTTGGGCACCTGCCTGATGGCCGACCTGCCATTGTTCAAGGGAGGGGTGGCCCCCATGGGGTTCCCGAAAAGCCAATCGGCCTCAGCATGACAAGCTTGGCAAAAGGTGAGGAAGGTAAAACCATCTGGCGATTCACGCCCGAGGCAAAACCCGGCGCACCCCTTGATGGTACAACTTGGATGGCGCTATACACCAACATTTGGGATTCTAAATATGTTTATTGGTTTCGTAATGCCCCCGAAGAGACTCATATCGTTCTTGATAGTGCCACAGGGAAATTGGTTCGTGAACAATCACTGGTGAAATCGGTAGATGTTAGGGTGTGGAGCAATGAAAAGAGGGATTATGAAATTAAAGAGAATATTAGCCTAAGGGAAGTTGCGGACCCTGCGTTCCCCCTAAAAGCAGGAGAGGTGCTTCATGTATTGCCCCAATGGCATACGAATGCCACTGCCAACGGTTGGCATTGGTTTGTCTGTTCAACAAATAATCGCCGTAATGGTTATGCACCGAAAGGCCATAGTGGCCCGCCTAACAGTCTTGGGCGGGTTCATTCTGAAAGTGGGAAAGTGGAATATTTACAACTACCAGTCGGGGTTGACCGCAAAACGGGAGAAGCAGATCAATTCATTTATAATCGCGCATTGAAGACTAAAACCGTTGATAACCAAGGGCGTGAAATTGCTGATGAAGAACGCTCGCGAACCGATGGTTGGCAGGTAAATGCCTTCTTCCCCACCCCCATCGTACTTGGAGATAAACTTTACATTACCACCATGCTGGGGATTACTTATGTGATCGATACCAAGGCAAAAGTGCTAGACCAGAAAGCAATTATAGCGGTGAATGATCTTGGCCCACTGGGTGACACTTGGAGCTTAAGTGGCCCTTCGTATGCAAAGGGAATGTTGTATCACCGCAGCGCCAAGGAATTGGTTGCTATCGAAAAGAAGTAAGTTTGATTATTAAAACGGAGATCGAAAGATGATGAAGTATCAAATCTTAGTCGTGCTTGTAATGCTGACAAGGCTTTGCATAGTTAATGCAGCGGAAAGCGGACTTGTGATCGAGGGCAAGAATGGAATAGGCAAAGGCCAGCATATTGTTTTTATAACGGGAGAGGAGTATTACCGATCCGAAGAAGGGATGAGTATGTTTGCCAAAATCCTTTCCCACCATCATGGATATAAATGCACCGTGCTCTTCGCAATGGATTCTATAACCGGTTTTATTAATGCCAACAAGGCGAATAACATCCCCGGATTGGAGGCCCTTAAAAGCGCAGACCTAATGGTGGTGTTTGCCCGCTTTCGTGAACTGCCTGATGCAGATATGAAGCATATTGTTGATTATGTCAATGCGGGGAAACCTGTTCTGGGTATTCGTAATGCCACCCATGCGTTTCGTTATTCTGCCAATAGCACCAGCCCCTACAAGAATTGGGATTTTCAAAGCAAGGCTTGGCCGGGTGGGTTTGGCCAACAGATTCTGGGCGACACTTGGATAGCCCACTTTGGCAAATTCCAGAAGGAAGCCACCTTAGCGACCGTGGTAAGCAATCAAAAAAATCATCCTGCTCTTCGTGGTGTCGCAGATACTATTTTTTGTCATACCGATGTCAACTCGGTTGAACGCCTAAGCCCGAATGATAGGGTGTTGATGCAGGGGCAGGTTCTATCTGGCCTTAATCCGATGGACCCACCGGTAACGGACAAGCGCAAAGGTGTTTGTATGCCTTTTGCTTGGTTTAAAACCTATACTGCGCCATCGGGCAAAGAGGGCAACTCTTTCACGACGACAGCGGGTGCATCTTTGGATTGGCAGAGCGAAGATCTCAGACGGTTGATGGTCAACGCAATCTATTGCCTGACCGGGCATGAAAAAGATATTCCCGATAAATCAAATGTCAACTTCGTGGATGAATATAAACCAAACCCTACGGGCGCTCTATCTAACGAAGCTTGGAATGCCTTGAAACTAACGCCCGCATCCTTCGGACCTAGGCAAGCAAACGATGCGAAGCCATAGGCAAACTAAATATAATGGATGAATCCTCATTCAATTTGATTTGTATTAATACCGCCACTCAGGATTTTATTGATCTCCATCAAAGCCTGCTTCAGTCGTTCTTCTGGAGTGCCTATCACCAAGATGAACCTTCGTTTTGATTTGACTAATTCATCAATAAAAACCTGATTCATCCAATCACGAATAAGTTCCCCATCTCTTACGCCATCCGGTTTAAAAGGCGTTGCAATATCCGTCAAAATTACCAAATCTGGACAGCGGTGACACCTCGCAATAGCTTCCACCTCTGGTGACCGATCCTTCAGATAACGCCTATGCCAGATAGCGGTTGCAAAGGCATCGGTATCGCAAATCAACACACGATTGGCAACCCTTGCAGCGGCATTTTCCAACCTGCATTGCTCCGTTGCGATGGTGATAAAATCGGAAGTAGACCAATCATCATTGGTGCCTTCCCTAATTTTTCTTTCGTTGTAGGATCTGCCAAATTCAGGAACCCAGTTGGTTTCCAACCTCCGAGCCAAATCTCTGGAAAGCGTTGTTTTACCAGTAGATTCAGCACCTGCCATCACAACCCTTATTGCATAATACCCTTTTACTGGCGGTTCCAAAAATTCCCAGTGCAACCACGGATTGCCTCGAACCTTCGTGCCACTGATGGGAACATTCAGTCTATTTTTATCGACAAGAATATGCATGCTTCCGAGAATTCCTGCAAACGGGACTCCATAATCTTCAGAGGTGAAAACAACACCGGGAACAAACCCCAACCATTTCTTTACCATTTGTGCCCATATTGCGGAATCGAGCGGGTCATAAATATCATCAATGACTTTGATGATGGCATTGGGGTGCAACTCTTGAAGCCATTCTTTCCGAAGTTTTCCTTCGGGTACTTCATCACTTTTTTGGCATACAATAATATGAACAACATTATTATCAACAGAGGCAGAATCGATTAAAAACTTATGCCCGCAATGCGGCGGATAAAACTTCCCAATCACTAAAGCATTTTTAGACATAAACTTTATCTCTTATTGCAGGAAGATTTTTTCTCCAGGAATGCCATCCTATAAAACACATCGAAAGATAAATGAGATAAAGTGCAGATAAAAGAAACATGCCACGATAAATTCCTAGGCCTATTGTCAGTACATCCACAAGAATCCAAACAGGCCAAGATTGAATGAACTTTCTATTGAGCAACCATTGTGCAATCAAACTAAGCGAGGTAACCCATGCATCCACCAAGGGTGCTGAGCCGTTAAGGCCAATCAACATCGCCCATAGTGCAGCAGTAAAAGGAAAAACCAAAACAAAAAGAATGGTGCCTTCTTTTTTTGAGACATTTGCAACCTTGAGGCCACCTTGATCTGTACCTTGATAAAGCCATTGAATCCAACCGTGGATGTTCAATGCGATGAAAATAACTTGGAGGATGGCTTCGCCAAAAAGTCGCTGCTGCAGAAACAAAAAAAGAAAACACGCGCAGCTCAATATCCCCCATGGGAAATTCCAGATATTTCTGCAAACCACCAACCATACACAAACAATACCACTGAGGAAGCCTGAAAGTTCCCAGGGAGAAAAAGTTTCAAGTATTGTGGTTACAATTTGATTCCAAAATAAAAACAGATCCATTTTGGTTCCATTAAAGAAAAGAAGATAACTATTTATTCTAAAGAAAAACGAGGATAATAAGAAACTAATTGATGATGAATTAGCATAAAATTTAAACTAACTATTTAGAAATCTGCTTTAATTTAACCTATTTTTAAACTTACAATAGGATTACGATAAGTAAACACGATTATAAATTTTACGGGCCTTCCTTTATGTCTAATAATTTTACCTTTTTGACTTTTCGGTCGATGCTTGTAGTTTCTTTGTTATTTATTTTCTCTGAACCCGTTTTTGCAAATGATGTCCGTTTAGAATTCTTTGAAAAGAAGATTCGCCCGATTTTGGTCGCACATTGTTATGAATGCCATTCTGCTGAATCCTCAGGCAAGGGAAAACTTAAAGGTGGACTTGCACTTGACACCCGAAAAGGTTTGTTAAAGGGTGGAGAAAACGGTGCTTCCATTATTCCGGGTAAACCCTCAGATAGCATGTTGATTAAAGCACTTAAATACTCGGGGCATGAAATGCCACCCACTCAAAAACTTCCACCTATGGTGATTGCAGATTTTGAAAAATGGATTAGAGATGGGGCCTTTGATCCACGCGAAGGCGAAGTTTTGATCAAGAAGCAGGGTCTTTCGATTGAAGAGGGGAAAAAGTTTTGGTCATTTATCCTACCTAAAAAAACAGAGCAACCCCAAGTTCGTCAGACTGATTGGCCATCTGACCCCATAGATTTTTTTGTGCTTGCGAAAATGGAAAATCAAAAGCTTGCACCATCCCGTGGTGCGGTAGGAAACACCTTGGTTAGGAGGTTGTATTACGATCTGACGGGACTGCCTCCGACAGAATCTCAATATGCAAGCTTCCTCAGGGATTTTTCTGCTGATCCAGAAAAGGCAAAGTTGGCACTGGTGGATGCATTGCTTTCATCACAGCACTTTGGAGAAAAATGGGGAAGGCATTGGCTTGATGTAGCGCGTTATGCTGATAGTAATGGCAAAGATCGAAACATATATTATTTTCACGCTTGGCGTTATCGTGACTATGTAATCGATTCTTTTAATCGGGACATTCCTTTTGATCAATTTGTAAGAGAGCAAATTGCAGGGGACCTGCTACCTGCTAAATCGCAGGAAGAGCATGATCGGAATTTAATTGCCACCGGTTTTCTATCTTTGGGTTCGAAGTCTTTCGAAGAATCAAAACCAGAAGTGTTTCGCATGGATGTGATCGATGAGCAGATTGAACTTGTAAGCCGATCAGTGCTTGGGTTGTCTGTTGGTTGCGCCCGTTGCCATAATCATAAATTCGATGCCATTCCCACGGCTGATTACTATGCATTAGCAGGAATTTTTCGTAGCACACAACCTTTGTATGGTTACTCACCCAAGGGTATCAAGGCCACTGCTTTTACTCACACCGAACTTCAGGCGATCGGGCCAGATGCGGAAAAATTAGGCCCTGCAGGACTTGCATATTTTGTAAAGCTGCAGGAACTTACCTTGGCACAGAATATTTCTCGCTCAGACCGCTACGGAATTGTCCGCCGTTTGTCTGCTGCCAAAATTGACATCAAGAAACCAAATTCTGATAAGGCCAGACTTGACGCCGAAATCGCCAAAATGGAACTTGAAATTAAAGACCGGGATGCAAAGGTCAAGGGTAATGAAACTGCATTGCAAATTGCAATGGATAATCCCCCCCCAATGCCTAGCTGGGCGATGGGTGTACGCGAGCGGGAAAAAATTGAAGACTGCAAAATCCATATCCGGGGCGAAACTACCAACCTTGGAGAACTCGTGCCTAGGGGCACTTTACAGGTAATTTCATTTACGGGTAAGCCAACGGTTTCCAAGCAACAAAGTGGTAGGCTTGAATTAGCAGACTGGCTTACGGATCGTAGAAATCCCTTGAGCGCCCGTGTTTATGTAAACCGGATTTGGCAGCATCTTTTCGGTCAGGGTTTGGTTGCTACTCCGGATGATTATGGTGTCAATGGTTCGAAAGCCACCCACCCCGAGTTACTGGATCATCTTGCGATGCGATTTATGGATCAAGGATGGTCGACCAAGAAACTTGTGCGTGCGTTGGTGCTAAGCAGTACCTACCTTCAGGGGGGCCCGGATGAATCCTCATCTAACGGAAAATCAATCGACCCTGATAATATTTATCTTTCCTTCATGCGTCCCCGCAGGCTTCAAGCTGAATTTTTGCGTGATGCCATTATGCAAGTTGCTGGTACCCTTGATCGGGCATCTTTGCCCCCTGAAAAGGCATTTCTTGCAAAATACAATCCGCACCGGGAAGATGAATATCGAACATTTCAGCCTTTGTTTCTGCCCGAACAGTTGGAGCATTCGCATCGAAGCGTATACTTACCAGTGATCCGAGGGGTTCTTCCCGAGATTTTCGGATTATTTGACTTTGCATCGCCTGACAGATCAGTTTCACAGCGTGAAGAAAGCATTGTTCCTGCCCAATCGCTTTATTTCATGAATAATAAATGGGTGATCAGTCAAGCGGAATTGCTGAGTGCGCAATTATCAAGAGATGACAAGAGTAATGATGCAGAGCGTATAAAAACAATTTATGGCAGGGCATTCTCTCGCGAACCAACTTTGCAGGAAATTAATCGCGCCTTAGATTATCTAAACAAACCCGAATTATTGCTGCCCGATTCCAAAGCCAAAAAGCAACCTGATGCACAGCAACTTCGACTCGAACGACTGACAAGTTTCTGCCAGATTGTTTTTGCTTCTGCAGAATTTCAATACATCAAATAGGTTTTGTCTTCAGGAAATAACAACGATGAATGATAAATCAATAACGCGCAGGAAAATGCTAGAAATAGTATCCGCAGGTTTTGGTTACCTAGCACTCCAAGGTTTAGAGGCACATGCTGCTGCAAAAGAAACAAGTGAAATAAAACCTTTTGATCCACTTGGAGCCAAGAAACCGCATTTTTCTGCCAAGGCCAAAAGGGTGATCTTTCTTTGTATGCGTGGCGGACCCTCGCATATGGAGACATTCGATCCCAAGCCGAAATTATTAGCTGACAATGGCAAAGTAGCTAAAAATCAAAACAGCAAACTTCTGGGCTCCCGTTGGAAATTCAACAAACATGGTCAAAGTGGGTTGGAAATCGTTGATCTTCTTCCCGAGACGGCCAAGCATGCTGATAAACTTTGTATCCTTAGGGGTATGCATACCGATAACGAAAATCATCCTCAGGCATTGGAACAGATGCATACGGGAAGTTTTCAATTTGTAAGGCCCTCTCTTGGTTCATGGACTCTTTATGGTTTGGGTTCCGAGAATCAAAACCTTCCTGGATTCATTTCCATCAATCCGCTCACCTCACTTGGCGGATTGCGTTATTATTCCAGTGCTTTTCTGCCTGCTGTAAACTCTGCAACCCTGCTTGGCGATGCCAACCGACCTATCCGCAACCCTGTAGTGGGTAATGTTTTTAACAACAGACTTTCCATCAATGGCCAAAGGCAGCAGTTAGATCTTTTACAGGAAATGAATCGTGAACTTTTGCATAAGGATAAAGATTCCAAGATTGAAAGTTTGATCCAATCTTATGAACTTGCCTTCCGTATGCAGGGTGCACTTCCCAAAGTAATGGATGTTGCAAGCGAGAGCAAGGCAACCATGGCAAGGTATAATGCTGAAGAAACATTTGGCAGGCAATGCCTGCTTGCAAGGCGCTTTGCGGAGGCAGGCGTTCGCTTCATTGAAATCACCCATACCGACTGGGATCATCATGGATTCCTGACCAATGGCATGACAAAAAATTGTGCTACAATTGATAAACCCATCGCTGCTTTACTTGAAGATTTGAATAATCGGGGCATGTTGGATGATACCCTCGTAATCTGGGGAGGTGAGTTTGGCAGAACCCCTGATGATCCAACTTCTGATGGACGGGGCCATAACAATAAAGGATTTTCTATGTGGTTGGCAGGAGGCGGTGTTAAACAAGGTATGGCATATGGTGCCACCGATGAATATGGATACGAAGCTATCGAGGGAAAAGTGCACATCCATGATCTTCATGCGACAATTCTGCATCTATTAGGATTAGATCATGAAAAACTTACTTACAAATACGGGGGAAGGGATTTTCGCCTTACCGATGTGCATGGCAGGGTAGTCAAAGAAATTATTGCATAATGTGAAGACTTGAAATAAACAGCTATGGAGTAGATAGATGCGGATTTTTTTACCCCTGATAAAATTCATCTCACTCCGCAGGCGGGCTATGGTCTATATGCTGAAAAACTCAAACCCCTCATCGAAAAGATTCTTGAAAATGCCACCCTTAGGAAATAAGAAGTGCCTTGCGGCACATCATTTTCCCAAACTTATAACTCGGATTCAATCCGGGGTTATTCGATTTGTAAGTTGCCATTCATCACCATCCAATGGCCTGGGAAGGTGCAGACAATCGGGTAATTGCCTTTCTTTTCAGGCGCTTTAAAATAAATCGTGAACTTGTCAGAAGGCATAACCACATCCGTGTGAACGATCACATCAGCAGTTTCAGGAACATAATGGCGGACAATAGCCATCGGGTCGCTGATCAATTGATTTGCGAGCATCCCCACCGCGGGAAGGGTTCCCGGTTTGATGATTGCAAGATTATGGGGCACCACATCAGGGTTTTGAAAAGTAAGCGCAAGTAACTCACCGGGCTTGGCCTTGATTTGATTAGGCAAGAACGAAAGATTAGGGCCCGCCTCTACATTAATAGGGCGAGTTCCCCCGATCGGATATTTCCACTTGTTGGGGTTCGTCTTCACTGCCATCGCAAGATCGGAATGAATGGGGTGAGGGCGAATCACTTTCTGTCTGGGTTGGTATCCTGGAAATAAAGTGAAATCCTTATCAAGTTCGTGCACGGTTGCGAAAAGAAGAACCGGTGCGCCTGGCCCTACTTTCAGATGCAACAAAAGCTGGTTAACGGGCTGTAGTTCGGGGATTTCGACAAAGATCGATTTGCCATCGGCAAGCACATACACATTAGGCGTATCTAAAATATCGTGCCCGCGAAGTCCAAAATGGGATGGAGAATATTCAGCAGATCCATAGGTGGGTGAGTAACGATAGTTCCAAACCATCGCTAGCCTACTGGTGGTTTTGGAGATAATCTCACGATCAACAGGAGAGCTAAATCGGAGAAATATTCCATTGGCGTGTGAATGAATCGCAATGGGAAGTTGCACCGTATCGCCTGTATAGCGAACGCGTTGGAAACTACCTTCGTGCTTTGCATAAGTGCCCCAGCCCTGCATACCCGCAACATAAAGCTGGCCATCGATGGGGTTGAACTTACCCCGGTGAGCCCCCGAATTAAATTCGCCCGGAAGAGGCACCACCGCACCCTGTGGCTTGCCATTAACTTCATCGCGAAGTAGCAACATATGAGAGGCAGCGCCGAAGGAGAAGTGAATCATTTGGTTTTTAAGTGGGCCCCATTTATCAGAATCGACAGAGATCTGGCCACCAG
>Ga0209284_10005360_pt1 | contig 13385 bp, 13 predicted proteins | sample FRY03_FD_187211 | JGI IMG/M metagenome (GOLD analysis project Ga0209284, IMG submission 187211) | Freshwater microbial communities from Lake Fryxell liftoff mats and glacier meltwater in Antarctica - FRY-03 (SPAdes) (version 2) | ecosystem: Environmental > Aquatic > Freshwater > Ice > Glacier... | reverse complement strand
CGAGAGCCTCGTCTGTCTGACGGCAGCCTTTGGCGCCGGTGCTTTGATGGCCAACACAGGCTTCGACACAACGCTGCAAACGGCTTGGCAAACAAGCGTTGCGCCGACGATTGTGGGCAATGTCTCGTCAACCAAGCCGATTGGTGAAGGCCGGTATGCATTGGCCGTATTTGGCGCGGCGGCCGCGACGGGTCTGATCTTTGAAGGGCGTCCCTCGGGCGACATCATCGGGGAATGGGGATCACGGTCGCTGCGAATGTTTGCCGTTGGGGCGCCACCGCTCTATGCGCTGCAGATGGCGACGGGTGGTTCGCGACCGAGTGACAACAGTTCCGTCGGCAGCGGCTGGAAGTTTGGTCAGGACGACAACGGCGTGAGCGGCCATGCATTTGTCGGGGCGATCCCATTTTTAGCAGCGGCCGAGATGGTGGAAAATCCGTGGGCAAAAGGCGGGCTCTATGTCTGCTCGACCTTCGTGGGATTTTCCCGAATCAACGACAACCGCCACTATCCCTCGCAGGTTTTTCTGGGCTGGTATTTAGCGTGGGCCAGTTCGATGGCCATTAACCGCACGGAACTTCACTTCAGCGGCATGGAGGTGCGAGTGGTGCCACTGCCGATCGCCGACCTCGGAGGCATGGCCGTGGAAACCAAGTGGTAAAAACGGCCAGCGGCCTATGCCGGTGAGCGGCGTGCCACTTTGCGGGAGGCCACTTTGCGGGAGACTAAGAGGAGGGCGGCAGTGGCCAGGAGCGCCCATGTGGTAGGTTCGGGCACAATGATGGCATTGGATGGAGTAACAGTCCAGGCCAGGCCATAGGCTGTGGCCGTCGTGGGTGAGGATGCGGTGTTGTAATTTTGATTGAGACCCTTGACGCGGAGCGTGTAGAGGCCCGTTGTCGGAACTGACAGGCGTAAAAATTCACTGCTGCTGTACGAGGCGATTGATTGGGCAATCAGAGAACTGCCAGTGGAGGGATCGACTCGCAGCAACTCAAGCGAAAGATTGCTGAGTGAAATATCAGCGACACTCGACAGGTTTAAGCCAATCGTGCGATCGGCAAACCAGGTCAAGGCTGCCGTCAGCGTGCTGCCTGCGTCGAGTGAGGTTCCAATGGCATAGTCGTTGGTGTTGCCCGAAGCGTTGTCCTCACTCAGCACGCTGCCCGCATCCCAGCCACGGCTGAAAAGGTTTGTGCCGCCTCCGCTGCCTGGTACGCCGAGCGTTGTATTTCCGCCGGCAAAAACGTAGGTCGTCGTATCAATTTGGATGCTTGACTGATCGCCGACATAAATCCCGTAGGCATTGGTGAGATTGACCATGCCAGCGCCGACAGAGTTATCGAGTGCTTGCGTTGTCGTGATCACGCCTCCCACGGTCGACTGGCCGTTGTTCCATCCGGGAGTTGCAGTGGCTCCTGCCATCAGCGTGGCTTTGATCACACGAGCGTCGAGCATCTCGCTGCTGGCGGCATTGGCCCCGACAAATAATGTGCCGGCATCAACCAAGAGCGACGCGGCTCCGGCCATGATCGGTGCGGCAAAACTCGTGCCGCCCATGTGGGGGATGTAGTATTGATCACGATAGATCCCATTTGATCCACTTGTCGGATCGGTGCCCGAGACATGACCGCCGGTTAATCCGCCATAAAAGGCGAGCGTCAAATTGTCGCCCGGTGCGGCAATATCGACGGTAGGCCGCACGCTAGGAGTCGTGATTCCCGTGGCCGGATTGTAGAAGTCACCGGGGCCGCGACTGGAAAAAGATGCCACTTGCGAGTAAGGGGGCGAGAGTGTGTGGCCGGTCATCGCGGCAACGGCCATGCCGTTGTATCCAGAGGAAGGGCCGCCGACGGTGTTGGCAGTCGGGCCGGAGTTGCCGGCGGCAAATGTCGCCAGAACATTATTTTCCTTGATCAGTGCATCTAGGGCGATCGTTTCGGCAACTCTTCCGGCAGAGTCATCAAAGCCCCAACTGCTATTGATGACCGCCGCCTTCAAGGTCGTCGTGCTGCTGGTGACGATGCCGGTCCGCATCGATTGTGTGTAGGCATAGAGAAAGCTCTGGTCGGTGATTTCAAAGGAGCCTGAATAGTCCTCGCCAGGCGTGGCATTCCACGCCGTGGCAATCGAACCCGACCAAAGCTGCGCTGTCGGAGCGATGCCAACTTGGTAGGTGTATTGCCCCGTGCCGCCGATTGCTTGGCCGACCATCGTGGCATGCCAGTCGTATTGGCCGAGTTGTGTCTGGGCTGCGCCGGTGGCCGCAAGGATCGCAGGATCGGCGATAAACTGTGAGACGCGGTCCGTCAGCGATTGGTGTCCATTCCAGATCGCGCCCGCTTCGATATTGGCAACGATCGCCCGACTGCCAGTAAATCCCATCGAGTAAAATGTGTTGGCACCGATCAGGTCGTTGACATAAAGGCCATTAAATGTGTTCGATCCAGAATCGCTTCCCACAACCGCCCACGCGCAGGGGGCGGACAACAGGTGCAAGGCCACAATCACGGCGGCAGTGGCCCAGACAGAAAAAGCCCTGCGGCCCCAAGCAGTCAAGGCGCGAAACGGCCCGCATCGCCGGCCGAGAGTGGGCCTAGGCTGTAAAAACACCGTTGTTGAGTTGATGAAGTTCACTCGTTTTCCCCGCCGGGCGAGCGTAGCCCACACACACGCCTGAGACGCACATTAAGTATAGCCAGAAGATGCTCCGCAGGCACGACCTACCACGCACAACTGGTTTGAGGCAGCCAAAACGCCCTCGTCGGGCGTTGAGCACACTGGACAAAAGCCGTCATTTTACGCAGGGCAGTCGGACGACAACGATTGCATCAATACGCGGCAGACAAGTGATGGGTCGATGCCCCCCACCAACCCCACATGCCCAAGCCGTTCAGGAAGCACAAAATTCAGTTGACCTGCCACGGTTTTTTTGTCGAGAGCCATTACGGCGAGAAGTTTTTTGGCCGGAGTCTGCCGGAGACAAGGTGCCCTTAGCGGTAGTCCCAGCGATTCCAGCAACCGATCCTGTCGGGCCACAATGTCGGCCCCGATTCGGCCCAGTTCCATCGCCAATCGAGCAGCGCACGCCATGCCGATCGCCACGGCTTCACCGTGTAAAAGCACGCCGTAACCCGCTGTTGTTTCAAATGCGTGGGCAAATGTGTGGCCATAATTGAGCACGGCGCGGAGTCCCGATCGCTCGTGCTCGTCTCGCTCGACAACATCGGCCTTTAAGGCAACCGAACGCTCAACCACATGAAGAATGGCTGCGGGATCGCGAGTGAGTAGGGAGTGGGCGTTGGTCTCCAGCCACCCGAAAAATTGGGCGTCGAGAATCATGCCGTACTTAACCACTTCAGCCAGGCCGCTTTTAAACTCGCGGTCAGGAAGTGTCGCCAGCGTATTGATGTCGGCCACAACCCCCAGCGGTTGCCAGAATGCACCGACAAGATTTTTGCCAGCGTCCAGATTGATTCCCGTTTTGCCGCCAACGGCACTGTCGACTTGAGCCATAAGCGTTGTCGGCACCTGCCAGAAGGGTAGCCCGCGAGCAAATGTTGCTGCCACAAAGCCGGTTAAATCTCCGACAACTCCTCCCCCGACGGCAACAATGTGCGTGTGGCGATCAGCGGCGAGACGAGCCAGTTCACTCCACAGCCTCGCCGCCTCGGTCACTGATTTTGCAGATTCGCCCGCCAAGACGGTCAGGGTCTGGGTGTCGATGCCGGCAGCCTGCAGAGAGGTTTCAACATCAGCAGCGTGCGAGACAAGCACTGCAGAATCGGCCACGACGATCGCGCGGCCGGCGCCAGCGGACCCCGTTCGCTGTGAATGGATCGCCGCGCCCAGGCCACCCAGCACGCCTGAACCAATCGTAATAGTGTAGGAGCGATCGGCGGCGTCGCCGGAGAGACGAACGCGAACGCTACGGGAAGAAAAGAAAACAGAAGAAGGGGTCACAAGCGATTTCGCAAGGGATGGCTGAGGGGGGACGCAAGCCACATCGGGCACGATCAGGCGGCAATCATCAGGCCACGCCGACTCTGGCAAGATCGGTGGGCGTGACGGTGATGATCCTGGCAAAGCCAGTGTGTTGACGGAGATAATCGAGTTCAACCGCTTCACGCGGGCTGGCGTGGAGCAGGGCTTCGGCCCGCAGCTTGTCGGAACGCGACCAGTCTTCATAGTCTTCGGCCCAGACGGTCTGGTTTTCAACGACAAGTGCATCGCGATAGGGGTCGAATACGTTGGGCATCCGCAGGGGCTCCTGGCATCACAGATCAAAGAGAGCGTCGGACAACAGGACAGTCGTCCGTCGCGAGAGCAATTCTGATTGGTTGGAGTATACATTGCCAGACCCGCAGCCTCTCTGGCCTACGAAAAACAAAAACAGGAAAACACGACATGCCAGAGAACCCTGCCCCCGCTGCCATTTCATCACCCAGCCGTGATGGCCGCGGCATGTGGCTGGTGGTGGGCTTGGTTGGGTTGGGCTTGGCTTTAGCGGCAGTCGGGGTCTGGTTTCAGTGGGGGCAAACGCGGCAGTGCCTGGCGTTTTACGGAGCGACTCAAGCCGAGCGAATTTCCACAGCCCCCCGCGTCGAACTCTGGACGCTCAAAGCTGGCCGCACCGGCCATTTGGCGGCCGTTGACCGGCTCGACATCTCGCAGGCAAGCGGTCTGGTGCATCTGCGACGCGGGCTTGTCGAGGACGCCAACTTCAAATGGGACAGTCTGGCGGGACCGATTCCCGCCGACGCTTGGGATGTGGCGTTTGTTTTTTTCGCCCCCGCTGGACCGATCGCCGAATCGACGATACTGGCAATCGACTTCGATGCGGCAGGCGGGACGCTGACAGTGGTGGGGCAATCTGGGCGAGTTGGCTTGGGGCGGATTGGTGCGGGACTCAAGAAGTGGGTCAATGAGGCGACGCAGAAAGGGAGGGCAGGGGGGGGGCTCTAGGAGACTGCTTGCACGTCAGAAGTTTTGTTTGAACCCGGTCGTGTTTTCGTGAGCAAACCGCTCTGTTGAGGCTGAACCGGGAAGCCTATTCTGCCAGACCGCCGTGTCGAGGCAGCAGACCGGGCTGGTTCTTTTTCTAAAACAGTAGTTTCAAAAACTTAAAGACCCCTTACGAACAAGGTTTGTTTCATGCCGCTTGGCTTCATGCGATCGATTGCCGTGGCAAATCAAAAAGGCGGCGTCGGCAAAACGACGACGGCTGTGAACTTGGCGGTGGGCCTGGCGCGAGCCGGGCGAAAGGTCTGCCTCGTCGATCTGGATCCGCAGGCACATGCCACGCTGCACGTCGGCGTGATGCCAAAACCGGCGGCAATCTCGGCGTACGATGTGCTCGTCTCGGGGCAATCGCTGGCCGCAGCCTATGTTCAGGCCAGCGCAAATCTCTGCGTCGTGCCCTCGCATATTGATCTTTCCGCTGTTGAGGTTGCTTTGACGGCAAAGACGGGACGAGAGGCCATTTTGAAGGATCGCATCCACGCTGATCCTCGCTGCTGCGGTGCCGCGGATGCCGGCTCTAACTTCGACTACATGATCATTGATTGCCCACCGTCACTGGGGCTCTTATCGCTCAATGCGATGGCTGCCGTCGATGAAGTGCTGCTGCCTTTGCAGCCTCACTTCCTCGCTCTTCACGGCCTCAGCAAGCTCTTGGAAACAATCGAACTGGTCTCGGAGCGAGTCAATCCACGGTTGCGGCTCTTGGGTGTGGCACTCTGCATGTACGAGGCGGGCACGCGATTGGCCAACGAAGTCAGCCGCGATGTGCAAGAGTTTTTTGCAGCGAGTGAGTCGCGGCACCCGGCGTGGGGCGGCGCGAAAGTCTTTGCGGCAAAAATTCGCCGCAACATTCGGTTGGCAGAAGCTCCGAGTTTCGGACAATCGATCTTTGATTATGCTCCGCAATCACACGGCGCCGAAGACTACGCTGCCCTCGCGGCGGAAGTCGATCAAGCCGCCGTTGGCGTGCGAGAGCGGTTGGGCAGTGCGGCGTGATTTGGTCCCCGCAAGGCCGTCTCAAGCAGGCTGCCGACTGTTTTTCGTAAGCCACCTGCGACGAAAGCCACGGCGTTTTCCGGCCCGTACAATTCGGGCATCCACCAGTAGTTCGATTCGCACGGATCGATCCCGGCAAGAATCCCCGTGCAGTCAAAGTCTTCGGCCGAAACAAAGAGGCGATTGTGACTCTCGGCAGAGCGAACAACACAGTCTGTCTGGATCGCTTGAGCAGCAGCCATCACTTCGCTAGAAGCGAGGTCGGCCCGGGCCGGATCGGCTTTGTAGGGTCGTGGCGGTTGCAGGCGATTCTTCTGAAGCATGATGTTCGCAGACACAAAGTGGCGATGATTGAAAGCGAGGGACTCGGTTTTGAATCAGGCGGGCATTGCAAGGCAGGAGGCAGGGTCAGGAGTGTCTTTCGACTCCCCGACGCTGTGTAGGCCAATATTCCCGTTTTGAAACGACATTTACAAAACTATGCTTTGGGGCGTTTGGGGAAGCAAGGGGGCCTGGGTGGCTTTTTCGGGCGAAGCTTGGGAAGCGGTTGCTCAGCATGAAAACAGCATTTTTTGTAGACTATTGGCTGTGTTCAAGGACATTCTCTCTTTGTTAAAGGGCATTTTCGTGGTGGCACAACAGAATGTTCCCAATGCTTGGCTGCCCTTTGGGGTGGCCGCTGGCCGGGAGAATGACCTCTGGCAGATGGGTCGAACCGTTCTGGTTTTTGCAGCAATCGTCTCGGTGACTGCCAGCGGCTTAGGCAATGATTGGCCCAGCAGTCGCACCGCAGGGGCTGCCGAAAGTGGCTTTCGCAAACTCTCTCCGGGCGTGCTGACAGTCATTCCGTCGGACACCTCCGCCGATGACACGGAAATCCGCAGCGATCTGCTGGAAGTGACAAAAGGCCAGGCCGATCGAATCTGGACGCCGCAGGAAGCCCCCTCCAATACGACACTCGTCGAGCGGGCAAAAAATCGTGAATACCTGCCCGATGTCTGGTGTCTGGAGTTTGCCTATAAGTCGCCGCGCACGATTGATGTCGATGTGCCAGTTGCTGACATGCGCATGAAGCGGAAGCGAGTCTGGTATTTGATCTATCGCGTCAAGAACACTGGCGGTCGACGCACGGTGATCGACAAAACAGATGCCACCAAGCGAACGACCGAAGCCTTTGAAAAGCCAGTGCTGTTTATGCCTCATTTTGTGCTTGAGGGTCTCGAAGCGTTCAGCGATGACGAAGGCATGGTCGCGGGCAAGTCCTACCTCGATCGGGTTGTGCCCAGCGCTATGGAGTCAATCCGTCGTCGTGAGGATCAGGCTCGAGAACTCTTCGACAGCGCCCGCATGGCGAGCAAGGAGATTGCGCCGGGAGAGGAGCGCTGGGGAGTGGCGATCTGGGAGGATGTCGATCCGCGGATAGATTTCTTTTCAATTTTTGTCACGGGCCTGACCAATTCCATGCGCTGGCGGGCCAAAGCTGGGGCCACATTCGCCAAGCAGGAGCCCGTGGGGGCCAGCATGGAACAAACGCTGGAGTGCCTGCGACTGGACTTCTGGCGGCCGGGCGATGCGAGCGCCGGGGCTCAGGAGATGAGCGTCGGATACGCCGGACTCTTCGAACGGATCACAATGGGCACGCGATTGATCGAGGCGATGAGTCGGCCGCCTCTGCTCAAATCCAATCCAGTTGCAGCCCTCGACCAACTGGGTCTGCAGTGGAGCGATCTATTGGAAATCCCCGGTTCGAAACTGGCCCCCTTCGAAAAAGTGTTGAGGACAGTGCTGGCATTGAAAGACCCGGCTCAGCGGGGCCCGGCGATGCAGAGCCTGTTTGGCGATCTGGGCATCACATCCCTCAAGGCCCTCCTGCAGGCTCTCTCCGAACCGCTCGACGCCCAGCATGAAGCTGTTCGCATGGCGGGGATGACGCGTGTCGGGCTGTCTCCAGAAGCCCTCAAAGCAAAGCCGTTGAAATCGTTGGCGGATGTGTGCAAAGCCCTCGATGCAATCGCAGACACGGCCCAGCGAAGGAGTCTCACCGAGCAGCTTTTTGGAAGAGACTCACGGCGCATCGACGCGCTGGCCAGAGATATTGCAGTCGCCAGAACGTTTGCCGTGCTCCAGACAATCGATGCCGACTGGAAGGCGATCACGACTGGCAGTCCTCGAGCGGCATTTGCTGGGCTCCAAGTAGTGATCGACGCCGAATCTACCCCCAAGCTCCGCCAGCAAATGCTGGAGGGACTCTTTGGCCTCCAAGGCCCCGCCCTCTACGCCGCAGCCACATCTGAGCACGAGGGCATTGACCACTCCTGGGTTTTTCGGTACGAAAACGATGGCAGCGGCCTGTAGGCGTCAACGGCCCGCAGCGGCCTGTAGGTGATAACGGCCCGCAGCGGCCTGTAGGTGATAACGGCCACCTCTAGCCGAGGGGCCGATTGCCTGTTACGATCTCAATTCACGCGCACACATTCCACTCGAAGAGTCCTCTGGGAGCATTGTCATGGCACATAAAAAAGGTCAGGGATCAAGTCGCAACGGTCGCGATTCAAATGCCCAGCGGCGTGGCGTCAAAAAGTTTGGCGGCGAGAAAGTGGCGGCCGGCAACATTCTCGTTCGGCAGGTGGGAACGAAGTTTCACCCCGGAAAAAATGTAGGCATGGGTACCGACTACACGCTCTTTGCTCTCGTCGACGGCGTGGTTACCTTCGATCGCGAGGGGCGTCGCGTGAATGTGTTTTCCGGGGTCTAAGCCACGCGGAACTGTAAGTTTCCAGCGGATTTGTTTTCGGAGCAAAAAGGCCTGCTCCTGTCCGTTGAGAAACGGTTGAGGCATTCAGCGTGTTTGTCGATCGCGTGCACATCGAAGTTGCTGCTGGCAATGGCGGCCGCGGAAGCTCCAGTTTCCGGCGTGAAAAATATGTCCCCAGGGGCGGTCCGGACGGTGGTGACGGCGGCCATGGCGGCAGTGTGATTCTTTGTGCCCAAGCGGGCGTTGATTCGCTCGCGGCGCTCTCGCACCGCCGGCAGTGGCGGGCCGAGCATGGCCAGTCGGGTGGGCCTTGCAACTGTCAGGGACGCGCTGCCCAAGACATTGTTTTGCTCGTGCCCCCAGGCACGATGGTGATCGATGAGTCGACGCGTCTGGTGCTCAAGGATCTGGCCACGCCGGGTGAGTCGATCATTGCCGCGCAGGGCGGTGCTGGCGGCAAGGGCAACATTCACTTTAAGACATCTACCAATCGTGCCCCACGCGAGACCACGCCGGGTGAGAAAGGAGCGGTACGACGGCTGCTCTTGGAGCTCAAAGTGATTGCCGATGTGGGATTGGTGGGCAAGCCAAACGCCGGAAAAAGCACGCTGCTGTCACGGCTGTCCCGCGCTCGTCCAGAGATCGCTGACTACGCCTTTACAACGAAAACTCCGATGCTTGGCATTGTTTCGGTTTCGCACGATCGCAGCTTTGTGCTCGCCGATTTACCCGGCTTGATTGAGGGAGCGCACGCAGGCGTCGGGCTGGGGCACGAATTTCTGCGACATGTGGAGCGGGCCGGACTGATCGTGCATGTGGTCGAACCGCAGCCAGTCGATGGCACCGATCCTCTGGCCAACTACCGTTCGATCCGGGATGAGCTTGTGCGTTACGATGAGGAGTTGGGCAAACGACCAGAGATTGTCGTTGTCAGCAAGTCTGAACTGCCCGACGCGGAGGAAGTGCGAGGGATTTTGGCTCAAGAGATCGGCCGCGATGTGATCGCCGTGAGCGCGGTGACAGGGCAGGGTCTCAACACATTACTGGCCAGAATTGTCACGGAACTGGATCGCCAAAAAAGCGTTTGAGAATCGCTCAGGGGTAAGGCCGGATGGGTCTCATGTGGAGCCCCCAGGAGAATCTTCGATGACGAACACTCCCATCTGCCGTGGCGACACCATTTTACTGGCCGATGTTGGCAACACACGGATCAAGTTGGCTGTTTTGGCTCCGGCTGGCAGCGATGCCTCTAGCGTACCCTTCTTGCGATCCCTGCCCGCCGTGGCCCAGCGACAGGATCTCATCAGCCATGCGTTTCGCCCTGACCACTTGGAAAACTGGCTCAACGCCGTGGCTCCCCAGGCCGCAGTGGTGCTGGTGGCGAGCGTCTATGACGCAGCGGCGGCGCGGTTGGAGGCGACGCTCGCAGAGGTGTCGGCCACGCGGCATCGTGTGCTGCGGCAACGGCGGATTGGCCACGCCGACTTGCCGCTGACAATCCGGCTGGCCGAACCGCAGAAGGTGGGGATCGATCGATTGGCAGCGGCGGCGGCGGCTTGCCTCGTGAAGTCGGCTGGCCGCAGTGCCATCATTGTCGACTGCGGGACGGCGGCAACCGTGGACATGCTATCGGCCGACGGTGAGTTTTTGGGTGGCGCCATCCTGCCCGGGCCGGCGCTGTTGGCAAAAGCCTTAGCTGAGGGCACGAGCCGATTGCCGGAAGTGTTATCGCTTGAGCATGGTGGCCCACCGCCAATGCCCGGCCGTTCGACGCAGGAGGCGATTGCAGCGGGCATCGGCTGGGGCATGCAGGGGGCCGTTGTCAAATTGGTTTTGGAAGCCCAGCGAGCCTTTAACGGCGAGGCAGAAGTGATTCTCACCGGTGGCTGGCGCGGGGCGGTGCGCGATGTCTTGCCCGGCGCGATCGATCTCCCCGATCTGGTTCTGACAGGCATTGCCTTGGCCGTCGAACGGGCCTGCGCTCGGTAGCCTCGGCGGGGAGTGTTTGCCAGTCTGTCTTTGCCGCGCTCTAGTGGTCTGTCCTAGTTGAGTTTACTAGTTGTATAGTCCTTGGAATTCGGTTGATTTTCAATCCCAGTTCCAAGGATGGAGCCATGACGAAGACATATATTGTTCAGCTTTCGAATGAAGAACGCCACGACCTCGAAGATCTGGTAAAGAAAGGTTCCCAGAAATCCGGTGTGAAACCTTCCGCCCTCAAACTGACGAGAGCGAGGATTCTGTTGAAGGCCGATCAGGCGGAAGGATCGCCGGCCTACACGGACACCGAGATTGCTGAGGCGCTCGACGTGTCGGCAAAAACTGTCTTCAACATTCGGCAGAAGTGGATGGAACTGGGGATCGACGAGGTGCTGGAGCGTCGTCCGCAAAGAAGTCCCTCACGACAGCCAAAACTGGATGGCAGAGCCGAAGCAAAGCTGATTGCCGTCAGTTGCGGACCTGCTCCGGAAGGTCGAGCGAGATGGACCCTGCGACTGCTGGCAGACAAAGTTGTTGAGTTGCAGATCGTCTCATCGATCAGCCATGAAACGATTCGTCGGACTCTAAAAAAAATGTCGTAAAGCCGTGGCTGCATCAGTCCTGGTGTCTGCCCAAAGAACATGATGCGGAATTTGTCTGGAGAATGGAAGATGTTCTGGATGTCTATGCGCGTCCATTTGACCCGCGTTTTCCCGTAATTTGTATGGACGAAGCTTCGAAACAACTGGTTGGCGAAATTCGCACGCCGCTGCCCATGCGTCCCGGCGATCCCTTGCGAATCGACAGTGAGTATGTTCGCCATGGGACCTGCAACCTGTTCATGTTCTGTGAACCGCTGGCGGGCCGCCGTGTGGTTCGGGTTACGGAGCGGCGCACGAAAATTGACTGGGCGTATGCCTTGCGTGATTTCATCGACCAATATTATGCAGATGCAGAGAAGATTATTCTGGTGATGGACAATCTGAATACGCACAACCCGAGTTCATTCTACGAAGCGTTCGATCCGACAGAAGCACACAGGCTGACCAACCGTCTGGAGATTCACAATACGCCAAAACATGGCAGCTGGCTGAACATTGCTGAGTGCGAACTGAGTGTCCTGCAGCGGCAGTGTCTCGCTCGCCGAATTGAGACTGCAGAGTTTCTCGGCAGCGAAGTCACAGCATGGCAGGCTGATCGCAACCAGACGGCCAACAAAGTCAACTGGCAGTTCACAACATCAGACGCTCGCGTCAAACTCCGTCGCCTGTACCCAGAGTTCCTCCGACGTGACAACGACCTCCCAATCCCACTTCCGACTGCTGTCTTTAACTAGTAAACTCATTGTGGATGGACCACTAGTCTAATAGGGGAAAGGCAGGTGTCTCACCTATCATTGCCGCAGAGGGAAGCTCTTTGAATAATACGGGGCGGGAGAGCATGTTTTCGGCTGGGGTGCACAGCGCCTTCGGCCTAAAACTCACGTTCGGGTCAGTGTCCAGTCGCTGCTCGCTACTGACGCGGCGTTTTTCAGCCGTCGGGATCGTCGAGCAGTTGCTGCAGTCGTTGGCGCAGCGGCTCCGGATACCGGTCGAGCCACGAAGCGTCGAACATGCCTAGCGAAAGCATGTCGAGAATATGGACCTGATCCTTCCGACGGAACGCGTTGAGTTTCATGCGCACGAGCGTTTCCAGAGCGACCGTCTGGAGGTCATCCGTGCGGACGGCAGGAACGATATCGGGATTGGGCTCGCCCCCCCGCTCCACCGTGCCGACGAGCAGCACATGCACCGCGTCGCGGGCCGATGCATCGGGGTGTTCGACGAACATGTCGAGACCGGAGGTATTGCGATGATGAAACCCGGCGGCCGTCATGGCGGCAACCATCGCGGGCAGGTCGGCCGGGCGAACGAGAATATCGACATCTCGCGTGGTCCGCAGCGCGGCCTCATCCACCTGCGCCACCCAGGCCCGCACGGCGTGGCCCCCGATCACCGCATAAGGCACCTTGGACGCCTCAAGAATGCCCACCGTCTTCCGCAGCCGTTCATTAACTTTTTCCACTGCTCGCTCCATGCGGGCCCAGAGTTTCTCGCCCGTAATCGTGAATTCAAACATGGATGACTTTCTCCGATTATTCCGCTCACAGAGGATAGCCCGGTCAATGGCACTTCCGCAAGGGTTTGCCGGTCAACGATCGGTCGATGAGCCACGGACTTCTTTTTCCGGGGGAATCAGTGCCTGGCACCAAATATGGGGCATCTGGGCAAGCGACTTACCTGTCTTTCCTATATTCGGTGCCAGGCACCGATTCAGCCCTACGGGCTTTTCAAGAAGGACGCGACGCGGCATTTCGCCGGCGATTCCGATTCCGCAAGCCCAAGCACGCCAGTGCCATGCCGATGCTGACGAGTACGGCCGTGGATGGCTCAGGCACTGGCACCGCACCCATGTTAAGGCCGCCGGCCAGCGAAGGAGCGCCATTGAAACCACCGGCCAGATTACTCGGCGTGTAGCTCAGATACGAGCCCTGATTATAGAGGCCTGTGGCCAGAATCCCGCTTAAATCGGTGAGATCGACGACGCTGTCGTAATTGAAATCCCCTTGCATCCAGTTGGCATTCGCTCCGGT
>Ga0209284_10005356_pt1 | contig 13392 bp, 9 predicted proteins | sample FRY03_FD_187211 | JGI IMG/M metagenome (GOLD analysis project Ga0209284, IMG submission 187211) | Freshwater microbial communities from Lake Fryxell liftoff mats and glacier meltwater in Antarctica - FRY-03 (SPAdes) (version 2) | ecosystem: Environmental > Aquatic > Freshwater > Ice > Glacier... | reverse complement strand
TTTAGACAATGCAGAAGTACACATCAGAATAGGGAGTCCGCAAGAAGTAAAAGTACTTTCAAAAGCAGCCCTAGATAAAGTCAACACCACAGTAAACGATGGCGTGCTTAGCATCAGTGGAATAAATGCAGAAATTTTTCTAACTGTAGAAAATTTAGAATCCATAAAAATTGGTGGCATCGGAAAAGCAGATGCCGACAGTGTGATCCGAACTAAAAATTTAAGTATTTCCATCTCCGGAAATGGAAAAGTTAAAATGCCCATTGACGTAGATTTTCTGGATCTCAACATCAGCGGCATTGGAAAAGTTGATTTATCTGGAACTGCTACACATGTAGAAAGCAATATCAGCGGCAGTGCGAAAGTAAACGCCATCGATTTAAAAGTAAAAGATGCAGAAGCAAAAATTAGTGGTGTGGGCAAATTTTATATGGACGTAACGCAATCGCTTGAACTCAGCATATCAGGATCCGGTTCATTCTACTATAAAACCAAACCCGAAAATTTAAATACACGCATCAGTGGCATCGGAAAATACGGCATTGTAAATACAGTTGACAATTCAAATCGCGATGACAACGATTCAGGAACACATACCATCATAGGAAATAGGAACAGTGATGAAAATTTTGCTATTCAGTGGGACAATGATACTCTATTTCAAAGAAGCGAAAGGGCAAGATCACATTGGAGTGGATTTGAGATTGGATTCAATCAGCTATTAGTAAATGATAAATTCAGCACCAATATTCCGGACGGATATGATTACCTTGAATTAAGATCGGGGAAATCCATTAATGTCAACCTGAATTTATTTTCGCATGACTTCCCCATCTACAAAAGAAAAATACTGTTTACTACCGGATTAGGACTTACACTCAACAACTATCGTTTTACCTCTGATAAAATCCTTTTAACAGACACCAACCGTACCGTTGCCGCATTCGATCTTGATGGGAATGGTGATCGCATCAAATATGAAAAAAACAAACTAGCGGTCAATTATATTACTGTTCCGTTATTACTACAATTCAACACGCGCAATGAATTCAAAAAATCATTTCATATAGCCACCGGACTTTTATTTTCGTATAAATACAATTCACATTTAAAATTGGTGTATGATGACAATGGCGACAGAAAAAAAACCAAAAGACATGATGAGTTCAACATACAGCCCTTCCGATATGATGCAACTTTGCGAATAGGATATCAGTCGTACACGCTCTATGCCTCCTACTCCATCAACAGTTTATTCAAAGAAAATAGAGGTCCGAGTTTACATCCTTTCCAAATTGGAATTAATATATTAAATTTTGATTTCTTTTAATTAGGGTTAGGCATTTGATTTCAGATGCCTTTTTTTAATTTCCAATGAAACAATTTCCATCACCATTAGAATTACCGAATTTGCACGCAGAGTACGATAGCTATCGGAAGCAAAGTTCGCAAAATTGTTTAATTTAAAGGGGTGGTTAAATAGAAATGAATTTACATAAAAGACTCCAGTTGCCGACACAAATTTATTATTAATGCTATATTTTTTATTGATTTTGGGAATTCTAGTATCCAGTATCTAGTATCCAGTATCACAAAAAAACCTCCGGGTCTTGCTTTGATTATTACGATTTCAATGCTATCGAGATCGCATTGTATAAACACCTTTAAAATATAAATATTTTTAGAAATTAGTAAATGCTTTTCCACTATTTTTGGGGACATAAAGGAAAATAAAGGCATGTACGAATTATTGAAGCAAAAGCAGGAAGAAGCAATGATGGGCGGTGGTGAAATCCGCATCGCATCACAACATAAAAAGGGTAAACTCACGGCCAGAGAGCGCATTCATTTTTTAATGGACGAAGGTAGCTTTGAAGAAATTGGCATGTTCGTGACACATCGCAGCACGGAGTTCGGACTCGACAAAGAAAAATATTTAGGAGATGGTGTTATCACAGGATATGGACGCATCAGCGGAAGATTAGTGTATGTATTTGCGCAAGACTTCACCGTTTTCGGAGGATCTTTAGCAGAAGCACATGCCGGAAAAATTTGCCGCATCATGGATTTAGCCATGCAAAACGGCGCGCCCCTCATCGGACTCAACGATTCGGGAGGAGCACGCATACAGGAAGGAGTAGTTTCGCTGGGTGGATACGCCGATATATTTTATAAAAACACATTAGCATCAGGAGTCATTCCGCAAATAAGCGCCATCATGGGACCTTGCGCCGGTGGTGCTGTGTATTCACCTGCCATCACTGATTTTATCATGATGGTAGAAAACACATCCTACATGTTTGTGACCGGACCCAATGTTGTAAAAACTGTTACACATGAAGAGGTAAGTTCAGAAGACTTAGGTGGCGCATCGGCACATAGTACAAAATCGGGAGTTACACATTTCTCTTGTGCCAATGAAATTGAATGCATAAAAAACATCAAAAGATTATTGAGTTATGTACCGAGTAATTGCGAAGAGAGTGCGCCGCAACGCGCCTACACTATAAGCAATGAAACACGAGAAACACTCAACACCATCATGCCTGATAATCCCAATCAACCATATGATATACGCGAAGTCATTGACAATATTATTGATGATGATGGAGAAGGATTTTTTGAAGTGCATAAAAACTTTGCTGAAAATATTGTTGTTGGTTTTGCACGTTTAGCAGGAAAATCCTTAGGTATTGTTGCCAACCAACCTGCCTACTTAGCGGGCGTTCTCGACATCAACTCCTCCACCAAGGCAGCGCGCTTTGTACGTTTTTGCGATTGCTTCAACATCCCATTATTAGTATTAGAAGATGTACCGGGCTTTTTACCGGGCACCGATCAGGAATGGAACGGCATCATCACCAACGGAGCGAAACTACTGTATGCATTCTGCGAAGCCACCGTTCCGAGAGTCACGGTTATAACACGCAAAGCCTACGGTGGTGCTTATGATGTAATGAACTCCAAACATATTGGCGCCGACATGAACTACGCATGGCCCACGGCAGAAATCGCGGTGATGGGCGCACGCGGTGCAGCGGAGATTATTTTCAAAGCAGAAATTTCCAAAGCCAAAGATCCTGCAGCCAAACTAAAAGAGAAAGAGCAGGAATACATCAACCACTTTGCGAATCCCTACCGTGCTGCGGAAAGAGGATATGTGGATGAAGTCATCAAACCTGAAGACACACGACAAAAATTAATCACTGCATTTAAAATGTTAGAGAATAAAGTGGCTAAGTTGCCGAAGAAAAAGCATGGGAATATTCCTCTTTGAGTTTGGAGTTTGGAGTGGGGAGTTTGGAGTGGGGAGTTTGGAGTTTGGAGTGGGGAGTGAGGAGTGGGAGAATAGGAGAATAGGAGAATAGGAGAATAGGAGAATAGGAGAATAGGAGAATGGGTGAATGGGTGAATTTTTTCTATCGGCTAATAATATTCGATCATAAAAAATCATAATCATCATATAAAATCTGTGGCCCATTAAATAGTGTTTTGGTGATTGGTCTTTTTTGGTTAGTCACCCGATATATTATAGATAAAACTCTCATTTTTCTTGCAATTTCAAGGTTTTGGTAAGAAAAGGTTTCAATTTCCCCCCTTTCGGCATTCGTTTTCACCCGACAAAGTTCGGTATTCACCAAAAGGAGGGGGCTGAAGGGTACGGCTGCGAAGTATTTTGCGTGAGTAGAACACAAAAAAATATGATAAAAGACGTCCCTTCCGTAGAACAATTCAATTCACTCAGCTTTGACGAACAAGCATGGCATGTATGGCATCATGCTACATTTATGATTGTACGACAAAACACGCAATACCGTGTCAACTTATATTACATGAATGGATTTTACATTCAGTTATGGTATCATGTAAAGCGCAATCGCATCGATAAAATTGGCGCGACCTACTCTACCAGTGTGATGAATCCTTATTTACGATTGATTGAATTAAAAGATATTATTTCTTAATGCTGGCATCAGCCCTTTATCCAAATAAAAAGCCCTGCTATGCGGGGCTTTTGAAGAATTAAGAATTTTTAAATCTGGCTTGATATGGAAAGGGGATAATTTTGAACCTGCACAAAGCAAGCAGACACGGATTTTTCAATCGACAAGCTCCCTTCGTCCGATAGCTATCGGACAAGCTCCTTTCGACAGGCTCAGGGCAAGCAGTGGAAGCTGGGGAACCCGTGCAGGCGGATTTGGTAGATCATTGCGGATTTTTTTGATGTTCTTTTAAAAGTTGAGGCAGGAAATTGGAGAATTTAGAAATACGTATTTAAAGATTCAGGCTATCAAAAAAGTATGAATTTATGGTCATAAGCTATTTTAAAGAACAATTCAACAAAAAAAAAGAAGACAAATAATTAATTTGTAGATTTGCATTTGCGAGTGATAAAAAACTTTATTTAATAGCAGGCTGTAACGGACATCCGGATTTTCTGTTTGTTGCTTTTTTCAATAGATGAGTCGGGAAATTCGATAGTCGAAAAAATTTGCTTGGTATTGATTTTTTGTTACTTTTGGGATGAACTTAAAACCTTATCCTATGAAAAATTTCAAATTTCAAATTTCAAATTTCAAATTTCATAATAATTTTTAGTTTCTTTTTTATAAATAATACTATGGGACAGGGGGCAGGATTACCAATAGAACTCAGCATATCAGCGAGTAATTACAACACCTATAATATTTCTTGTTTTGGAAAGAAAGACGGTAGCATCAATTTAACCGTTACGGGAGGAACGGCTCCGTTTACCTATTTATGGTCGAATGATGCAACAACAGAAGATTTAGCAGCACTTCCATCCGGATACTATCGAGTTACCGTGAGAGATGCCAATAGTATGGAGGCTGAAGCTCAAATTACATTGACAGAGCCCGAGCAATTAAATGCGGATGAGTTATTAAGTAATTACCCGAATGGGTTTAACATCAGTTGCAATAGTTGTTTCAATGGGAATATCATACTCTATGCTGTAGGAGGCGTTGCTCCTTATAGTTTTGAGTGGGAGGATGGCCCTACAAGTTATGATCGCTTTAACCTTGGTGCAGGAACTTATAATGTAATCATCATGGATGCCAACCAATGCATTTATAATCCTAGAGCCTACGCCATTACAGAACCTGAAAGATCCGACTGGACCGTGTTTGGTAATACCGGAAGTGATCCTGCGACAGATTTTATAGGTACTGCTGATAATAAAGATGTAGTATTTAAGACTGATAATAGCGAACGATTAAGAATTAAAAATACGGGAGAAATAAAATTAAACGGGCTTATTCCGGGAATGATTTATTTAGATAGCGATGGGATTTTAAAATCATCTGATCCCGGACCTTCACCAAATCCTTGCTCTCAAGTGAACCCATTGGTGCCGAAATGGAATACTACTTCTACCTTTGAAATATACACTTGCCCTCCGTTCAATGTAGGAATAGGAACCTATGATATTCCACCATCTGTCAGATTAAAAGTTCAAGGCACTTCGTGGTTTGAAGGAGATGTAAGTATTGGTATGAATCCACTTGACATTACATTAGCAACTGGAACCACCCCATACAAACTTTTAGTAAATGGGAAACTAGGTGCAACAGAAATTTACTGTGCGGTGGGCAATCCTTGGCCCGATTATGTTTTTGAAAGCAATTATAAAAAAGCAAGTTTTTCTGAACTCGCTAACTTTATTAGAAACAACAAACATCTCCCAGAAGGTCCCAACGCGACTACTTTAGCACAAGAAGGCATTAATGTAAGTGAAATGCTAGGCAAGGCTTATGAAAAAATAGAGGAGCTCTACCTCTATGTTTTAGAATTGGAAAAGCGGGTTGGGGAATTGGAGAAATAGAAAACTCCCATTCGATATTAAAACCTACTTTAACATTTTAATTTATACAATCATGCAGATGAAATCTTCGAAACTTTATTGTTTATTAGCGAATCGATTATTTCGGATAGTTTTACCTTTAATTATTTTCACAAATTCCAATGCGCAAATTTATTTTACAAAATCATTTTCATTTCCGGGAAGTACAGAAATCGGAACAAACCTACATGTATTTAATGATAGTTTGACAATTGGAGTAGGATATCACCAACTACCCAATGAGTCTTCAAGGCTCTCTATAAGTAGTTTTGATTTGAACTATAATTTATTATCAACGTCCTTGTTCATCGATTCAATTTATTCGTATGGACCATATGGGACTTTTGAATTGCCTGATTCAACTCTCATAATTTCATCTTCAGCATATAATAATAATGAATTTAAAACTTATACTTCTTTGATTTGTATAGATAAAAATATCGACACTTTATGGACTTATCATTTGGGAGATTCGATTTTCCACGTAGCTATAAAACCATTTTATTTTGAAAATGGAATTCTGTATTTGTTTGGAAAGTGCTATAAAAACAATACGCAAAAAGCAATCATTGTAGCTTTTGATATAAATTCAAAGGTATTGATTTTTTCTAAAACATTCAATTTTACTACAAATTGGGGACTTTATGCATTCTCAATAATTTATCACCCCAATCGAAATACTTTTTTAGCCAGTGTGACAGCGGAATTAGATTCTATATATTATGCACCGATACCTCATTTATTTGAAATTTCAAAAACTGGGAATCTTATCAATACATGGATTATGAATGATACCATAAATCCAATTGAAAATAAATTATCTTATAATTATGTAGACAATACAATCATGTTTGAATATCAAAAGCTAACTGCTTCACCAACTAATTTTGTTAGCGATGGTGTAATAATAAGTATACTTGATACAGCTTTACAAACAATATCAAGCAATAGAATAAATAATAGCATCAATAACATAGTTCTGAAAGGAGGAATTCACAACCCAATTAACAATACATATATCTTCTACAATGCTAGCAATATCTATATAATTAATTCTTCAGGATATATTACAAGTGCCAATTTAAATTATCAAAGTTCTACATCTCCACTATCGGGTTCAAATTACTATAATACTTATGTAAATGATAGCTCACTAGTTTTTACTGGAAGTATTCGATATGCTTTAGGGAGTAAATTTGAATTAGTATTATCTACTACCAATTTTAATGGTATTGGATGTAGTAATGATCCATTAAATATAACTCAGCAACCTTATAATTTTCAATTGAATTCATCTGCTATAAGCATCACGGAAGATTCATTAGCTCTAAGACTCAATTCAACGAACCTTTCAAAACAACAAATTTCACTTTCTACTTATTTGCAATGTTTAAGTACTTCCTTAGAAAATTTTAATGAGCAAGTAAACAATCAAATCAAAGTTTACCCTAATCCATTTTCCGACTATATTTTAATTGAAGCCTTAAACAAAAATATTGAATCGATTAAAGTTATGTCCATTGAAGGGAGAATTTTAAAATCTGTTTTGTGTGAGAATTGCACATCTTACAGTATCGATTTAAACGAACTTCCTTCTGGTGTTTACTTTGTTCATACACAATTAGTGGATAAAAGTTTTATCTCTAAAAAAATTGTTAAAATAATTTCACAATGAAAAACAAGGTTAATTTATTCTTCCAAATTATTATTGCATTTCTTTTTCAAATAAACTGTTATAGCCAAGATGTTGGGAATCCTTACTTGAATTCTTCTCCATTATTAAATACTGCATTAGATTTCCCTGTAAATAATTCTCCGCTACCTGTTTCATTTTATAATACATCTAATTATACAGGTTATGATGGGGAATATGAAATAATATTGCCTGCAAATGACTTTTTTTGGGGCAATTTTTTTCTTGGGATCGGCACAAATACTTATACCATTTCGTATAGTATGGAAGTTGTTTCTTTTCCTTTTTTACCAGATTGCTATTTGAATACAAGTGGATGTAGCGGAGTTGCAAATAGAAATTTAATTATGCCAGCTCAAAGTCAAGCGCGTGGCCAGACATACATTAAGCGGGGAGTTGGAAAATAAGCAACGACTCATTTTATTATTTATAATTATACTCCACAAATTTTGAAGCGAATATTAACAATTTATCTACTAGTATTCTTTGGAATAAACTCTCCATTGTTTTTGTGTGCTCAAACTTATAAGAATGTTTGTTTAACGAATCCAGTTTCCTATGAGAATGCAGATAAAATTATTCAAGATAATATAGGAAACTTTTATATTTCTAGCATTATACGTCCATTTACGGGTTCTCTTTCTCAAATTGGGCTGACTAAAACTGATTCTCTCTTCAATCCCATTTTTACAAAAATTTATGGAGATAGTTTAATAACTTACTCTTCCACAAGCTTGGCGCTAATTAGTGATTCAAGCATAGTTTTAGCTAGTACAGGATATGAATTTAATCCGAATTTAAATGCATTTACAACTTTAATTAAAATAAATAATTTAGGAGACACCATTTGGTCCGTAAATATAGAAGCAATTGGCAGAACATTATTTTTGAAAATTGTACATACTTCGGGAGATAGTTTGTTTTTAGTAGGGACGATTGGCGAAGACACTATAACAAACCAAAGTCTAGGCCTCTTACTTGTTTTTAATCATGTTACAAACACTATTCTTTATTCAAGAGTTTTTCAGAAGGAACATAGTATAAATACTAATTTTGTAAAAAGTGAATACAACACTATAAAAAAAACATTCTTTATATTCGGCGAATCTAACGATACGCTATCGAATACGAATAAACCCTTTCTAATAGAATGTACTTCGGATGGAAGTGTCTTAAATAATATACTCTTTGTTGACACGATAAATATTGGAGCTATACAACTTCAATTCTCAAAAACAACGGGCAAAGTTTTTATTGGATATGAATCAACTTCGACAAATCCATATTCCTCATTCAAATATTTGATTTTAGATACGTTGAATAATGTAATATTCGCAAAGAAAATTTTTGATGGCCTCCAGAATAAAATATTTTACACTTCTGCATTTTTGGATTCCACACAATCTATATTGCTTGGAATTGGTTCAGCGATTCTCAGCATTGATAGTGTAGGCACTATATATAGTTACAATTACACATATCAGAATAGTAATTACCCATTTGCAAGTATTGGATATTATAATTCTTTTGTTAAAGATAATAAAGTGCGTTTTATTGGAACTGGAAACCTACAATCAGTACTAAAATTTGATATTTTCATTGTTGAAACTAACAGCAATGGTAGTAGTTGTACAAACTTGCCATTAATTGAATCTTCTTATGATTTTAATTTTCTTAAGTCACAAGAGGTCTTTAACGTAGACTCATTACAATTTTTTACGTTGTCGTCGAGCATCTCGGTTTCAAGTCACAATTTAACATACCTAAATCTTTGTCAAAATGTTGGATTCGGCAGTAACTATTCAATAACAAAAAACGAAATTAATATTTCACCAAATCCATTTTCTGATTTCATTCATATCAGGTCTAATAAAGCGATTAATAAAATAATTATCAATTCACTCATTGGTAAAAAAATATTAATTAATGAATTCAATTCATTAACAGAAATCAATATAGACTTGAATTATCTAAAAGCAGGGGTCTATTTAGTCGGTACTATCTTTGAAGATAATACGATAATCTATAATAAAATAGTTAAACAATAATAATTGCCATGAAAAAAATAATGGTTTATTTAGTTCTAATTCCCTTTCAATTTTTTAATCCAAATAGAACATGGGGGCAAGATATCATTAATCAATATGCTTTTGACCAACCTATTATTCAAACAACTGCTTTGATAAAAATATTTAAATTCTAACGCGGGAAATGGAGGTGTTGCGGCGTGGTTTCTACCACAAAATCTTTCCCCATTCCCTTCTTATGATGGAGAATATGAAATACTAATGAGATCCGATTGGCTTTTTTGGAATCAATATGCAATGCAAGGGTTTGGACACGGGCTAGCTGTATCTTATGATATCGAAGTTGTTTCCTTTCCATTTGTTCCTGATTGCATGACAGATGCAATTGGTTGTGGTACTAATAATCCCAACTTAGGTAGAAACTTAAATATGCCCACAACTCAATATACTACTGCCACAGCTAGTTGGGGTTTTGTGAAAAGGCAAATATCACCTACTAAATTTGGAACCATTGGATCTAGTCTTTCCTCATTCGTATATGCTATTGACATACCCTTGTTTAGTAATCCTGTCAGAAATATGTTTCCACATACAATTTTAAAACATACAATAAACATACACTGTGAATTAAATTCCATCGGTAATCCTATCACCCCACCAATCTATAAATTTTCTTGGTTACATGATAATACCAGAGGTCGCATGAAATATTATCCTTTTTGTCCAAATGGCGATATAAATTGTAATGAAAGTCAATATGATGTTTGTTTCAATCCTAGAATTCTCCATAAATCTCCAACACATGCTTTCAACGAAACTCAAACAAACGCTATATTATCAGGAGCTGGCACTATAAATTACTTTGACTATAATGATATTATTAATTCGAATTGCAATCTTTCTCCTGTAGTAACAATGTATCCACTACCTCATTGGTTATTTTATAACAATGGTTACAGAAAGGCTTACTTCCCACCTCATACTTTAGTTACGGCTCCGCTTTACCAAAGTGAAGGTCGAACAATAGCTGGTTATGAAATTATCCCGAATAATTCTATTGAGTTTCAGAGAATGTACGGTGTTAAACAAAACTATTTTATTAACACGAATATTCTCCTTCATGTAGATAAAATAAACATGACCGACTACATAATTTACAATCCAAGCGACGTTACAATAACCGCTGATAATTTACTTTTCTATTCTCCATATTCGTATAGAACCATTAGAGGAGTTTATCCAACCCCGTCTGAAGTGTTAGCGGATGATATTGCAATCAATGGAGGTCCTTATGGTGATTCTAGAAAAGTGCCTGTTCGCACTGATTTACGATGTGAGGATGCAACTTTTCCTCACGACGCATTAAATCCGGATGATTCTAAGTACGCTTCATTGTATAGATTAGCTTCTGGAAGTATGGTTACGTTGAAGCCTTGTGTTAAAGTATTTGATGCTGCCTTTATTCTACATCCAAATTCAGTATTAGTATTGGACAATAAACCTTCTATCATTGGCCTGCATAGAGTAGCTATAGATCGCTTAGGAGGGAGGCTTATTGAAAAATATGATTTAAATAATGGTACATTTTATTTACAAAATAAAACTGAAACGGCCATAGCGCCAAATAGCTATATTGTGAATGCAAAAATTGTTGCCGGTGAAAATGTGGATGCTAGTCAAACCGCAGGACCCTACATCGCTTCTACCGGTACCAGCTTAGAGCTCATCGCCAAAGAATATGTAAAACTCGAACATGGTTTTAAAGCGGAAGCAGGTTCTGCTGTAAAAATATTTGTAGATCCTTCCTTGGTAATTCCTATTTGTCCACTTTCCGGCAGCGGAGGCAGTGGGAATCGCATGGTAAATAACAATGCAGAACAATTAATAATTAGTGCCACTGCACACATCAAATTAATGCCGAGTGTTTTTTTGGAAAGCACTGGAATTTATTCAGAAAAAGAAGATGATTTAATTGTAGGTGTGGATGTATATGACATCACAGGAAAACTAATTCATCGTACTTCAAATATCTTAAGTAATTATTTTGAGCTTAGCATTCCACAAGTGAATGAAGGAATATATTTCGTAAAAATAAAAACGCAACAAAATGTAAAAATCATAAAAGTGTTGAAGCAATAATTTAAATTTCCACTCTAATAAATTCTATAAAAAAATTACTATAACCTGCTTTTTGTAGGAGAACGCGGATTTTTCGGATGTGACGGATAATTGCGGATTTTCTGTTTGTTGATTTTTTCAATAGATGAATCGGGAAATTCGAGAATCCAGTATCCAGTATCGAGCATCGGCAAAAAACGCAATTCATTGATTTTCAAATTAAATTATTGTGAAATAAATCATTCTTCGCTTTAAATGCTCATTAATTCACTACTTTTGCCCCCAACTAATTAATAATTGAAAAATGAAAAGAATCTTTACTTTACTGTTGATTATTGCTGCCTCTGCAGGCTTTACAAAGGCTCAGGGATTGATAATCAACGAAATCGACTACGACCAACCGAGTGTAGATAGTGCTGAGTTTATTGAACTTTACAACTCTAGTGCGAATGCCATTTTACTTTCTGACTATACCGTTCTATTATTTAACGGAAACGCTACTAGTAATGTAGTTTACGACAGTTTCCCATTGCCTGCAACGGTGTTGAATCCTGGTGGATATTTTGTGATTTGTGGTTCCGGTGGAAATGTGCCGAATTGCAACATGCCATTACCGGGAAAGTTTGCAAACATCATTCAAAACGGTCCGCCTGATGCAGTAGCCATTCGCGAAAACCAAACTTCGAATATTACGGATGTAATCAGTTACGAAGGAAGTTGTATCGCTCCTTATGTTTCGGGCAACGGTTTACCTTTAGCACAAAGTGATACGGCGCAAGCCGACAGTATCGCCGGAAGACATTTAGGAATTTCCCGTTTTCCTGACGGAGCAGATACCAATGATGATTCAACCGATTTCAATCGTGTATGTATCACACCGGGTGCTGCCAATTTGAATACTAGTAACAACTGTGTAACAGGTTTAAGCACTCCTAAATCTACATTAACTATTGATGTGTTTCCAAACCCATCAAAAGGAATCATCAACATCAATTACAAAGCAGCCAATGGCAAAGCAGTAAATGTTCGTGTTAGTGATATCTTGGGAAATGAATTGAAGAATGTAACCTTAAAAGCAAATTCGACTTCAGGTCAAATTGATTTATCGGATTTTCATAACGGAATTTACTTAGTAAAAGTAGCAGCCGGTTCTATGCAAACGGTTAAAAGAATTGTATTGAATAAATAATATTTGTTCAATGATAGAAACCCGTTACTCGAGAGAGTGACGGGTTTTTTTCTGCCTTCGACCTTTGGCCATTAGGATCGTACTGCAAGTAGGGGCGTATTGCAAGTAGGGGTGCATCGCGATGCACCCCTACTTGCAATCAACGCATCAACAATACACCATTCAATGCACAAACATTGCACCATTCAACGAATAACCATTGGACCATTCAATGCACCATTCAACGCATAACCATTGGACGATTCAATGCACCATTCAACGCACCATTCAACGAATAAACAATGAACCATTCAATGCACCATTCAACGCATAACCATTGGACGATTCAATGCCCCATTCAACGCATAAACATTGGACGATTCAATGCGCCATTCAACGCATAAACATTGGACGATTCAATGCGCCATTCAATGCACCATTCAATGCATAAACAATGAACGATTCAATGCGCCATTCAATGCACCATTCAACGCATAACCAATGAACAATTCAATGCACCATT